>Ga0070739_10004882_pt1 | contig 15599 bp, 13 predicted proteins | sample Coa_R1_7_FD_66445 | JGI IMG/M metagenome (GOLD analysis project Ga0070739, IMG submission 66445) | Surface soil microbial communities from Centralia Pennsylvania, which are recovering from an underground coalmine fire - Coalmine... | ecosystem: Environmental > Terrestrial > Soil > Unclassified ... | reverse complement strand
TGATGTTCACGACGCGCCGCGGCGTGTGGAGATGATCCTTCATCAGGGAGATCAGGTCGGTGCCGCCGGCCAGCACATCGGCGTGGCCCCATTGCGGGCTCAGCAGGGCGACCGCTTCCTGGAGCGTCGAAGGATTGGCATATTCGAAGGACTGCATGGCTACGCGTTCCTCCCTTCCAGCGCATTCAGCACGTGCATGGGGGTCATCGGGATATGCGGCACGCGCACGCCGATGGCATTGGCCACGGCGTTGCCGACGGCGGCGCAGATGCCGATGGCGGGCGGCTCGCCCAGGCCGATGACGCCTCGCTTATCGTTTTCCGGCCGGATATCGAGGTGCACGACGATGTTCCCGATATCCGCGATGCCGGCCAGTTTGTAGAATTCGAGATCCGGGTTGAGGACGCGGCCGGTGGCGGCGTCCATGATGCGCTCTTCGTAAAGCGCGGTGCCGATGCCCATGATGATGGCGCCGTAGATCTGGCTTTCGGCGAGGCGCGGGTTGATGATCAGGCCGCAATCCTGCACGGCGACGAAGCGGTTCATTTTGACGAGGCCGGTTTCGGTATCGACCGAGACGTCGGCGATCTGCACGCCCGCGGCGCCGGAAGTTTGCAAGCCTTCGCGCGCGCCGAGCCGCTGGTCGTTGACGCCTTCCGCGGAGATCTTGCTGGTGCCCATCTTGCGGCAGGCGGCTTCCCAGGTCATCGACTTGTTGGGATTGCTCTTGACGCGGATGTGGCGGTCGACGGCTTCGAGGTCCTCCGGCTGCGCGCCGAGCGCAGGCGCGGCCACTTCGAACAGCTTGGCGAGCGCGTTGACGGTGGCTTTGCGGGTGGAGGCGGAGACGCCGCCGACGGTGGTCGAGCCGCCCGATGCGCCATCCGGCGGCAGATCGTTCGAGCCGATCACCAGCTTGATGTGGTTCATGGGCAGACCGAGGGTTTCGGCGGCGACCTGCGTGATGATGGTGCGGGTGCCGGTGCCGAGGTCCTGGGTGCCGATCTCGATCGAGACCGAGCCATCCGGATTGATGACGGCGCGGCACGTGCTCGCATGGCCGCCGCCGCCCCAGGCATTCATCGCGATGCCGAGGCCGCGCTTAATGTGACCGCTGCCGTTCTGGCCGCGCGGCTTCCACAGCTTTTTCCACTCGGCGATTTCGGCCGCTTTCTGCAACTGATAGCGGTAGGTTTCGACACGGGCTTCGGGGGCGTACTGCGAATTCTTGAGGAACACCTCGAGCGGATCGAGCCCGGCTTTGGCGGCCCAGTCGTCGACCGCGGCCCAAGTCAGGTACGCGGCCTGCTGATTGTTCGGCGCGCGCCAGGCCCGCTGCGTGCCGGCGTTCACGGAGATCGAGGTGTGATTGATGCGCTTGTTCGGGATGTTGTCCCAGATGTACGGCTGCGGCGGACCGCCGACGGTTGCGAGGCCGCCGGTGCCCCACGAGCTGACCTGGTAGGCCGTGATCGTGCCGTCCTTCGAGCCTGCGACCTTGATATTTGCGTACGCCGAGGGGCGATTGCCGGCGATCATCTGCTCGGTGGCGCGGTCGAGGAAGAGCTTCACCGGCGCGCCGCCGGCGTTCTTCGAGAGATTCGCGCCGACCACGGCCCACGCATCGGGACCGAATTTCGATCCGAAGCCGCCGCCGATGTAGTCCATCTTCACCTTGATATTGGCGGCCGGCACTTTGATGTTCGGCGCGAGCGAGCCGGCGTAGCCCGAGACGAACTGGACGGAGGGCCAGACGTTCACGACATCCTGAGAGCCATCCGGGGCGGCACCCTTGATCCACTGGATCACCTGGCCGTGCGGCTCGAGGCAGGAGTGGTAGACGACGGGGATGCCGTAATGGCCTTCGCAAACGACTTCGGCCTCCTGGAAGGCCTTGTCCGGATCGCCGGTCAGCTTTTCTCCGGCGGCCTTGCCGCGGGTGCCGGCTTTTTCGAGCTTGGCATCCTCGACGAAGTGCGGCAGCACCTCGTAGGTAACCTTGACCTTGCGGGCGGCTTCGCGCGCGATCTCCTCGGTGGTGGCGGCGACGGCGGCCACTTCGAATCCCTGCCACTGCACTTCGCTGCCGGGCTCGGCGGCCACGTAGACGGCCTTGACGCCGGGGGTCTTTTCGGCGGCGCTGGTGTCGATGGCGGTGATGCGCGCGTGGGCGTGCGGGCTGGTCACATAGGCGCCGAACAGCATGCCCTTGATCTTGAAATCGGAAGAATATTTGGCGCGGCCGGTGGATTTGGCCGGACCATCCAGGCGCTTGGGCGAGGTGCCGATGACTTTGCGCTTCTCCATCGGCGGCCAGGCGTAATCGGGCGTGTTAGCCATTGGTCTTTCCTCCCTTCATATTCCTTCCGGCTTCGATGCAGGCCTTGCGGATGCCCATGTAGGTGCCGCAGCGGCAGAGATTGCCGCCGAGGCCGTGCTTGACCTCTTCCTCGGTGAGTTTCGCGGGGTTGGGATGCTCCTGCAGGAATCCGTGGACGGCCATGACGAAACCGGGCGTGCAGTAGCCGCACTGCTGGGCGTCATTGTTGACGAAGGCGGCGGAGACGGGGTTGTTGGCGCCGAGGCCTTCGATGGTCTGGATGTTCTTGCCCTGGGCGTCGATGGCGAGCACGGTGCAACTGTAGACCGTTTTGCCTTCCATCTCGACCGTGCAGGCGCCGCAGGTGCCGCGGTCGCAGACGCGCTTGGCGCCGGTGAGATCGAGGTAGTTGCGCAGCGCGTCGACCAGGGTGACGCACGGCTCGACAGTGAGGTTGACGGGCTTGCCGTTGAGGTTCAACGTGATGGGAACCGGTCCGGGGCCGGCGACGCTCGCGCCAGCAGGAGCGGCTTCGGCTTCGCGCTCCAGCACGCCGGTTCCGAGAGCGCCGCCGCCCAGCCCGACCCCGAGGAAGCCGCGGCGCGAAAAGCCGGATGGCGGTTTGGCGGGGGAGTCTTTCTTCGAACTCACAGACACCTTCCTTTCGTGCGGTTCGGACCGGGCGAGCCGGTCCACACAAATATGAAATTAGCAGGCAAAACCGAAGGACAGTATAGCACCGGGGTGTGGAGACGGAATTCGGGTGAGGGAGTGCGCGCGAAGCGGGGACACTACGGGTGTCTGGCAGAGCGCCGCCCCGTTGCTGGGGCGGCTTGAATCCGGGTTACCGCTGGGGCCGAGTTGGTAAGGAGATCTCCTCGCCCTCCCCCGCCGCAAGCGGCGGAGAAGAACTTTCGGCAGGCACTGGCGAACGTTGCACGACGTTGGGTCCGAACTTAACTTGCCCTGGCCATGTTGGGCATCGGACGTCGCTCCGGAACGGGCTGCCTCTCGCCTGGCGGGCAGCTCCTTTTCGATTTCGACAGTAGCACGGAGGCGGGCGCCGGCAGGACCGTGCTTCCTGCAAGTCGCTGAAATACGAGGTAAATAAAAATCTCGATTTTCCGGCATGGGCGCCCCGGAAGGTTCAGGACGGCAGAATCGGCCGGTTGGTGAACCGCGCTTGTTTGTTGGAAGGCGCGGAGGGGCTGGGGGAGAGCTCCGGAGAAATTGACGGAACGAAGCCAATCGGAGCGTCGGCGGTTTCCGGTTCGGCAGGTTGCGCGGCGGCGGCGAGGGCCGGCGGGGCGTCCGGCACGGACTCGGTATCTTCGTGGTGTTGCTCGCCGGGCTGTTCCTCGGGATGTGGATCGGCGGCGCGATCGCGCTGCGAGCGGAGCTCGGCGAGCTCCTGCTGGGCGCGGCGGGTGGAGCGCTCGAGGGAGGAGATGCGGCGCTGGAGGCGCTCGAACTGGCCGGACACGGCGACGAAGGCCTGGCCGAGGGGCCAATTGCGCTTGAGGATGGCGAGGCGGTCGGGGGGTCTGACGGAATCGTTGTGCTGGAACTGGTGGCCCCAGAGCTGGGCTTCGACGAGGCCCATGCGGCGGACGATCCATTCGTTGCGGATGATGGTGTCGACGAGGTCGCGTTCGCGCGGCGTAACGGGGTCGAACTCCTCATAGTATTCGGCGGTGAGGCGCTCGAGCTCGTCGGGGAATTCGCCGCGGATGACGAGCTCTTCGGCGTGGATGCCGGACCGCATGGCATTCATGCGGGAGGCAGCTTTGCCGGCCGCCGTGCGGGGGCCGGTGGACTTTTGCGCGTTGCGGCGGTTGGCCGCGATTTGGGCGGTAGTTGCCATTGTATTTCGCTCCTTGGGGCCGAGCCGGCCCGGCCTAGAGATAGCACGCGAGCGGGCGGGTTTTAGGCGGCGGGGGCTGGAAGTGCCTGAAAGGAAGGTGAAAATTTTGCTGCGGCTTCTGTCAACGGCCGGACGGGTCAGGGCGGGTCATTTTCGAAGGATGCCGGTCACGCCGTGGGAACTTCCCACGTGCAGCTTTCGTTTGGACCTACTGAGCACTCATGAGACACGATCTGATCTACGCCCTTCGGCACCTGCGGAAGAGTCCGGGGTTGGCCGCCGTGGCGATTCTGTCACTCGGACTTGGCATCGGACTGAACCTGACGGTCTTCGGCGGGTACGAATCGCTGTTTCTGCGCGGAGTGACCGCGGCGGATCCCGAGCACACCTATCACTTATGGGCGGGCGGCAGCAATCGAGCATCGTATCCCAATTTTCGCGACCTTCGCGACAGCCGCGCCGTGCCGACGATCGCGGCGTACAGCCTGATGCAGTTCTCGCTGGGGCGCGGCGACGACCGCGAAAAGATCTTCGGGCAGGCGGTCGCGGGCGACTACTTCGAGATGCTGGGGGTGCGGCCGGTGCTGGGGCGAGGCTTTACCGAGGAGGAAAAGCGTCCGGAGCGGGATGCGCGCGTTGCCCTGGTGTCGTATCCGTTCTGGAAACAGCGGTTCGGCGCAAGGCCCGGGGTGCTCGAGCAGGTTCTTTGGTTGAACGGGCAGCCATTCCAGATTGTGGGCGTGCTGCCGGAAGGGTATCGTTCGCTCCACGGCTTCGGAAGCGAGCCGCCGTTCTACGTTCCGTATTCCGGCGCGATCGATGCGGCGTGGCGCGATCGAAGCAACCACAGCCTCGAACTGGCAATTCGAACCACTCGCGGCCAAAGCCGCGAGGCGGCGGCCGCCGCGCTGCTGGCTGTGGCAAAAGAGCTGGAGCGGATTTACCCGAATCAGTGCCCGAATTTCGGGCAGATCCGGCTCAACGGAATTTCGGTATTCGAGCAGCAGGGCGGCGCGCGCAAGGGCCTGGTCTTCTTTGCGATCCTGAGCGTGATCGTCGGACTGGTGCTGCTGATTGCTTGCGCCAACGTCGCGGGACTGCTGGTGGCTCGCGCGGTGAACCGGCGCCGCGAGATCGCGATCCGGCTGGCCATCGGCGGATCCCGAGCGCGACTGGTACGGCTCTTCTTTGCCGAGGGCACGCTGCTGGCAATTGCCGGATTGGCTGCCGCCACCCTGATCTACCTCTTTGGCGCCGGACTGATCGAGCGGTTGCCTTTGAAGGCCGAAGTTCCGTTTTATCTCCACCCCGAGTTGAACTGGCGCATGGGGCTGTACGGCGCTGCCATCGCCGCCGCAGCCGCCCTGATGAGCAGCTTCGCGCCGGCACTGGAGGCATCGAGGTCGAACGTCTCGGCAGCGCTTAAGAATGATCTCGAGGCAGCGAGCCGCGGCCGTTTGTTCTCGCTGCGCAATAACCTGGTGATCGTGCAGGTGGCGGTCTCGGTCCTGCTGCTGGTGACGTCCCTGCTTTTTGTGCGCAGCCTGCGCAATGTGCAGACCGCCGATCCCGGTTTCAATGTGCGGAATCAATTGCTGGCGACGGTGCGGCTGGACGTGCCGGGACGCGGCGGGAGCACGCTGACCGAAAGCGCCATGGAGCGGATTGCGGGACTGCCCGGAGTGCAGTCGGTAAGCGCGGCGATGATCGTGCCGCTCTCCCACAATTCCTGGATGACCAGGGTGCGGATCGGCAATGACGCTCACCGGCAACCGATTGTGGAAGCCAACGCAGTGGCGGAGAACTACTTCGCCACGATGGGGATTCCGATGCGTGCCGGGCGGGAATTTCAGAAGACCGATTCCAGGAATGCACCCGCGGTGGCGGTGGTGAACCAGGCATTCGTCCGGCAGTTCCTGGGCGGCTCGAATCCGCTGGGCCAGGTTGTGACGATTCCGAAAGGCCGGGAACGGGAATCGTGGCAGATCGTGGGCATGGCGGCCGATTCCAAGCACGAATCGCTGGGCGAAGATCCCACACCGGTGATTTACCGGCCCATGCAACAGGAAGAACTCCCGCTGACCCCCGCCATCCACGTCCGCACAACGGGGCCGGCCACCGCGATGGCCGAGGGTGTACGGAAAGCTCTCAGGACCACGTTTCCACAGGCATTGGTCGAGGTGACCACGATGGAGTCGAATGTGGCTTCGTCGACTCTGCCGAACGAGATTGGCGCCGCGCTTCTGGGCGCCATGGGGGCACTCGGGCTGGTGCTGGCGAACGTCGGATTATACGGCATCCTGGCGTATACGGTGAGCCGGCGTATGCGGGAGCTCGGCGTGCGAATTGCGCTGGGCGCCGGGCCGTCGCACCTGCTGCGGATGGTGGCCGGGCAGGCGATTCAACTGGTCGGCACCGGCGTAGCGGCCGGCCTTGCGCTTGCGGTCGTGGCAACGCGGCCGCTGGCGGGCTTCCTTTCGGCAGGCGTGTCGGTCACCGATCCGAGCACACTTCTTGCGGTAGCGGCGATCCTCGGACTGACGGCGCTTGTCTCCGCGTTCCTTCCGGCGATGCGGGCGCTCCGCGTCGATCCAATGGAGACCTTGCGATGCGACTAGCAATTCCAAGCGGCTGGACCCAATCAGCCGCACAAGGGCTTCCGGGAGTAGACTGACAAGATGATTCCGCGACTGCTGCTTTTCTTTGCCGCGGCAACCGGCCCGGGGATTCATTGGGTCGAGAACGATTATCCGAAAGCGCTGGCGGAAGCGAGCGCGCGCCATGTTCCGGTGTTCGTGGAAATGTGGGCGCCGTGGTGACACACCTGCCGCTTCATGCGCGCGAGCGTGCTGAACGACGCGGCGCTGGTGAAGCGGGCCGGGCAGTTTGCCTGGCTTTCGGTGGATGTCGATGACGCGGCCAATGCGGCATTTGTTGCGAAGGCGCCGGCCGAGGGCGTGCCGATGTTTCTGGTGATCGACTCGGCCACGGGGAAGATCGCTTTATCGTGGTACGGCGCGGCGACGGCGGCGCAGCTCGACGCGATGCTGGACGATGGCGCCGCGGTGATCGCGGGAAAGGCGAGCGGCGCGGACGCAGTGCTCGCCCGCGCGGACCGGGCGAACGCGGAAAAGGACTTCGTCAACGCCGCGGCCTATTACGAGCAGGCTCTGAATCTGGGGGGCGCGAAGTGGCGGAAGCGGCCGCGCGTGCTGGAATCGCTGATCATGGCGCAGTCGTTTGCCCATAAGAATGAGGACTGCGCGGCGACGGCTTTGCGCGAAGCACCGGCGATGGCGCGGGACCGCTCGCTGGTCAACGTCCTCTACTTCGGCCTGGAATGCACCAAGCCGGGGACGCCGCAGCGTATCGAGTTGCTGAAGCTGGCGGAGCAGGCCGTGAAGACTCCGGGCGTGCTTTCGGACGATATCTCGCAGCTCTACGGCGAGATCGCCTACGGCTACCGCGCGGAAAAGGACGAAGCTGCCACCAGCCGCGTCGCGACCGAATGGGTCGCGTATCTGCGGCGCGAGCGCGCGAAGGCGGCCAGCCCGGATGCGCGCATCGGCCTCGATCTGCAGCTTGCGAGCGCCGCGAGCGTGCTGCACAAACCGGAGATCGCGCTGCCGGAGATCGAGCGCGACGAGCGGGAGCTGCCGAAGGATTACAACCCGCCGCGCGTGGCGGCCAGTCTGCTGAGCCAGATGGGCCGGCTCGACGATGCCGTGGCGGCGTGCAGCCGCGCGCTCGAGCTGGCGTACGGCGCGGCCAAGCTGCGGATGTACGGAGTCTGCGGGGGAATCCTCAGCCGCAAGGGCGACAAGGATGCGGCGAAGAAGATGTACCAGGACGGCATTGCGTTTGGACGGACGCTGCCGGAGGATGTTGCGCAGCCGGTGGTGCGGTCGCTGGAGGCGGCGCTGGGGAAGCTGTGATGGCGGCCCCGCCGGCCGCGCCGCATGCTTTTCTGAGCCGTCGAGGAGTCTATCTGGCCCGAGGGGAGTTCGAAGTCAAACTCGTTGACAAGGTTTCCTACCGGGTGATATTATCCCTCACCGAATGTAGTCCAACTCAAAGGGAGAGGCGAAGGTGCTACGACGGCTGACTCTGCTAATCACGGTTTTGTCCCTCTCGCCGGTTCTGGTTCAAGCGGGGCGGATTACCTACACGATGACTACCGACGCTGCCGGGACGCTCGGCGGTACTCGCTTTAATGGCCCGATCACGGTAATGCTGACGGGAGATACCAGCGGAATCTTCACGCTTTCCTCAAATCCTTATTTCACGTACGCCAACCCCGGCACCACTACGTTGTTTATTCCCGGTCTTGGCGCCGCTACGTTTACCGATCAGCTATATGCCGTCTCCAGCGGGAACATGACCTTTAACGGCGAGGCAGGCGTCTACGCGGTCGGAATCAACGATCCGAACATTTCGAGTCTGGTCCTTGTGGCCGGAGACCCGGGCTACAACCTCGCGACTTCGATCACCTACTCTGGGACGGGAGGGCTGGGAAACGGCGGCGGCACCGGAAACATCTTCCCCACCACCGCTGGGAACCTCCAGTTCGTGCGCCAGCAGCCGCCGATTGCTGGTCCCGCCACCATCACCGCCGTGCTCACACAATCAGAGAGCGGGCCGGGGGGGACGACATCGGCTCCCGCGTCCTTCACGGGAACGACACCGATAGGCTCAATCAGCGGCACCATTTCCGGCCTCGGCGCGCAGGACTATTATTCGTTCTATTGGGGCGGCGGTCCCTTCGTCGCCAGCGCCGCGATCTCGAGCGCCTCGGCGTTATCGACATATCTTTTCTCCGCCGGCTCGATCGGTTCGTGCGATTCGATCGGAAGCTCGAACTTATCCACTAGCAATAACTGGACCAGCATCATCTCGAGCAGCAACCTTGCCGCGGGCCAGTACTGCATCGGATTGACGGCGACCAGTTCCTACGATCCTCCCTTTACTCTGACATTCGACACTCCCGTGAGCGCGACACCCGAACCGAACGGCATGGTGTTGGTGGGCGCCGGGCTTGCGCTGGCCGCAATCGGGCGCGCGGTTGCGAGGAGAGCGCGGGCTGGGCGCAGCAACCCGCGGATCCCGGGGGCGGCCGGAGTGTGGAGTGGGCGGCCGGGTCCGGCGACAATCTTCGGGAAGTTACAGTCGCATTTCTCGAACGTTTGAGCAGTAGGAGCCGGACGCGCATGGGCGCCGGCCGCATATTCGCATCGCCTTCGGGCGAACCACCTTCTATTCCTCGACCGGCGCTCTTGCGACGTGGTCGACCACCACGACATCGACCATGCCTTTCTTTGGGATCAACTCGAGGCCGAGTTGATCCCGCAACGCCTTTGGCAGGCTTGGGCCGCGAGGCCCTTCCGGTAACTCTTTCGCCTCCTTCTCCAGACCGGCTCTTTCCAGCGCCCAACCCAAATCGATGCTCCACTTGAGATCGACATCGAACCTGCCCGCCATGCCTGTGGCATCGACCACTTTGCGCCCCACCTGAGCGGAGAGCGTGTGGGCAATCTCTTCCATCGACAGGTTGTAGGCAACCCAGCGATAGCAGCCGCTCGGGCCCGGCAGCAGGCCAGACGCGCCGGCCTCGAACACCGGACAGCCATCCTTGCCGAACTTGGAATCGACCGGCACCCAGGGCGGAACGTCTTGTGCCGGCAGGCCCGCTCGTGAGGGCTTCAGCTTCACGCCAGCCTTAGCCTTGGCCAATTCGAAGATCCCCTTCTCCGCCTTTTCATAATGGAATGCCAGCTTGAGGCGCTCGGCCAATAAGTTCCGAATCATCTGTGGCGGAATTGATCCCCGGATGCTCCCGCCGGGACTCTGGCCGCAATGTCGAGGTTCAGCATGCAGCACCGGCGCGGGTCGAACTCATAGGCTGCAGCTTGTATGCGTAGGAAATCAACGCTCCGAGCGGTATCGCCGAACATCTCCACAGGGTGGGATCGGCAGTGCCGGGTCCGCCGGTGCACCGGCGTGCCTCGCCCTGTTCGGCAAGCTTGATCTGCACCACTTCAAATGCCGGAGAGGCTGGCGCCTGGGCACGGGCCGCGGTCGCGGCGGCAACCAGGCACATGAGGTACAATGCCATCCTCGGCTTGAGCCTGCTGCTGATCCTCATTCGGTGGTCCTCACTCGGTTCGTATCCGTAAAGTCGGCGGCGGCCTTTTAGTGCGGTGGGTCACGCGTAAGCCTAAGCTGCGAGTTCCGTAACGACCTCGCCGCGCCTGCTCCAGGGGACAGGCTGGATCTGATAATTCCGAAATGCGTCAAGAACGCCGCTTGAGATCGGCTGGTCAACGTCGTTCAACACCGCATATGCCTTTGAGTCCGGTGGCCGCACCTCGCGCGTGTCGCTCCATGCATAAATAAAAGCTTCCGCGCTGTCCCGTGTCGGGCGGTTGATGGGCTGCACGATGCGTTCGGGCTGTTTGCGCGACTTCGGAATCACAAATTCAAACAGGTGATCGAAGCCACTCATGCCGGTGAACTTCACTTTAGGCGTGTAGCGGATTTCGTTGGCTTCGAGCCATGCAAGCACGTCTTCAATAAACAGGCTGCGCACAATCGGACTGGCGAGATAGAAAAGATCATTGACGGCGAGAATGGCCTGAATGAGGTTGTGCTTGCGGGCTGGGAAGTTTTCGGATGATGCATGGACTTCCAGGGCGTCATTGTTCATGCGGACGCCGAAGCCGTTGAGCGTCATCTTGAGAAGGTCTTTGCGCTTTTCCGTGTCGAGATCGCAGCCCGAGGCCTGAAGGTCATGGACCGTATAACTGTCGTCAGTCAAAACGTAGCCGCCGTTTCGGGCCTGCGCGTAGATTTGAAGCGCATCGTTATGGCGGTCAAGAAAGGGGGTCGTTATTTCAACCCAGTCCTGGTCGATTTCGCGCAAGGTGGTCTTGTCCTTTAGCCAAGTGCGGTAATCGGCTAGAAGTTTCTCGATTTCCTGCAGGGTTGTCATGAGAATAGACCCTTCTCTATGCGGGGCCGTTCGATGATATTGCAATGCTGCATGAACGCCTCAAACGTCAAAAAGAGGTCCGCCGTATTCATGTAGCGGTCGGCAGGCGCCGCGATTGCCCATTTGTCCCCGAAGCTTTCACGATAGATATGCAGATGCGGGCAGGGGACTTCTGTGCCATCCGGGTTCGTGCGCGGCGGGCCGTCGAGGTCGAGCCTGAGAAGAATGATCGCCGTGCGCGCGCGGTTCTGGCAGGTGGCTTTCGTCAATTTGATTTGCGCGCGTGTGATGTCGAGCATGAAACACTCCCGCTTGTCGAGGGAGGTCAACGGAATGGCAATCCTTTCGCCCGGAGGGGGAAAGAGCCAATCCCTTTCGTCGGCCGCGCGCTTTTCCATGCCATCAGCTTGTCGGCTTCGTCCTGCGTGATGTTGATGTCAGCCATTGGCAATGCTCCTGGGCATCCTGTTAAAAGGAAGGATTTCACTTACGGCTCTCCTATATTAAATCAGGTGATCTCAATAGTCTGCGCTGCGGCGCGCGCCTGTTTTAGTGGTGTAGATCCGCGGGTGTCCTCGCGATCCGCTGCTGGTGCGCACAGAGCCTCGCCTGCAAAGCGGGCCGCCGGATCGCTTTCGGGGGCTGCCGGAGGAGGTGGCGAAGCCGGTGGTTCGGTCGCCCACGCTACCGGCGCGCCACATGATACGCTCAGGCGATGGCCCAGGAGGATCGGATCGCCAGGCTGGCCCGGCAGATCGAGGCGGCGCAGAAGGCGGAGCGGCCGTTGGCCGATCCGGAGCAGTTGGCGCTGCTGCGGCGGCAGGGCGCAGGCGAACTGCACGGCATCTGCGCGGAGTTCGTGACATCCCTGAATAGCCGGCTGGGGCGGCAGGCGGTGGAGCTGGCGCCGGCCGAATATTCGCCGGAGAATCTGCGTGAGACGGGCGCGAACCTGATCCAGATCCTGGCGGAAGGGCGGCTCATCCAGATTGCGTTCGAGGCTCCGGCGCAGCCGGTTTCGACGGAGAAGTTTCTGGTGCCGTATGTCCTCGAAGGCGAGCTGCGCGCCTATAACCAGGAGCTGCTACAGCGGTTCGAGGTGCGGAGCCGGCTGCTATTTTACTGCGTGGAGCAGGGGCGGGCGGGCTGGCGCTGGTTCGACTGGCGGACCCGCAAAACCGGGCCGGTGAACGGTCCCATGCTCGCGGAACTGATGGAAGCGCTGTTCTGAATCCCGCCTTCACGGCCGTAAAATCGGCTGCAAAAGAAAATTCGATGACACAAATTCGGGACTCGCGCGTATAATCTCCCAAACGGGTCCTGGCAGTCGGCTCATCCCGTTTCACACAGGGGTTCAGCGTGTGGGGGCTCCGCACGCATTCGGGAGAGGTGAATCATGCGCATCGCATTTGTTTCCGCCGCGCTGCTTGCCTTCGCGGCCGCTTCGTTCGCACAGGTCAACACCAGCGTCATGGACGGGACGGTGACCGACCCGCAGGGGTCGCTGGTGCCGCGCGCGCAGGTAATCGTCACGAACACGCTGAACGGGCAGACGTTCACCGCAGTAACCGACGATAAGGGGCACTGGGCGATTCCCGCGCTGCCCACGGCGACGTACAGCGTGGCCGTCTCCGCGCCCGGCTTCAAGAAGGTGGAGAAGACGGACATCAAGATGGACGCCGGAATTCCCGCCACGGTCAATCTGGTGCTGGAGGTCGGCGCGGTTACGGAGACGGTGGAGGTGGTGGGCGGCGCGGAGGTGGTGCAGAGCACGACGGCGACGGTGTCGTCGGATCTGACGGGGCGGCAGGTAAACGATCTGCCGATCCCGAGCCGCAACGCGACGGATCTGATCGTCACGCTGCCGGGCACAAACACTCCGGCCGGCCCGCGCAATACGACGTTCGACGGCCTGCCGCAGGCGACGGTCAACATGACGCTCGACGGCGTCAACATCCAGGACAACCTGCTGAAGAACGGCTCGGGCGGGGCGTTCTATCCGGTGGTCTACCCGCGCACGGACGCGATCGAGGAAGTGTCGGTGACCACGGCGGCTTCGGGCGCGGAGAGCCTCGGAGAGGGCGCGATTCAGGTCAAGTTCGTGACCAAGTCCGGCACCAACAACTGGCACGGCGGCGCGTTCTGGCAGGAGCGGAACACGTTCTTCGACGCGAATACGTATTTCAACAATATCGATGGGCTGCCGCGGGACCGGCTGCTGCTGCACCAGGCGGGCGCGCACATCGGCGGGCCGATCATAAAGAATCGCCTGTTCATTTTCTTTAATTACGAGGTGTTCCGGTTTCCGCAGAGCTGGAATGAGGCGCAGGATAAGGGCGCTCAGCTCACGGTGCTGACGGATACGGCGCGCAACGGCATCTTCACTTATAAAGACAACACGGGGCAGCTCCGGCAGGTGGACCTGTACGCGCTGGCGGGTGCGGCCGGGTATCCTTCGACGCCCGATCCGCTGATTGGGAATACGCTTTCGCTGATCGCGGCGGCGACGGCGAAGGGCGGGAGCCTGACCTCGCGCGCGACGGCCAACGATTACAACCGGAACAACTTCAACTTCCTCGCGCCGGGTGAGCACAAGATCGACTTTCCGCAAGGCAAGTTGGACTGGATCATCAATTCGAAACACCACTGGGAAGCGACCGGCGGGGTGAACCCGTACCGGCTGTTCCCGGACGGAATCAACGCGGTGATTCCGGTGTTTCCGGGGAGCGGGACGGTGCTGGGCTCGCCGGTGAATGCGGGACAGCGGGAGGCGTTCTGGACGGGATCGACGGCGCTGCGCTCGACGTGGTCGGCGCATTGGACGAGCGAGATCCGCTTCGGGATGTCCTCGGGGAACGTGCTGTTCTTTAACGACATCAGCCCGAGCCTGTTCGCGCCGTGGCGCGGGTATGCGCCGAATATGGCGGGCTATGTGACGGTGCCGTACAACGCGAGCACCTATTCGCGGCGCAACGATCCGGTGAAGCAATTGCAGGGCAGCGCGACGTGGCTGCGCGGGAGCCACCTGATCAACCTGGGCGGCAGCTTTTCGCAGATCAACGAATGGACGGCGAGCTGGGGCACGCAGGTGATTCCGCGCATCTCATTCGGCGTGGTGAGCACGGACCCGATCCTTTCGCTGTTCAGCAGCGGCAATTTTCCGGGCAGCTCGGCCGCGGACCTGGGCAACGCGGAGGCGCTGTATGCACTGCTGACCGGGCGCGTGTCGTCCATTGCGCAGTCGGTGGTGCTGGGCGAGCAGAGCAAGACGTACGGGCCGAACGGGACGATCGGGCGTTACCGGCAGCGGGAGTTCGGACTGTTCGCGCAGGATAGCTGGAAGGCCACGCCGCGGCTGACCGTCAACTACGGCTTCCGCCTGGAAAACCAGTATCCGTTCCGCGCGTTCAACAATACTTATACGCGGCCGGGCTTCGCCGGGCTGTACGGGATTTCCGGCGTGGGCAAGCTGTTCCAGCCGGGGGCGAGCGGCGGCGCGACGCCGGTGCTCACGCCAGTTACGGGCGATACCGCGGGATATCCGGCGATTCACTTCCCGTCCCCGACGGTGGGCGTGGCGTACGTGCTGCCGAAGAGCGGCGGGCCGCTCGGGTGGCTGGTGGGCGGGCGCGAGGGGCAATCTTCGGTGCTGCGCGCGGGCTTTTCGATTGCGACGGTGCGGGAGCAGTTTACGATTCCGTGGAGCAGCAACCAGGGGGTGAGCATCAACACCGGGACGGATCCGCTGACGACCAACACCGCGGCATTCGGCGCGCCGGGCAGCGTGCTGTTCCGGAACCCGGCGCTGCCGTCGGTATCGGTGCCGTCTTCGCCGGCGTACCCGCTGGCGCTCGCGCCGGGCAACAGCATCAACGATTACAACCCGAACATCAAGAACCGCTACGTGGAGTCGTGGAACCTGGGGTTCCAGCGGCCGCTGACGCCGGATACGGTGCTCGAAGTGCGGTATGTCGGGAACCGGTCGCAGCGCGCTTGGGCGACGCTGAACCTGAACGAGGTGAATGTCGTTGAGAATGGATTCCTGAGCCAGTTTCAGGACGCGCAGAACAATCTCGCGATCGCCAACGGCGAATCAGTGGCGCAGCTCACCTCGGGCAGCCTGAAGAGCACGAACTTCTTCAACCAGGGATTGCCGGGACAGAAGGACGTGCCGATTCTCTCCACGGCTCTGGCGGGCGCGAGCAATTCGCAGACGGCGAATTGGGTGGCGCAGGGGCAGGCGGGGGCGTTCGCGAACAGCATCGCCACTACCGGAGCGCAGATGGCGCGGCTGGCCGCAGCGGGCTACCCGGCCAACCTGTTCCAGGTGAACCCGGCCACAGGCGGATCGGGCGCGAACCTCACGACGAACCAGGGCGGATCGACTTATAACTCGCTGCAGGTCGAGGTGCGGCGGCGGCTTTCCC
>Ga0070739_10004880_pt1 | contig 15605 bp, 8 predicted proteins | sample Coa_R1_7_FD_66445 | JGI IMG/M metagenome (GOLD analysis project Ga0070739, IMG submission 66445) | Surface soil microbial communities from Centralia Pennsylvania, which are recovering from an underground coalmine fire - Coalmine... | ecosystem: Environmental > Terrestrial > Soil > Unclassified ... | reverse complement strand
CGCCTTCCCGCAAGCGCGCGAATAGCTTGGGCACGGTGCCCGAATGGAAGCCTGGCTGCAACAGCTGCCGTACCGTCTCTCCATGCGGCCCGACGTTGACCGGACGCAACAGCTTCTCGCGGTTAGCCCGGTACATGTACCAGTTCTCTTTCATCTCCCAGAACAAAAAGCCGAATAGATCCGGCAGCAGCCAAACCGTCGGCAGAGCAATCAAGGACGCGATCACATAAGCAAGCCCTCGCCCAAGGTTAGGCTCCAACCACCTCGCCAACTCCGGCATTTGCGGCAGGACGAACGGATAGATAAACTTGGCGGCCAAAATCGAGATCGGCGCTTTGAGCGGATGGAAGCCCGGCTCGATCAGCACCACCAAGTAGAACCGCGCCAGCCAGGCCACGGGATACCACACCAGACCGGCGACGGTGCGGACCACAAGCGACAAACGGCTATCCCCTTGACGGAAGCGCAGCCATTCGTCCACGGTATGCAGCACATATTCGGTCATGTCGATGGTGTGTTTGAACGCCCAGAGCAACAGACGCAGCAAACCGGGCAACAGACCTGCCCGCAGCAGCTGATAGAAGTCCGCCAGGACTTGCACCAGCAAATCGGTTACTGCCTTACCCAAGCGAGTGTTCAGGATGCCGCTGAGGAGCAAGAAAGTGCTGCACTGGGCCGGCCAGGTGAAGTCTTCCCAGAGTACGTCCGGCATCAACCACCACAACAGTGCGAATGCCAACGCCGGCTTGCACACGAAGGACCAGAACAGCAGAAACGGCCAGCCCTTTAGGGCTTGCTGAACCAGCGGGAGGTGGACGATGTATACCGGTATATCGATAAGTATGCCGCGGAGCGTGCGATAGCTAAACAGCACCAATTGCTTGCAAAGCTCGCGGAACCAACGCAGATGCAAGAGGGCCAGCAAGAAATTGCCCAAGAGCAGCAGACAGATTACCGCCCGATCTGGAAAGTACGGCGGATCTGCCCGAAAAGCCTCGATTCCGCTGACCGGATCGAAACCTAGCTCGCTCCACTTTTCCAAGAGCGGGTAGTTACTGCCCAGGTCAAGCAGCACCTTCGCTCCTTGTAGCAGCACGGCCGCTCCGCCGAAGGGCAGCAATACGAATAGCACCAGCCAACGACCGATGGCGGTGCCGAACGCCGGCGCCGTGAGCCGTTCCAGCCAACGCAGATAAATCTCGCCGGGGCGGTACACGCCGTCCAGTGCGGACGACAGGTGACGGTCTAGCCGCAGCAGCGGATCGCCGCGCGCGAATTCATAAGGATCGCGCAGGTCCGGGATTTTCAGCTGATTGCGCGAGATAGTATCGCGCAAATCGCTGAACGTCAAAAAGCCCAGCTCGACGATACGATCGAGCATTTCCTCGATCATGCGGGCGAAGGCGGTGCGTTCCGGCGCATTACTGGGCTGGAGACCGATGCTTATTAGCGCATCGGTTAGCACCGGACGGAAACGGCTACGCAAGCGTTCTTCGCAGTGATGCAGGGCCGTTTGCAGCAGATAGGCGAGGTGCTGGCGTTCATCATCCGCGAGTCGGGCCTGGGTCAAACGCTGGGCGGCGCTCCGCAGATGCTTGGTAATGCGCACCAGCCGCTGACTGGGCAGCGGCCTCTTGATCGGCCGCCGACCTCCCGAAGTGACCCACGTCACCACGTCGAGGGCGAAGATGTCGCGCTCGTTGTCGTCGCCCACTTTCTGCAAATCGTAAAGCAGCGCCGCCTCGACCGGCCAACTGCCCTGGTCCGCCTTATCCAAAAGCGCCGGCAAATCCTTGAGCCACTCCTCCGCCTCCGAATCGCTCAGGTCCAGGGCAGCCTGCAAACGCCGCGTCAAGCGGCGCAGGTCATTGAGCGCTTTCTCGCGCGTCGGATCTTCCAGGGACGCCGGCGCCACCCGAGCCGCCTTGGTACGCAAGATGGCCGCTCGAACCGCATTGCCCTCCTGCTCGTCCTTAAGGGCCACACCCATGAGCCTGTGGTAATAATCGTGCGATTCATCGGAGCGCGTGTCGGAGCGAACGACCGGCTGCGGAGCGCCCTCCAGCCGCGTGCGTTCAAACAACTCCTTCGCATCTATGTCGCGAGCCAGCAGAGAATCGATCTTGGTCAGATCGGACAAGCCGGGGAAGTAAATCGGGACCAAATTGGCAGCAAAAAAACGCAGCTCCAAATAGACCGCCGCAAACTCGATGTACACCTGCGTCTCGTCCGCCTCGTCTCCGCTGGGTAGCAGGCATTTTTCCTGATCGAGCACCATGCGGATCTCGGCGAAGGTGCTGACGCCGATCTGCTCGATGCGCTCGCGGACCTGGGTCGGATTCAGTTTCCCTTCGCTGACCTGGTGCTGTAAGTGGCGATGAATACTGGCGTGGAACAAGCGCTGCCAGTACGAGAGAAGAATGTCCGCCCGATCCACCGTAGTAAGGTAGTTCTGCTCCGTCGGCCGCGCCAGCAGAATCACGGTGAACGGCAGTAAGCGATCCGGCTCAATCTCCAATTCGTCCGGATCGACGTAGCGATAGAGGGTCGGCCGATCAATAACGTAGGATTGCCGGTGTGGCACTTGTCCGAACAAGGTGGACAACTGGTTTTGGCCCTGGATCAAGCGTTCCAAAACGCGGTGCGGCACCAAGACGGCTGCGGGGTCCGCTTCTCGTAATGCTTGCTGCAATTCTGCCAATCGCATCTCAGCTCCTCACCTTGGAGGCGCTTACGCAGCCCCGTTGGCTGTTAGGATACAAAGCTCTCGTCTTTTGTTTGTACTTTATAGAATCATAACAAGCCAAAGATTATCCGCGAAACTGCTTTTCCACAGGCATCCTCAAAAAAGGAGACACCTCATGACTCGTCAACGGTTGGTAGGGGTCGGGATGGTCGTCGGGCTGCTTTTGTCGGCGACTGCATCGCGGTCGCCGGCGCAGCGGCCGCAAAGGCAACCGACTCCCAATGACACCTTGGTTTCGCCGGAGGTCGGCTCCGATCATCGGGTGACGTTCCGCCTCTACGCTCCCAAGGCGTCGGAGGTGATCGTCCGCGGCGATTTCGGATCGGAAGCCAAATTGACCAAAGACGACCACGGCGTCTTTTCGGCGACCGTCGGCCCACTCGCGCCCGATCTCTACACCTACAACTTTTATGTAGATGGCGTGAAGACTGTGGACCCCAAGAACGCCCTCATCAAGCAGGGCAATACCGGCGTGGACAGCATGGTGTTCGTTCGCGGCAAGGAAGCCGAGTTTGAGGAAAATAAGGAAGTTCCGCACGGCGAAGTGCGCCAGGTTTGGTATCGCTCTTCCACGCTGAACGACCAGCGGCGCATGCACGTCTACACTCCGCCCGGCTACGATGAGGGAAGCGAGCGCTATCCGGTGTTTTACTTATTGCACGGCGGCGGCGATGAAGATTCGGGCTGGAGCACCATCGGTCGCGCCGGCTTCATCCTCGACAATCTGATCGCGCAGAAGAAGGCCAAGCCGATGCTTGTCGTCATGCCCAACGGCAGTCTGCCTCGGCCCGCGGGCTTTACTCGCCCTCCTGCAGGCGGTCTACGAAGCCCTGAGTTCGTCAAGAGAATGGCCGAACTCCAAGAACGGTTTGTCAAGGAGCTGCTCCAAGACATCATTCCGCAAGTGGAAAAGCGTTTCCGCGTGCGGACGGGCGCAGAAAATCGAGCCTTGGCCGGCCTGTCGATGGGCGGCGGTCAGACGTTGGCTACCGTCACCAGCCATCCGGACCAGTTCAGCTACGTCGGCGTTTGGAGTGCCGGCGTCTCGGCAACTCCGGAGGAGTTCGAGAAGAGCCATGCCACCTTCTTCGACAGCGCCGACAAGGTCAACAAGACCGTGAAATTGTTCTCCATCAGCGTCGGCGACCAGGATTTTCTGCTCAACGGCTCAAAAAACTTGGACGAACTGCTGAAAAAGCACGGCATCAAGCATGAGTTTCACATCAGCGGCGGCGGACACACCTGGATCAACTGGCGGCATTACCTGAACGATTTCGCGCCGCAGCTGTTCCAGTAAAAACGCCAAAACGGGTGAATTCTTGCTTGTGAAGGAACGATGTAGGTGCTATAAAAGAGGTGTTGGCACGGGGTTTAGCTGAGACTCGCAATTCAGCTAATCCCCGTGCCACATTTGTGGAGGTGTGAAAGTGTGGGAAGTCATTTCTGACTGTAAGGTTGGGACTCGCAACCAACCTCACATCTTTTCTTAAAGCAACAACCATGCCAATTTGTCTTTCCTCAGCCCTCCATCTCATCTAGCTTGCTGCAAAGCATTTTATATTTTGGAGTTACGCAAAACACAGCCTCGACCGATCTTCGTTCGTCGGCTTTGTGCAATTTCGCTACAACCGAAGACTGCCTCATTTTGACGCAGTGGGTTGTATAATTTTGCGAAAAGTGTCCCGTTTTCAAACCAAGCTCTGGCTTTGCACAAAAATTCCGTTCTGCACAAGAAATCGGTCAGTCTGCACAAAAAGCTTGCGGAGTTCGGTAACATAGTTAGGGAGTTGAAAATCAAGCTCCCTTGTAACCGAGGAGGTTCCCGGACGTGGACATACCGCTTGTCGCTCCGATTCGCCAGACCGCACCCCAACCCATGATCGCCGACGTTGCCGCCGAGGTGCGGAAGCAATGGTGCGTTTCTCGTGTAGCTGGACGCATCCGCCGCGGCAGTCGTGTAGCCGTCGGCGTCGGCAGCCGTGGTATCGCCAATCTTTCCGCCATCGTCCGCGCCACGCTCGACAGTCTGCGCGATCTCGGCGCTCAGCCGTTCATCGTCGCGGCGATGGGTAGCCACGGCGGCGCCACGGCAGCAGGTCAACGCCAATTGCTCGGCGAGTACGGCATCAGCGAGCAAGCGCTGGGAGTGCCGGTCAAGACCGACATGACCGCTGTGCGCATCGGCACCAATAGCTGGGGTGAGCCGGTGTGGTGGGACAAGAATGCCTTGGAGGCGGATGCCGTCGTCACGGTGTCGCGCATTAAACCGCACACCGATTTTCGCGGTCGCTTCGAGAGCGGCATTGCCAAAATGCTCGTCATCGGCCTGGGCAAGCGCGACGGCGCAGCGCAGCATCATCGCTGGGGCGTTCGCGGCTTGCGCGAAATGCTGCCGGAAACCGCCCGCGTGATCGTCGAAAAGACACCATTCCTCGGCGGCTTGGCCATTCTGGAAAATGCTCGCGAACAAACGGCGCGGCTGCAAGTGGTTGATCGCGAGGAGTTGTTCGATGCGGAGCCGCGTTTGTTGGAGGAGGCGCGGGGGCTGATGGGCCGGCTGCCTTTCGAGCAGCTTGATCTACTGGTCATCGGTGAAATTGGCAAGAACTATAGCGGGGCCGGAATCGATCCCAACGTCGTTGGCCGGCTGTTGATCGAAACGGAGCCGGAGTTTGTGTCGCCGAAGATCACACGCATCTGCGCCCTCGATCTGTCGCCGGAGAGCCACGGCAACGGCACCGGCTGTGGCATCGCCGACCTGGCCACGGATCGGTTGCTCGCCGCCATCGATCCTGTGCCGTTTCGGATGAATAATCTGACTGCTTGTTTCTTGCGGCGCTCGCAATTGCCGTTCGCTTTTCCGACCGATCGCGCCTGCATCGAGGCGGGGTTGGATACGTGCTGGCAACCCCAGCGAGAGGCTGTGCGAATGGCACTTATTCCCAACACCCTGGAAGTCGAGGAGCTGTGGGTGTCGGCGCCGCTAATCGAGGAGTCTCGGCGGCGGCCGGATCTCGAAGTCGTCGGCGAGCTGCAAACGCTGCCATTGGACACAACAGGCAATCTATTTCAGGAGAAGCTCTTCCCTCATTCGGTGCGCGGTCGTCGCGGGTGAAACGACGAGTATCCGCAGAGGAAAACAGCCCCGACTCTACCCGGAACGCATATTGACTGATTACTTCATCCAGCGCATTATGCTTCTCTCCGGGTCAGGCGGAAACCGCACCGGGTCGCGCCGTCTTGACCACCTTGCCGATTCCTGGCGACCCGCAATCCTGGGGAGGGGCCGATGGCGCAGCGCGTTCTCGTCACCGGAGGTCTCGGTTACCTCGGCAGTGTTCTCTGCGAGCACTTGCTTGACGCCGGCTTTCACGTCAAAGCCCTAGACAACCTCATGTACGGGGCCGGACAGCAGGGGCTTTTCCACCTTTGTGCCCGCCCCGACTTCGACTTCGTTAAAGGCGACGTGCGCGACGAGGCGGTCATGAAGTCAGCCGTCAAAGACGCCGACGTAATCATTCACCTGGCCGGCATCGTTGGCGCTTCGGCCTGTGACCGCGATCCGCAGTTGGCCACGACCGTGAATCTTGATTCCGTCCGTCTGCTCAACCGCCTCCGCAGCCCGAACCAACTGGTAATCTATCCGAACACGAATAGCGGTTACGGTGTCACCGACGGCGCCTCCTTCTGCACCGAAGACACGCCTCTGAAACCGATCTCTCTCTACGGCCGCACCAAGGTGGAGGCGGAGAAGCATCTGCTGGACAGTCCCAATGTCGTCACCTTCCGTTTGGCGACCGTGTTCGGTATGTCTCCGCGCATGCGCCTCGATCTGCTCGTCAACCACTTTGTCTACACTGCCCTGACAGAAGGATACATCGTCATCTTTGAAAAAGACTTCAAACGCAATTATGTTCATGTACGCGATGTGGCCGACTGTATGCTCTACGCCATCGCCAACGCGCCGCGCATGACCGGCAAGCCTTACAATTTGGGTCTGGACAGCGCCAACCTCTCCAAAGAAGAACTGGCCTTGAAGGTCAAGCATTACGTACCCAAGTTTTACATCCATTTCGCGGCAATCGGACAAGATCCGGATAAGCGCAACTACGTCGTTTCCAACCAGCGACTGCGCGAGGCCGGATTCGAGGCCAAGCGTTCCCTTGACCAAGGAATTCAAGAGCTGCTCAAGGGCTACCGGATGATGGGCCGCGGGCTGTTCAAGAACGCCGCCTGAGACGTCCGAGCCGTGTACGCAGCGCTTTCTTTCCGAGCCGCGCACGCAGCGCAGCGGAGTAAGCGGCTGCATGGCTCGGACCGCTTACTTCGCTGCGCTGCGTGCGCGGCTCGGTTGAAAGTGAGCAGATCGCGGATTGAAAATCAGGAGTGAAGGCTAAGCCGATGGAAACGCATGGGACTGCGATTGGAGAATCCTCAATCTACGATCCGCAATCCGCAATCCACAAGGAGCAGAACCCGACGGCCGAACGGTTCGCGCGGGGAGACTATGCCACGGTCGCCAGAACAGGGGGAAAGCACGAGTGGCAAACCTACGCCGCTCTTGGGCTGATCGGCAAGATGCGCGAGGCCGTTGAGGGGCTGGCCCGCTTTGACAATCCGGAGGCCGCCTTCTACTCTGCTGTGGCCCACTGGATCGGCGGCGAAGACGAGACAGCCGCCCGACTCCTGGAACCCATCGATACGGCCCACGCCCGGAACCTGTTGGCTCTTCTTCGCAAATCCCAAATTAATGTTCTGGCTCAATGGGCCTGGACCCGCCTCGGTTGCACGGATCTTATCTCCGGCATCGGCTCGGACCCGCGCTTCAAGGTCGCCAACATTAGCTTTCATCCCGACGACCTGGCCAACAAACCCTATGGCAACATCCATGACTACTACGCCTCCTCCGAACCACCCGATTTCTATACCTGCACCATGGTCGAATGGCACCTCGTGCCGCCCAATCTCCAAGAGCTTTCCTGCCCCATCTTCGGGCAGACCGGCGATTACGATCTCCATATTCAGACCGTTCACCCTTGGCTGGGGCTTTTCGATGCCCTCCTCGTCACCGACCCGAGTGAATGGCAGGACGTAACGCGCCTGGTGAGCGCTCCCGTCTATACGTTTCCGAAATCCTTCGGGGTGCCTTATAATATGGCACCACTGCGGCAGAACGAGCGCGAGATCGACGTGTACCTCTCCGGTACGGTGCTGCATCCCTACCATCTGGACAAAGCTCACCTGATACATCAGCTCTTGGAAATTCCTGGACTCCGCCTGAAGATCATCAACGGCTTCAGTATGCAGTCGGATTACTTTGACGAACTGAGCCGCGCCAAAATCTGCATCACCTTCGTCCGCCATCCCACGGCCCTACCTACCCGTGGGCTAGAGGCGCTGGCCATGGGTTGTGCCTTGATCGTCCAAGAGGACAATGTGTTAACGCTCTTCGCCGGCCCAGAGCGTGGGGTGCTAACCTACCAGCTGGGGAATAATGATTTGTCGGCGGCGGTCCGCACCATCCTTGAACACTGGCCGGACTTCGCGCGGCGGGCTGAAGCCGGCGCGCGGTATGTACGCGAGGAATTCTCTCTTCCGCGAGTGGCGTCTCAGTACTTGCGTTTCTTGACGTTTTTGGCCGCTCAACCGCGCGGACCACGCACGCTCCGTAATACCGAGAAGCTCTATCAGAGGCGTAGCGTCTTGCACAAAGGCTGGCTGCCTAACGGAGAGAATCGGTATAGCCCGATTTTAAAGAGCATAGCTGTCCACAATTCGAGACGCTTGCAGTCCGCCCTCGCCTCCGAGTCTGCTTCTCCTCACTTACACATTGATCTCGCGCGTGAGTCGGTCCTGGGCAATTATCATTGGGCCGAAGCCGAATTAATCCCTCTGCACCACTGGTTGGCATTCCTGCACGACGTGTACCGCACGGCGCGCGAACGCTTCCCGCGCTCCCTCGTCGTTCGCTTCAACGAAATTCGCGTCATGCTGCACTTCGGCACGCCGAAGCTTGTGGCCGAGGCCCTTGCCCTGCTGGATGAGACGCTCCGCCTTCCGGCCACTCACTGGCAGATCGACGTAATGCAGGACGTGTTTCCGTGGGATTTCTTCCCACAGTTCTTCAACTACCGCGGCTACTTCGATTGCATCACTCAGCATCTGACGCGGGGAGTTGACGTCGAGGAGGATCTGTGCCGCTTGATTTTGGCGTCCCTGCACGCCTACCGCGGCTTCTATCCCACCTACTACGGCTTCTACTCGCAGGCTCTTGATGATTACGGGGCCGCCGCCGCACTTGATCCCGACTTCCCGTTCTTCCAGCTCTGGTACGCAGATCAGTTGCTGCGCCGGGGGCTTGCCGAGGACCGGCAGGCCGCAAGGGGCATCTTGCGCGAGTTGGCTTCTGGCTCTCTGCTCTTCCGAGAAGCGCTGGAATGGTTGGGGAAACTCGGCGATGCGGAAGAGGATCTCCAACGCCGAGCCGCGCGGGTAAATGAGATCCTCCAGGTCTACGAGCAGAGCATGGCCGTTCCGAAATTACGGCCGGATTTGCGTGCCAGCGAGGCCGAACGGGATAAAGTCTGGCTTGAATGGGAAGCCTGGTCCGCAGAACGAGTTTATCTGCACAACCTCGTCCAGGGAATGCAGAACAGTAAGTTCTGGAAGCTCCGGCGGGCATGGATGGCGGTAAAACGCATCTTGACTCGGCGGCACCCAGCCGTCGCCGATCCTTTGGATCAGATGATTAAAAGACAAAAGAAATCCTCTTAGTGTGTGCTTGGGGAATTGAAATGGCCCAGAGGCTTGAGGAAGTGACGGCCGCCATCTTGGCCGGCGGGTTGGGCACACGACTGCGGTCCCGCATCGCAGATCGGCCCAAAGTGCTTGCCCCCGTTCATGGCCGACCTTACCTGACCTATCTGCTGGATCAATTGGCCGATGCGGGACTTCGCTCGGTCGTCCTCTTGACCGGCTACCTGGCCGGTCAGATCCGTTCGGCGTTCGGCGATAGCTATGCCGGCCTACGTTTGACGTACTCGTCGGAGCCATCGCCGCTGGGGACCGCTGGGGCTTTGCGGCAGGCGCTGCCTCACCTGCTCTCGTCTACCATCCTCTTGCTAAACGGCGACTCCTTTTGCGAAGCCCCGTTGGATGACTTCCACGACTTCCACAGCTATAGGTCTGCCGATATAAGCCTTGTCCTGACTCGACTGGAGGACGGTTCCCGCTACGGCCGGGTGAAGCTAGCCCCGAATAGCCGCGTCCTCTGCTTCGAGGAAAAAACACAGGCCGGAGGCCCGGGATGGATCAACGCCGGAATCTACCTGATTCAGCGAGAGTTGATCGAGGAAATCCCACTGGGCCGACCGCTGTCTCTTGAGCGCGACTTGTTCCCCGGATGGGTGAGCCGTAAGCGCTTCTGTGGATTCACTTGTGCCGGGCGGTTTCTCGACATCGGCACACCGGAGTCGTATGCCCAGTCAGAAACCTTCTTCGCGCCGATTCCCTGAATCGAGGCAGCCGCTTGTTACGCTGCCTTCCTTTGATGAAGCCGGGCCCGAATCCGCTCAAGCGATTTGTCAATAACAACTCCCTCCGGCAGGCAAGAAGGATCCAACAAGCGAACGTCCACATGACCGAGACTTTGCGGAAGGCAGTAGAAACTATTCAGCCAGCGGATGATGTTCATTTGTTCGACGGATTCAATGAAAGTCGGGGTTCGATACTGTAGACCCTGTTGCGCCAGCGCCGCTGCATTGACGGTGTTGTCTTCATCCTGATAATCGATTTCGCCGGAGCTGATGCAAAACCGGAAGTAGTCGCAGTTATGACAGATTTTGGCATTGCGCATCACGGCTTGGCGGATTTTCGTGGCTTGTTCGCCATACCAAATCTGTTCAAACTCCTGCCGCTCTAAATTACCGACCTTGAACTGGTAACATAGCTCGACCTCTCCGTCGTAAAAAACGCGGGCAAAGGTGAAGGGAGATTTGCAGTTGACGGGCATTCCTGGGTATTCGCCCCTCTGGAAAGCGATTCGAGAAGTCCAAGGGTCTTTGGACTCGGGATGCTCCGAGCGAACGACGTTATCTCGAAAGGCGCCCGGGTATTTCGCCTTTAAGGCGGATGGCTTGTGGAAAAAGTCTCCCGAGGTGCTCATCGTGATACGGTATTTACCTTCGATGACCCGGCGAGCGCCTTCGAGGAGATTTTTCGATAAGCGATCCATCACGGGTGTCAGAGACTCCCGGCGCAGTAGATCGTTATCGTTGCGCAAGACCATGACAATGAAGCCGATGCTTTCAAATCCTTGCTTCTCCCAGTAATCCACAGCTTCGGGGATCTCATCGAGATTGCTGTGTAACACGGTATAATTCAGGCGGAAATCAACTTTGCGGTGGGAGACGGCGTCCCGGAATCGCAGAATCTTATCCATCGTGCGCTGAAAGTCGGCGCCCCGGCGAATGGCTTCATACGTTTTCGGACGAATGCCATCGAAAGAAATCGTTACGTATTTGAAGTTGCAGTCTTTGATTTGCTTGATGATGTTGTCCGTGAAAAAGGTGCCGTTGGTGGTGAGGTCAATCTTCATGTCGAGGTCGGTAAGGCCGCGGACCAGCTCCGGAAACTGCGGGTGGGCCATCGGTTCGTAAGCCGAGCCGACCGCAACCCATTTCCCTCTCAATCCGCTCAAATGCTTCAAAACAGAGGGCACGTCGATCTTTTTTCGGCTCAAATCCTCATAACTGACGTGACACATGATGCAGCGCAGGTTGCAATTGTGAATCGGCTCAATTTCGAGAAGCTCCGGCAAGGGAACATTGGGATCTCTCATGGGAAGGCTTAGGGGACTTTGCAGGCCGGAGGATTGGGCTGCTTGCGGTTTCTTGGTCAGCCAGGAAACTAAGGGAAAACGAGAGAATTTCATTACTCGGTCCTTTCCCGCAACTTGGGATGAAGAGAGAATCCTCGCTCTTTGCCCAAACGGCTCGCAGGATCGCGGAAGAATGTTGTAGAGTGGTATCGGCAAGCGTCTGCTTTCGTCACAAACTTTTCGCGGATATTCGCGGAAAAGCAACAGGATGTGTCACCGTCGAGCGCTCGCCTACGGTTTGCGGCGAATCAAGTCGTTTGGCGTTGCCTTGACTCCGGCTGCGGGGCCATGCTATGAGGGCAACGGTTTGGTCATGGAAGATACCCACGGAACAAGCTGTTGCCATGGCTGAGAGAAATCCCCTCGCCGTTGTAGGCGGCGCCGCGTCCGGCGTTCGTTCACCCTGGCGCTCGACCTCGAGTCAGGGAGGGAAAGATCGCCGGACGGATCGTCAAACCGTCACGTTACTTGTCCCCACTCTCAACGAGATCGAGGGCATGAAGGCCATCATGCCCCGCATCAAACGAGAATGGGTCGATCAAATCATCATCCTCGACGGGGGTTCCACCGATGGCACCATCGAATGGGCGATGGACCACGGCTATTTCGTCTACATTCAATCGGAGCCGGGAATTCGCCAGGCGTACAACGAAGTGCTTCCGCTCATAACCGGCGACATCCTGTTGACATTCAGCCCCGACGGCAACAGTATCCCGGAGCTGATCCCTCAGCTCGTCGCCAAGCTGAACGAAGGCTATGACATGGTCATCGCCTCGCGCTATCTCGGCCCGGCCCGCAGCAAAGACGACGACTGGCTGACCGCCTTCGGCAATTGGCTGTTCACGCGCACGGTCAACTTGTTGCACGGCGGCCGCTACACCGATGTCATGGTCATCTACCGTGCGTATCGCAAACAATTGATATACGATTTGGAGCTTGATCGTGATCGTTGGCACCGGACGCCGGAGCGCCTGTTTGGTTGCCGCATCAGTTGGGAGCCGCTGCTGTCGGCGCGGGCCGCGCGCCGCCGGCTGCGAGTCGCAGAGATACCGGGAGATGAACCGCCCCGCATTGGGGGCGAGCGCAAGCTACGCGTCTGGCGCTGGGGCGCCTCGTACTACTATCAATTCTGGCGCGATGCTCTGCTGTGGCGTTGACGCAGCGCCGGTTCCGTATCGGCCAGGGGGATCATGCTTTCCACAATGTCAAAGGCTTTCTGGATCTCGACAAACTCCGCCGCCACGACTCTGCATTTCTTAGAATTACCTCACTATGAGCGATCTGCGCACGTTTGAGCAAATTCAGGTTTGCGATGGAGAATTGGTCGGCGGCAAGGGACTAAGTTTAGGACGCATGTTTGCGGCAGGGCTGCCCGTGCCGCCGGGCTTCTGCGTCACTACCACCGCCTATCGCCGTCTGCACGGCCACAGTCCCGCAAGCGATCCTTCCCTTATCGAGCAGATTGGTGCAGCTTATCGCCAACTCGGCGGCGGCCTGGTTGCCGTGCGCTCATCGGCGACAGCGGAGGATAGCGCCATCGCCAGCTTTGCCGGACAGTTGAACACGATACTTGGAGTGCAGGGTGAAAACGACGTTTGCACCGCCGTCGCCCGCTGTTGGAAATCGTTGCACAGCGAACGTGTTGCCGCCTATCTTCGCGACCGAGGAATCCCCGACGAGGGGTTGGCGCTGGCTGTGGTCATCCAGCGTTTGATTGTCGCCGAGATTGCCGGCGTCCTGTTCACTCGCGATCCGCTCGACCCGCAAGGGCACCGTATGCTCGTCGAGGCATCGTGGGGACTTGGTGAGAGCGTCGTTTCCGGTAAACTCGCACCAGATCGCTACCACATTGACCGGGAATCGGGACAGATCGTCGAGCAGCACATCGCCGAAAAAACGGTGCAAGTGACAAATGCGGGAGCTTGTGCCGTCCCCGCCGACAAGCAGAATCAATCCTGTCTCGATGCGGCGCGATTAGCGGAGTTGGCCGATTTGGGACGGCGCGTCGAGGACTTATTCGGTGAGCCGTGCGATATCGAGTGGGCCTGTGCGGATGGGTGTTTTTGGTTGGTGCAAGCACGGCCCATTACAGCGGCAAGTGTCGCCGAGCGCGAGCAAGTACGCCGCGAAGAGATCGCAGCTTTGGCAGCGAAGACCACTCCGGCGGGCACCGTCTGGAGCCGTTACAACATCCCCGAAGGCATGCCCGAACCAACGCCGATGACGTGGGCGCTGGTCAGCCATCTGTTGTCCGGGCGTGGCGGCTATGGCCTGATGTACCGCGATCTCGGTTATGGAAGTGCAAGTACCGACGAGTGCGTTTACGATCTCGTGGCCGGCCGCGTCTATTGCAATCTCAGTCGGGAACTCCGGCAGCACGCCGGAACACTGCTTTTTGACTACCCCTTCGCCGCATTCAAGGCTGATCCGCGTTTGGCGCTCGCGCCACAGCCCGTGCGCGATCCGTCTCGCGCGGGAGCGCTTTTCTGGTTGCTCTTACCGCTGCGCCTACCGTTTAACATCCTCGGCGGCTTGCGCCGTATGGTACGACTGGGCCGATTGAGCAACAGTTTTGCCGCTCACTTCCGCCAAGAGATCCTCCCCCCGTTCGCGGAGGAAACGGCCCAAGCGGCTGGAGAGGATTGGAGCAAGTTACCCTCACAGGATCTGTTGGAACGATTCCGGTTCTGGTGCAAGCGCACACTGGACGAGTATGCCCGCGAGAGCCTCAAAGCGACGATCCTGGCAGCCACGGCCCGAGCCAGCCTGGGATTTGTCCTGCGCCGCAAGCTCGGAGTGGATCGAGTACGCGCGGCACTAGGTGCCTTGAGCATGGGAGTTCGGCCCGATCCAGATTGCGACATGCCCTCCGCAATCCGCGATTTGATCGAAGGAAGGCTGGACCGAGATGCGTTCCTGAAACATTTCGGCCATCGCGGCGATCAAGAGATGGAGCTAGCTCAGCCGCGCTGGAGTGAAGAACCCACTGCGCTGGATCGCCTCCTCCGTCAATCGCCGCAGCCGCCAAAGCCACACGAGGAGAATACCGCCAAAGATTGGGATGCAATCGCCGAAGAGGCCAAGCTATCGGCTCTGGAGCGCACGACACTGGAAACGCAGGTGAATCTGCTAAAGACATACTTGAGTCTGCGCGAGACAGCAAAACACCACTTCATGCGTGGATACGCTCTCATCCGTCGCGCACTGGTGGAATTGGACAAACGCCATCGCCTCCAGGGCGGCATCTTTTATCTGGTGCCGGAGGAACTCACGGCGCTGACGGTGGGTCAGGACATGACGCCGCTGATCGCCGCGCGTCGCCGTCGCAGGAGGATCGCATTGAGTCTTGAGTTGCCGCCGGTGATTTTCAGCGACGATCTGGACGCAATCGGCCGGCCGCAGAAAATCGAGGGCGCGGAACAATTGCAAGGCGTACCGCTGTCTGCCGGCATCGCCGAAGCGCCGGCGCTGGTGCTGGAGCAACCGCGCATCGAGAACCCGCCCGGCGAACCGTATATTCTTGTCTGTCCCTCGACCGATCCCGCCTGGGTGCCGCTGTTTGTTCACGCACGCGGACTGGTCATGGAGATTGGCGGCGTATTGTCGCATGGGGCCATCGTGGCCCGCGAGTATGGTCTGCCCGCTGTAGCCGGCTTGCCGAACGTGCAGCGGCAACTGCGTACCGGCCAGCGCTTGCGCGTTGACGGCGGCAGCGGTACCGTGACCGTATTGCCGGATTGAATCGTTGCCGTCGCGCGATGCCGCCCATATCTTCTCTGCATTCCTTCGCGGCTTGGAGAGCGCCCGTGAACTTTCCTCATCTATTGATGCGATTGCTCGGCCGGCGTTTGCCGACGACGCAAGGGACCCTCCGTGTACCTGATCTGCAAGCCCCTGTCCGCATTCATCGCGACCGTTGGGGCATTCCGCACATCGAGGCCGATAACGATCTCGATGTCTCGTACGCCATCGGTTTTTGTC
>Ga0070739_10004879_pt1 | contig 15609 bp, 15 predicted proteins | sample Coa_R1_7_FD_66445 | JGI IMG/M metagenome (GOLD analysis project Ga0070739, IMG submission 66445) | Surface soil microbial communities from Centralia Pennsylvania, which are recovering from an underground coalmine fire - Coalmine... | ecosystem: Environmental > Terrestrial > Soil > Unclassified ... | reverse complement strand
TCAATCCATCGCTGACCTGCGTCTCTTCAAATCCTCGCGCCATGCGGCCAGCTCGGCGCGCATGGCTTTGACTTGCTTCTTTCGCCTCAACAACAGGTGGCCCCACACAATGAGAGGCAAGCCCATGCACAAAAACATGGCTACCGCCCCGATCGTTCGGGCAAGACCCCACGGTGGCGGGTTCGGCTCATCGACGCGCAGGATGATGAACAGCACAAACCAGAGGATGCCTGCCAGTAGCCAGAGCCGAGGAATCCAGGCCATCTGTTTTGCCTCGCGCTCCATCCGGTTCACGTCGAGGAGCCGCCAGTCTGCCTCGGCAAGGGTTCGCGGTGGTCCCGCCATTGCCGTTAGCAGAAGGTGATCGGGCGGGACGGTTCGCTCCAGGAAGGCGCCCAGCGTTTCCGCATCTGCGCCGGTCCAAAGCGGTCGGCCTTCGTGGAGGCGCAGCAAGATCGGCCGAGCGACGCCGGGGAGAAGGATTTCGACCGCCCGAAAGTCCCTGCGGCCATGCTCAAGCCGCGTGAGGCGCACGCGCAGGACCGTGGTCCACGGGAAAAAACAGCCGGGAGCGCGCTTCCCTCTGCCGACCTTGATTCCTGTGTCGGACAAGCAGGCCCAGCGGCGCAGCCCCCAGCGGATGGTGAGTTCGGCGGGCAGAACCGGTAGTGGCGGCGGCATCCACACGTCCCGGATGCGGTTGACGAGATGTTCGCGCTCGTGATCTGAGAGGAACTCCAGGCACAGAGAGCGATTCCACCAGGGTTTCGACGGAAGAATAAAGCGGTCCTTGTAGGTGCCCTGGCGAACCTGTCCCGCTGCGAACGCTTCCCAGGGCCAAAGATCCCACCGGAAGAAGCGACGCCGCCAGACGCCTCGCTCATCGACGCGCAGTCGCTGACGATAAAGACACAGCGCACCGCCCAGCATCGGAAGAGCGAGAATGGCGAGCACGAGGATAATCGGACCCCAGCCGCGCTGGGTGAGGCCGACTTGCTCCAGGCCGATGAGGATGCCGGCGAAGAGCAAGTACCCCACGAAGAGGTACATCCCACAGCGCCGATACTCCGGAGCGAAGCGGAAGAAAAGCGGTCCGGTGGGTGCCTGTTTTTCCTTGCTCAGGTTGCTCATCGCTGACTCGCATTTGGGCAGGAGCCACTTTCGCGTCGGACTCAGAAGCCCCGCGGTAAGAGCGCTGCCTCCTCAGGCCAGCGTACCAGGCGGCACACCATGCTTCTACCGAATCCGATCCTCTTCCACAATTGCTCGCTTGCCTAACTCCTGGTCGAGCAAACTCTTCCTGCCTACGCATAAAGCCAAGATAAAATCTGGTGCTCTTGCTAGCCTTGCGGGTGGAATTCCGTGACCAGGGTTGTCCGCCAGGACCGAGCAAGATTACAGTGAGAGAAATGTACCTTGGCGCCCTTGAGGATAACAATGATCGCCTCTTCCACCGTGCCCATACAGGTTACGCCTGACGCGGGCGCTCGCATCGGCGAGACCACCGGGCCGGCCATCCCTGTCGCGAGGGCGGCGCGGTGCGGGTTTCCGTGCTTGGTCTTGCTGCTAATTCTCGGTTGTACCTCCAAGCCGCCGGAGAATTCGGGAGCCAACACCGTATCGTTCGACCAAGTCCAGGCACAAAAGGACTGCCGGGCGCGCGCCAAAGAGCTGGCCACAGCCGTGGTCGAGCGCAACCATGCCCGCGTCGCGGACCTCACGCTGCCGACGGTTGTTGAGCGCCTGGGAGGGCGGGCCCAATTCATACGGAAGCTGGAAGAGATGGATGAGAGCATGAAACGCGACGGCTTCCGAATGACCAAATGTACCGTTGGAAAGCTGACGCAAATGACCGCCTCGGGAGGTGCGATCTACGCCATCGTGCCGGAGCGGGTAGAACTGACTGGCCCAGGGGGTGCCATCGAGCGGAAATCCGCGTATTTGATTGGCGTCTCACTCAACAACGGCACCAACTGGAGCTTTGTGGATGGGAGCAGCTTTCATGGCAATCGCAATGTCGTGAAACAAGTCCTTCCAGGCTTTCCCGACCAATTAAACCTGCCCGCCGACGAGCCGACTACTACGGACTAGAAGCCGGAGGCCGATGCTGGCACTTGTAAGGTAACCAGACCAGCCTTAGTTCGCTGGCTTCGGTGAGCGACGATTGCCTGGGCGAAATGGCCGGGGACTGGAGGGTCAAAGGGGTGCGGAGCCGCTCCGGACCAGGAACGGTTCTAGCCCCCTTCCCGCTTCCATCTTCGGCCGACAAACGCACACCGTCGAAGTCAACCCCTGCTCATGGCAGCGGATCGCCCGTGCTTTTATCGACGCGGATTCGATTCAAAGAGACAGGGTGCAAATGATCGAAATCACCGTCTGTGGTCAGCAGGGTTGCCCCGGACACGCTGACGGTCGCCGCGATCCAAACATCGTTCTTGCCCATAGGCCGGCCCGCCCGGTTGCTCAGATGGTCCAGCTCGCCATATGCGGTCAAAATGGCCGGATGGTTGATGTCAATCCAAACCAACTCGTCCAATACGCTCTGCAACGTCTCCAGTTTTTTCACGCCCCACTTCCACTTGCGGGCTAGCGAATGCATTTCGCCGACCGTGACAACCGAAATGACGCAACGGTTCAGGCCCGCACGCAGGTTAAAATGGCGGTCGATGGCGACACCCACCGCCTTGCCACGGATCAGGTGAACCAGAATGTTTGTGTCCAGCAGGTACGTGACCATCACGGCCATTTAGCTCAGCTCCCTCAGAGCTTGCCGGATCTCCTCGTCGGTTTCGTCACCTGGCCATTGGCCAATGATGGCGGTCACGCCGCCCTTATTTGGCTGCCTCAGGGCATCACGCAGCTCGAAAGGCCGCCTCACAGCCCTGGGAATGGCGGAGAAGAAAGAGCCTTCCTCGGTTGTCTTTACGACTTCTTCAGCATCCACCCGTAGGAGGCGCGCCGAGGGCCGATAGACGGCTTTGCCGAGAACAAGCACCCGCTGATTGATCAGGGAGCCAACGCTTTCTATGTCCCCGTTCACTGTCACGCCTCGCACTTCCTGACGGTCATCCAGAATCAACCCGAATGACTGTGTGCTGACGCGAACCATATCCAGCCGACCCACGAGCCTAATTCGCTGCGGCGGAGGAGTGTGCGTATACAGGCTGCGCGCGATTTCGGCGACCTGGGACGTGACGACGACGGGCTGCTTTGGAGTTCTCTGAGTCGGCACGACCATTTCCGTAAACGTCCCATTAAGGACTTTGCGGAAGCCGGCCAGCGAATCCAGCAACGGCCGATCAAACCGATCGCTGTCAGCGTTTCGGCTGGCCACGTCACGAAACACGTCCGCCAGAATATCAAAGCCCGTGTTCTCGGCCGCGGGCATTGTCGGCAATAACTCTTGTTGCTCGTACAGTCGCGGTGCGGCTTCGCCAAGCGTAGGTACTTCGAAGCGCAGGACCGTTTGGTCGTCACCTTGGTGGCCCAGGAAACGGATGTCCGTTGCTGCTTGCAACCAGGCTGGGCGCGGCCCATGGGCACGGCTCCGCCCCTCGATAGCCATGCGCACCGATTGCCGCACCGCTCCGGGGATGCGCTCCAGAACACCACCCAAGGCCTGGGACGGCACGCGACTGCCGAACCGTTCACGGCTATTCAGAATGATCGTCTGCGCTGGCATAATCCTTCCCGTTGCGTGGTCGTCGTAGAGATCGCCGTTATTGCCGAATCATGGAGCGGACAGTTGGGTTGTTCTCCATTATCCGCTTTGCGTGCTCGGACTGCCAGCTTAGAAGGGGTCACCAATGCTGAGATCTGGGTCGCAGGACCTGTTCTTCATCATTCGGCAAGTCGTTCTTGAGCCAGTGTTTGCGTTAACTGGCGGAAGCGATGGCATGGAACCGATGTGTCGTAATAAAGCCGCGCTAGTTGGTTGCAAACATTGTCACCGAGGTACCCCCATCGGTTTGCACTTCCACGGCCCCGCTCACCTCGCGCTTGTGAGCCGCTGCCTGGCCCAGTATCATCGACGCTCAGGTACCACACCAGCCTTATTAGCGAGGCACTCACCCAGGCCACCAGCCAAGCGCTCCCCCATGACAGAAGAAACGCTGTTCCAACTGGCCCGCGCGAAGCCACCCGCCCAGCGCGCTGCGTTCCTAGACCAAGCTTGCGCTGGGGATGCCGCGCTGCGTGAGCGTGTCGAGGCACGTCTGCAACCGGACCGCGAGCCTGGCGTCATGCCGGCTGGCACCGGCTCGCTCGCCGACCCCAGGCACGCTGAAACCGTGGACGGACCGAACGCCGTGGTCGAGCCGCCCGCCGAAGCGCCGACCCTGGCCCCCGGTGAATCCTCTACGGGAGTCATGGTTGCTCCTCGACTCCGCCTCTTCGGCGATTACGAACTCCTCGAAGAGATTGCCCGCGGCGGCATGGGTGTCGTCTACAAGGCGCGGCAAAAGAGCCTCAATCGCCTCGTCGCGCTCAAAGACCATCCACTGCCGGCCCAGCAAGCAGCTCGCTACGTGCATCGCATTGCCGAGGCCATCGCCTATGCCCACGGCAAAGGGACGCTGCACCGTGATCTCAAACCGTCAAACGTGCTGATTGATGCGAGCGACCAGCCACGGGTGACGGACTTCGGGCTGGCCAAGCGCATTGAAGGCGGGTCGGAACTGACCGGGACGGGGCAAGTCCTGGGCACACCGAGCTACATGCCGCCGGAACAGGCGGGGGCGAAGCGCGGCGCCGTCGGCCCGGCCAGCGACGTGTATTCGCTGGGGGCCGTGTTGTACGAACTGGTGGCGGGTCGGCCGCCTTTTCGCGCCGAAACGCCGCTGGACACCCTCATGCAGGTCCTGGAAACAGAGCCGGTCTCGCCGCGCCTGCTCAATCCCAACGTGCCCCGCGACCTGGAAACCATCTGCCTCAAATGCTTGCAGAAGAAGTCGGAACAGCGCTTTCCATCGGCCCGCGAGCTGGCTGACGACCTGGGCCGTTTCCTCAACCGCGAGCCGATTCGAGCCCGGCCGGCGAGTCGGCTGCGCAAGGCAGGGCACTGGGTCAGCAAGCGGCCCTGGACCCTGGCCCTGCTCGCTGCGAGCTTGGTGCTGATCCTTGGTTTGGCGGCTTATGGCATCTTTTCCGAGAACCGAAGGGTCGCCTGGGAGAAGCTGTATCTGGAAGCGCAGGTTGCGCGCTTGTCGATGGCGCCGCAGCGCGGCCCGGCAGGTGGCGGCCAAGAGGATCCACGCGCCGAGCGTGCCCTCGCTCTATTGCGAGAAGCCGCCGAGATCCGTGTGGACCCTGCCCTGTATGAGGAAGCATTCAACGTATTTCTCGCCGAAGGCCGTGTCGGCCAGCGTGTCTATCCCACGCGGGACCGGGATGCGCGCTTGCCCGTCGAGATCAGAAACACTCTTCCGAGGGCCTGGCCATCCTTTGCGTTGGCACGGGACGGGGAGATCCTGCAACTGCCCTGCCGCCGCAGATCCGACTGCAACTCGCTTTTGCCCCCGATTCTCAGTCATTGACGTGCAACACGGGCCAGGAGTTTCGTATCTATGCGCTATCAACTGGCCAGCTCACGGCCCGCATTCCGGCACCGGCGGGCAAGCGGTTAACGAGCGCGGCCGTCAGTCCCGATGGCAAGACCATGGTCTGGCTGGCCGAGGGGGACTTTGAGACGAGGGGGACGATGAAAGTCCAGACCCAGGGGCAGGCCGGTCCTCAACCGGTGCCCGTACAGGTGCCCACGTTCTCGGAGGTAGCTCTGGTCCGCGTGCCGGATGGTCAAGTTCTGCAGCGCTTGATCTACCCCCGTTCCAACAGCATCCGCCGGCTCGCATTCGCATCCGATGGCAAGTACATCTTCGGACAAGCCTTGCGGTGGACAACCGTTTCGCACGGCGGTTTGTTCAAGGGCGGCTGGTGGACCACTACCCATGAGGCCTGGGGAATCTTGCTTTGGGACACGCAAACGGGTGCCCTGAAGCTTCAGCTTCCCGGCGACACCTTTGCAGACGGCTTCGGACCCAACGGTACACTGGCTACGGCCCGTGCCAACGGCACCGCCACCGCGGCAGGATTGGAGATTGACTGTTGGCGGCCGGCCGAGGTGGTGTCAGAAGCCACAAAGGCGGGGATTGCATCGTGGTGGCAGGTCGGAGAGCCGGAGCCTTTGCCCGGCTGGCTCTCCTTTGAATTGCTGGCGCTGTTGTCCCTGGCCGGCTTCGGCACCGTTTTGGTTTTTCTTCTCAAGCTCGGCAGGGCCTTGGAGCGCCGGCGACAGGGCCTCGCTGTCACTACCCCCATCGCCCCGGTGGGAGGCGTGGTGGCCTTCGCCGAGCTGGCTTTTGCTGTTTTTTGTTTGGCATCAACTGCAGCCAAAGGCCCCGAAGCATGGGCGGGACCCGAGTACCCATTCGCCGCCGCTATTCTCATCTTCGGCCTGGTGAACGCTTATATGGGCGTAGCAACCGCCCATGTATCGTTCCGTTGGTATCGCCGCTTGTCCTCCGGCGAAGGGCCGAGAACGGGCGAGAGCGCTTTAGTAGGGCTACGCCACCGGGCAATGGTGATCGAGCCTGGGGGGCGCAGTCAGCACGGCATCCGGCGCGTGGTCACAACGGGCTTATGGTGGTTGCTGGGGCTGGTCGTGTCGTTCGTCATCGTGGCATGCCTCGACCGCACGCCACTGGAGCTTGCAGCGAAACTCTGGCAAACAGGATCTTCGAATTGTGCTTTCCAGATCGGGCGCGTGCTTGCCGTGCTCGTGGTTGCTGCCCTTCTGCCGGCTGTCCTCTTGTATATTGCGGTCACCGGATTTGCTAGCGACATCGAGCGTGCGCGGCAGTGGTGGGCCGGGGCTTCCTCGTCGGGAAAATCGAACCGGCCATCGGCACTCGAAAGGGCTGCCGTAAGCCTGGCGAACCCAACCCGCGGCATGCGCCGGGCGTACTGGTTAGCGGTCCTTCTCGTAGCACTGACGGTTGCAGGTTTCGCGGTTCACGGTCGCCTGGCCGCCGGCCCCTGGCCGGTGCTCGCACCAACGGCGACAACTGCCTGGAATGCCGGCACAACGTTCGGTGACATCTTGGTTGGGGCCTGGCATCTGGTTACGACGATTTTGCTGGCCGTCGCCCTGTTCTGGGCGATCGTTAGCGCCCTCCATCTCGCCAAGATGGCACGAGAGCCGAAAACATCCGAGCCCGGCCGCCAAATCGCAGTGCCAGGCGCAGAGGACAAAGCCGGTGAGGAAGCAGCTACACAACAGACATGCGTAGACCAGGGGGACTCGCCTGATCTTAATCGTGCTGTTTCTCTCTGACCGGGACCGGGTTAGTCCATCCGTGAGCCCTGGTTCGTTGCGAATGCTTCACAGTGGCCGGACGAGTTGCAGGCACAGGGCATACCGGCCGTCGCACTGCGCACTACCCATTTCACGGTCATGCGCAACAAGTCCGAAGCGGAACGGCTGGCAGAATTGGTCCGGCAACCGCAGCCGCGCTGGTCGCCGGCGAAGGTTGGAGCTGGTGGACGGATTTATGTTTGTCGAAGTGGCACACATTCACGAACATGAATCCACTTCTCAAAACACAAATAACATGAATGCGCTTGGCTGCCTTAGTCTTGACGCCGCACGAAGTTACGGCGACCTCCCTATCCCGAGTTGCGACGGCCTTGGCAAGCAGTTGGCCAGCGGGCCATGGCCGTTCGCAGAACATGCAATCGAAACCCCGCTGGATGCCCTGGGGCGAGGCGCGCTAGAATCTCGTCATCGGGTCAGGCTGTGGTTTGGGTAAGTCCTGCCTGCGGGGTTGGCTCGTGTTGCACTCCGGCTGGTCAAACCGGAGCTACCCAGCACGCCAGTCACCGGAGACGCCGTGGGCAAGGACACGTCTAACGGCTGGGCGGCGCCGAGAGTTGCTCCGCCAGCATGCCGGCGATGGCAGCGGTGGCCAACGCTTCGATAGGAATCGCGCGTGCCCTGGCCGCCGGCTCAAAGTGAGGGCGTCCCACGTTCTAACCAGCGTGGTCACGTTCCAGTTGCCGTCATCCTGCGCGTACAGGCGCTGTGAGGGTGACATACTCGTTTCTTGGCCTCCCGGCGCATCTCCGATCCTGGTGGGCGGAGGCCTTGCACCGGGCTTAGCCGGTCAATACCAAATCCTATCTATACGAGACCGTATCTGTCAAAAACTGAGCCGGGCTACGCCGTGATGACAGTCTCACCTCGGTCCCCATCCAGTAGTCATACAACAAGCAGTCCAAAAGCGGGAGGCGGGGGCCCTGGCAGCCTGGCGGCCGGTCCGATGGCTTACTGTCGCTGAGTCGGCTTAACAACCAGCTTAAAGTTATCGAAGTGCGGCTTGAACGCCTCGACTGCGGCCGCCTCCGCCATAAGGCCGAGCTTCACATTCGCCGGCCAGTTGCAAACGACGCTTGGACCTTGTGTCTGCCACTTGTTGCCGTCATGGCTGTAAGCGGCTAAGAGCATGCGCCCCTTACGCTCCAACCGGAGATACATGGACCTGTTTACCTTCCCTGGCCCTCCTTGCGAGTGGTCACTGTCGCACCAACCGTTCTTCCACTCGCCCCAATTCGGGCCGCGGCTCCACCCGCGTAAGGTTGGATGGCAGCACCACGCAAGCCGCACGAAGTTACGCTTATCCGCCATCACGATGAGGCCAGCTTCTGCCCAACCTGCTGTCATAGGGAACTTGCCATTGCTGGTCGGCTTGCACGTTCCCGCGACGCGCACCTGAACCACGAAATCGCCAGTCACATTCCGGAGCAGAAGAGGCACACCTTTGAGACCTTCGCCTCGCGGCGACGGACTGCCACCGACCGGCAGTGTGTGGCTACGATTGGGTAGCTCGATAGTCAGCCCACCGCGTTCGCGCAAGAATTTGCAGTCATTTTCGGGATTGACCGGCTTGCCCCACCCGGTTTCAAATGGGTTCTCTTTGCCGATTTGCCGGACAGCGTCGGCCTGCTGTCCTGTGACCTGTGCATCTGCATAGGGCACAGTTAGCACGAGGAGCCCAAGCATTGTTTGTCGTATGGCCATGCGCAGTCCCATGCAAAACCGAAACAGGGGTACGTTTGCGCACGGATTATCGCTGATTCCGCCCAATTCGTGCAAGCGGAACCCACAGGGGGGTACGACAAACTGGTCTGTGTAGCTGGGGTCAACACGCCATTGACACCAAACCCGCGTCCCTAACCGGAGCCACGGACGGCTTGTACCACGCCGGCAACTCTCGACCGGCGCACCGCAATGGCTTACGATAGGGACCGTCGGCCCCGCGGCGCCGCGTGGTGCCGTTCCCGCGAGGAGAATGGGAATGGGTGTATTCTTGCCCGTCTGGTTTGCCGTTACCGCGCCGGGACTAGCGTCCGACTTGCCCAGCGCCTGTGCTGGTGCTGCCCTGGTTCTCGTCGTACATGCCGGCGCTTCGCCTGCCTTGGTCGAACAACTTTTTGGCCCTCCCGACCTCTGCGAAAGCGACCGGAGCGGCCCGCTTGACTGCGTGTTCGATTGGCCGGTTCGTTGCTGGTATCTGAGGTATGGTGCTGTTGTGGGGTTTCGCCAGAGTCAGTTCCCCATCGGGGCGACTGTCCGTGTCCGCGCGGGGATTGAGTAGTGGTTGACCAGAGGCTATGAACCGTGTAGGGGCATGAAGCGTCCAGGGCCACGCCTGATTGTCCTGTTCGCAGGACTGCCGGCATGGCACCCGGCTTGCTGGATTCGTGCCGGCAATGACCCACGACGCTATTTCCCTATCTTTTCGCAGATCGGGGCGCATGACCTATGAGGCACGGACAAGGATTCGGGACCCTTCTGGTATGAGGACGTGGCTGGATGCGTTGTCGGGGCGATCAAAGCCCTGGTATAGTAGCGGGGTTCGCTGATCCTTCTTGCGCGGCTCGGGGGAATGCTTATGTCTGTGGCCACGCGGCCCGTGACGACTACCGACGAGTTGCTCGCCCTGCCGGACGATGGCATGGAGCGTTGGCTCATTCGCGGTCAGGTCCGGGAGAAACCTATGACGGTCCGTAACCGCGTCCACAGCCTAATCATGGCTCGCGTAACGCTTCACCTGGGGCAATGGCTTGAAACCCAGGCCCAGCCGCGCGGGCAAGTCCTATGTGGCGAAGCCGGCGTCCGGTTACAACGCAACCCTGACACAACAGTTGGCGTCGATGTTGTCTACATTCCCGCCGATGTTGCCTCCCGTTCTTCTCCCGACACCACCTTGGTGGATGGCGTTCCGGTGCTGGCAGTGGAAATACTTTCCCCGTCCGACACGCAAGAAGAAATCGACGAGAAGATTGATACCTACTTAAGCGCCGGCGTCGCCCTGGTGTGGGTCATCGATCCGCATCATCGCACCGTTGAGATCTTCCGACCGTCGGCCGCGCCCGAGTTCGTGAACGTGCAGCAAGAATTGACCGGCGAACCGCACCTACCCGGCTTCCGTGTCGCTGTGGCCCGGTTGTTTGGCTGAGACAAGCGGAGCAAGCTCGTCCCCGTCGCGCCGTCGGCAGGGTCGCATTATCGCGCTCCCTCACCCGCCGGCAGATCGCCATTTCGTTGGGCGTTGTCCTGATTGGATGGTCCAGCAGTGGGGGGCTGGGGTTCAGCTACGCAGAGACGCCGCCTGTGCCCGCCACATACGGCAGCACATACGGCCCTTTCGGAATCACAGCCAGGCGGGTGTCCGGACCATATTCGGAAACACAATCCGCGACTGCCTGCTCGACGCTTGGCGCAGGCTCAACGTAGCAGCGGCGCAGCGTCTCGGCCGAGACGCCGTCCGTGACGACCTTGACCCGGCAGCGTTCCACGACCTTCGCCAATTCCTCCAACTGCCACTGATCCATCACGAAATAGTCTTCGCCGAGAATGCGCTGCTTGAACCGACGCCAATCGGGGTTGTCCGCAATCAGCTTTTGAAACTCCGGGCTGCCCAGGCCATCGCTCAAACTCGCTGCGAGGATGATCGTGCCGCCTCGCTTGACGATAGGCAGCGCTCCGGTCAGACCCTTCACCGCCTGGTACCAAGTGGTGTCGAGCGGGTAGCCAGCACAGCTCGTCACCACGACATCAAGCGGCTCCGACACCGGCACGCGAACCACATTCTCCACAAACCGGACACCTGCCTGCCAGGCTTCGATCATGTCGCCGGCCCCAACCCACGTGATGCGCCGATTACCATCGAGACAGACATTCACAATGAAATCGCAGCCTGCTTGCAGCGCAATCCGGGTGTTTTCCTCGTGGACGGGATTACCCTCCACAATGCCACAGTCGGCTAGCGGATGTTCGAGAAAACGTGGTCCGTGCCAGACCTTGACGGTTTCCAGAGCTGCGATCCCCGGACAGATCACCTTCCGACCACCGCTGTAGCCGGCCATCAGATGCGGCTCAATCAGTCCGGTCGTGATTTTCAGATCTGCCCGCACATAGCGGCGATCCAGCCAGATCGGCACTCCGGCCGCGGTCGTGCCGAGATAATCGTGCTCCTCCAGCACCTTGCCGTGGTGATTCTCAACCCGGTAGCGGCGGGCGATGTCTGGTCCGAGCATCTCGTCCAGCTCGGCGCCTTCGTTAGGACGGTGCAAGCCGGTTGCAACCAAGATAAGGATTCGATCGCGCGGAATGCCCTGTTCTTCGAGCGTGCGGAGTAACGGAGGCAAGATAAGGCGGTTGGGAACTGGGCGCGTGATGTCACAAACGAGGATACAGGCGTCGCGCCGCCCACGCGCCAGTTCCGCTAGCGGCCGGGTGCCGATGGGTCGCTGGAGTGCTTCGGCGATGGCGGTTGCTGGATCGGGCAAAGGGTCTGCGGGTCGAATTTCAAGCGGGCCGACGACACGCTCGTCGGGCAGGGTCACATCGAGTCCTTCGCGGCCATAATCAAGACGAATGCGCATGGCGGACCGGGGTTGCGGGGTTGGCGGAATACTCCGGCCACGGTTGGCCGGATGCCTTTCATTGTTGCGGGTGGAGCACAATCTGCCAACCCGTACACGTCTCAGAGTACGGCCTTTATTGAGGCTCAGGAAGCCAAAGCCACTCCCCTCTCCCGCGGTACTCCGGGGGAGAGGGGAGCTTTGGCTTGCTGAGCCTCAATAGCTGTGGATTGGATCCGAAAATCTTCGCATGCGCTTTCCGTTCCGCCTGGCCGAATTTGACTGCTTTGCCGTCGTGACCTAAGTTTGTGTCGCAGGTGGTTCAGGGCGAATGGGTAAGCCAGAGCGCCACAACCGCCCGGTGCGGTCCTGACTCCGTTCGGTGGAGACAGCTGACGCCAGGCCCACCAGACTGTCAACTGTCCAACGAGGTCAGCGTCATGGCACCATGTGTCCGCCGAGTTGTCCGGTTTTTGGCTGCCGAGGACGGGCCGACCGCGGTTGAGTACGCGATCATGCTCGCGTTGCTCATCCTGGTTTGCTTCGTCGCCATCGGCAGCATTGGCACCCAGACCAATAGTATGCTCGGCAACGTGAACCTGCGCCTGGTCCTGGGCGGAGGCTCCTAACAACGATCGTCGGGGAGGATGTGCTCGGCCAATCACGGGGATTGCGTCGGGCCGGGTTTGTTTTCAGCCTTTTCACAACGAGGGTACGGTTCATGCGTAAGTTCGGACAGAGCATCGTCAGCTTCCTGCAGAAGGAAGACGGTCCGACGGCTGTTGAATACGCCGTCATGCTGGCCTTGATCATCGTGGTCTGCTTGGTGGCCATCACCGCCCTGGGCAGCAACGCCAACAAGACCTTCACTACCGTCAGCAACTCCATCGGCAGCGCCGGCTCGTGAGCTGCGGCGAACACAGCCAACGGTATGGCAAACGGCGAGCCGAAGGGCCCGAAGGGTTCGCGGCTCGCCGTTTGTATTGATTTCCCTGTCGTCCGTTCCGGGTGGGAGGAGTGGCACGTATGCTTTTATGGCAATGGCAATGTTGGCCGCTGTGGCTGGTTTGTGCCGGCATGATCGCGGCTGCAATCATTGACTGGTGGAAGTTCAAGGTGCCCAACCGGCTGACCTTCCCGCTGATCCTCAGCGGCTGGTTACTGGGCCTGGTGCATACCTGCGGTCTGGAGGTCGGGGGCGTCGGTGGCATCGGCGCCGCTCTGGCAGGGACGTTTCTGGGCCTGGGCTTGCTCCTGCCCATCTATTCCATCGGCGGCATGGGCGCCGGTGACGTGAAAATGACCATGGGCTTCGGCTCCTGGATCGGGGCCTTCTTCGGGGTCGGTGGCTTGTGGATCGTGGTCTACTCGTTCTGTGCCGGCGTGCTGGTCGGCGGGCTCATCGCCCTGGTGATGATGATCGTCCGAGGCCAATGGCGACGGAATGCGGAACACACGCGGGCGATCGTCACCGACTTGTTGACCGCCAGCAGCCTGGGCAGCGTGGCCGCCAAGGCGAATCAGCGTCGGGATCGGTGGCACCGGCTGCCCTACGGTGTGCCGCTGTGCATCGGCTTTGTAGGCTACCTGGCGCTGTGCGGTCAGCCGACGCCAGAAGCGACCGGTGGCACGGCAACAACGCCCCAAACTGCCCAGGCTCAAATTAGCGCGGCCCCGTGAGAATGGAGCCAATAGAACCGATAGATTCGATTTCTTCGTTACAGACGGAAGAGTTGAAGTTTCTTATCCCGGCGGGTCGAAATAATTCCCGGCGATTAGTGAGCCGGGGCACATCATAAGACCCGCACGGGCCGCAGCCGGAAAGGCCGGCTCGGAACACAAATCGTCGCTGTCCCAGTTTGCGTTCGGCATTTCGTGCTCGGGCGTGCCTGGCAGCAAAACTTCCCTCGCCGGCTCCGGCTGGTTGGGGGAGCATGGACACCCATCTTTGAGGCAAGCACCTATGAAGTCCAAAACCACTGTGCTGGTCGTCGTTGCGCTCGTCTGCGGATTGGGCGCGGCCTACATGACCAGTCGTCTGATCGCGGAGCGCAACGAGACCGCTACGGTCCTGGTTGCCAAGCAAAAACTCGGGCCGTGGACCATGATCAAGGACCCGGCCGCCATGTTTGAGGAAAAGCAGATGCCGAAGGGCGAGGCTCCCAAAACCGCCGTGGTCCGGACCGAGGATTTGAAGGACCGCATTCTCCTCCGTACGCTGCCCGCGGGACAACCGGTGGTGGCGGAGGACTTGCAGGACAAGAATAAGAACAGCCTCGAAACCCAGATTACTCCCGGCATGCGAGCCATCGCCATCAAGACCGATGCCCCGAGCACGGTGGGCGGCTTTGTGTTGCCCGGTAGCCATGTGGATGTGTACTACGGCGATCGCATTGGCAATCGCAGCGAATCCCGGCTGGTGCTCCAGAACATCCTGGTCCGAGCGGTGGACCTGACGAATATCCGCCCGGAAGACAAGCCGGGCATGGTGCCGACCACCGTGACGCTGGAAGTGACGCCGGAACAGGCCCTCGTGCTGGTCGGTTTGAAGGACTCGGGCAACCTGACGTTGGCGTTGCGTTCGGTGGGTGACACGGTGGAGCTCCATCCACCGACACCACCCAAGGCCAAGCCGACTCCGGCTCCGAAGACGCAGCTGGCGGCCGCGACCCCGAAACCTGTGCAGGTCGCCAAGAAACCGGCCCCGGAACGGCACTATCTGGAAATCTACAACGGCTCCAGCCGCCGGCCCTACGTGTTCACGACCCGCGAGGGAGTGACAACCGTGGAGTTGACGGAGCGGCCGCTCGATGTGCCGGCGTCGCCGACCGTGGCCACGCCGAATGGGGCCATGCCGAATGGGGCAAACCCGATGGCGTCCCCGGAACTCTCGAATTGGATCCAGAACATGCAGCACCTTTTGCAGTCCGGTGCTTCTCAGAAAGCGGGGAACCCGACCGCTTCGCCCACATCCAAGCCGGCTGGTTGGCCGGTCAACGTTATGCCGCTGCCGGGTTCGGCGGCCTTCAAACAGCCCGCGTGAAAGCAAGGGGCGTGGGCCACGCCTACGGCAGCCGTGGCCCAACGCCTTCGTAGTGGAAACCATTTCATGGCGGGGTAGCCGCGGAAGGTGCTTTCTAGCACTGGCCGGCCACCCAATGACCGGAGGGGAAAGGATGCACCCGATGAAGCGAGTGTCGCACAAGACCTGTCGCAAGGTATTCGTGAGTCTGGTGGTCGGGGCGTCCGTTGCCACCGGGACCGCCTTGGCTCAGGGCTCGAGGCTGCCGACGAGCCTGCCGCAAGGCGCCGAGGTTGCCCCGGCGCCTCGCCCAGAAACGACCGTCACGCCCAACGGAACCGCGCTGACGATACCGCTGGGCGGCAGCCAGCAGTATCAGATGCGGGGCCACAAGCCCATTCGCTCGGTTTACAACCAGCAGGATGATGTCGCCAGCGTGGACCCCACCAGCGACCGCAGCAAGCTGCTCATCTCGGGCAAGAAGGCTGGCACCAGCCGGCTGACGCTCATCGCCGAAGACAACACCAAGGAAGTGGTCGATGTCGTCGTGCAGCCCGATGTCAAATACCTGCGCAGTCTGCTCATGCAGGCCGTGCCGACAGCCAACCTGACGGTCATTCCGGCAGCCAGCGGCACGATCATCCTTGGGGGCACTGTCACTCAGG
>Ga0070739_10004877_pt1 | contig 15613 bp, 14 predicted proteins | sample Coa_R1_7_FD_66445 | JGI IMG/M metagenome (GOLD analysis project Ga0070739, IMG submission 66445) | Surface soil microbial communities from Centralia Pennsylvania, which are recovering from an underground coalmine fire - Coalmine... | ecosystem: Environmental > Terrestrial > Soil > Unclassified ... | reverse complement strand
CTCGGGCGCCTCCTGGCGCTCCTGCGCTGGGGCCTCCCGGCTGAGGAGCAGATGACCCGCGACCCGCTGCTGGCGGCGCTGATCGACGAGTACGGGACGACCCTCGATCGCCTCCAGCGGAGCTTCGTCGGGCCTCCGGAGCTCGATCCACCCGAGCCGGTGCCCGCCGAGCAGTTCGAGCGCGAATGGCGCGAGGAGCCGCGCGATCCCTCCGTCCGCGCCTTCCACGATCTTCAGCGGACGGCACGGTCCTCGGCCGGCTTCGACGACGCCGAGCAGGGCGAGGTGCGCTCGATGTACGAGCAGTACCGGGAGTGGCTGCCGTTCGCGGACCGCAACCGAGTCGTGCTCGGTCGGATCGCCGAAGCGCTCGGCTACGAGGCGCCGTGAATCGATGCGCCTTCCGGAACGACTGACGGGTCCTGGCGACCTCCTCCTGCGCCGGCTGGTCCCCGCCGACGCCGAGGCGCTCGAGCGGACCGTGACCGAGAGCCTCGAGCACCTGCGGCCGTGGATGCCCTGGATCGCTCAGGAGCCGCTGGCGCTAGAGCGGCGGCGCGCGCTGCTCGCCGACTGGGAGGCGGGCTGGGAGGACGGCGGGGACGTCTACATGGGCGTGTTCGCCGGTGGCGAGCTCGTCGGCGGGACGGGACTGCACCGCCGGATCGGCCCGGGCGGCATCGAGATCGGCTACTGGATCCATCCGGGCCACCTGCGGCGCGGCCTCGCCACCGAGGCGGCGCGGCTGCTGACCGAGGCGGCGCTCGCCCACCCGGGGATCACGCACGTCGAGATCCACCACGACGAGGCCAACCGTCGGAGCGCCGGCGTGCCCCGCAAGCTCGGCTTCCGGCTGGTGGCCGTCGAGCCCGACCGCGATCCGACGGCACCGGCCGAAAGCGGGGTCGAATGTCGTTGGCGGATAACGGCGGCGGAGTGGCGCGACTTGCATCCGACGCCTCCAGGCGCGAGGCTTGGGTCGTGAACAGCTGGGACCTCAAGTCGCTCGAGCTGAGGCCGCGCCTGCCGGAGATCCTCTCCTCGAGCCAGGACGCGCGAGCGATCGCGCTCCTGCTGCGGGCCGGCGAGAGCCTGTCCGAGCACGAGGTCCACGAGCGCGCCTGGCTCGTCGTGCTCGACGGCGAGGTGGAGGTCTCCGCGGTGGCGGGCGGCGAGGCCCGGGGTGGCCCAGGTCTCGTCGTCGAGTTCTCGCCCGGCGAGCGCCACGAGGTGACCGCGAGCACCGATGCCCGGCTGCTGCTCCTCCTGACCCCGTGGCCCGGCCGTGGCCATCCCGGCGCGATGAGCCTCAGCGAGAAGCTCTACGCGCGCCATCACGCGGCCCGTCAGCCCGACGTGCCGCCCGCCGCCTGAGACTGCCCGGCTGAGGCCTGCGGCCAAGCTGAGACCTGGATCGTGCAGCCGGCGCGGTAGGGGTCGCGCGGGGCGAACTCCCGCACCCTCGCCCGGGGCGCGATTCGTTCGAGCAGCCCGACCGTGATCCCCTTGTGCAGCGCGCAGATCGCGGTCTGGTTCTCGCGTACCGCGTCGCGATACGGGCAGTTGCCGAGGCAGATCGTCAGCCGCTCGGGCTCGGACTCGCGCTCCAGCCTCGGCTGGAACCCGAGCGCGCTGAACGCGGTCTCGAAGGCCAGCTCGGGATCGCGGGCGTCCTCGGGGGCCAGCTCGCGCCCGATCTCCCGGCCGGTCGCCTCGATCCCCGCCACCCCCCGGCGGGGCGATGCGAGCGCCCGCGCCAGCCACCGGCCGAGCTCCTGATAGCCCTCCGGCGCCCGGCCGCCGGGCCGCGCCCCTGCGGCGATCACCCAGGTGTCGAGGGGCCGTCCGCGGCCGCGCCGCAGGCGCCGGCGCTCGACGAGCTCCGCCTCCTCCATGCGCTCGAGGTGGGAGCGGACCCCGTTCGGGTGCAGCGCGACGAACTCGGCCAGCTCGGCTGTCGAGGCAGGCCGGCGCAGCTGCTCGAGCCGCGCGAACAGGCGGGCGCGCGTCGGCTGGGCGAGCACGTCGCCCGGCAAGACTGGAGAGGGCCCGTCCATCGCAAGAGCGATTTTACACAGCGAGATTGGCTAAAACCACCCTGACCCGGTATATTCACAGTCAGACTGTGAAAACCATCCCGGAGGCTGATCGATGACGTACGTGATCAACGAGCCGTGCATCGGAACCAAGGACGCCAGCTGCACCGAGGTCTGCCCGGTCGACTGCATCCATCCGACTCCGGACGAGCCCGGCTTCGCCGAGGCCGAGCAGCTCTACATCGACCCGGAGGAGTGCATCGACTGCGACGCCTGCGTCGAGGCCTGCCCGGTCGACGCGATCACGTCCGAGGACCAGGTTCCGCCGGAGTGGCAGCACTACATCCAGATCAACGCCGCGTACTTCAAGGAGAAGCAATGACCGCCCAGCCCCAGAGCCCGGGCGCACCCGCCGAGCGGACGGACGCGCCCTACGGCCAATTCATGTTCTTCGTGTTCACCGCCGCCGTTCTCACGGTCACGCTTGCGATCGCGCTGCTGACGATCGTTCAGAGCTACTGGATGCTCGCCGCCGTGTTCGGCTTCCACGTCCTCGTGACGACGGTCGTGGGATTGGTGATCGCACGCGGGCTGACTGACAAGACCAAGTTCGGCCGGGTAGAGGTACGGAAGCTCCGATCCGCCGGAGCGTCCTCCGGCAGGCGATCCCGTGCCGATCTCGACCAAGCGCATCTACGAGCCATCTGACCCCGCCGACGGCTACCGGGTCCTGATCGACCACCTCTGGCCGCGCGGCGTCTCGAAGGAGCGCGCCCAGCTCGACGAGTGGGCCCGCGACCTCGCGCCCAGCGACGAGCTCCGCCGCTGGTTCGGCCACGTCCCCGAGCGCTTCCCCGAATTCCGCTCGCGCTACAGAGCCGAGCTCGAGGAGCGCTCCGACCATCTGGACGAGCTGCGCAGGCGGGCACGCAGGGGGCGCGTGACGATCCTCTACGCCGCTCGCGACTCAGAGCACAGCAACGCCGCCGTCCTCGCAGAGCTGCTGCGCAAGCGGCGCTGATGAGGGCGGCCTACGTCGAGGAGCTGGGGCCGGCCGAGGAGATCCGCATCGGCGAGCTGCCTCGCCCGGAGCCGGGGCCGGCCGACGTGCTCGTGCGGGTCGAGGCCGTGGCGGTCAACCCGGTCGACACGTATGTCCGCTCGGGTGCCTACCGCACGGCGCTGACCCTTCCGTTCATCATCGGCCGCGACCTGGTCGGCATCGTCGAGGATGCCGGCGCCGGCGCCGTCGGCTTCGCGCCCGGTGATCACGTGTGGTGCAACAGCCTCGGCCACGGCGGCCGCCAGGGGCCGGCGGCGCAGTACGCGGTGGTGGCGGCGGAGCGCCTGTATCACCTGCCGGACGGCGCCGACCCGGTGAAGAGCGTCGCGGTCGTGCACCCGGTGGCCACGGCCCAGCTCGCGCTGTTCACGCATGGGCGCCTCGAGCCCGGTGAGACCGTCTACGTGGCCGGGGGCGCCGGGCACGTCGGCGGTGCCGCGATCACGCTCGCCGTCCGCGCCGGCGCGCGGGTGATCGCCAGCGCCGGCCCTGAGGATCTGGATCGCTGTCGCGCCCTCGGCGCCGAGGTCGCGCTCGACTACCACGACCCCGAGCTGACGGCGCGCGTCGCCGACGCCGCGCCCGGAGGTGTCGAACTACAAGTCGACACCTCCGGCCACAACGACCTGGTCGCGGCCGTCGGCCTCCTCGCGCGCCGCGGGCGGATCGTCGTGATCGCCGGCCTGCGCGCCACGACCGAGATCCCGCTCGGCGAGCTGTACCGGCGCGACGGGCGCGTGATCGGGTTCGTGATCAGCAACGCCTCGGTCGCCGAGCTCGCCGGCGCCGCCGAGCGCATCAATCAGCTGCTCGCGGCGGGGATCCTCGATCCGGGCCCGGTCGAGACACTGCCGCTGTCCGCCGCCGCCGAGGCCCACCGGCGGCTCGAGTCGGGCGCGGCGCGAGGCAGGCGCCTGGTGCTCGCGGTCAGCCGGCCGTGAGCCGCGGCACCTGGCGCACCATCGCCCCGCACACGATCAGCCAGACGGCCAGCGCCACCCAGACCCAGACCTGGGCGAAGCTCGTTATCCCGCTGGTCCCGGTCAGCGGGCCGACGATGAAGCTGCATGCCGCGTACATGCCGACCGGGAACACCGTCGACCAGCGCCGCACGCTGTAGCGCAGACGCGGCCGCGCGACCTCGGCGCCCAGCAGCACCGGCAGCCACGCGATCGTCAGGCACCAGAGGACGAGCGCGATCGTCTGCATCGCGCCGTGCCCCCCGGCCAGGTCGCCGGTCTGGCGTGCGGTCAGCGCCAGGCGTCCTGCTGTCACGGTCGAGATCGCCAGTGCGCCGCCGGTGACCCAGTGATCGCCGATCCCGGTTGCCAGCTGGCGCCAGTCGAAGCTGCGCAGCACGAACAGGTAGAAGGCGAGGCCGAGGCCGAACGGCACGAGCGCGGCGTAGAGCAGCCAGCTGCTGCGCTCCTCGAGCGCGAGCGTCGCGGCCAGCAGCGCGAGCGATTCGGTCGCGACCGTGAGGATGAACGAGGCGCCGATCGTCGGGAGCTGCCAGTGGCGAAGCACATGGGGCACGAGCCACAGCCAGATCGCGATCGCGACGACCAGCATCGCCGCCCCCGCCCAGTCCCACCCGGCGAGCGTCAGACGGGTGCCGAGCACGCCCGTGCCGGCGATCGAGGTCAGCGCCGTGGGGTGGCGCGTGTCGACCCGGAACTGCGCCCAGTCGCGCCGCGCGCGGGCGGGGAGGAGCACTACGAGCCCGAGCCAGAACAGCGCGTCGAGGACGAGGAGGATGTCGGACAGGGTGCGGCGGTTATCGAGCAGCAGCGCGACGGAGACGATCCCGGTGCCCATCACGACCGCACCGGACGCGGGCGGGATCGAGTCGAGGAGCGGTCCCAGCGCCCGGGGCGGCGCGGGGACTGAGCGCGACCGCATCAGCGGGCGGCCTGGAAGCGGCGGCGATAGAGGATGTAGGGGCGGCCGAGGTACTGGAAGGGGATGCTCCAGGCGTGGACGAGGCGGCTGAACGGGAACGCGCCCCAGAACACCCAGGCGATCACCGCGTGGACCTTGTACACGGTCGGCGCGCCGAGGACGGCGCGCACGTTCGGGTGCAGGTAGAAGAGCGAGCGCCACCAGTGGGCGATCGTCGGGCGGTAGTTGTACGGCGCGTGCGTGGCGAGGTTGTGGGCGAAGGTCATCCAGCAGCCGAGGCAGATCAGCACGGTGAGCAGCAGGTAGGTGAGGAGGTCCTCGCGCGTGGTGTTGCGGCGCACCCGGTCGGAGGTTATGCGGCGGTAGACGAGCCCGAGGAACCCGATCAGCGAGACCGCGCCGGCGATCGCGCCGGCGATCGCGGCGATCCATCGGTAGGCGTGCTCGTCGATCCCGATCGCGTTCGTGAACGAGGCGGGGATCAGCAGCCCGATCACGTGGCCGCCGACCGCGGCCAGCGCGCCGTAGTGGAAGGCCGGGCTCGCCCAGCCGAGCACGCGGCGGTCGAGCAGCTGGGTCGAGCGGCTCGTCCACGAGAACTGGTCGCGGCGGTAGCGCCACCAGTGGCCGACCACGAACACGGCCATCGCGACGTACGGCACGATGATCCAGAGCAGGATGTGCCACCAGGTCATGGCCCGGCCCCGATCGGCTCGATCCCGACCAGCTCGGTTGGCGGGCCGGCCGCGGCGAGCGCCGCGATCCGCTGGCGATCGACGGCCGGCACCTCGCCGACGGCGTCGCAGATCGCATCGAGAACCTCGGCGTAAGGGGTCCCGCGGTCGTGCAGCGCGGCGCGCAGCAGCTCGAGCGCGGCGCGATGCTCGCGCAGCACGATCGCCGCCTCGCCTTGGCCGGGCGGCGGGGACGCCGCGGCGGCGAACTCGAGCATCGCCGGCAGGTAGTCGGGCAGCTCACTGCCCTCCAGCGGCAGCCCGGCGGCGCGGTACATGCGCTTCAGGCGGAGCAGCGCGAGCCCACGCTGGCGCCGGTCGCCCTCGGCGTAGAAGCTCATATACAGCCCGCAGCGCTTGTGGAGGTCGAACACCTCGACGTAATGCTGCTGGAGCGCGATCGGGTTCTCCGCGGCCCACCAGCGGCAGAAGCCGGCGAGAGCAGGCGGGGCGATTTCGGACAGCTCGTCGCGCGCGGCGAGCAGCTCGTCGTCGGGATAGCAGAGCAGCAGCGAGCTCAGCTTGAAGACGAGGCGCTGGTCGGTGCGTTCGCGCCGGCGCCTCACGCCCGCTCGCCCCCGGCCGTATCGGCCCGCTCGCCTCCCGCCATCTTGATGATGTCGAGCTGGCCGGGCTCGTCGCCGAGCATGAACCCCTGCACCTCGGCGGATGATTCGTCCCCGCCCGCCCCCACCATGCCGCAGTTGCCCGGGCCGCCCTCGAAGTCCAGGCCGCACGTGCCCTGCTGCTGCATGAGCATGCGACCGTGCTCGGCGTGCGCCTTGGGGATCACGTAGCGCTCCTCGTACTTGCCGATCGCGAGCAGCCGGTACATGTCCTCGACGTCCTCGACGCTCATCCCCGCTGCCGCCACCATCGCGGAGTCGCGCTCGCCGAGCACCTCGCGCTTTCGCATGTAGCCGCGCATCGTCGCCAGGCGCCGCAGCACGTCTCGGATCACCTCGGTGTCACCGGCGCTCAGCAGGTTGGCCAGGTACTCGACCGGGATCCGCAGCTTCTCGATCGCCGGGAACACCTGGTCGGGGTCGGCCTCGTAGCCGTCGGTCTCGAGCTGGTTGACGACCGGCGAGAGCGGCGGGACGTACCAGACCATCGGCAGCGTGCGGAACTCGGGGTGCAGCGGCAGCGCGACCTTGTAGCGGTGGGCGAGCGCGTATACGGGAGAGCGGCGGGCGTGCTCGATCCAGTCGTCGGGGATCCCGTCGCGCGCCGCCTGCGCGCACACCGCGTCGTCGAACGGGTCGAGGAACACGTCCTTCTGCGCCGCGAGCAGGTGCGTCGGGTCGGGCACCGAGGCGGCCGCCTCGACGCGATCGACGTCGTAGAGGACGATGCCCAGATAGCGGATCCGCCCGACGCACGTCTCCGAGCAGACGGTCGGCAGGCCGGCCTCGATCCGCGGGAAGCAGAGCGTGCACTTCTCCGCCTTGCCCGACTGATGGTTGAAGTAGACCTTCTTGTACGGGCAGCCCGACACGCAGAAGCGCCAGCCGCGGCACTTGGCCTGGTCGACGAGCACGATCCCGTCCTCCTCGCGCTTGTACATCGCGCCGGACGGGCAGGAGGCGACGCACGAGGGGTTCAGGCAGTGCTCGCAGATCCGCGGCAGGTAGAACATGAACACCTGCTCGTATGAGGCCTTGACCTGCTCCTCGATCCCCTTGACGAGCGGGTCCTCCTCGATCCGCTCGTAGGTCCCGGCCAGGTTGTCGTCCCAGTTCGGTCCCCAGCTGAGGTTGTCGAGCTGCTTGCCGGTCAGCTGCGAGCGCGCCCGCGCCACCGGGTCGGTGTCCGACAGCGGCGCCGTGATCAGCTTCTCGTAGTCGTAGGTCCAGGGCTCGTAGTAGTCGTCGATCTGCGGCAGGTTGGGGTTGGCGAAGATCGTCAGGAGCTTCTTGATCCGCCCTCCGGCTCGCAGTCGCAGACGGCCGCGGCGATCGAGCTCCCAGCCGCCCTTCCAGTGCTCGTTGTCCTCCCAGCGCCGGGGGTAGCCGAGCCCGGGCTTGGTCTCGACGTCGTTCCACCACATGTACTCGACGCCCGGCCGGTTCGTCCACACCTGCTTGCAGGTCACCGAGCACGTGTGGCAGCCGATGCACTTGTCGAGGTTCATGACCATCCCGACCTGGGCGCGGATCTTCATCTGGTCACGATCTCCATCAGAAGACCACCGGCGACTCGCGCTTGCGCAGCACGACGACCTCGTCGCGTTGCGACCCGGTCGGGCCGTAGTAGTTGAAGCCGAAGCTGAGCTGCGCGTAGCCGCCGATGAAGTGGGTCGGCTTCATGACGATCCGCGTCACCGAGTTGTCGGTGCCGCCGCGCTTGCCCTCGAGCTCGGACAGCGGGATGTTCAGGTGCCGGTCCTTGGCGTGGTACATCATGCACATGCCGGTCTGGATCCGGTGGGAGACCGCGGCTCGGCAGGTGATGACGCCGTTGCGGTTGACCACCTCCACCCAGTCGTTGTCGGCGACGCCGAGCTCAGCTGCGTCGTCGGGCGAGACCCACAGCATCCCGCCGCCGCGGAACAGGGTCAGCATGAACAGGTTGTCCTGGTACTCGGAGTGGATCGACCACTTCGAGTGGGGGGTGACGTAGTTGAGCGTCAGCTCGCGGCGGCCGTCGTGGCCGCCCTGGTCGCCGAACACGGCCCGGTGGTGAAGCGCCGGCCGGTAGACGGGCAGGCCCTCGCCGAGCTCGAGCATCCACGCGTGGTCGAGGTAGAAGTGCATGCGGCCCGACAGGGTGTGCCACGGCTTGTCGCGCTCGACGTTGATCGTGAACGGCGAGTAGCGGCGGTCGTGTGCCTCGATCCCCGACCACTCGGGCGAGGTGATCACCTCGCGGGGCTGGATCTGCGCGTCGTGGAAGGTGATCCGGTCACCCGAGCGCGGCGAGGAGAGCGAGGCCAGCTCGAGGCCGGTCGCGCGCTCGAGTGAGCGGAAGCCCTCGGTGGCGAGTCGCCCGTTGGTCGTGCCCGACAGCGCGAGGATCGCCTCGCACGCCTGCTCGACGCGCTCGAGCGACGGCCGCCCGTCGGCGACGCCGCCGCCGCGGACGGCGCCGTTCTTGGCGCGCAGCTCGGCCACCTCCTCGTCGGCCACCCAGCTGACGCCCTTGACCTGCTGGCCGAGCGTCTCGACCAGCGGCCCGAGCGCCGCCCACTTGGCCGCCACGCTCGGGTAGTCGCGCTCGACGACCACGAGCTTCGGCATCGTCCTGCCGGGCACCGGGTCGCACTCTCCGGCGCGCCAGTCGCGCACCTCGCCCATCGGCTGGGCGATCTCGTCGGCCGTGTCGTGCAGCAGCGGCGCCGCGATCACGTCGCGGCGCACGCCGAGGTGCTTCTCGGCCAGCTCCGAGAACCGGCGCGCGATCCGCTTGAACGTCTCCCAGTCGGTCTTGTTCTCCCACGGCGGCGGCACCGCCTCGTTGAAGGTGTGCACGAACGGGTGCAGGTCGGTGCTCGAGAGGTCGTACTTCTCGTACCAGGTCGCAGCGGGGAGCACGACGTCCGAGAAGAGCGCGTTCGAGGTCATCCGGAAGTCGAGCGTGGCGAGCAGGTCGAGCTTGCCCTCTGGGGCCTGGTCACGCCAGACGACGTCGCGCGGGCGAAGCTCAGGCGGGGACTCCTCGGCGCGCACCGCTGATTCCGTCGTGCCGACCAGGTGCTTAAGGAAGTACTCGTGCCCCTTGCCCGAGGAGCCGAGCACGTTGGCCCGCCACACGGTCATCACCTTCGGGTGGTTGTCCGGGGCGTCCGGGTCCTCGCAGGCGAACTTGAGCCGCCCCTGCTTGAGCTCCTCGACGACGTGCTCGCCGGGCTCGACGCCTGCCCGCTCGGCCTCGTCGCAGAGGTCGAGCGTCGAGCGGTCGAAGCTCGGGAACGACGGCAGCCAGCCGAGTCGCGCGCCGAGCGCGTTGACGTCGGCGATGTGCATCCCGTCGAGGAGGCCGCGGCCGAGCGGAGAGGCGAGGTCGGCCGGCTGGTAGCGCTCGTAGCGCCACTGATCGGTGGCCAGGTAGAAGAACGGCGTGCCGGACTGCTGACGGGGCGGCCGCGTCCAGTCGAGCGCGAACGCCAGCGCCTGCCAGCCGGCCAGCGGCCTCACCTTCTCCTGGCCGACGTAGTGCGCCCAGCCGCCCCCGTTGCGCCCTTCGCAGCCGCACAGCATCACCAGCGCCAGGAACGTCCGGTAGGTCTGGTCGGAATGGAACCAGTGGTTGGTGCCTGCTCCCATCGCGATCATCGAGCGTCCCTCGGTGCGCTCGGCGTTGCGCGCGAACTCGCGCCCGACCCGCGCAGCCAGATGCCGGTCGACCCCGGTCATCGACTCCTGCCAGGCCGGCGTGCCCGGCTGCTCGGCGTCGTCGTAGCCCGTCGGCCAGTCGCCGGGCAGGCCCTCGCGCCCGACGCCGTACTGGGCCAGCACAAGGTCGAGCACGGTGCATACGAGCCGCCCGCCGAGCCGGATCGCCGGTACGCCGCGCCTGAATACGCCGCCGCGCTCGCCCTCGCCGACGTCGAAGCGCGGGAGGTCGACGGCAACCGCCTCGGCGCCGTCACGGCCGTGCAGCGTCAGCACCGGATCGATCCCGTCGAGGCGAAGGTTCCAGCTTCCGGGCGTCGCCGAGTAGCGGTGGCCCGCCGAGCCGTTGGGGACCGCGGGAGCGCCCGAGGCGGCGTCGAGCACGACCGGCTTCCATTCGGCGTGCTCGTCCTCGCCGTCGCGGAGCGCGTCGAGATCGCTTGCCCGCAGCAGCCGATCGGCGACATGCCCGCCGTCGGCGCGATCCCTCAGCGTGACCAGCAGCGGCAGGTCGGTGAAGCGCTTCGCGTACTGCTGGAAGTACGGCACCTGCCGCTCGACGTAGAACTCCTTGAGGATCACGTGGCCCATCGCCATCGCCAGTGCGCCGTCGGTGCCGGGCGCCGCCGCCAGCCAGTGGTCGGCGAACTTCGTGTGCTCTGCGTAGTCGGGCGAGACGACCACCACCTTCTGCCCGCGGTAGCGCGCCTCGACCATGAAGTGCGCGTCGGGGGTGCGGGTCGTCGGGATGTTCGTGCCCCAGATGATCAGGTAGCCGGCGTTCCACCAGTCGCCCGATTCGGGCACGTCGGTCTGATCGCCGAATGCCTGCGGCGAGGCGGGCGGCAGGTCGGCGTACCAGTCGTAGAAGGAGAGGATCGCTCCGCCGATCAGCGAGAGAAAGCGCGTGCCGGCGGCGTAGGAGGCCATCGACATCGCGGGGATCGGCGAGAAGCCAACGCAGCGGTCGGGGCCGTAGCGCCTGATCGTGTGCACGTGGGCGGCGGCGACGAGCTCGACCGCCTCATCCCACGAGGCGCGCACGAACCCGCCCTTGCCGCGCTGGCGCGTGTAGGTCGAGCGCTTCTCCGGGTCGTCCACGATCGAGGCCCACGCCTCGACTGGATCGCCGAGCCGCGCCCGCGCCTCGCGGTACATGCTCAGAAGCGATCCCCGCACGTAGGGGTACTTGAGGCGAAGCGGCGAGTACTCATACCAGGAGAACGACGCGCCCCGGGGGCAGCCCCGCGGCTCGTACTCCGGCATCTCCGGCCCGGTCGAGGGGTAGTCGACGGCCTGGTTCTCCCACGTTACGAGCCCGTCCTTGACGAACACGTTCCACGAGCACGAGCCGGTGCAGTTGACCCCGTGCGTCGAGCGGACGACCTTGTCGTGCGCCCACCGGCCCCGGTAGGAGCGCTCCCAGTCGCGGTCCTTGGCCACGAGCTGGCTCCACCCCTCCTCGTTGACCGGACCGCGGCGCAGAAACCGGTGCGCCTCGAGCAGCGGATTGCTCGGCCGGGCGGCGACCGGACGGGTGGGGGACGTCCGCGATTCGGTGCTCAAGCCAGGCTGACCTACCCTTCCGGCCGCTCGCGTTATCGGGTCTCGCACCTTACAGGTCCTCTCGTGCGCGGCGGCGCCCCCCGCTTTGCGATGCGGGGGGCGCCGGTGGGCGGTGTGCCCGCGGTCGCGATTCGCTCTACGCGGTCGGGACGGGCTTCGCGTGCAGCACGGGGACCTCACGCTCGACGCGGCGAGCGTGCCAGAGGCCGAGCCCGACGAGGACCGACATCAGCGCGGCCAGGACGAACGAGGCGATCGCGCCCCAGAACATCACCACGCCGATCATCGAGAAGGCGTAGGCCTCCAGCAGCAGCCCCCGGAGCGTGGTGCCCATGAAGGCGGTCTGCTTCAGCCCTTGCAGCTGGGCATTGCCCGGCTGAGCCAGTGCCGCGGCGCTGATCTTGGAGTAGACGCCGCCATAGGGCATCTCGGACAGGTGAACGGCGATGAAGTCGTTGGCGTACACCTTGGCCTGCGCGCCTGTCAGCAGCTGCTGGCCGGCGTACTGCGAGACGGTCGGGATCATGCTCGGCGTGATCTCGGTCCCTGCCTTGGCATGCGCGAACGCGGCCTTCGGCGGGAAGTAGATCTGCTGCTGCGCCAGCTGCGTGCGGACGTTGGAGTTCACGAACGTGTGGCCCCAGGTCATCAGCGCGCCTGCGACCAGCAGTACCACGACGACCACGGCGCCGCCTGTGCTGGTGAGGATGTCGAAGACTTTGCGCGACATTTGGGTTGCTCCCCTTCGGTGGATCTGACTTTGGTTTACGCGGTCAGTCTCGTTTGCCGGGGTTGGTGCGGCGTCGTTGGTGCCCCGCCCACCTGTTGCCCGAAACTACGAATGCGCCGCTCCGGGTGCCCCCGAAGCGCCGGCGGTGCCGAGAACCTCCCGCACCTGTCGCGCGATCTCGAGGTCCTCGCGGGTCGGTAGGACGAGCACCTCGGCGCCGCGCATCAGAAAGCCGAGGCCCTCGACCGCCCGCTCGCGGACCTCGGCCGACCGCTCGCCGACGCCGCCGGTGAAGGCCAGCGCATCGACGCCGCCAAGCGACGCGGCCATCGCCGCGATCCCGGTCCGCAGCCGGTGGATGTACACGTCGCGGGCCAGCTCGGCGCGGCGGTCGCCAGCTGCGGCGCGCTCCAGCACCGCGCGCATGTCGGCCGTCCCCGACAGCCCGAGCAGCCCTGATTCGTGTTCGAGCGCCTCGGCCAGCTCCCGCTCGGCCAGGCCCGTGCGCTCGAGCAGCCACAGCAGCAGTCCCGGGTCGACGCTGCCCGACCGGGTGGCCATGACGAGGCCCTCGAGGGGGGTGAAGCCCATCGTCGTGTCGACCGAACGGCCTTCGCTGATCGCGCACAGGGAAGCGCCCGCCCCAAGATGGCAGCTCACGATTCCCAGCTCCTTGCTGGATCGGCCGAGCAGCTCCGGGACGCAGCGCGCGATCCAGGCGTGCGAGAGGCCGTGGAAGCCGTAGCGCCGAATGCCCCAGCGCTCGCGCCACGCCTGAGGCAGGGCGTAGGTGGCGGCGGCGGCCGGCAGCGACGCATGGAAGGCCGTGTCGAAGCACGCGACGGCCGGCGCCTCCGGCAGGGCGGCACAGACCGCGTCGAGTGCGGCGAGCGATTTCGGCTGGTGAAGGGGCGCGAGGCCGGACAGCTCATCGAGCGCCCGGCGCACGTCCGCGTCGAGCCGCACCGCGTCACGGAAGAGCTCGCCCCCGTGAACGATCCGGTGCCCCACGGCGTCGATCCGCTCGAGCGCGGCTACGGTGGGCTCGAGCTGCTGCGGTTCGATCTCGGCGCTCCACGCCGGTTCGTCGCTGCCGGCGTCGAGCAGCGAGAGCTTCAGCGAGCTCGAGCCCGCGTTCACCGTCAGGACGCGCACGCGGGCGAGTGTTAGCGCAGACGGCCGGCGCGGCGGGGTCCGACGCTGGTTCCTGCCGTCATCTCCACAGGCCCGAACACTCCTGCTGCCTGGGCTCTCGCGACGTAGCAGTCCAGTGACGACCTCAACCGGCGGTTCTCCTCGCGCAGCCGCGCGTTCTCGGCTCGCATGCGTTCAAGCTGGGTCCTGACGTCGAGCGATCGGCTCGATCGCGCCAGTCGACTTGGTGTGACATTCACGGCCATGCATCCAGTGTCCTCCGACCTAATGGCCTGCACATTGGTGGGGAGCCGCAAACCGACCCCCGCGTACTACTCGGATTCCGCGTCGTGGGCGGGCCAGGTCCAGTCACGAACATCCGGGGGGTCATCGCCGTGCTCGCGCGTGTACACGCGGTGGCGCAGGCGCTCATCGACCATCTCCTGGCGCAGGTGGGAGGCGCGCTCGGCCAGGCCCGGTACCCGGTCGATCACGTCCATGACCAGGTGGAAGCGGTCGAGGTCGTTCAGCATCACCATGTCGAACGGGGTCGTCGTCGTGCCCTCCTCCTTGTAGCCGCGGACGTGGAGGTTCGCGTGATTGGTGCGCCGATAGGTGAGCCGGTGGATCAGCCACGGGTAGCCGTGGTAGGCGAAGATGACCGGACGCCCGGCGGTGAAGATGGCGTCGAACTGCGGGTCGGAGAGGCCGTGCGGGTGCTCCGAGGCGGGCTGGAGGCGCATCAGGTCGACGACGTTCACGACCCGGACCTTCAGCTCCGGCAGGCGCTCGCGGAGGATCCCCGCCGCCGAGACCGTCTCGAGGGTCGGGATGTCGCCGGCGCAGGCCAGCACCACGTCGGGCTCCTGACCCTCGTCGTTCGACGCCCACTCCCAGATCCCGAGTCCGCGCGTGCAGTGCGCGATCGCCTGATCGGTCGTCAGGTAGTCGAGCGCGGGCTGCTTGCCGGCCACGATCAGGTTGACGTAGTGGCGGCTGCGCAGGCAGTGGTCGGCCACGGACAGCAGGCAGTTGGCGTCGGGCGGCAGGTAGACGCGGATGATCTCCGCCTTCTTGTTGACGACGTGGTCGATGAACCCCGGATCCTGGTGGGAGAAGCCGTTGTGGTCCTGGCGCCAGACGTGGCTCGAGAGCAGGTAGTTGAGCGACGGGATCGGCCGGCGCCAGGGGATCCCTCTCGTCACCTTCAGCCACTTCGCGTGCTGGTTGAACATCGAGTCGACGATGTGGATGAACGCCTCGTAGCAGTTGAACAGCCCGTGGCGCCCGGTCAGCAGGTAGCCCTCGAGCCAGCCCTGGCAGAGATGCTCCGAGAGGACCTCCATCACCCGCCCGTCCGGCGCCAGGTGATCATCGCTGTCGAGGCGGTCGGCCTCGAACACCCGGTTGGTCGCCTCGAACACCGCCTGCAGGCGGTTGGAGGCGGTCTCGTCCGGACCCATGATCCGGAAGCGGTCCGGGTTGGCCTCGATCACGTCGCGCAGCCAGCCGCCGAGCACGCGGGTCGCCTCACTCGACGCGGCAGCGGGGCGGGCAACCTCGACGCCGTAGGCCCGGAAGTCGGGGAGCTCCAGATCGCGGGTCAGCAGCCCGCCGTTGGCGTGCGGGTTGGCGCTCATCCGGAGCTCACCCGTCGGAGCGAGTCGGGCGGTCTCGGCGAGCACCGCGCCGCCTGAGTCGAACAGCTCCTCTGGTCGGTAGGAGCGAAGCCAAGCCTCGAGCTGGGCCAGGTGCTCGGGATTCGTGCGGACCTCGGCGAGCGGCACCTGGTGGGAGCGGAAGCTTCCCTCGGCCGGGAGCCCGTCCACCTCCTTGGGGCCGGTCCAGCCCTTGGGTGTGCGCAGCACGATCATCGGCCAGCGGGGCCGGCCGGCGGCCGCCCGGCGCGTGCCGGCGCGGGCGTCGCTCTGGACACGTGCGATCTCGTCGAGCGCCTCGTCGAGCGCCTCTGCCATCTGCCCGTGCATCGTCAGAGGGTCGGCGCCCGAGACGAATCGCGGCGCGTACCCGTAGCCATAGAGCAGCGCGCGCAGCTCCTCCTCCGGGATGCGCGCGAGCACGGTCGGATTGGCGATCTTGTAGCCGTTCAGGTG
>Ga0070739_10004875_pt1 | contig 15613 bp, 12 predicted proteins | sample Coa_R1_7_FD_66445 | JGI IMG/M metagenome (GOLD analysis project Ga0070739, IMG submission 66445) | Surface soil microbial communities from Centralia Pennsylvania, which are recovering from an underground coalmine fire - Coalmine... | ecosystem: Environmental > Terrestrial > Soil > Unclassified ... | reverse complement strand
TATGGGGCGCCCACGCTAGCATCCGTGGTGCATACCCCCCGCCCCCCAGAGACGGGGCCCCCGCCCCGGCACAGGGCCCCCGCCCCGTCGAGGCCGGGCCCCGTCTGTGCTAGGCGGTGCCCGGTGCCGCTCACGGGACACGGCCACGGGGGACGGGAGCGGCCCGGTCCCCGAGCGCGGCGGCGGGGCGCGAGCGGGGGCCCCCCGCGCCCGCGCGCGAGCCTACGTCCGCCGGCCGGGCGCGGGCAGCGACGGCAACGGCTCGTGCGCGCGCTCGCGGCGGATGGTCACCACCCGCTGCCGGGCGTGGCCCTCCTGGCGGAAGGCGAGGGAGAACCCAAACACCGCCAGGGGAATCCGGGCGGCCCGGAGGCGCATGCTCAGCACGCGGGGCTGGCGCGGCCAGCCGCCGCGCCGGGGCGGGGGCGGCCCGAGCGCGGCGACCAGCTCGGAGCAGGTGCCCCGCCAGGTGGTGCCGAGCGGGAGGAGCTTGGATAGGGCACGGACGAGCGCCACCACGCGGCGGTGCTCGGTGGGGTGGCGGAAGGTCCACGGCGGGCGGGTGGCGAGGCGGCAGCGGCCGGCGAGCAGGGCGGCGGCTTCGCGGGCCGCCCGGCGCCGCGGCGGCCGCCCCGCCAGGGCCGCGGTCAGGGCCATGACGATCTCGACGCCGGCGTCGCCCTCTAAGACGTACACCCACTCGCCGCCCGGCGCCGGCAGGGGCGCGGCGTCGCCGTACGCATCCACGGAGTGATCCAGGCGCAGGACGGGCACGCCGTCCACGCGCAGGCCGAGCGTGGCCGCCTCCTCCACCAGTTCGGCGATCTGTTCCGGGTCGAGCAGCGGCAGCCAGCGCGGGCGGGAGGCGGACATTACGGGGCCTCCGGGTGCCACAGGATGGCCGCGAGCCGGCAGAGCACGCGCGCGGCCCGGGGCGGCAGCCGCGCGCCGGTGACCGGCTGCGCCAGCTCCTGCACGAGCAGGGGGGCCATGGCCGAGTCGAGTGCCCAGCGGGCGCCGGTCGCGTCCCGCAGGCAGGGCGCGGCGCCGGGTGGGGTGGCGCGGGCGACGGCCGTCTGCAGGAGGGCGAGCAGGACGGCCTGCTGGTCGCGGGGGTCCGGCGGCGCCGGCGGAGCCGGGGCGCCGGGGCCGTCCGCCAGGCCGAGCCAGGCGAGCAGGGCGCGGGTCCGCGCGGTCTTAGTCACCATCGTCGTCGGCCTCCAGGCGTGAGGGTCCGGCGAAGCCGGGGGCCGCGGGGGGCGCCAGCGCGCGCCCCCCGGCGCCGGTGGGGTCGAGCTGGTGCTGCCAGCGCGGCAGGGCGCGGCGGTGAATCTGGCGGGCGGCGCGGGCATACCGCCGCTTGTCCGGGCCCTCGGGCAGCAGCGTGTACACGTGGTAGAGCGCGTCCCAGAGCACCGCCTGGGCCGGATCGGTGACCCCGCGATACTTCGGCAGCGCGCCGCGGGTGAAGGCGTCCCACTCCCGCGCCGTCAGGTCGCGGCCCAAGCCGTACCAGCGCTCGTAGTCCACCAGGTCCTGCAAGCCGTCCGCGCTCTGCGTCGCGTGTTCGACGAGCTCCAGGTAGCGGTGGGCCGCGCCGTAGCGGCGGGCGTCGTCGAGCAGGCGCAGGCCGTGCGGCCAGTGGCGGCGGTTCGGGCCGTAGCGGGCCGCGGCCGCGGCGAGCGCCGCGTCGAACGTCGGCCACTGTGCGGGCGTGCCGTAGGCGCGGCCGTGGGCGTCGGCGTAGCGGGGGAACGCGGCCGGGTCGGCGAGGCGCGCGGCCACGCCCGCGGCGCGCTGCTCCGACGCCTGCACCGGCCCCAGCGTCTCGCCCGGCAGGTGGAAGCGCGCGTTCAGGCGCTCCAGCAGCGTCGCCTCCGGCACGCCCCAGCGCGCCGCGTACCGGGTGATCACCGCGCGCTGGGCGGCGCGGTACTGCTCCGGCGGCGTGGTCAGGCGGTCGAGCCGCGTCTGCCCGCTCGGGTCGGCGGGGTCGGGCGGGTCGGCGTACTCGGCCCGCAGCAGCTCGACGTCGAGGGCGCCGACCGGCAGGCCCGGCAGCGCCTGGCCCAGGACGTAGGCGCCGAGCGCGTCGCGCAGCACGCCGGGGGCGGTGCCGAGCTGGCGCGCCGTCCGGTCGAGCCACTGCTCGCGCGCCTGCTGCTGGGCCAGCGGGTTGAGCCGGGCGCGGTCCACGCCGGGGGGCTGCTGCCACTGGGCGAGCAGCGCGGCCAGGTCCACGCCGGGCGGCAGGGTGGCGGTGAACTGCTGCAGCGTGGCGTCGCCCACGCCGGGGAGGCTGGCGACGAACGCGGCGCGCTCGGCGGGGTCCACCGGGGCGCCCTGCTCGCGGGCGCGGGCCGCCGCCTCGCGGATCGCCCCGTCGCGGGCGCTGTAGAGGCGGCTGAGTGCCCGCCGGTAGTCGCTGGCGCGCAGGTCGGGGGCCCGCTGCTCCAGCGCGGCCACGGCGCGCCCGTACTCGCTGTAGATTTCGCTGCGCCGCTGCAGGAACGCCTGGGCCGCCTCCCAGCGCCGGACGGTGTCGGGGCTCTCCTGCGCGGCGCGGGCGCGCACGGTCTGCCCGCCGTAGGCGGTGCCGAGAAAGCGGCGGAAGAACGTCGGCAGCCAGGGGCGGTCGTCCTCGCGCTGCAGGGCGTCGACGTAGCGCCAGAGCACCTCGGGCGGCAGGCCGGCCAGGGAGGGCAGGTCCTGGGCGCGCGTCGGGGCGAACGGGTCGCCGGTGATCAGGTGCGCCCGCTGCAGGGCCTCGACGGCGAGGTCCAGGGAGTGCAGGCCCTCGCGCCCGAGCGTGCCGAACAGGTCCGTCGCCACGAGGTCCCAGTAGACCGGCGGCGTGGCCGTCACCTGGCCCAGCCACTTCGCCCCGGCGCTGGTGCCCTCGGTGTACTGGTACTGCGCGGGCAGGATGCGCCGCTCGGGGGGCAGGATCGGGCGCCCGGTGAAGTGGTCCTCGTTGGCGAGGAGGTCGGCGGCCACGCTGCCCAGGGGCGTGAGCGCGAGCGCGCTGGCGACAAGGTGCGGCACGTCGCTGAACGCCTCCGGGCCGCGCTCCAGGGTCGCGTGGCTGAGCATCGCGAGCAGCAGGTGCTGGGCGTCGCGCGGCGTGCGGTGCGCGGGGTCGAGCGCCTGCTTCCCGGCCGTCGTGTGGTACAGCGTGTCGAGGATGTGTTCCATGGGCATGGTGAAGAGCTGCACGAACGGGGACTTCGGGAGCTTGAGCGTGTAGGGGTGGCTGCGCCCCTGAGCGTCCTCCCACCAGCCGTAGGGAATGTGCCAGTAGAGGTCCTTTTCCTCGACGGGGAGCTGGTCGTAGGCGTCGCCGTAGGCCGTCCGCATCGCGACGTAGGCGGCGATCGTCGGGTAGCCGAAGGTGGCCATGCCGCGGAGGACGAACTTCTCGGGGTCTTCGAGCAGCCCGCCCAGGCTGGTGAGCCAGCCCTCTTTGCGGGCGTTGAGGAGGGGGATGAACTGGGAGAGCGTGCGGAGCGCGGTGCCCGAGCGGGAGTAGTCGTTGGTGAAGGTGCGCGCGTCGTAGAGCATCGCCGGCAGCGGGGAGTGCGGCGCGGCGTAGGCGCGGAAGGACTGCAGCAGGTCGCCGCCGCGGGGCAGGAGCGCCGCGGCGGGCGCGCCGGCCTGGCGGGCCTTCGCCGTGTCGGTCATGAACTGGGCCAGCCGCGGCGTCTCGTCGGCGATCCGCACCAGCGTCGTCAGCACGTCCTCGGCGCCGCGCAGGACCAGCGCCGGCAGCCGCACCAGGCGGCGTGTCCCCGTGGTCGGCACGCCCAGGGCGTCGGCCGCGGCGTCGAGGCGGGCGAAGAGCTGCGTGGCGCTGCTGCTGCCGCCGCCCAGCTCGCGGAACAGGGCGAGGTCGCGGTTGCGGGCCAGCCAGCGGTCGAGGCCGGCGCCCACCCCGCTGGCCAGGCGCGCGGGCAGGTGGGCGAGGTCGTCCGGGTGGAGCGCCGCCGTCTCGTGCAGCGGCGCCATCACCTCCTGGTAGAAGGCGCCGAGCAGGTGCTGCAGGGACAGGCCGAGCTCGCCGCGGCGGGTCTTCTCCGCGAGCTCCTGCACGGCGCGGGCGGCGTGGACGGGGAGGAAGGCGGGGTTCCAGGTCGTGGCGCCGTGCTTGGCGACGTAGGCCGCGCCGCGCAGCACGCGCGCCCAGGAGTTCAGGCGCTCGCGGTCCGCGCCGCGCAGGGCGTCGGCGAGCAGCTCCGGGGCGAGCAGCTCCTTATGCTCGCCGTCGATGAGCAGCGGGACCCGCCCCCAGCCGCGGGGCACCGCCGCGTACGGCGGCTGGTGCACGCGCAGCACCTGGCTGATCGCGGGGTCGTTCTGCTGGGCGAGGTCCCAGAAGGCGCGCAGCCCGACGTTGCGGAAGGCGGTGGCCGCGCTGTGGCGGAGCCGCTGCAGGTCGTTGGCCAGGCTCAGGCCCGGCAGCGTGTCCGAGGCGTGGGCCACGCCGCGCTCGGCCGAGCGCACGATGTAGGGGTCGGCGAGGCGCCCGGCCGTGAGCGCGTCGTGGCGCTGGGCCACGTTGTCCAGGACCGCGTACACCTGCCACTTGCTCGTCCACCGCTGGGTGCTGCCGCGCGGCAGCGCGCCGGCCTCTTCGAGCAGCAGCGAGCTCTGGTTGTGCGCCGCGGTGATCGCGTCCTGGAAGCGGTCGAAGCGGTGGAGGACGGTCAAGTCGTGGGGATACGTCGCCTGGATGCGCGCCCGCACGTAGGCCAGGTAGCGGTGGGCGGCCGCCGCGTCGGGCACGAGCGCCTGGGCGGTGGGCACGCCGGCGTCCCACCGCTCGGCGATCATTTTGGCCTGGCGGTACTGCTCGAAGTGCGGCAGCTCGTGATCGACGATGTGCTCCGCGGCGCGGGCCTGGCGGATGCCCCAGGTGAGGGCGTCGGCGGCGGCGTCGGCGCCACGGGAGTTGGCCAGGAGCAGGTCGCCGCGCGCGCCCCGCGCCAGCGCCGCCAGCCCCTGCCGCACGCGCACGCGGTCGGCGAAGTCGAAGAAGGTGGTGGCCGGCGCCAGGTCGTCGATCGCCGCGGCTTTGAACCGGTCGAGCGCGTACTGGCGGGCGCCGCCGGGGTAGCGCGCCGGCGCCGCGCCCTGGGCGGCCTGGTTGGCGGCGTCGGCGGCGGCGACGACCCGCTCCAGGGCGGGGTCGCGGGTGAAGCGGGTGGGCGCCCCGAGCGCCGGCGCGAGCCGCTGGACCGCCGGCGGCGCCTGCCAGTCGGGCGGCGGCTCCGTGACCCGCGGCGTGGCGCGCAGCCCGCGCGTGGCGAGCCCGAGCAGGCCGCTGAGGCCCAGGCCCAGCAGCACGCCGCTGCCGGCCGCCTCCAGGCGCTCGGTGGGCGTCGCCGCCTCGTTCGACTGGTGCGTGACGAGGCGCGGGTCGGCGGCGCCGATCGCGCCGAGCAGGGCCGCCGGGCCGGCGGTGAGGGCCAGGCGGCCCGCGGTGCTGGTGAGCGCGTCGGCGACAGGGCCGCCCACGGTCGGGAGCGCGCGGCCGACGTCCGGGGCGAGGCGGCCGGCGAGGGCGCCGGCCCCGGCGCCGAGCCGGCCGGCCAGCGCGCCGGCGCCCGGCGTGGGCAGCAGCAGACTGGTGGCCAGCTCGGCCGGCCCGAGCAGGGCGCGCGAGCGCTGCAAGGCCTCCGCGGGGTCGAGCGGGTTGCGGAGCGGCGGCGTGCCCACGTCCCCCATCAGGCTGAGGCCGGCGACGCTCCGGAAGCGGCGCGGCGGCGTGCCCGTGACCGCGCCGGCCAGGGCGGCGCCGGCCTCGGCCGTGCCGCGCACGGCGCGCTCGGCGAGGTTGGCCACGCCGCCCAGGACGGGCACCTGGGTCAGGCCTTGCTGCGCCGCTTCCTCCCCCAGCTCCGCCCAGCGGGCGCCGGGGTTGAAGCCGTACTGCTCGACGCCGTACTGGAACGGCGCCGTGATGGCCACGCCGCCGAGGTAGCGGGACGCCGTGGCCGCGGCCTCGAACGGGCTGAGGACGGCCTCGGCCGCGCCCCAGAGCGGCTGGTGGCGGAGGTCCTGCACGATCTCGGCGGCGCGGCGCGCGGGGTCCGGACGGAACTGCCGCTCGACCTGCACCTGCTGCGCGGCGCGGTCCGGGGGGAGCCCCTGGGCCACGAGCTGCTGGGCGCGGGCGGCGTCTTCGAGCGCTTCGCGGCGCTGCCGCGCGGCGGCGTCCTCGGTGAGGGCGCGCGTGGCGGCGTCGCGGAAGCGGCGCAGGCCGCCGAGCACCGGCGCGTCGTAGTCCGCGGCGGCGGCGTCGGCGCCGGCGCCCACGCGGGGGGCCCAGGCGGCGCGGGGGGGCGGGGGCGGAGCGCAGCGGGGGGGCGGGGTCATGGCCACTCCTGTCGCGCGGGTAGGCGCCGGAGGTGCTGGCGCCGGAGCTGCAGCGGGCGGCCGAGGCCGGGGAACTGCACGGAGAGCAGCCCCAGCTCCGGATCGCTCTCGTCGCCGACGAGCACTTCGCCGCGGAGGCCCGGGCGGAGGGCCGCCCGCCCCGGCACGGCGTCGGTCAGCTCCACGCGGTCGCCACGGCAGAAGCGCGGGGGGTTACTCAAGGTCGTCCTCCTGGCCGCGCCCCGTGAGCAGGCGGTACGCGCCGGTGACGGGGTCGCGGCTCACCCGCCCGCGGCGCGAGCGGGGGTACAGGCAGCGGTTGATCTCGTGGCGGTCGGCGCCGAGCGCTTCGAGCGCTGGGTCCGCCGCGAGCTGGCGGGCCTTCCGCGGCGCCCCGCCGGCGAGGGCGCGGCGGCAGGCCGCCCAGAGGCGGGCGTCGCGCTCCTCGCGCGCGGCGGCGTTGGCCTGGGCGGCCGCGAGGGCCGCCGCCGCGGGGGCGGGGGCGGGATGCTCGTGAGTCATACGTTCTCCCTCATGCTCCAATCGGCCCCGATGCGGGCCTCGACTTCGACCGGCACGCGCGGGAGGAAGGGCTGCATCCCCGCGCGCATGCACTCCACTAGCCACGCCCGCGCGGCTTCCGCCTGGACGGCGTCGCACTCCAGCACGATCTCATCGTGGACGACCAGGACCGGCGCGGCGCTCGGACACCGCGCGCGCGTCTCCCAGAGCCGGGCCAGCGCCGCTTTGAGCCCGTCGGCCCCCGTCCCCTGGTCGGGGCTGTTCAGCTTCTCCGTGAACCGCTCGACGGCGAGGCGGCGCCGCCCCGCCAGCGTGCGGGTCTCGACCGTCCCCGCCGGTTGGCGCTGGTGCCAGCGCCGCAGGCCCGGGTAGGCCGCGAAGAACTTGCCGCGGAAGGCCGCCGCGTCCTGCTCCGAGAGGTGGACGCCGTACTGCGTCGCCGCGTGCTCGCGGAGCCGCGCCGCCCCCATGCCGTACAGCAGCCCGAAGTTCAGGGCCTTGGCCAGTTGGCGCTGATCCTTCGTCACCGCCGCCGGCGCCACGCCGAGGACGGCGGCCGCGGTGCGGGTGTGCAGGTCCTCGCCGCGCTGGTAGGCCGCCAGCATCGCCGCGTCGCCGCTCAGCTCGGCAGCGATGCGGAGCTCGATCTGCGAGTAGTCCGCTTTGACCAGGACGCGGCCCGCGGGGGGGCGGAAGCAGGCGCGGTAGGCCGGGTCGCGCGGCACCTGCTGGAGGTTCGGCCGCTGGCAGGACATGCGCCCCGCGCGGGAGCCGAGCGGCAGATAGTCGGGGTGGATGCGTCCCGTCGTGGGATGGACGTGCTCGAGGAACTCGATGCCGTAGGCCGAGGCCTTGCGGCCGGCCTCGCGGTAGGCGAGGAGGAGCTTCGCGAGCGGGTCCTCGGTCGCCAGCGCCACCAGCGTGGTCTCGTCGGTGTTGGCGATGGGATGGCCCCGCTGCTGGAGGAGCTGGAGCATCTGCGCGGGGCTATTCCACTTGCCCGTGCTGTCGCCGAACAGATCCTTGGCGCCCGTCAGGGCGGCCAATTCCGTCTCCAGGCGGAGCTGCTCGGCCACCGCGGCGTCGGACAGCCGCGCCCAGGCCTCGCCGTCGAAGGGCGCGCCGGTGCGTTCCAGCCAGACCACGGCCGGCAAGGCGCGCATCTCCAGCGCGGTCACGCGGTCGAGGCGCGCGGCGGCGAGCTCGGCTTCTAGCCGGGCCGCGAGCGGGAGCAGGATCGCGGCGTCCCGCGCCGCGTAGGCCCGCTGGGCCTCCGTGAGCGGCCCGGCCCAATCCGACCGCTGCGCGGTCTTGTCCAGCTCGACGCCGAGCAGCCGGCCGACGACGGCTTGGAGCGAGCAGCGGTCGAGCCGGCCCGCGTCGCTGCCGGCGCCGAGGAGCTGGGCGCCGAGCAGGGTGTCGAACAGCCGCCCGCCGTCGGGGACGGGCAGGCCCGCCGCGGCCAGAAAGTGCAGGTCGAACTTCAGATTGTGGCCGACCAGGCGCGGCCCGTCGCCGGCGAACAGCGGGGCGAGCGCCCGCACGTCCACCTGCCAGGCGTCCACGACGTAGACCTGCTCGACCGTGGCGAGCTGGATCAGGCGCAGGCGGTCGCGGCGCGGGTCGAGGCCGGTCGTCTCCGTGTCCAGGGCGAGCACGGGCGCGGCGCGCAGGGCCGGCAGGATGGCCACCAGGTCGGCCGCCGCGGCGACGCGGGTGTAGGCCGCGGCCCCCCACCCGCCTCCAGAAACCACGGCGGGGCCTTCGCTCGCACCGCTCGCGGCGGCCGGTTCGCTAGCGCCGGCGCCAGAAATCGCGCGAGCGATGTTCCCCGGCCCATCGCTCGCATCGCGCGCCCCATCGCTCGCATCGCTCGCCGCCGGCCCGCGACCGCTCGCCGGATCGCTCGCGCCAGTTTCGGCGGCCGGCCGCGGCAAATCGGCCGCCGCGAGCGGTGCGAGCGATGCGAGCGATGTTCCCGCCGCTGTTTCGGCGGGGGGTGTGCGCGGGGCCGGGCCCCCGGGCGGGGCGTCCGGCGGGCCGGGGTCCGGCCCCGCGCGCGCGATCGTGAACACGCGGCGGTTGTCATGGCCGGTGAGCCGCGGCCGGGAGAGCGTGTAACCCAGCCCGCGCAACGCCGGCTCGAGCCGGCGCAGCTCGCTGCTGAGCGCCCGGGCGGTCTTCGGCCAGAACTTGCCGCGCTTGGTCTGGTCGTCGGCCTGGTCATTCAGCGCCCGGAGCAGCTCCGCCGCGGTGCCCTCCCACGGGCCGAGCGCCGTCTCGGCCGCCAGCACGGCGAGCAGCGGAGCGCCGACCGCACTGCCGTCGAGCGCTTGCTGATGGCTGGTCTCCTGCAGCGCGCCGTAGGCCGCCAGGAACCGGGGCGCCGCGCCGCGGCCGCGCTCGGCGGCCACGGCCCACTCGGCGAAGTCGGCCATCCGCGGATGGGCGGCGAGCGCGACGGTCGGCAGCTCGCGCAGCGCCCCCACCACCGCGTCGAGCAGCGCGCCCAGCAGCCGCGGCCGGGCCGCCTCGAAGGCGGCCCACAGCGCCTTCTCCGTGCGCCGCCGCGGCGGCTCGATTGACGGCAAGGTGAGCTGCAGGGCGCGGTCGAGCAGATCGCCGCGCGTGAGGTACTCGGTAATGCCGTTGAGCAGCGCCGGCCGGCAGGCCGCGAACAGCACTTCGTCGGCATCGGTGTACAGCTCGCGCGTCGCCCAGCCGTCGCCCGTCGCGAGCCCGCACAGGGCATCGGACAACCACTGCTCGATGTGGCTCACGTTGTCGAGCGCGACGACCCAGGCATTGCGGGCGGCAATCGCCAGGTCGTGCCGCTGCTTCGGGTTGGAGCGCAGCTCGGGCGCCGCGGGGTCCACCAGCGCGCGCAGCAGCTTGGCCGTGGTCGTCTTGGCACTGCCCTGCGGACCGTAGAGCGCGAGCAAGGGGTAAGGCCCAGTGTCGCGCAGCGCGGTGACCAGCCACGCCGCGAGCAGCGCCCAATCGTCGTCGCTCGCCACGTTCACGAACTCCCGGAGCTCGTCGAGGTGTCCGCCGGGCGCGGGCGCAGGCAACGGCCGGGTACCGGCCGCCCGGCGGAAGCAGACCGGGGGCTGCGCGACGACTTGCCAGCCCCGAGCGGTAACGTGGACGGCGCGCCAGGCGGCATCGGCCAGGTCGAGGTACAGGCCGCCCAGCCCATCCGGCGCCAGGCGGACGTAGACCGGGCGGCACGGTCCCTCGAATTGCGCGCGGCCCTGGAGGAGCGTGAGGGCGTCGGCCAGCGCGGCCGAGCCGGGCGTCTTCTCGTAGCGGCTGTAGTAGCTGTTGGCGAGCCACCGGCGGAAGCTGAGGCTGCGGAGCGGCCAGCATTCGGTATGGTCGGCGAACGGCACGCGGGCGTACAGCTCGTCTTGTGGATCGTGGAACAGCTCGGCGGCCTCCGCGGTCTGGACCAGCCGATCCGCCTGGGAGGTGCGCGCGCCGTCGTCGGTCGCGCTCAGGGCGTCGGTGGCGGCCGAGAGGAGCTGCGTCAGCCGCGCCTCTAGCGCCGCCGGCGGCTCGGCCGCGCCGTTCAGCCGCTCCGTCACGCCGGCCAGGAACTTCGCCCGGGCGGCCGCGTCGTCGAGGCGGAGCGTATCGCTGTAGACCGGTGTGCCGGCCAGGTGCGCGGAGACCAGGGCGACCAGCCGACGGCGCTCCTGGCGGATGTTCTCGGCGCGGAATCCCACCTCGGCCACGGTCAGGCCTCCACCACGCGCCACGGCCGGCGCCGGGCACTCCCGGCCGGCGGCCCGTACCGTGCGGTCAGCCAGGCCGCGGCCGGGCGGTAGCCCCAGCCGCGCCAGTCCATAACGAACGTGGCCGCGTCGCCGGCGCGCCGGCACGACCGGCACCACCAGCGGCCGGCGGGCAGGTCGATCAGGACGCAGCGGCCCGACCGGGAGCCGTGGAGCGGCTCGTGGCCCGCCTCGGCCGAGTCGGCCCCGCGCCGATACACGGCGTTCCCCGCCGCCGCGAAGAGGGCCGCTAGGTCCACGTGGGCCCACCGCGCGGCCGGCCGCGCGGCGGAGCGCGACGGCGGGCTAGCCGACCGCTGCAGCCGGGCGAGCTGGTGGCGGGCGACGGCGCGCGCCTGGGGGTCGGGGTCGGCCAGCGCGGCGCGATAGCGCTCCCGCTGATTAGACACGGGAAGACCACTCGAAGCCGCAGGCAAAGCAAATGAAGCGCTCGTCGTCGAGGACGCGGACGGCGGCGCGGTCGCAGGCGCGGCAGTGCAGGCGGCCCGCCGGCTCGTCGCGGCAGTGCAGGCGGCCCGCCGGCTCGTCGCGGCAGCGGCCGGCCGCAGCGCTCTCCGCGGCGGCGACCTGCTTCCGGACCCAGCGCTGGAGCGACTCGGCCGGTACACGTGTCGCGCGGCCGATCTTGACCGTCGGCAGCTCGCCGCGGGCGAGCAGCTCGTAGAGCTTCGACTTCCCGAGCGAGAGCACTTCTGCGGCCTCGTCGATCCGGAACAATAGTCGGTCCATGGCGTCTCCTCCGGTGCGAACTACACGGTCAACCTGCAATCAAGATAGACGGCAGCGGACGAATGAGCTACGATACATCGTGACTTCAGCGTGACAACGTGACCGAGGTGGATGATGCAGGATGGCCTGGCCGACATCGCGGCGTTGACGGACCCGGAGGATGGGTTGCTCAGCGGACGACTCTGGCCGCTGAGCCAGGCGCGTGTCCCAGGGCGCCTAACGCTGGCGGGGGACCGCCTGTATTACCAGCACGACGCCCTCGACGGGCGGGACCCAGCGGGGGCCCTGGATGCGTTCATTCGGATTCGCGGCGGCGCCGACGTGCTGCGCTTTGCGCAGCGCTATGGAGTCCTCTCGCTCTGCGTGCACGGCCTGCCGGCCTCGCACTACCGCGTCCCGCTACCCGGCACCGCGGCCACCGCGGCGTGGTGTCCACGCCCCGGCGGGCCCGAGGACGTCTTCGAGCCGATCGAGCGCTGGCTACACTACGCGCGCCAGGCCGGGGCCATCGTCCGGGTGGCGAGCGCCCTCCAGAACGGGGAGTTGGGAACGGTGGACGACTGGCTGGCGCTCGATCCGGATCTGCTGCCCCCGAATGCCGTGGGCGATTCCTGCAGACGCGTGGCCGGGAGGGTCAACACCTGGCTCCGACTAGCCAGTGTGCAGCCTGGCCTCCACTGGGAGGACCCGCAACGCCGCGCCGAAATCCGCTGGGTCGGGGGAGGGACGTTCGGGATTCTGGCCGCGCAGCTCCTGCTCGCCACCAGTCACAGCCATAGCCTGGCCACCTGCACGGGTTGCGGGTCGCCGTACGTGCGACGACAGCGGGCGCCGCAACGCGGCAAAGGGAATTTCTGTGCCGCGTGCGGCCCGACGGTGGCAGCGCGCCTCCGAAAACGGCGTCAGCGCGCCAGAGACGACTCGTCCGGTGACAGCCACGCTGACAGCCACGCTGACAGCAACCCCCACACTTGACAGCAACCGAGGGCGAACGGTGGCGGACGGGATTTGGCGCCGATACTGGCCTGGCGGACGCTGGCGGCCCCTGGCGGACGGCTCGGATACGACTGAAAATCGTGGTGTCGGCAGTTCGATTCTGCCCCTTGGCACCCTGTAATCCCCTGTGATTGCGCCATAAAGAGAGCCCGCTGTCTGGCGGGCTCTTCCCTTTGATGGCTCCACTCCACCTTACACTCCACCTTACGGAGTGGCGGCTCCTTGGCGACCCCCACGGAGGAAGGCGTCCATCCCGTCCGCGATCTCGCGGCGGCGCTGCTCGTAGAGGTGGCCGTAGGTGTCGGCGGTGATCTGGATGCCGCTGTGCCCGAGGATGGCCGAGACCTCGTCCGTGGATGGCGTCGAGGAAGCGGCGGGCATCATCGGGCGTGAGCGGCTGGACCTCTTCCCGAGGTGCGCTCGGCGGCTCCACCAGCTTGGCCACGTTGCGGCCCACCGGGCCGAGCTTCTCTGCCCGACCTAAGGCAGCGCGCAGCGTGCGATGGACGTAGCGGATGGTACTTGGGGAGACCTTCCGTCTTGCCGTGGCTTGTCCTGCTCAGGCGGTTTGTCGAGCATCGCTTGCACCTGCAGGGCGGTCAACCGGGGCAGCGGCATGGGGCCGATGTGGGGGACGATATGGCAGCGCGCGTTGACCTCGTAACCCGCGTAGGTGTTGCAGGAAGAAGGGGCTAGGCTGCTGGCCTAGCCCCAGGGCGCGGCTCCCGCGCATCGGCGGGTCAGTTGATGCAGAATTGCCCGTCGTCCAGGCGGTGCCTGCCTGGCAGGGGCCAGAGCCAGGCCCCGAGTAGTGGGCCCGCCCTGGCCGCTGCCGCGGCCTCCCAAGGGCCCGCCGGGGGCGGGCCCTTGGCGGGGCAGACCTCCCACTCCCTGGGACCCCAATAATGCGCGGCGCACGGGGGCGGGGGGATAACCTCACAGATTCTCCCTCGTGCGCTTCCGCGCACAACCTGACGCTCGACTAGCTCCCCTCCTGCAGCGGCGCCTTCGCAGACCTCGCTGATGGGATTGGCCACTCCGAGTTGACACGGGATGAGCAGCGCGGGATAGTAGCGGCGCGGGTAAAGTAGCTGACAGCCGACCGACCAGCCGAACGGTAGACTGACGGCAGCAACCACCGATTGGTCTTGCCAGGGGTGGGGCTTGTGAGCGTTCCGATTACGCGGCGGCAGTTCGTGGCGGGCACCGGAGCCATCGGCCTCGGGCTGCTGGCGGGGTGTGGGCGGTGGCCGGGGCAGGGGCAGGCCCCGGTCAAGCTCGCGCGGGTCGGACTACTCCTCCCGTATACCGCGGATAGCCGCGCCAGTCTGGACGTGATCGAGCCGTTCCGAGCGGGGCTGCAGGACCGGGGCTACGTCGAAGGCCAAAACCTGCTCCTGGAGTATCGTTACTCGGGTGGTCAGAACGACCGGCTGCCCGGGCTCGTCACCGAGCTGATCCAGCTACCGGTGGACGTGATCGTCGCCGAGAAGCACGATTCGATCTTGGCGGCCAAGCAGGCCACCTCGACGATCCCCATCGTCATGTCCGTGCATGCGGATCCGGTTGGGGCCGGTCTGGTGACCAGTCTGGCGCACCCCGGTGGCAACATCACTGGCCTGACCTCGCTGGCTACGGACTTGTCGGCCAAACGGCTCGAACTGCTCCAACAGGCGTCGCCCGCCGTTTCGCGGGTGGCCATGATCTATGATCACACGTATCCCTCCGCCCAGCTCATGGCCGCGGATGCCAAGGGGGGCGCCGAGGCGCTGGGGCTGGAACTGTTGGACTTCGATGTCCGGACACCGGCGGACTTCACGCCTGCTTTCGAAGCGGCCCGGCGCCAGCACGCCGATAGCCTCTATACGTTGAGTGACCCTCTCAGTCTGAGGCAGCAGCGCCGGCTGCTAGACTTCGCCGCGGAGCAGGGCCTTCCTGCGGTCTACGGCGAACAATCCTGGGTCACCAGCGGGGGCCTCATGGCCTACGGGCCGAGCTATTCCGCCATGTACCGACGTGCGGCCTACTATGTGGACCGCATCCTCAAGGGCGCGAAGCCGGCTGATCTACCAGTCGAGCAACCGATGACGTTCGAGTTCGTGGTCAACCTCAAGACGGCCCGCGAGCTGGGCATCACCTTCCCCCCCGAGATCATGCTCCAGGTCACCGAAGTGATCGACCAATGAGCGTGTTGAGCCGTCGGCAGTTCGTGGTGGGGGCAGGTGGCCTCGGGCTGCTGACGGGCTGTGGGCGGCTGCCGGGGCAGGCGCCGCCGCAAGCAGGGCGGATCCAGCGCATCGGCTTCTTCACGGGCGATAGCGCCGAGTCGTCCGCGGTGCGGTACACCGAGCCCTTCCGGCAGGGGCTTCGGGACCTCGGCTGGACGGAGGGCCAGAACATCAGCATCGAGTGGCGATATGGTGACGGGAGCGATGAGCGACTGGCAGCGCCCATGGCGGAGTTGGCCGGACTGCCAGTGGATCTGATGGTCGTGGTGTCGGCAGTTCGATTCTGCTCCTTGGCACCCTGTAATCCCCAGTGATTGCGCCAAAAGCACGTAGTGCCCTCTGAGCGTCTCCTGGCTCAGAGGGCATTACTATACCAACCGCTGTACTGATATCAGCTTAGCAGCATCGCTACGGGTATCGGCTGAGCGCGCGGCCACCAGGGGAAGTGGGGGGAGCCGCGGACCAGCTCGGGATGCTCGGCGAGCTAGACGCACCGCCCGGGCGGCGGCAGCGGCCTCGGCGTGGCGAGGCCGGGGCCGCCGCGGTGTGACCACCGCCCGGCGCAGCGACACCCAGCTCAGGTGGTCGCTGACCGCCCGCCCCGTCGTCTGCGCGATCCAGGCAGCCACCCGCGGGCCGGTCCAGCCCTGGGCCAGCAGCCACAGGATCTGCCCGTGTCGGCTCGCCACGGGGCCCGAGGCCCGCCGAGCGCGCGGCTCGCTCCGGGAGCGGCAGGTTCGGCGCGATCACGATCCGGCGCGGCACGCCGCGCCTCCTCCACTGTCCCCACCGCGGGCACGCCGGCCGCGGACAGCACAGTGTACGAAGGATTCACCATCAGTTGGTCCTAGCGTAGAAATCACAGTCCGTGTTGCGGCAGGAACGAAGATCGGGCACCCTGGGGGTTGCTTACTCCACACCCAGGAGCCCGATCCTCATGAGCAGTGTACCGCCCGGCGCTGCGCT
>Ga0070739_10004872_pt1 | contig 15614 bp, 15 predicted proteins | sample Coa_R1_7_FD_66445 | JGI IMG/M metagenome (GOLD analysis project Ga0070739, IMG submission 66445) | Surface soil microbial communities from Centralia Pennsylvania, which are recovering from an underground coalmine fire - Coalmine... | ecosystem: Environmental > Terrestrial > Soil > Unclassified ... | reverse complement strand
CCCCAACGATGTGAGGCCCCGCGGTTACGGGGACGTGGACTTCGAGGCGGGCATCGCCGCCAATCTGCATGTATTTTTCCCAGGAGTCGTCGCCGGCGAATCCGGGCTCGCCAGAGCCGGCATAGCTGGAGGCGGAGGGACGGCCCTTAGCCTCGCCGCCGACCCTGAACCGTTTCAAAAGCTTCCCATCCAGGCGGACGTCGAGCTGCTGGGGCCAGCCCATTCCTTTGATGTAGTCCTGATATTGGCGCTGGAGGCGGACTTTGAAGCTGTATTCGCCATCGACCGGGAAGTCATGATGGACGGCGATACCGCCGCGGGAGCCGAAGGGGAGATCTTCGCTCTGGCGGTCGTTCTGAAGGACGTGGAGCGGGACCTCGAAAGTATCCACAGCGGGGCTGGTGGGCGGGAGGCCGACCGCGAGACGCGTGACCTGGCGGGCAACGGAGAGGTAGCGTTCCAGATGAGCGGTCGAGATCGAGAGCGAGTCGGCGAAGTTGTCGAAGCTGCCGTCGGCGGTTTCATCGCCGGGGAGCAACGGCTTGACGTCGAGATCGATGGCGAAGAGGTCGCGGATCGCGTTGTTGTACTCGGCCCGGTTGAGGCGGTGGACGGCGCCGACGTGGCCTGGATTCGGGTGCGCAGCCCAGGCTTTATCAATGGAGGTTTCGAGAGCGGCGGCGACGGCGCGATAAGTGGCGGCATCGGGGCGAGGGCGGCCGGGAGGCGGCATAGATCCGGCTCGCAGCTTCCCGATCACCTTTTCCCAGGTTTCGGGATTGGAGGCCGGGTTCGAGGCGTCCAGGGTGTCGAGGGTCAGACCAGCGGTACGGAGTTTCTGATTGTGGCAGGTGACGCAGTAGGTATCGAAGACGGCTCGAGGCGTTGGCGAGCTCGCCTGTTGAGCGCGGACGGGCAGGAAGGCCACGAGTACGAGAACGCAGGGGACCCGACAACGCATATGTCCAAGCAAAGTATACATTAAGCGCGCTTGGACAGGTTAGCGGATCGGACGCCGGACCGAAACCGGGCGGGAGGGCGAAGGCATCCTCACACGATGCCCGATTGTGAATCACGTCACGGGGACAAAAGATAAATCCTTTGATTTTTGCGAATTAAACCGTCGATAGGCGAACAATCGGAACGGCCGGCTTGTAAGCTTCGGGCGTGAAGGGTGATCGTAAGGGTGCCGAGCGGAGCAAGCCCCCAAGGCGCACTTCTGTGAAACGGGCGGCTCGACCGAACTCAGTAGCACGAAAGAAGCACGCCGAGGTAGTGGATGGGCTGCTGAACGAGGTCCGTAACAGAGTTCAGAAGGGTGAACTGAAACCTACTCTTGGGGACTACATCCGGTTGATGCAGTTGAAAAGAGAGCTCGATGAGAACGAGCCGAAAAACGTCGAGGTGAAATGGGTGGATCCGGAGAAGAAGGATGGATAAAGAGGGAAATTGCGTACCATCCGTTGCCTTCGCAAAAGAAATTTCACGAGTCGCAGGCGAGATTCAAGGGGTTTTCGGGGCCGATCGGGTCAGGGAAAAGTCAAGCGTTGTGCCAGGAGGCTATCAAGCTGGCCTACATAAACGTGGGACGGACGGGGCTAATCGGGGCGCCGACGTATCCGATGCTGCGGGACGCGACGTTAGCGGCGTTGCTGGAGATTCTGGGTCAAAACAAAATTCCGCACGAGCTGAATCGCGCGGAGAATTACATTGCGATGCGGGACACCGGATCGCGAATCCTGCTCCGGCCGGTGGAAGAGTTCGAGAGGCTACGGGGCAGCAACCTGGCGTGGTTCGGGCTGGACGAACTGACGTACACGTCCGAGGAGGCCTGGCTCCGGCTGGAAGGGCGCCTGCGAGATCCGAAGGCAAGCCGACTGTGCGGTTTCGCGGTGTGGACGCCCAAGGGATTCGATTGGGTTTATGAGCGATTCATCGCGGAGCCGGTGGAAGGTTATGAAACGGTGGTCGCGACGCCTTTCGAAAACCGGTTCCTGCTGGACCGGATTCCGGACTACTACGAGAGGCTGAAGAACAGCTACGACGCACGCTTCTATCAGCAGGAGGCCCTCGGGGAATATCTGAGCATGCAGGCCGGGCGTGTGTATTACGCGTTCGACCGGAAAGAAAACGTGGCGGCCCTCGAAGTCGACCGGGACCTGCCGCTACGGTGGGCGTTGGATTTCAATGTTGACCCGATGTGCTCGGTGATCGTGCAGATTCGGGGCGAGATGGTGTACGTGCTCGACGAGATTGTTCTAAGCCCGGCGAGCACGTACCAAGCGTGCGAGGAGTTTGCCAATCGGTACACGTCGCATCCGGCGGGGGTATGGGTCTATGCGGACGCGACGGGCACTGCGCGGCAGACAACGGGAACTTCGGATGTAGAGATTCTCAGGAAGTTCTTCGGCAGCGGCGCATACGGGAAGGCGATGTTCAGCGTAGCGAAGTCGAATCCGCCGGTGCGGGACCGAGTGGCATTGATGAACGCGAAGCTGGCGGCAGCCAGCGGCAAGCGGTCGCTGATGGTGGGGGAGCGATGCCCGGAATTGATCCGGGATCTGGAGCAAGTGGTTTACAAGGACGGGACTCAGGTGATCGATAAAGAACGCGATTCGCAGCGGACGCACTTATCGGATGCGCTCGGCTACCTGGTGTGGAATGAATTTCAGGCGCGGCGCCCGCTGGGCCGGAGCCAGAGGCTGATCACCTAAGCGGGGAGCGAGAGGAGCACAGGTGTTGGACATCGATCAGGAGCATCCGGACTACGTTGCGCAGAAGGCGATGTGGAGACGGTACCGCGATTTGTACACGGGCGGGGAGCAGTTCCGGGTCAATGCGCAGGACTATCTGGTGCGGCGGCAGAGAGAGCCGGGAGACGTTTACTCGGAGCGGCTGAACCGGGTGTTTTACGAGAACTACGTGGGTTCGATCGTGGACTGGTATGCGGCAACGCTGTTCCGCACGGAGCCGGTCCTGACGTTCGAGGGGCAGAACGAAGCTTCGAGGCGCTTTTTTGCATCGTTCGTGGACGACGTAGACCGCAAAGGGACGCACCTGGCGGAGTTTTTCCGCCGCCAGTTCATCGAAGGGCTGATAACAGGCGCGAGCTACACGCTGGTGGATTTTCCGAGAGCTTCGGCGAAGTTCGGCACGCGTGCGGAGGAGGATGCGGCCGGGGCTTCGCGCGCATACCTAGTGGACTATGCGGCCGACGACGTCATCAATTGGAACCTCGACGATCGGGGGAATTTCGATTGGGTAGTGATCCGGACGAAGACGCTCAAGAAAGACAAGGTCGGGGACCGAGGCTGGCGGACGGAGAAGCGGTGGGCGTATTACGACAAGCATTGCTTCCGGATCTACGCGAGTTCGCAGGACACGGGCCTGGAGAGCGGGCCGAGGCTGTTGGATGAAGGTACGCACGGGCTGGCGAAGCTCGGGGTGGTGCCGCTGTTCGCGCTGCGGATCCCGCAGGGTCTGTGGATTCTGAACCGCGCGGGCTCGCTGCAACTAGAACATTTCAATAAGTCGAACGCGCTGGCGTGGGCGCTAACTATGGGGCTGTTCGCGATGCCGGTGGTCTATTCCGACCGCGACTGGAGCCAGATGGTCGGCGAGAGCTATTACATTCAACTCGGGACGGGAGACCGGTTCGGATGGACGGAGCCGGAAGGAAAGGTTTACCAGATCGCGGCGGACAATCTGACGCGCCTCCAGGAAGAGATTTACCGGGTGTGTTACCTGCCGCAGGCGGGAGGGTCGCTGGACAAGAGCGCGCGGTCTTCGGGTCTTTCGAAGCAGATGGACTTCGCGATTACGCAAGAGGTGCTGCGGGCCTATGGCGACGTGGTCAAGGACCTGGCGCGAAGGGTACTAAGGGCGGTCGGGGCGGCCCGCGAGGACGGGCTGGAGATCGGGGTGACGGGGATGGACGAATTCGACATTTCGGACTTCTCGATGGAACTGGCGGATGCGGCGAAGCTGCTGAGCTTGGGAGTGGAGTCGCCCACGTTGAAGAAAGAGGTGTTCAAAAAGCTGGCGCTCAAATTTCTGGGTGACAGCCGCCAAGAAATTAAAGACCGGATTGCGGCGGAAATCGAGGGGGTTCAGACATAAATGTCCGAAGAAAGGAACGATATTCGGGAAATTGTGCAGTTAGTGATCCAGGAATTCGTGCGAAGCGAACACAGCAGAGCAGAGCCGGGGTATAAGGCCGAGCTGGCGGAAGAGCGGAGGAGGCGCGAAAACCTGGAAAGGCGGGTCAACGAACTGGTGGCAGAGAACGAGAGGGCTCGGGCGAAGGCCGAGCAGGCTGAGCGAGGCTCGGCGATTCGCGCCGAACTGCAACGTCTGGGCGTCGCGAAGGTGGATTTGGCATATCGGGCGGTGCGGGACGAGATCGTGCGCGGAGAAGACGGGCGGCTGGTGTCACAGGACGGAACGGAGATGAAGGAGTACCTAACGCGGTTCGTCGGGGAGAATCCGGAACTGCTGCCGGCCAGGCTGGCCGGCGGATCGGGGGCGCCGGCGGGCCAGCGAAGCACGAGCGGGCAGGGGTCAGTGGACGTGGACAAGATCAAGCCGGGGATGGATCCGGAGGAACTTGAAAGGGTGAGGCAGGAGATCGCGAGAGTGGCGTCGCAGACGCTGCGCGGGTTGTAAGACGGAAGGCGAAAAAGGAAGGAACAAGGAGTAGAGATGGGAGCAATTACCTCGACAAATGTAGCGACTGCGATTGTCAAGCTCGTGGCGGCGGATGCGCTGCCCGCGCTGATGGGGAACCTGGTGATGGGGAACCTGGTCAATCGCGACTATGAGCCGGTGCTGGCGCAGGCGGGCGACACGGTCAACGTGCCGATTCCGCCGACTCTAGTGGCCAATAACATCGCGGAAGGGAGCACGGTGACGCTGCAAAACCCGAGCCTGGGCAACGCGCAGATCGTGCTGAACACGCACGCGGAGGCAACGTTCCAGATTCCCGACGTGACCAAGGTTCTGGCGGTACCGGATCTGTTGAAGCTGTACATGCAGCCGGCGGTGGTGGCGCTGGCGGAGCGAATCGAATCGGACTTGCTGACGCTGTACCCGTCGTTCACGGCGAATGCGCCGGTGGGCGCGGGCGGAACGGCGATCACTGAAGCGGTGGTGGATGCGGCGGAGACGGCTTTGTTCACGGCGAAAGTTCCGGCGAGCGCCGCGAAGTACCTGGTGGTGGACTCGGGCACGTATTCGACGCTGCGGCAGATCCCGCGATTCAGCGAATTCAACACGGCCGGGGAAGCGGGCTTGCGGGCATTAATCGACGGCGCGGTCGGCAAGATGAAGGACTTTTATATCTTCCGCTCGCAGTTCGTGGCGAAGACAGGAAGCAATCCTGTGACGACGCACAATTTGGCGTTCGCGCGGGATGCGATCGGGCTGGTGGTGCGGCGCCTGCCGCAGCCGCTGCCGGGGACCGGTGCGATCGCGGAGTACGCGGAACTCGGCAACTTCGGAATGCGCGTGACGATGAGCTATCAGCCGAATACGCTGGCGCAGCAATTCACAGTGGACGTGCTGTACGGGGCGGGCGTTCTGCGAAATAACTTCGCGGTGCAGGTGAACAGCTAGGGAGAGGATCGGGCAGCCAGGTCCTTCTGGCTGCTCCCTTCGCTATGGATTTGCGCGTCTATTATCAAAAAATTCGAAGCATCGAAGCGGAGATCCGGGAACCCTTCGCCGTAATTGTGAGCCGGGAGACTCCGGACGGCGGCCGGGCGGGCGTAAAGAGCGAGGTTCCGCGCGCGGTGGCGGCCAAGCTGGTGGCCGAGGGCAAAGCCGATTTAGCGAGCCCGGAGGTGGCGGCGAACTTCCGCGCACAGGAGCAGAAACAGTGGCGGTTGATGAGCGACGCGGCGGAAACAGAACGAGTCCCGGCAGGGGTGAGGAAAGATCGCGTGTCCGACGTGAAAAAGGGATAACACATGCTGTTGACTGATGGAAGTCCCAACACGACCGAGGACCTGAGGGTATACGAATCGGCGATTCTGAATGTCGCGAATATGGAGCGCATCGAACTGGATGTGAAGCTGAACCTGGCGACCGAGGAGATCTCGGAGGACATTCTGGATCTCCTGCTGGATCACACGCGGTCGAGCGATCCGTTATCGGGGATGCGAAGAACGCTGGGGGTCTCAGACGTTGTTGTGACGCCGCAACTGAAGCGGTGGCACGCGGTCCACACGCTGGAGATCGTATACCGGGACGCGTTCAACAACCAGCTTAACGACCGGTACCAGGCGAAGTCCAAAGAGTATCACGAACTATCGAGGAATGCGCGGGAACACACGTTCCGCTACGGGATCGGCCTAGTGTACACGCCGATTCCGGAGGCGCAACCGCCGACGTTTAACTTTGTGGAGGGTCCGCTTCCGGACACAATTTATTACGTGCAAGTGACATGGGTCGGGACGGGAACGAACGCGGAGGGCGCGCCGAGTGCGGAGACAACCTACGAGTCGCCGGCGGGAAGCGTGCCGGTGGTGACAGCGGTGAATCCTCCGGCGGCGGCGATCGGGTTCAACGTCTACATGGGGCTCAAGCCGGGAAGCGAGACGCTTCAGAACCCATCGCCGATTCCGTTGGGATCGAGCTTCACACTGCCGCCGGCGGGTTTGGTGGCAGGGACCCCGGCCGGCACCGGCCAGATCCCCGACACATACGTGGTGGGCGGCCTTATGTTGAGGCGGGGATAGCAAATGGCATCCACGGCGAGCGTAGCAACGAGCAAGATGGTCGGGTTTCTCACCGCGGGGGAAAAGGGGTTGGGCGCGGCGATCACTCAGGTAGGGAGCGAAGCGGGAGTTTCCCTTGCGCCCATCCCGGCCGGGCACATCGTGGACCAGAACGTGCCGTTCGATCTGGAAGAAAAGGCTCTGGTGACGAAATATCCGAGAATTCATGTGTATTCGGATCGAGTCCAGAATTTATTGACGGAGAAATTCCGGACATTTTCGGGAAAAGTGCGCATGGTGGTGGAGGTGGGCGTCTCGCAGGACCGGCTGGAGGGAATCGAAGAGCAGCTCCGGCTTTACGTGGACGCGGTGACCCAGGTGCTGGACGCGAATCGCGGGACGTGGGGGCAGGGGGCGTTTTTCACGGGCGGCTACGAGGTGAGTTTCGGGCCGGTCCGGCACGGCGGAAGGAATTTTTTGCAGGTCGCGAAGGTCGCGATGGACGTGGATTTCTCGGAATAGGACCGGGGTTCCAGAAAAGAATTCACACGGAGAATTATGTCTTGTTATGTCTCGTCGAATGACAATCGGGTGTATGTGGCGCTGGAGGGGAGCTACGGGCAGGTTCCAGCGATCACGGAGCAGAACCGAATTTCGCTGGTGAAGCTGGGGGCCAAGCAGGTTCCGGTGCAGACGGGGCGCCGCGACAAAACCGGCAGCCGGACGTTCGCGGGCTTGCCGAACCGCATCCGCCGGACCGTGAGCTACGAGCTGAGCACGTTCATGACAGCGTGGACCGATACGTCGGCTCCGCCATCGCACGGGCCGCTGTTTCAAGCGGCGCTGGGGGGGGCTCCGATGCTGTTCGCGGGCGGCACGATTCAATCGGTCACGAATCAGACGCAACTGCAGTTCAACGCGCCGCACGGGCTGGCTCCGGGGCAGGGGATCGCGTTTCAGGATGAGATGCGGTTCGTAGCGGCGGTGCAGGACTCGACGACGTTGTTCGTCAACGCTCCGTTTACGAGTCTGACCGCGGGGTCGGCGGTGACGGCGACGGCCACCTACGAGCCGGCCCAGGACCTGGGCAGTGTGAGCATCTTCGATTACTGGGATCCGAGCGATGCGGTGCAGAGGATCGTGACGGGCGCGGGGATCGACAAGATGCGGGTGAAGGTGAACGGAGACTTCCAGGAGTTCGATTTCCGCGGGCCGGGGAGGGACCTGATCGACAGCGTGAGCTTCGCGAGCGGGGACGGCGGGTTGACGCAGTTTCCAACCGAACCGAGCACGCTGGGATTCGATTACACGATCGTGCCGGGGCATCTGGGACAGGTATGGATGGGGGCGACGCCGCTGCGGTTCTTTACGCTGACCGCGGCGGAGCTGACGCTGGATAACCAAATCGCTCAGAGGCTGCACGAATTCGGCAGCGATTTTTCCCGTTGCATTCAAGGCGGGGCGCGTGAGGTGACACTGAGCTTCAGTATCTTCGAGCAGGACGACGCGCAGACCAAGGCGTTGTACCAGGCAGCGCGGCAGCGGTCGCCCATCAGCGTGATGGTCCAGTTGGGCGAACAGACGGGGCAGTTATTCGGGGCGTACATGCCGGCGATGGTGCCGGAGGTACCAGAGTTCGACGATCGCGACACACGGCTGCAATGGAAATTTCAGAACAGCCGGGCACAGGGGACGGTGGACGATGAGCTGTACATCGCCTTCGGTTAATCGCTGGGCGGCGAGCGTGTGGTTCGAGGCGGAGAGCTGCGCGGGGGTGCGGTTCCGCGTTGCGCGGATGACGTTGGGACGGCGGATTGATCTGGCGCGACGGATCCGGGAGATCGGGCGGAAAATTGAGTTTCTGGACGCGAGCGCGGACCTCCGCGAACACATCGAAGCAGCGGCGCTGAAGGCGGAAATCGACCGGGCGTACCTTGAGTGGGGGCTGGAGGCGATCGAAGGGTTGGAGATCGATGGCGAGGCAGCGACGCCGGAGATGCTGATCGAGCGCGGGCCGTTGAACCTGGCGCTGGAGATGCTGGAAAAGATCCGCGCAGAATGCGGGCTGACGGAAGCTGAACGAAAAAACTGATCATCGCATTTCATTTCTTGCGGTCCGACGCTGCCGGGTGGAAATGCGATGAATGCCGACGGCAGCGGTTGGAGGCCCGGCGGCGGTGCGGGTTCCTGCGCGAGGACCAAAGAGGGCCGTCGCGAGTGGTGTGGCTAAGCGGAAACGCAGCGGCGGAAGAGTGCCCGACGTCGCTGGTGACTGCGGCGAGCGTGGAACTAGTGGAGAAGTTCTTGGCGTGGAAATTCGCGGGGCCGGCGTATTTCGGGCAGAGGGAAATGACGGCTCGCGAGGCGGAGGCGTTCACGATTCTGGAGCAGGAGTGGCGGGCAGATGGCAAGTGATGAATTGACGCGGGAGGGATTGATGCAATCGGCGCTCCGCAGCGTGGGCGGAAGGGGCGGGATCAACGAGCCGATCACGCACCTCAGCGCGCTGTTGCGGCAGCTCCAGATCGTGGGGCCAGCGCAGACCGGGGCCGTCCAGACGAACACGGCGGCGGTGAATCAAGACACGCCGGAGCTGGGGCGGGGCCATGGGCTATCCGCGGTGGGGCAAGCGGTGAGTTCAACGGGGAGTTTGGGGCTGAGTCCGTTGATTACGGGACTGCTGAGCTTGTTTGGGGGCGGAGAAGGCGGGAGCAAGCCGGCGACGTTCCAGAAATTCGTGCTGCCGGAACCGCTAAACGTGAACGCGGTTGCGAGCGAGGGGATGACGGCACCGCCGCTTTCATCCGGGGGCGTCACGGCGCAAGGCCATGTGAGCGGCAGCGCGCAAATCACCGTACAAGTGCAGGCGTTGGACAGCCGGTCGTTTCTGGATCACAGCCAGGATATCGCGGCGGCGGTGCGCCAGGCGATGTTGGAGTCCAGCATATTGAACGACGTGATTCGCGAGATTTAGCGGCGGATAGATCAAACACATGGCTGATTTTCCAGTTTTGAAGACGGGGGCAATTGCGCAGTATCCGGCGGATCGGGGAACGCTTTTTTCGACGCAAGTATACCGGTTCCTGGACGGGAGCGAGCAGCGGTTTCCGGCATACGGGGCGGCGTTGCACCGATGGTTGATCCGGCTGGACCTGTTGGATGAAGGGGAGTTGGAAACATTGAAGCAGTTCATCGAGAGCGTGGGGGGCCGCTCGGGCAGTTTCTCTTTCACCGATCCGTGGGACGGGACTTTCTATTCGAATTGCAGCCTGGAAGGCGACTCTCTCGTGGCGATCCTGCGAGGGCCGAAACGCGGGGCGAGCGAGGTGGTAGTGAAGGAGAACCGGTAGAGTGCCGCAGCTTGTTTTTCCGCAGTTGACCACGGGAGCGGTAGCGCTATATCCGGTGACTCGCCGGGTGAATTTGAGGACGGTAGTCAACACGCTGGCGGACGGGAGCACGGTGGTGTTCCGCGATCCGGACGCGGCCATGACGGGGTGGGAACTCAAGGCGCGCGGGCTGAACTCGGCGGAGTGGAGCGCGATCGAGGCGTTGTTCAACGCGGTGGCGGGCCGCTGGCAGACGTTCACGCTGCTGGATCCGGCGGGGAACCTATTCGCGCAGAGCGAGGACCTGGGGGCAAGCCCATGGACCAAGGGACCGCTGATCCAGTTGACGGCAGGGATCGCAGACCCGCTAGGTACGGCCCGTGCCACGAGGGCGGTGAATACGGGGCAAGCGGCGCAGGCCGTGGTGCAGACGCTGGCAGTCCCCCAGAATTTCGTGTACTCGATGAGCGTATGGGCGCGGACGGAGGCGAGGTCGGGCGTGACGCTGCTGCCGTCAGGGGAGGCGTTCGCGCTGGGGCCGCAGTGGCAGAGAATTTCTACACGAGTGCGGCTGGGGCAGAGCGGGACGGGGATTACGTTCGGAGCGCAACTGGAGGCGGGGGCGACGGTGGATCTGTTCGGGATGCAAACGGAGGCCCAGCCTGCGCCTTCCGACTACAAGAAGACGGGGGAGACGGGCGGGGTGCGGACGGCTCGGTTCGCGTCGGATGCGTTTACGGTGAGGGCGCAGAGCATGGATGTCTACGACGTGGCAGTGCGGATGGTAAGCGCGGGAAGCTAGATGCCAACAATCGATCAATTCAAGGAGCAGGAAGCGGCACCGACTCCGCTATTTCTTTTCGACTGCACACTGGTCTCAGGCGCGACGGAACGATGGAGCACGCACGCCGTCACCGTAGGCGGGAGCGCATACAAGGCGCGGCTCTTGAAACACAACCTGTTCGAGTTGGCGGGGGCCTCGGACGCGGCGAAGGTATCGATCACGCTGGCCAACGCCGATTCGTATTATTCGCAGATTGAGCGCGAGACGGGGTTCCGGGGCGCGCAGGTGACCGTGACATTCCTGTTCTACGATCTGGGGGGGAACCAAGCGGCATCGGAAGCGCGGGTGATATTCCGGGGCACGGGAAACACCGCGGATGAGATTACAGAGCAGGGGTTGCGGGTTACGTTCGACAACCGGCTGAATTTGCAGCGCATCATTCTGCCCGATGCGCGAATCGAGCGGCGATGCCCGTGGGCGTTTCCGGCGACGGCGTCGCAGAGGCAGGAAGCGCTGACGGGCGGCGTCAAAGGGATTTATTCGGCGCTGTACCGCTGCGGGTACTCAGCGGATCAGGCGGGCGGCGTGGGGAATCTGAACGCGGGCGCGCCGTTCACTTCGTGCGACTATACGCGCGCGAGCTGCACGGCCCGGGGGATGTTCGACCAGGACCAGTCGAACAACGTAACACGGCGATTCGGCGGAATTGAGTTTTTGCCGCCGCAGATTCTAGTGCGAAGTTTCGGGCAACAGGGATCGCACGCGTCGCCGCTGGGGGAAAATCAAACGCTCTACAACGATTTTGTTCCGCTGGTGTACGGAACGGCGTGGTATGAACCGCCGGTGGTATTCGCGCGCAACGACGGCAACCTGACCCATGTGGAAGCGCTGCTGGGGATGGGCGAGATGGCGGGAGTCATCAAGGTGCTAGTCAACGATATTGAGATTCCGCTGGGGGTGGCGGGGATCGATATGACTCCGACGGGTTGGTACAACGTAGTCAGCACGGGCACGCGAACGGGGGCGTTCAACCTGGATTTTACGGACGCTTCGGGGAATCCGCTGGGCGACCCCCACGGCAGCATGGCGTATCTGAACGTGGTGGCACCGAACCGTATCAGCAACGGTCAGACGCTGCCTCGGGTAAAGGTGCTGGCGCAGGGATTGAAGATCGAGCAGTTCGATTCGAACGGCGCATCGCTGGGCGCGTCGTTCACTAACAATCCCGCGTGGGTGCTGCTGGATGTGCTGCGGCGAAGCGGATGGTCTACCCAAGATGTCGATCTGCCCAGCTTCGCCGCAACGGCAGCGTATTGCGGGGAGGCGATCCAGACAACCGATCTGTACGGCAACACGGTGCTGACTCCGCGGTTCGAGTGCAACCTGGTGTTAAAAGAGCGGATCAGCGCGGCGGAAGTAGTGAAGGGGATCCGGCTGGCGTCGTCGCTGATTCTGTCCTACGAGTCCGGCGGGCTGCTGCGATTGCGCGTAGAGAACACGCTGGCGCTGCAACAGCCGTCGCTGCCGCCGGGGAGCAATTCGACAGAGGCGCTAAACGGCGGGTGGCCAGCGTATGAGTTCAGCGATGGCTCGGCTGCGTTTTCAGGAATTTTGAGGAAGCCCAGCGGGGAACCAGCGATCCGGCTATTTTCGAAAAGCGGAGCGGAGGTGCCGAACCGGCTGACGGTGGAGTTCCAGGACGAATACAACGAGTATCAGCAGGACAGCCTGTCGTTGATGGACGTAGATGATTCGCTGCTGACCGGCCGCGAAGTAACGGCAGCGTTTCCGGCGCTGGGGCTGCCGAACTTCGACCAGGCGACGCGCATGCTGAAGCTGGAACTGGATAAAACAATTTCGGGAAATACGTTTGTGGAGTTCGAGACCACGGTGCGAGGCATCGGGCTCGCGCCGGGGGATCTGATCACGCTCACCTATTTGAAGGAAGGGCTGGAGCGACAACCGTTCCGGGTCGTGAGCCTGGCACCAGGGCTGAACTATCAGACGGTGGTGGTGACGGCGCAGTGGCACGACGACAACTGGTACACAACCGGCGGCGCGAATTCGGCCGGGGGGAGGCGGCCGGGAGGCGCAGGGCAGGGGCTGCCGAGGCCGCTGGTAGGCAGCGTGGTCGATGCGAACGGGATGGAAGAGTTCGGCATCACGGAGACAGTCACTCCAACAGCGGACGGCGGATTGTCGGTGACGTTGACGGTGGCGTTCGATCCACCAGCAATTCCGGCTCCGGCGGGCGCGAACATCCCCCTGCTGAGCCTGAATCCGACGATCCAGACTACGGGCGGGACGATAGCGGGCGGGCAGACGCTGTACTACGCGGTGAGCGCGACGGACGCAAGCGGAGTGCAAAGCGCGCTGTCATTTGTGGTGCGGGCCGAGGTGCCGCCGGGGACCGATACGAACTCGGTGGAACTGACGGGGCTGAGCTTTTCGCCTGGAACGGTGGGCATGGTGGTGTATCGGGGGCCGAATCCGTTCCAGCTTTTGCAGATCGCGCAAGGAGCGGCGGCGCCGACGTTCACCGACACGGGCGCGACACCGGCGTTGACCGGACCGCCGGACGCGAATTACAACCACGCGAATTTTTACTGGCGATTCGAATTACAGCCGGAATCCGCCGCGAATATTTTTTCTTCCACGACGATCGGCAACAGCACGCTGGGAATGTTGCCGGGCGATTTCAAGGGCGGGGTGGTGCGGATCATGCGGGGGCTGGGCGCGACGCAGGAGCGGCTAGTGGTGAGCAACGATGGGACGACCCTGACGGTGACTCCGCCGTGGACGGTGACGCCGGATGCGACCAGCTTTTTCGTCGTGGCGGAGAGCACCTGGAAGTTCGGCGGGTTGACGGCGACGAGTCCTGCGCAGATCGAGGTGCCGAACCAGCCTGGGGCAACGGTGGAGATTTCGGGTCGGTCGGCGAACGTGTTGGACGAAGAGAGCGCTTACGAATTAAATCCGGTGACGCGGTGGCAGATCGGCGGGGGCGGGGGCGTGGACAGCGACGTTCCGCCGCTGCCGGTGTTCGGGCTGAATATGTCAGGCCAGGGAACGATCGAGCTGGTGGGGGTCGGATTCACAACCCTGACCAACACGGCGACGGTTCTGGCGGGGACCTTATCGCTGTTTTATTGGGATGAGCTAAACAGCCCGACGCAGTTTTCGCTGGCGGCGGGAATCGCGGCGGCGGATACGACGCTGACGCTGAACCAGACGGGCCCGGCGGCGGCGGGGGACCTGATCCAGATTGAGGCAGAGATTCTGGAGGTGACGGCGACGGCCGGAAGCGGGTTGCAGTACACGGTGAGGCGCGGCTCGCACGGAAGCGCGCCGGCGGCGCACGCGGCGGGTTCGGCGGTGTATCACCTGGAGCGCAATGTCACGATCGTGCCGTTCGTACGGGGTTTCTTCGGCAGCCCAGCGAGCGGAAGTTACGCGCACTCGATCTTTCTGCCGGACGTGCGGGTGGGTGCGGCGGAATTTTTCGTGACGAACACGATCGGCAACGGGCCGGTTGCAATGGGCGCGTTCGGGGTGACCGTGGACCAGGGGTTGCGGACGCTAAGCGGCGGGCAGATATCGATTCAGGTAGAAGGCTACCTGGCGGCGCAAACGGATGCGGCGCCGCCGCTGGTGATCGACACGACACAGGCGGCTCGCGACATTTTCGCGGTGGTAGCAGAGGCGCCAAGTGGAGGGCCGGTCGAGTTGCAGTTGCGGCAAGGGAGCACCGTGTACTGCACACTCACGATCACGGACGGGCAGATGACGTCGAACGTGGTCAACGGTTTCGGGCTACGGCCGCTGAGTGCGAACAGCGAGTTGAGGCTGGATGTGCTGGCGGTGCCGTCGGTGGCGAACACCTTGCCGGGGCGAGATCTGACGGTAACGATCCGGCTGTAATCCGATGGGCGAGACTCTTGAGAAGCTGCGGCCGGACCGCGATCTGCAATGCTTCTTTTTCCGCCCTTCTGCGGTTGCCGCGCTGAGCGGAACTTCCGGAACGGGATTCACGGTATCGGGGACTTGGCGGCAACAGTTCGACTGGGCGGTGATCGAGTGGAACCGCGACAACGTGTACGAGCACCCAGCCCTGCGGAATCTTCCGGACGGGGATCTGAGCGGACTCACGCTGACCTACAACGAGACACGCACGAATTGCATTCCGATGGACTCGGATTTGTTCCACACCGTGAGCTGGCCGTTTCTGCGGGTATGGGCGCCGGACGCGAATGGCGTGGAGCAGATCTACCATGTGCCGCTGGCGCCGCTGGCGACGCCGGTGGCGGGAGGCTACACGCAGGCGTACGCGGATTTCACGCTGTCGGGAACGATCACGGCGGGGGATTTCGTCGGGCTCGCGTATCTGAACGAGCACTTCACGTATCCGGTGGGCGGCTGGGAGGGCAGCATCGAGGGACTGCTGGATCAAATGGTGCTGGCATTCGGCAGCTCGCCGATGGTTTCGGCGCAGCGGATCGGCACGACGCTCCGGGTGAGCTGCAAGAGCGGGGGAGCGAACGGAAACCGGTTCGCGATGTATTCGTACGCGTGCTCATCGACGGGCGGGCCATCGACGCTGAGCTGGGATGCGCCCACCAAGACTTTCGCGAACGGGACGTCGCCGACCGGATGGCAGGTGACGATTCCGTTCAATTCGCTCCAGGGCTACCTCGATCCAGACTACACGACGCTACATCCCGTGGTGCACCCGGAGCAGATTCGAAAATTGCGATGGACCTACGCGGCGGATCTGCAAACCGGGGC
>Ga0070739_10004867_pt1 | contig 15622 bp, 16 predicted proteins | sample Coa_R1_7_FD_66445 | JGI IMG/M metagenome (GOLD analysis project Ga0070739, IMG submission 66445) | Surface soil microbial communities from Centralia Pennsylvania, which are recovering from an underground coalmine fire - Coalmine... | ecosystem: Environmental > Terrestrial > Soil > Unclassified ... | reverse complement strand
AAGAACGGGTTGATGCACAGGTAGCGGTCGTCGCTGGTGATCTTGCCGCAGGCCGCCCACGCCGCGGATCCGGCCAGCGACTGCCGGTGTGCGCACAGCACGCCTTTGCTGCGCCCAGTGGTGCCTGAGGTGAACAGGATGTCGGAGACGTCGTCGGGGCGCACCGCCGCCGCACGGGCGTCGGCGGCCTCGAGGTCGACGCCGCCTGCGATGAACTCGTCCCAGGTGCCGTCATTCCGGTCCACCGGCACCCGCACGATGTGACGCAAATCCGGCAGCGCGGCACGATCGAGCGCAGCGAGCTTGTCGGCGCCGAGGAACTCGCCCATGCCGATCAGCAGCGGGGCCCCCGTGCGCGCCAGGATGTCGGCAGCCTCAGCGGGGGTGTAGCGGGTGTTGATCGGCACCACGGTCGCACCGGCGTAGTGCGTGGCCAGGCCGGCGACCACCCAGTGCCAGGTATTCGGTGACCAGATCGCCACCCGGTGACCGGCTCGAACGCCGAGGCCGATCATCGCCGCCGCGGCCCGGCGCACTTCCTCGCGTAGCTGCCCGAAGGTGAGCGCGCGATCGGGTATGACCAGCGCTGGATGGTCGGCGAGTTCGCGCGCGATGCGATCCAATACCGCAGGAATTGTCTGCGGATCGCTCGACATCGACGCTCCTCTGGATTTTTCTACTCGGCACGTGTCCGCTGCGGCCGGCGAAATCCACGCTGACTAACAAAGCAAGTGCTTGGTAGGTTAGCCTACAGGGATGCAGGACGTCGAGGAGTTCCGGGCTGAGGTCCGCGAGTGGCTCGCCGAGAACCTGGTCGGCGAATTCGCCAAGCTCAAAGGACTCGGCGGGCCCGGTCGCGAGCACGAGGCGTTCGAGGAGCGGCGGGCCTGGAACCAGCATCTGGCGAAAGCGGGCCTGACTTGTCTGGGCTGGCCGGTCGAGCACGGCGGTCGCGGTCTTTCGGTGGCGCACCGGGTCGCGTTTTATGAGGAGTACGCGATCGCGGACGCCCCCGCGAAGGTCAACCATTTCGGCGAAGAACTGCTGGGTCCCACGCTGATCGCCTACGGCACGCCCGAGCAGCAGCAGCGGTTCCTGCCGAAGATTCTCGACGTGACGGAGCTGTGGTGTCAGGGCTATTCGGAGCCCGGCGCGGGCAGCGACCTGGCCAACGTGTCCACCACCGCAGTGCTCGACGGTGACCAGTGGGTGATCAACGGGCAGAAGGTGTGGACGTCGCTGGCGCACTGGGCGCAGTGGTGTTTCGTGTTGGCGCGCACCGATAAGGGCTCCAAGCGCCACGCCGGGCTGTCTTATCTCCTGGTTCCGCTCGACCAGCCGGGGGTGCAGATCCGCCCGATCGTTCAGCTGACCGGCGACTCGGAGTTCAACGAGGTGTTCTTCGACGACGCCCGCACCGACGCCGACCTGGTGGTCGGTGCACCTGGCGACGGGTGGCGGGTCGCGATGGCAACGCTGACGTTTGAGCGCGGCGTTTCGACACTCGGCCAACAGATTGTCTACGCGCGCGAGCTGAACGGCGTCGTGGAACTCGCCAAACGCACCGGCGCTGCTGACGATCCGCTGATTCGGGAACGCCTGACCCACTCCTGGGCGGGCCTGCGAGCGATGCGCTCCTATGCCTTGGCCACCATGGATGTCGAGCAGCCAGGACAGGACAACGTGTCGAAGTTGTTGTGGGCCAACTGGCATCGCGAACTCGGCGAGATCGCGATGGAGGTGCGCGGCAAGGCCGGCATGGTTCTCGAGGATGACTTCGACGAGTGGCAGCGGCTCTACCTGTTCACCCGGGCCGACACCATCTACGGCGGCTCCAACGAGATTCAGCGCAACATCATCGCCGAGCGGGTGCTCGGCCTGCCCCGAGAGGTCAAAGGATGACGCTTGCCGCCCCGCCGAAAGAAGTTGCCGGGCATGGGCTTTTGACCGGTAAGGTCGTCGTAGTCACTGCGGCGGCCGGCACCGGTATCGGATCGGCTACCGCACGGCGCGCGCTGATGGAGGGTGCCGATGTCGTCGTCTCCGATCACCACGAACGACGCCTCGGTGAGACGGCCCTGGAGCTTTCGGCGCTGGGACTGGGCCGCGTCGAGCATGTGCTGTGCGACGTCACCTCCAGCGTGCAGGTCGACGCCCTGATCGCCTCGACCACTGCGCGGATGGGCCGCATGGATGTGCTCGTCAACAACGCCGGTCTCGGCGGGCAGACCCCCGTGGTCGACATGACCGACGAGGAATGGGACCGGGTCTTGGACGTCACGCTGACGTCGGTGTTCCGGGCTACTCGGGCAGCGCTGCGCTATTTCCGTCAAGCCGACCACGGCGGGGTGGTCGTCAACAACGCCAGCGTGCTGGGCTGGCGGGCCCAGCACTCGCAAGCGCACTATGCGGCGGCCAAAGCCGGGGTGATGGCGTTGACCCGGTGCAGCGCAATCGAAGCCGTCGAATACGGGGTGCGGATCAACGCGGTGTCGCCAAGCATCGCCCGGCACAAGTTCCTGGACAAGACCTCCTCGCCGGAGCTGCTGGACCGGTTGTCGGCCCAGGAGGCGTTCGGCCGCGCCGCCGAACCGTGGGAGGTGGCGGCCACTATCGCGTTTTTAGCCAGCGACTACTCCAGTTACTTGACTGGAGAAGTGATTTCGGTATCGAGCCAGCATCCATGAATCGGCGCGACGAACTGCTGGAGCTGGCGGCGGCGATGTTCGCCGAACGCGGTTTGCGCGCGACCACGGTGCGCGACATCGCCGACGGCGCCGGAATCCTGTCGGGCAGCCTCTATCACCATTTCTCCTCCAAAGAAGAGATGGTCGACGAAGTGCTGCGCGGCTTTTTGGACTGGCTGTTCAGCCGTTACCAGGAGATCATCGACACGAAGCCCAACCCGCTGGAGCGGCTGAAGGGGCTGTTCATGGCGTCGTTCGACGCGATCGAGCACCGGCACGCCCAGGTCGTCATCTACCAGGACGAGGCCAAGCGGCTGTCGTCGCATCCGCGGTTCTCCTACATCGAGGACCTCAATAAGAAGCAGCGCCAAATGTGGGTCGACGTGCTGCACCAAGGAATCGAGGAGGGATATTTCCGGCCCGACCTCGACGTCGACCTGGTCTACCGCTTCATCCGTGACACAACCTGGGTGTCGGTGCGCTGGTATCAGCCCGGTGGGCCGCTCACCGCCGAACAGGTCGGCCAGCAGTATCTCGCGATCGTCTTAGGCGGAATCACCGCGAATAGAGAAGGAGTTTGACATGGCTGAAGTTTCCCAGGCTTACGTCGTCGATGCCGTGCGTACCGCGGTCGGCAAGCGCAATGGGTCACTGGCCGGTGTACACCCAATCGACTTGGGAGCAGCGGCTTTTCACGGCCTGTTCGACCGCGTCGACGTCGACCCCGCCGCGATCGACGACGTGATCGTCGGCTGCGTGGACGCCATCGGCGGGCAGGCCGGCAACATCGGCCGACAGGCGTGGCTGGCGGCGGGCTACCCCGAAGAGGTTCCCGGCGTCACCGTCGACCGCCAATGCGGCTCCAGCCAGCAGGCCATTTCCTTTGGGGCGCAAGCCATTATGTCCAGGACTGCGGATTTGATCTTGGCCGGCGGCATCCAGAACATGAGCCAAATCCCGATCGCCGCGGCGATGGAAGTTGGCAAGCAGTTCGGCTTCACCGCACCCACCGCGGAGTCCAAGGGCTGGCAGCACCGCTACGGCGACGAGGAGATATCGCAATTCCGCGGCGCGGAACTGATCGCCGAGCGGTGGAATCTGTCGCGTGAGGAAATGGAGCGCTACGCGCTGTCCAGCCACCAGCGGGCGCTGTCGGCAATACGCGCCGGGCACTTCGACAACGAGGTCGTCGCGGTAGGTGACTTCCGCATCGACGAAGGCCCGCGGGAGACGTCGCTGGAGAAGATGGCCGCGCTGGCGCCGCTGCGTGAGGGCGGCCGGCTGACCGCGGCGCTGGCCAGCCAGATCTCCGACGGCGCCAGCGCCGTGCTGTTGGCCTCCGAGCAGGCGGTCAAAGACCACACGCTCACGCCGCGGGCGCGCATCCACCACATCAGCGCGCGCGGTGCCGATCCGGTGTTCATGCTGACCGGTCCGATTCCGGCCACCCGCTATGCCTTGGAGAAGGCGGGGCTGTCGATCGACGACATCGACGTCGTCGAGATCAACGAGGCGTTCGCGCCCGTCGTGATGGCCTGGCTCAAGGAGATCAAGGCCGACCCGGAAAAAGTCAACCCCAACGGCGGCGCGATCGCGCTGGGTCATCCGCTGGGCGCCACCGGGGCAAAGCTGTTCACCACGATGCTCAACGAGCTGGAGCGCACCGGCGGCCGCTACGGGCTGCAGACGATGTGCGAGGGCGGCGGGACGGCCAACGTCACCATCATCGAACGGCTGTAAGCCGCATTTGCCGCGAGCGGGCGTGTCTGTACGCCGACACGCCGGAATTGCCGTACAAGTGTGCCCGCTCGCGGTGGCTACTCCACTAGCGCGGACGCCGCCTGCAGCTGTTTGATCGCGTCGCTCACGATCGTCTGGATCAACTCCGCGCACGACGGCAGATCCTCCAGGATGCCTGCCACCTGCCCGGAGGCCAGCACGCCGGCTTCGGTATTGCCCTCAACCAGCCCGGCTTTCAACAGCATTGGCGTGTTGGCCGCCATCACGACTTGCGACCAAGTCATCTCCTTGCCGTGGCGCATCGCCAGCCCGTCGCGGATCATCGACAGCCACGTCATGCCCGACATCTTCTTAAACTTGCCGGCATTGCGAACGGCGGCGGTGAAGCCCCTTGCCCGCGAACCGCCCTCCAACTTCTCGACCAGCTCGGTTCGCAGCACGCGGTGCGGCATGCCGTCGACACGGGTGGTGACCACGGTGCCGTCCAGCCCCGCTTCCAGATACCGGCGTTTGACAGCGTCGGGCACCGTCGAGTCCGACGTGAGTAGAAACCGGGTGCCCATCGCCACGCCGGCCGCACCGTAACACAACGCTGCTGCCAGCCCGCGACCGTCGAAGAAGCCGCCCGCGGCAATCACCGGGATATCGACGGCGTCCAGCACCGACGGCAGCAGAAGGGTGGTCGCGACCGGACCGGTATGCCCGCCGCCCTCGCCGCCCTGCACGATCACCGCGTCGGCACCCCAGGAGGCCACCTTGCGGGCATGCTTGGCCGCACCTACCGACGGGATCACCGCAACGCCAGCCTCTTTCAGCCGGGCGATCAGCTCCTGACGAGGCGCCAGGGCGAACGACGCCACCTTCACGCCTTCGCGGATCATCAGCTCGACCCGGTCGCCGGCGTCGGCGGCGTCGGCGCGAATGTTGACGCCGAACGGCTTGTCGGTGGCGGCTTTGACCTTGCTGATCGCGGTGGCTAACTCGTCAAGGGTCATCGTGGCCGACGCCAAGATCCCCAGGCCGCCCCCGTTGGCGGTGGCCGACACCAGCCGAGCACCGGCTACCCAACCCATCCCGGTTTGCACCACGGGGTGCTCGACGCCGACCAGCTGGGTTAGCGGTGTGCGCAGCCTCATGATCTGACCTCTTTATCGCGCAATGACTTCGGGTCGAGGACTTCGCGGATCAGGCGCAACTCGTCGTCGGAGGGCGGCCTGGTTTCGTCGGCCTCGTCGAGCCCGTACACCTCGAACGACGAGGCTTCACGGACGTCGTCGGGACGGACGCCCGGATGCAAGCTCAGCGCCCGCATCCGATGATCCGGACCGCCGAAGTCGAATACGCCCAAGTTCGACACCACGCGATAGACGTTGACGAACCGGAATGCGGGATTGTCCGGATCGATCTTGTCGTAGCCGATGCCGGACACCACGTCGACGGCCTCACAGAACACCCGCGGCGAATGGTTGCCCACCCAGTAGCTGGTGGCGTGATTGATGGTGTTGCCGGGCGCGCCGCGCACACCGAACATCTGCCGCTTCGGCTGCTGCAATGGCCCGAACGCCGAGATGTTCTGATTGCCGTAGCGGTCAACCTGGTTGGCGCCCATCACCACATGCCGCCGCCCCCACGCCAGTGTCTCGAATACACGGCCAAATGGCATCCAACCCTCGATCGCGCCGGAAGCCCCTAAGGCCGGTGTGTCGGCCAGCAGCTGCGCCTCCCCGTCGGTCAGCAAGATGTCGGGCGAGAAAGTGAGTCGAGCCAACCGGGCTCCAATTGACGCGACGGTCGTCATCGGGCTGATCAGGATCTCGCCGGCGTCGCGAAACAGCTCGGCGCACGCCATGACACAGACTTCTGCTCGACTGATCATGAGGATGCTCCAAACCGGCGTACCGCCGCTTGATAGTCGGATTCGCTGCCAGACAAGTACGTCGCCACGAACTCCCGCCAACTTTCCTCACTCGCGGCAGCTTCTACATAATGCCGCTGAAACTTTTCGTCGCGGCCGTAATCCGGCGCTGCTGTGGTGAAGTGGGCACCACCCGGCGCCTCGACGACGCCGTCGACCATCATCCGGTTCACCAGCAGTGCCTGCGGCGGCACCGACTTGACCAGCTCCTCGGTTGTCACCACGCGCTCCACCGACATAAAGCGTTTCTCCGCGGCCATCAGATACAGGTCGTCGAAGTACGGGTCGATGCCGGTGTAGGCCGCATTACCTTGGGCGTCACCGAGATCGAGGTGCACGAACGCGGCGTCCAACCGCAATGCCGGCATCGCGATCAACGACTCGTACCCACCGCCCGGCGCGGGATAGGGCGAGCGCACTGTCGCCAGCTCGCCATCCCAGAAGTCGACGACCGAGCTGCCCAGCCCGGCGCGAATCGGCAGGAACGGCAGCCGCTGTGCAGCCGCCTGCAGCCCGCAGCGCAGCATGCCCTCGTCCATCTCGCGGGCTTCGATCGAACCGCTGGTGCGGGCTTTGGCGAACCACGGGTCGTAGAACGGCGGCGAATCCAGCGAAACGAAGCCGTAGTAGACGCGGCGCACCTTGCCGGCCGAACACAGCAGCCCGATGTCGGGGCCCCCGTAGGTAACCACGGTCAAGTCGGTCACGTCGGTGCGCAAGATGGCCCGCACGAACGCCATCGGCTTGCGCCGGGAACCCCAGCCGCCGATCCCGATGGTCATCCCGCTGCGCAATTCAGCCACAGCGTCGTCGATAGTAGTCCGCTTGTCCGGCATTATGCGCCGCTCCTCCTCATCGCTTTGCTCTGCATCGTTGTCGGCGGCTATGACTTCTTGTCCGCCTTAGCCGTGCCGGCAAACGCGTCGCGGTGCTCATCGGACACCCCGGCGAGGTTGAGTTCGAACGTAAAGCCTTGCTCCATGCGGTAACTGGAGTTGACCCGCTGCACGTCGATGAAGTTCAAGGCCTCTTTGGCGGCCCGGATAACGCGGGTGTCCTTGGCGGCAATATCGCGGGCCACCCGTAACGCGGCCTCATCCAACTGCTCTCGAGGCACCACCTCGTGCACTGAACCGAAGTGGTGCAAGGTCGCGGCGTCGACGGTGGCCGCGGTGAAGAACAGCCGGCGCATCATGTGCTGCGGCACCAGCCGCGACAGGTGGGTCGCCGCGCCCAACGCGCCCCGCTCTACCTCCGGCAGCCCGAACGTCGCGTCGTCGGAGGCCACAATGACATCGGAGTTTCCGACCAGCCCGATGCCCCCGCCGACACAGAATCCGTTCACGGCGGCAACCACCGGCACCGCGCATTCGTAGACCGCTTTGAACGCCGCAAAGCAGCCGCGGTTGGCGTCGATCAGTGCGGTGAATCCCTCGGTGCGCTGCATCTCCTTGATGTCGACCCCGGCGTTGAAGCCGCGGCCCTCGGCCCGCAGGATCACCACGTGGGTGTCCGGCTCGCGGCCGGCGGCCGTCACAGCGTCGGCGAGTTCGAACCAGCCGCGCGACGGAATGGCGTTGACCGGAGGAAAGTCGACGGTGACCGCGACGATCCCCGGCTCGGTGGCGGTGGACGTGATCGGCATTGCACTTCCTGGGGTCGGCTACCTGAGCAAGCACTTGCTTGGTACGCTAGCACAGTGACCGGCGCCGAACGAGACCCCGCGATCAACTTTGGGCTGGCGGGGCGGGTAGTGCTGGTGACCGGCGGCGTCCGGGGGGTGGGCGCCGGAATCAGCGCGGTCTTCGCTCAACAGGGTGCGATGGTGGTAACGTGCGCGCGCCGCGCGGTCGAGGGCTCGCCCTACGAGTTTCACAGCTGCGACATCCGCGACGACGACGCCGTCAAAGCGATGATCGACGCGATCGTCGACCGGCACGGCCGGCTGGATGTCGTGGTCAACAACGCCGGAGGCTCGCCGTACGTGCTGACCGCCGATTCCAGCTCGAAATTCAACCGCAAGATCATCGAGCTGAATCTCCTTGGCGCGTTGTTCGTTTCACAGCACTCCAACGACAAGATGCAAGACCAACTGCACGGCGGCTCGATCATCAACATCAGCAGTGTCAGTGGCCGAAGGCCGACGCCGGGCACCGCCGCGTACGGAGCTGCCAAGGCGGGCATGGAAAGCCTTACGCAGACGCTGGCGGTGGAATGGGCGCCGAAGGTCAGGGTGAATGCCCTCGTGGTCGGCATGGTCAAGACCGAACAGGCCGATCTGTTCTACGGCGACGCCGAATCGATCGCCGCGATTTCGAAGAACGTGCCGCTCGGCCGGCTGGCTAGACCCGAGGACATCGGTTGGGCTGCAGCGTTTCTGGCGTCGGATGCGGCGGCCTACATCAGCGGTGCCACGTTGGAGGTGCACGGGGGCGGGGAGCCGCCGCACTACCTTGCGACGACGAATGCGATCAAGTAGAGGAGACACCAGATGGGTTTGGTCGACGGCCGGGTGGTCATCGTCACGGGAGCGGGCCGCGGTATCGGGCGTGCCCATGCGTTGGCGTTCGCCGCCGAGGGCGCGCGCGTGATGGTCAACGACATCGGGGTTGGGCTGGACGGTTCGCCGGCGAGCGGTGGCAGCGAGGCGCAAAGCGTGGTCGACGAGATCACCGCTGCCGGAGGCGAAGCCGTTGTCAACGGCGACAACGTCGCCGACTGGGACGGTGCGGCCAACCTGATCCAGACCGCCGTCGACACGTTCGGTGGACTGGACGTCCTGGTCAACAACGCCGGCATCGTCCGGGACAGGATGATCGCGAACACCAGCGAGGAGGAGTTCGACGCCGTCGTTGCCGTGCACCTGAAGGGTCACTTCGCCACGATGCGGCACGCCGCATCGTATTGGCGAGGGTTGTCCAAAGAAGGCAAAACGGTTGATGCCAGGATCATTAACACCAGTTCCGGCGCGGGCCTGCAAGGCAGTGTCGGGCAAGGCAACTACTCCGCTGCCAAGGCTGGTATCGCAGCGCTCACCCTGGTGGCCGCCGCGGAACTGGCCCGCTACGGCGTCACGGTGAACGCCATCGCCCCGGCCGCCCGCACCCGCATGACCGAAAAGGTGTTCGCCGAGACCATGGCCAAGCCCGAGGACGGGTTCGATGCGATGGCACCGGAAAACGTTTCCCCGCTGGTGGTGTGGCTGGGCAGCAGCGAATCGAAAGACGTCACCGGCAAGGTGTTCGAGGTCGAGGGCGGGCTGATCCGGGTTGCCGAGGGTTGGGCGCACGGGCCGCAGGTCGACAAGGGCGCGCGGTGGGACCCCACTGAACTGGGGCCGGTGGTCAGGGACCTGCTGGCCAAGGCCCGACCACCAGTGCCGGTATACGGCGCTTAGCCAGCCGCCTCGGCCGGTTCGCAGACCACCAGCGGGATCACCCGGTCGGTGGCTTCCTGGTAACCCTTATACGGCGGATACATTCGGATCAGTGGCGGCCAGTAACGATCCCGCTCGTCGTCGGTAGCGTCGCGTGCCACCAGCTTCAACTGCTCGTCGCGAATCTGGACCTCTACCTTCGGGTTTGACTTCAAGTTCAAATACCATCCGGGATGCTCGGCTCGGCCGCCGAAAGAGGCCGGCACAACCACCCGGTCACCGTCGCGCAGGTACAGCGTCGCGGTGGTTCGAGGCTGGCCAGACTTGCGGCCGATCGTGGTCAGCAATGCCGCGGGGAACCACAGCAACTTGGCGCCGAGCCTGCCATTGGTGCGGCGATACACCCAAATGTGGGCGCGAGCGAAATACTTCATCAACAGCGCCAGAAACTTCGAGTTGCGAATCCACCGCCGCTGCGTCATGCCCACAGGGTAGTTACGGTTCGCAGATGACGATCGGAATGGTCCGGTCGGTCCAGGACCGGTAGTCCTCGTATGAGGAATACATCTTCACCAGCTGCGGCCAGTACTTGGCGCGCTCTTCTTCGGTGGCGTCGCGTGCGGTCAGGTTGAGCACTTCTTTTTTGATCTGAACCTGCACTTGTGGATTCGCCTTGAGGTTGAGGTACCACATCGGGTTCTTCTCTCGGCCGCCATGGGATGCCACCACAATCACGCGGTCGCCGTCCCGCAAGTACAGCAGCGGGCTTACCCGCGGTTGACCCGTCTTGCGGCCCGTGGTCGTCAACAGCGCGACCGGCGCACCCTGGAGGAACTTGCCGCCGATCCTGCCGCCGGTCGCCTTGTACAGCCACGTGTTGATTCGCGACATCCATTTGATGACAACGCCCGTGCCGGCGGAATTCAGTGCGCGTGGGGGAGTAGTCATTGGTGATCCCTCTGTTGATGGCCCGGTTCCTCCTCGGGCCTATTGGCCCGCATCGTCACCGGGCGCGCTTGATGAAGGGGCGAAGCTGCGCCCGGATGTGGTGGATCTTGCCATCACTGGCCGGGATCAGAAAAGTCTCGTCGACGTGCGCGCACACACGCCGCCCAGCAAGCGACGGCTTGGTGATCACGTCGAACCGCGCCCGCACCAGGTCGCCGTTGACGCTGAACTCCGGTGGAGTGGTCGAAGCGATGAGCCGAAACTGCGGCCCACGATTGAGGCTGCGGCGCAAGTGGTTTCCGGAAAAGCCGGTCCGCACACCCTGCTCGATGCGCACACAAGCGGGCGCGAACGGAACCGAGTCGGCGTCATGGCTGACCAGCGCATCGATATAGGCCTGCGCGGCTGCGATGCGGTCGTCGTCGGAAACCGACACTAGATCCGCTCGATGATGGTGCCCGTCGACAGAGCACCGCCGGCGCACATCGTGATCAGCGCGGTGCTCTGGTCGCTGCGCTCCAGCTCGTGCAGCGCGGTGGTGATCAGCCTGCTGCCGGTGCAGCCCACCGGGTGACCCAGCGCGATCGCGCCACCGTTGACGTTGACGCGCGCCATGTCGGGGTTGTGCACCCGCGCCCAGGACAGCACCACCGACGCGAACGCCTCATTGATCTCGACCAGGTCGATGTCGCCCATCTTCATGCCAGCCTTCTCCAGCACCTTCGCGGTCGACTGGACCGGGCCGTCCAGGTGGTAGTAGGGCTCCGCGCCCACCAGCGCCTGGCTGACGATCCGCGCCCGCGGCCGCAAACCCAACGCCTTGGCCTTGTCCTCGTCCATCCACAGCACCGCCGCCGCGCCATCAGAAATCTGCGACGACGTGCCCGCGGTGTGAATTCCGCCCTCCAACACCGGCTTCAGCTGGCTCAGCCCCTCCAATGTGGTGTCGCGCAGACCCTGGTCGCGCGACACCATATGCCGGTCGCTGGTGGGTTGCTTATTCTCGTCGAGCACCGGCGCCTCGATCGGACTGATTTCCCGGTCGAAGCGGCCCTCTTCCCAGGCCTGCTTGGCCTTCTGCTGAGACGCGACGCCGAACTCGTCGATGTCTTGGCGAGTAATGCCGCGCCGCTTGGCGATCCGCTCGGCGGCCTCGAATTGGTTGGGCAGGTCGATGTCCCACGACTCGGCCCGCCAATTGCGGTCTGGGCCCGCGTTGGCACCCAACCCGACCCGGCTCATCGCCTCGATACCGCAGGCGATGCCGATGTCGATCGCGCCGGCGGCGATCAGACCCGCGACCAAATGGTTAGCCTGCTGCCCGCTGCCGCATTGGCAGTCGACCGTGGTGGCGCCGACATGCTCGGGCAAGCCCACGGTCAGCCACGCCGTGCGGCTGATGTTGTTGGACTGCTCGGCGTATTGGGTCACGCAGCCCCCGACGACCTGCTCGACGTCGCCGGCATCAATACCGGCCTTTTCCACGAGCGCCTTCTGTACGGCGCCCAGCAGTTCGGTGGCGTGCAGCCCCGACAACCATCCGTTGCGTTTGCCGATCGGGCTACGGGTGGCTTCGACGATTACCGGGTTACCCATGCGGCCAGGCTAGAACACGTTTCATTACTCTGACAAGCGAGGATGCTTTCGCGCCTTTCGTCTGCGGTAGAGGCATGTTTTACTGGCACTAGAACACGTTGTAACGAGGAGTCCTCCATGCCAACTGTCAATCTAGCCCCCGGGTTTGATTTCCTCGATCCCGACATCAACGTCAAGAGCCTGCCGGTCAAGGAGTTCGCCGAGCTGCGCAAGGCGGAGCCCATCCGCTGGATCGAGCAGGCTCCCGGCAAAGGGGGCGGCTTCCACGACGGGGGCTACTGGGCGATCACCAAGCACAAGGACGTCAAAGAGGTGTCGCTGCGCAGCGACATCTTCTCCAGCTACGAGAACTGCGTTATTCCCCGGTTCCCCGACGACATGCCGCGCGACGGCATCGACGTGCAGCGGTTCGTCATGCTGAATATGGACGCTCCGCACCACACCCGGCTGCGCAAGATCATCTCCCGCGGCTTCACCCCACGGGCTATCGGTCGGCTGCAGGATGAGCTCAACCGCCGGGCGCAGAACATCGCCAAGACGGCCGCCGCTCAAGGGCAGGGCGACTTCGTCGAGCAGGTGTCGTGCGAGCTGCCGCTGCAGGCCATCGCCGACTTGCTCGGTGTGCCGCAGGACGACCGCGACAAGTTGTTCCGCTGGTCCAACGAGATGACCGGCAACGAAGACCCCGAGTACGCCGACATCGATCCTCGGGCGTCGTCGTTCGAGTTGATTCAGTACGCCATGCAGCTGGCGGCCGAGAAGGCCAAAAACCCCGGCGAGGACATTGTCACAACGCTGATCAACGCCGATATCGACGGCGAGAAGCTCTCCGACGACGAGTTCGGCTTCTTCGTGGTGATGCTCGCGGTGGCCGGCAACGAGACCACCCGCAACTCCATCACCCACGGCATGATCGCGTTCTCGCAACATCCCGACCAGTGGGAGTTGTTCAAGAAGGAACGGCCGGAGACCGCGGTCGATGAGATCGTTCGCTGGGCCACGCCGGTGACCTGTTTCCAGCGCACTGCGCTGGAAGACTACGAATTGTCCGGTGTGCAGATCAAGAAGGGCCAACGGGTGGTGATGTTCTACCGTTCGGCCAATTTCGACGAGGAGGTCTTCGAGGACCCCTACACCTTCAACATCCTTCGCGATCCCAACCCGCACGTCGGATTCGGCGGCACCGGCGCGCACTACTGCATCGGCGCTAATCTCGCCAAGATGACGATCAGCCTGATCTTCAACGCGGTCGCCGACCACATGCCCGAGCTCAAACCGATTTCCGAGCCTGAGCGGCTGCGCTCCGGGTGGCTGAACGGCATCAAGCACTGGCAGGTCGACTACACCGGCAAGTGCCCGGTCGCGCACTGATGGACTTCACACTGGACTCGGCGCAGCAGGCTGTCGCCGACGTCGTTACCTCGGTGCTTGAGCGCAATTCAACGTGGGAGGCGTTGGTCGACGGTGGTGTGACCGCGCTGGCGGTGCCGGAACGCCTGGGTGGCGACGGTGTCGGTCTGGCCGAGGTCGCGACGGCGCTGACGGAGCTGGGCCGTCATGGCGCCATCACTCCGGCCTTGGCCACCTTGGGATTTGGTGTGGTGCCGCTGCTGGATTCGGCATCTGACCCTCAGCAGGACCGCTACCTGGCCGGCGTGGCGAAAGGGGCAGTGTTGACCGCCGCGCTGAACGAACCCGCTGCACCCCTGCCGGAACGGCCGGCCACGACATTCGTGCACAGCCGGCTGTCGGGAACCAAAGTGGGCGTGGTGTATGCCGAACAAGCGCAGTGGATGCTCGTCACCACCGACAGCGCCGTGGTCCTGGTGTCACCGACAGCCGACGGTGTCCGGTTGGTCCGCACGCCGACGTCCAATGGCAGCGACGAATACGCGGTCACGTTCACCGACGTCGCGGTTCCGGACGAGGACGTGTTGACCGGTGCCGACGCCCGCCGGGTTAACCAATTGGCGTTGGCCATGATTGGCGCCTACGCCGACGGGCTGGTGGCCGGTGCGCTGCGCCTAACCGCCGACTACGTCGCCAGCCGCCACCAGTTCGGCAAGCCGCTGTCGACGTTCCAGACTGTCGCCGCCCAACTTGCCGAGGTCTACATCGCTTCGCGCACTATCGATCTGGCCGCAAAGTCCGCCGTCTGGCGGTTGGCCGAGGACCGCGACGCCGACGACGACCTGGATGTCCTGGCCTATTGGCTGACGTCGCAGGCGCCGCCGGCGATGCAAACCTGCCACCACCTGCACGGCGGCATGGGCATGGACATCACCTATCCGATGCACCGGTACTACTCCACGATCAAAGATCTGACCCGGCTGCTGGGCGGCACGTCGCACCGCCTTGACCTCGTGGGAGCGCAATGTTCATCGATCTGACGCCCGAGCAGCGGCAGTTGCAGGCTGAGCTACGGCAATACTTTTCGAGTCTGATCTCACCCGAAGAGCGGAAGGAGATGGAGACCGACCGGCATGGCAAGGCCTACCGCACGGTCATCCGCCGGATGGGTCAAGACGGCAAGCTGGGTGTCGGGTGGCCGAAGGAGTTCGGCGGCCTCGGTTTTGGTCCGATCGAGCAGCAGATCTTCGTCAATGAAGCTCATCGCGCCGACGTGCCATTGCCGGCCGTGACGCTGCAGACAGTGGGTCCGACCCTGCAGGTATACGGCAGCGAGATGCAGAAGAAGAAGTTCCTGCCTGCGATCCTGGCCGGTGAAGTGCATTTCGCAATCGGCTATACCGAGCCAGAGGCTGGCACCGACCTGGCGTCGTTGCGCACCACCGCGGTTCGGCATGGTGACGAGTACATCGTCAACGGGCAGAAGATCTTCACTACCGGGGCCCACGACGCCGAATACATCTGGCTGGCGTGCCGCACTGACCCCGAAGCTGTTAAACACAAGGGGATTTCGATCCTTATCGTGGACACGAAAGATCCCGGTTACTCGTGGACGCCGATCATCCTGTCCGACGGCGCCCACCACACCAATGCCACCTACTACAACGATGTGCGGGTGCCCGCCGACATGTTGGTCGGCAAGGAGAACGACGGATGGCGGCTGATCACCACTCAGCTCAACAACGAACGGGTAATGCTCGGCCCCGCCGGTCGGTTCGCCGCCATTTACGACCGGGTGCACGCCTGGGCGTCCAAGCCGGGCGGCGACGGAATAACTCCGATCGAGCGCGACGACGTCAAACGAGGCCTTGGTGAGATTCATGCGATCTGGCGGATCAACGAGTTGCTCAACTGGCAAGTGGCGGCCGCAGGTGAGAACATCAACGTAGCCGATGCCGCGGCAACGAAAGTCTTTGGCACCGAGCGGGTTCAGTATGTCGGTCGGCTCGC
>Ga0070739_10004861_pt1 | contig 15632 bp, 12 predicted proteins | sample Coa_R1_7_FD_66445 | JGI IMG/M metagenome (GOLD analysis project Ga0070739, IMG submission 66445) | Surface soil microbial communities from Centralia Pennsylvania, which are recovering from an underground coalmine fire - Coalmine... | ecosystem: Environmental > Terrestrial > Soil > Unclassified ... | reverse complement strand
GCGTCCCATGCTCCGAGTATGAGCCAAAACATTCCTGCATAAAAATGGTTTTTAGCAAATCTTTCAGGCGGTCAGAGAACTAGGGCGGCGCCCAGGCGCCCTTGCCGGCTCCGCCATTCCCGGACATCGATTCTACTGTCTCCCCATCGCCCCCGCGAGATACCCCAGCACCATCGCGACCCGCTCGGGCGATCCCACAAACGGATGCCCGCTCAGCCGCCGGTAGCTGAGCATCTCGCGGTAGATCGGGTCCGCCATATTGGAATTGATCCCCCATCCGCCCAGATATTGCAGCCGGAGGTCGCGGTCGCGGTTGATCTCCGCACCCGCCGTCCACGCGCCCAGGTCCGCGCGCGTCCCCATGTAGGTGCCGAACAGGTCCACCGCCGAATTCACGCCGATATCCCGCAGCGACTCCACCACCGGCGCGAACTCCGGGTTCGCGAGGCGCGCCTCGGCCGCGTCCACGTCGATGCGCGGCGGATCGAGGTGGCCCATGAAGACCATATCGTAGCCCTGCCCGCTCAGCGTATTCGCCCATATCGTGGCATTGGGGAACGCTTCGAAGAAGGTCGCCAGTTCGCTCTTGACCGTCCGGGTGTCGCTCTCGTACAGCGGCACATAGAGCGTGAACGCGCCGCCGGGGTTGAGGTGCCGCTTCACCGCCTCGAAATACTCCTTCGAATAGAGCGCCGCCGTCCCCTTGACGAACACATCCAGCGGATCGGACGCGATGATGTCGTACTTTTCCGCGGTGGTCAGCAGATAATGCCGCGCGTCGTCGTAGACGATCCGGGTGCGCGGATTGTGCAGCACATCGTAGTCTTCCTTCGAGAAATATTGCGTCGAAATCGGCGGGATCACCGGCTCGATCTCGCAAACGGTAATGCTCTCGATGCTCGCGTAGCGCGTGAACGTACCCGCCGAAACGCCCGCGCCGAAGCCGATGCCCAGCACCTTGCGCGGGTTGGGATGGGTCAGCGCCGCCAGGTGCCCCACCATGCGCTGCAGCTTCATATCGAACGGCTCGTTGGTGGCCTCGACGTGGCCGTTGACGTCGATCTGCGTCGCGCCGTCCTCCCAGCGCGAAATCACGACCGACGAGTTCCGTCCCTCCGCGACGTGCAGAATCTTCGCCTTGCCCGCGTTGGTTGCGATGCGCCGCCCGAACGCGATCACCTCGGGAGGAATCGCGTCGATGCGCGGCGCGAGAACCGCCGCCAGCAGGATCGACGCCGCCAGCGCCAGCGCTACCGCCCGCTCGCGGTAAAGCGGCGCCAGCACGAACCATGCGCTGGCCGCCGAAAGCACCAGCAGCGCCTGCTGCGTAGCCTGCGTCCCGATCCACGGCACCAGCGCCAGGCTTACGCCCAGCGCGCCCACGATCGCGCCGAGCGTGTTGGCCGCGTAAATGCCGCCGACGAGCCGCGCCGGGTCTTCGCCGTCCTCTGCCGCCGCGGCCAGCGCCAGTGGAAAGCTCGCGCCCCAGAGAAGCGTGGGTGGCAGGATCGCCCAGAGGCAGCGCGCCATATCGAGCTGGAACAGGAGCCAGTTGCTGGTCGCGAGCATGGGATCGATGGGCCAATACGGCAGCGAGCTGGCAATCATCCCCGCCGTCCACGCGATCGCGGCCGCCAGCAGCACCTGGCACCAGCCGAGCGCCAGCCGCGCCTTGGCCGCGGTTCCGAGCGACCGCGCCAGCCACGACCCGCCCGCGCTGCCGCCCGCCAGGCCGATCAGGAATACCGCCAGGATGATGGAAAACACGTACACTGTCGATCCGAGCAGCATCCCCATCAGCCGCGTCCAGACCACCTCCGCGCCGAGCGCACCGGCGCCCGAGAGCGCAATCGTGATGTAGATCGCCGTGGGACGCGCCGTGAGCGAAGGCTCGTGACTCGCGCCGGCCTCAGGCGCCGTCTCGCGCCGCGACACCCACCAGCCCGCTACCGCCACCGCCGCGTTGATTGCCGCCGCGGCCAGGCTCGCCACCACCACGTCGTAGATCCGCAGCAGATAGAATCCCGCCGCGAGACACCCGAGCACCGCGCCCGCCGTGTTCGCGCCATAGAGCAGCCCCATCCGCGACGCCCCCTCGGGCGTGCTTTCGAGCCACCGCGAGATCGCCGGCAGCGAAGCGCCCATCAGGATCGTCGGCGGCAGCATGCAGATGGCCGCGAGCAGCCCGCGGAGCAGCATGTTCTCGAGGCCGTGCGCCGCCACTGCCAGGTACGCCCGCCCCACCAGCGGCATCAGCACGAGCACCGCCAGCCCGCAGACGCCGATGCCCGCCTCGATCGCGGCGTAGATCCGCAGCGGATGCCCCGCCCGCGCGAGCCGCGCGAACCCGAGGCTCCCGATGCACAGCCCGCCCATGAACGTCGCCAGCAGCACTCCCATCGAGACCGAAGTCGACCCGATGGCAAGCTGCAGCATGTGGTACCAGACGATCTCGTAGATCAGCGCGGAACACCCGCTCGCCGCGAAGAGCGCGAGCAGCAGGGGGAAACGTCGTTGAGCGTGGCTCATGGCGCAAAGGCTCCTGATGGTGTGTCACATCATAGCAGGGGTCGGGGCCGGCGATTGGGGATTGGGCGCCCGCCACTCCGCGCTCGACGGTGAAACAATGAGGGAGACGAAATGATGCGAATTCTGTGGGGCCTTCTGATCGCCGTTGCGGGCAGCATCGCGCAAACCGGAAGCCACCAGCGATTTGAGGCCGCGGCGGTGAGGGCCCTCACGGCCGGGTCCGGCACTACCCCGCTCCGTCGAATCGCGGGTGGCCCAGGGACCGCGGATCCGGGGCAGATCACCTACTTCGGCCAAAGCTTAAGGGACCTGCTATTCCTCGCGTACCGCGTCCAGTTCTATCAACTGAACACACCAGCATGGATGGAGAATGCCCGATTCGAGATCGTTGCCAAGCTCCCGCCAGGCGCGACGAGGGAGGATTTGCCCGCCATGCTGCAGGACCTCCTGGCGGAACGTTTTCACCTCCAGATTCACCGGGAGACGCACCCAATGGCGGGATACGCTCTCAAGGTCGGGCCCAAGGGCGCAAAGCTGGCGCCCGCTCCGTCCACTCCTGGAGAACCCCCAAGTCCGGCGGCGCACTCCATAGGACCACATTTCGACGTGGACGCCGGTGGCTTCGTGAAGCTTCCGCCCGGCGCGGCGAACATGGTCACCTTACCCGGCAGAGATGGCGTCATGCGGCTCACCGGCGCTCGCCAGACCGTCGGCGCATTGTGCGGTTTTCTCAGCCGCGAGTTGCAGCAGCCGGTGATCGATGAGACCGGGCTGCGCGGTCTCTACGACTTCCGCCTGGCCTACGCACCGGAAAACGTGCTGACTTCCTCGACGCCGCCCGAGGCTGCGGCGGGCCGCAACGAGCCGGCCGTCCCGGCGGCTTCCAATCCGGCCCCGAGCGTGACTCAAGCGGTGGCAAGCCAGCTCGGCCTCATCATGGAGCGCCGGCGCATTCCGGTCGAGGTGCTCGTTATCGATCACGTGGACCGGATGCCTGATCCAAATTAAGCGCTTGTGGCAGGCCTTCAAAACTGAAACCGCACCGTCCCCTGGAGCGAGCGCGGCGCGCCGGTCTGCAGAATCGGCGAGAGGCCGCTGCCGGGGCTGCCCGTGCCCAGCATCAGATTCAGCATCGAAACCGATTGCCCGAACACCGGGCTGTTGCGGTAGCGCACGGGGTCGGCGAAGCTGGCGTGGTTGGTCAGGTTGAACGCTTCGACCCGCAACTGCAGCCGGCGCTTCTCCCTGAACACGAACTCGCGCCGCAGCGCCAGGTCGATCTGCCACATGCCGAAGCCCTCGATCGCATTGCGCCCGAGCGTCCCCTGCTGCCCGGCGGCCGCGGCATCCGCGAACGCCGCCGGATTCAGCCGCCGCCCGCCGGGCGCGTTCGCATCCGCGATCCACAGCGGCTGGCCCCAGACCAGGTTCGGCCGGAAGGCGTTCATGAGCGTGATCCCCTGGTACTCGTCGGCGTTGAGCACGGTAATCGGGAAACCGCTGCGCACGCGCGCGATGCCGTCGAGCGCCCAGCCTCTCCCAAAGCGCGGCTCGTAGGTGACCGCCGCGGTCAAGGAATGCCGCAGGTCGAAATCGGACGCGGCGTGGTCGCCCGGCCCCGGTGCGGCCCACACCAGGAATGAATCGCTCGAATCGTTATCGATCGCGTGCGACCACGTATAAGCCGCCGTGGCCTGCAGCCCCGGCGCCATCCGCCGCCGGTATTGCAGCTCCAGCGCATGGTACGCGGAGTGCCCGTGATTGGTCGTCAGCGCCACCAGCGTCGTCGGATTGTTCCCCGCCCCGCCCGCCTCGCGCCGGATCAAGTCCCAACCCTCCGACCCCACGTAGCCCAGCGAGACCACATCGCGCGCGCCGAGCGCCCGCTCGATGGTTGCGTTCCATTGCGCCACCTCCGGCAGCCGCAGATTCGGTAGAAACGCGTAGCTCATGATCGAAGGAAACGGCGCGTGAATCGCGCTGCTCAATTGCGAGATGCTCAGCGGGCCGCCGTTCAGCACGTCGGTGGCGATGCTCAGGCTCGAATCGTAGTACAGTCCGCCGCCCGTCCGCAGCACCGTTTTGCCATCGCCGGTCAACTGCCACGCCACGCCCAGCCGCGGCGCGAAATCGCGGTACGACTCGCGCCACAGCGGCTGCCGGCTGCCGGATACGATGTTCTGCGTCGCGGGATCGAGAAAGTAGTACAGCGGGGTCGTCCCCGCCGGGTTCGGCGGGGCGACCAGCGGCGGGCTGTATTCCCAGCGCAGCCCCGCCGCGACCGTCACCCGCCGCGCCGCCTGCCACGTATCCTGAATCCACAACGAAAGCTCATCGACGTGCGCCGAGGCGTTCTGCCCGGGCGTCTGCGAAAACCACAGATTGCGCTTGTCGGCGAGCGCGGCGAGGTCGTCGGCGATCAGCCCATACGTGCCGGTCGGGTCGCGCCGGATCGCGGTGATCGAGCGGTAATCGCTGCCCACCACCAGGTTGTGCGAGCCGAGGCGATGGCCGAGCGTCTCCACGGTCTGGAATTGCCGCTGCCGCCGGTCGCCCTCCCGCCCCGAGACCAGTTGGCCCACGCCGCCGATCCAGAACCGCACCAGCGATTCGCACGTCGGCGGCACGCCGAAAAAACCGTCGAAAAAGGTTTGCAGCGAGCAATCGTGTCCCGGGCTCCAGTTCGAATGCACCCCCGCCAGCGATTCATTGGCGCGCGCATCCAGCACAGTGTTCGGCTTCAGCCGCGCGTTCACCGCCAGCGTCAGGCTCTGCGACCGCAGATCCAGCGCGTCGACAGAAAGCCCGCCGAACTGGTTGTTCGATGGCGCATCGCTGTATCGGCCGAACAGCGATACGCGGCTGCCCAGCGCCTGATCGAAGCGCGCCGCCCCGGCGTAAAGGCCCGCGGGCCGCGAACCGCGCCCGAGCACTTCTGCCAGACCGTTCGCCACCGGACCGGCTATGGCCAGCGGGAACAGGTTGAGCGCCGGCTGCGCCCACACCGCCGCGTCGTTCCGCGTATCGATCGAAGGCACCGGCTGCGCCCAGACGAACGGCTGCAGCAGCGCCACATGCTGGAACGAGAGGAAGGCGAAGCTGCGGCTGCGCACCACGGGACCGCCCAGCGTCCCGGCAATATCCTGCAGGCGCAGCGGCAGCTTTCCGAAGCCGGCCTGGTTGCCGAACCAGTCATTGGCGCTGAACAGCTCGTTGCGGATGCGGTAGGCCGCCGTGCCGTGAAATTCGTTGGTTCCCGCACGGCTGGTCAGCTCCACGCTCGCCCCCGGAAGCCGCCCGAACTGCGCCACGGAGGTGGAGGTCTGCACGCGCATCTCCTCGAGGGCGTCCACCGAAATCAGCGAATCCATGCTGCCGAAGGCACTCAGCGCCGGCATCGTGCCGCCCGGCGATTGCGCCGGCACGCCGCCGGCCGCGAGGCCCGTATTCGCGCTCATACCGTCCACCAGGAACGAATTCGCGTTCGGCCGCTGCCCGGTGGCGGTGAACTGGCCGGGGTCGCCGCGGGTGGCCGGGACCACGATGGTCCCCGGCGTCAACTCGAGCAGCGTGAGCAGGCCCCGCCCGTTCAGCGGCACGCGGGCGATTTCGTCGGCCAGGATGCGGGTGCCGGTCGCGGCGTCCTCATGCGCAATCAGCGGCGCCGTTCCCCGCACGGTAATGGTCTCTTCGACGCTGCCCACCGGCAGCACGAAATCCACGCGCGCCGCTGCCGCCTCGCTTAGCCGGATGCCAAACCGCACCACGGTGCGGAACCCTTCCTTGCGCGCCGTGATCTTGTACTCGCCCGGCTCGAGGCCGCCAACCGCGTAGCGCCCCCCCGGACCGGTCTCGGCCGCGCGCCGGAAGCCCGTATCTTCGTTGACGATGGTGACGGCGGCCTGCCCGATGCCTCCATCCGAGGTATCGAGAACCACGCCGTAGACTCCGCCTGCCCGCTGCGCCGCCGCCGGCAAAGCCAGAACCGCAAGCAGCGCTAGGAACCGGGCCGGTGGCATTATCTATAAGCTACACCGATTGCCGGATGGTCTGCAGTAGCCTCCGGATCGCGCGGCGCCGCGGCGCGGCTCCCGCTATTCGAGCGCCTTCGCGCAGTCCGCGAGCGCTGCCCGTGCGTCCGCCAGCGCGGCCAACAAATCCGCCGGAACGTTGCGCGAATCGGCCTTTTCCGCCGTTGCGCCCAGGAGCACGGAGATCAGCATTTCCGCACGGCGCGCCGCGCGGTACGCCTCTTCTGCGGCAGGCTGCCAAGCCGGTGCGTTGGCAGCCTTAGGCTGGGCGGCTGCCTGGGATCCACCCAGTCCGGCCAGCACAGGAGCCAGCGCGCGATGCAGACTCTCGATTCTTGCCGAAAGATCGCGGACGTGCGCGCGCGCCAGGCCGTCGAGCAGTTCGCGGTCCGGCGCGCCCATCTGCGCTTCTGCCGCGGCCGGGAAGCGCTGCGCCAGCGACCGCAACGCGATGGCGCGCGCCATGGCAGCATCCGTCCAATCCAGCATCTGCGCGCTGAACCGTTCGAACTCGACCCGCCCGCCGAGCTGCTTTTCGATCCGCGCCTCCATGGGAGCGGCCTTCGGTAATTCCGGAGCCGCGGGCGCGCCCGTGCCGGCGTCCGCCTGATTCACACCCGCGGGCGCCTCAGAGAACTGCACCTCGACACCGGGGATCGCCTGCAATTTTGCATGGATTTCGCGCTGCCGGTCCGCCGGGACCCCGGTCCCGCTCACCAGCACCTTTCCATCCGTCCGCCTGACTTCCACCGGATCGCCCAGGTCGGCCCCGATTTCGTGGAGCGCGGCCAATACACGCAACTCCTCCGAAACCGAGGCCGATCCCCCGGACGGTATCGCGGCTGGCCGGCTTGGTTCGGCCCGCCGCACCGGAGCCTCCAGGCGCGTCGTGGCGGGTGTTCCGCCCTCCGTCGCCGTGGCTTCCGAGAACCCGGTCAACTCTACCCAATCCTCATTGCGAAACTCGAAGCGCCCTTCGACCGGCAGCAGGTCGGCCGTGCGCAGCATCAGGCTGGCCGATGCCAGCGGACCCGCCGCCGCAATGGTGCGGATCTCGTAGCAGGCCTTCCCCGGTTCGACCGGATCGGCCACCGTGCGGACTTCATCGCGCTTTTCCGCCAGGCCGTCCCGCCACTGGCTGTAAGATCGCGCGCTGAGCGGATCGTCGAAATCGTAGCGCGCCTCGCGGAACATCCCGGATACCCGGGCCGCCGCGGCGCGATCATCGAGCCAGAACTTCGCCTGCCGCGTGCGCACCTGGATGCGCCGCGCCGGCGCGCGATGCGACGCTTCCGCCGCAGCTGCACGCCGCAGCAGGGCCGCGGCTTCTACGGAGGGCGTCTCGTGAAATTGGTAGTACAGGCCCGCCGCCAGCGCCAGTACGGCCGCGGCGGTTGCGGACCAGCGCACGGCCGGCCCGGGTGTCAGCCACCGGATCGCCCGCGCCTTCCAGCTTGCCGCCTCGAGTTCCTCATCGATCCGCGCAAACCCGCGCGACAGATCGGTCCACGGAGCCGGAGGGTCCGGCAGCCGGGCCTGGAGCACCTGCTCGTGGTAGCGCAGGCACAGGTCCATGGTCCTGTGCAGTTCCTCCGCCGCCGCGCGGCATTCACCGCACGTTTCCAGATGCTCTCGCACGAGGCGCATTTCGCCCTCGGATGCTTCGCGATCCAGGTAGCGGAGCAGTAAATCCTCGCCGGGATGTGTTTCGCCCTTGCTCATTCGACCGCGGACCCGCCGCTTTCTTCCACTGCCGCCTTCTTCAGCCGCACCATCGCCCGCCGCAGAAATTCCCCTACCGCCGAGGCGCTGATCCCCAGCGCCGACCCGATCTCCGGATACCGCAACCCTTCCATCCGCAGGAACAGACAGCGCTTCTGCTGCTCGGAAAGCCCCTGCACCGCATGGTGGAACCGCCGCATCCTCTCCCGCTCCAGCAGATCGTCCTCGGGATTGGTCCCCCCGGCGCTCAACCGGGATTCGAGCGCCGGATCGAAGGGCTCTTCCGTAATCTGCCGCTCCCGGATCTTCAACCCGTGGTTGTGGGCCACCCGAAAGACCCACGCCCGCGGGTTCTCGATCTCTTCGCCCTTCTTTAGCGCCGCGTACAAGCGGAGAAATACCTCCTGTGCCGCTTCCTGCGCCTGCGGCGGATGCAACCCGAGAGTGAGCAGGTAACGGAAAACATCGTTCCTCGCCTCCTCGAACAGCCGGGCTACCCGATCCCGCAGCTCTGCGCCGGCTATGTCCTGCCGGAGAATGCCCACCAGCCGTTCACCCACGGGATACACCGACATCGCATTGAGCCATACCTAAGACACCCGGATTTCGATTTCCCCTACACCCCGAACAAACTTTTTTTCACTTTTTTTCGGGAACCTTTTCGTTTTAGTGTAGTTGACCCGGCCCTGCGGGGGTCTTTGGAACGGACTCATAACCCAGTGCCCTTTCCTAAAGTAGCCGTTACGGTAGTCACGTTCCAAAGCGAGCTTTATATCGGCCGATGTCTGGACGCCCTCTTCGCCCAGCAGGAGGTCGATCTCGAGGTCGTGGTCGTAGACAATGCCTCGAACGACCGGACCCGCAGCATTCTGAGCGGCGATCGCTGGCCGGCTTCGCGGCTGCGGGTCTTCCCGTCCGAGCGCAATCTCGGCTTCGCGGCCGCCCAGAACCTCGCCATCCAGGCCACCACCGCTCCCTGGGTGCTCACGCTCAATCCGGATGTCCTCCTGCGCCCCGGCTTTATCCGCGCCCTGGTGGATGCCGCCGCGTGCGATCCGCGCGCGGGCTCCGTCTGTGGAAAGCTCCTTTCCATCGGACCCGGCTTCGAGCCGCTCCCGGAGGACCGCATCGATTCCACCGGCATCTTCTTTACGCCCGCGATGCGCCACTTCGACCGCGGCTGGCACGAGCCGGGCCACCGCTACTCGTCCGGGCCCGAGTACGTCTTCGGCGCTTCCGCCGCCGCCGCACTCTTCCGCCGGGAAATGATCGACGACGTCTCCATCGGCGGCCACTTCTTCGACCCCGACTTTTTCGTCTACCGCGAGGATGCCGACGTCGCCTGGCGCGCCCAACTCCTCGGCTGGCGCTGCATTTACACCCCGGCCGCAGAGGCCTTCCACGTCCGCACCGTGACGCCGGCGAACCGGCGCTCGCTGCAGCCGGCGATCAACATGCATTCGGTGAAGAACCGGTTCCTGATGCGCATCAAGAATGCCACCGGCGGCGTCTGCCGGCGCTACTGGCTCCCCATGGCCGCCCGCGACCTGCTGGTGCTCGGCGGCTCTCTCTTCTACGAGCCGCACTCGGCACGCGCCTGGTGGCACGTGGCGCGATGCCTGCCGCGCGCGCTGCGCCAGCGCCGGATCATCATGTCCCGCCGCCGCGTCGCCGATGAGGAATTGGCCGAATGGTTCAGCCCGGTTCCGGTGGCGCACCCTGCCGGCCGGCCCGCTCTTGCGGCCGCGCGACGCGCGAGCCGCGGCCCGTCGCGCACTCGCGCCGCGGCGGCTGCCGAACACGGCCTCACCGAGCCGACGGCTTAACGAAAGGCAACGGCATCCGGCCGGCGCCCCCGCGTTACGATAGGGCTTCATGCCCTTCCAGTGGCTCGAAATGCGCATCGCAGAGGAGCGCGACCGCCGCCGGCGCGAAGCCGAAATCCATGCCCGCCTCGCACCCGCGATGGAGGAACTGCACCGCCTGCTGGCCGGTTGCCTGGACGCCTACAACCGCGAATTCGGCGTCGCAGCCGCCACCATCGCGGCCGATGCCCGCGGCTTCACGATCCGGGTCGAGGAGCCGCCCGGCGAAGTGCGGGTCGACGCCGTCCAGGACCTCCCCGGTTTTCACGTCCGTCGCGGCGAAACCGTCCTGCCGGTCGAAATCGGCCTCCTCCCCGGCGCCAAGCTCTTCTACCGCGACCAACAGGCCGACCAATACCTCACCATGGACGAACTGACGCGGAAGATTCTCGACCGGGTGCTGTTTCCGAAGCTGCGGGAGTGACCTCACCGCCGAGGCGCCGGGACGCTCAGGAAAGGCGGCAATGTCCCGGTCTGGCACCGGAAGTGCACCTATTGCGGGGTGTTTTTCGTTCCCCTGTTGATTCTAACGTCCGTAACGGTTCCCGGCACCGATCTCGCCGTGAAACTCCAGTCACAGGTGGGCCAGCCATACGACGAGCAGAAGGTCACCGCGGATGTCCGCTATCTCTGGAATCTGGGCCGCTTCGATGACGTGCGCGTCGAAGAGCCCGAGCCGGGCTCGCTGGTGTTCCGCGTTCATGCCAAGCCCAGGCTCATGCTGCATGAGATCTGGCTCGAGCCCAACACCTTCGGCATCGAGCTCAAGGTCCAGGAGGACACCTTCCTCGACGAGGAGCGCGCCCATGTCATCGCCCGCGAGGCCGCCCGCCAGCTCGAGCACCACGGTTACACCAATCCCAAGATCCGCGAAGAGATCGTCGATAAGGGCAATGGCTGGGCCGACCTGCATCTCCACGTCACACCCGGCGAGAACCTCACGGTCAAAGGCGTCGATTTCCAGGGCGAGGACCGCTTCCGCAATCAGCTCCAGGCCCTCAAGCCCACCACGATTCTGCCGCACTTCCTGTTCCTGCCCGGCTGGCGCCTGATGCCCGGCTACAATGAAGCGGCCGCCGATAGCGACATGGCCCGCATCGAATCCGCCTACCTGAAGCAGGGCTATCTCGACGCCGTCGTGCGCCCTGGCGACCTGAAGATCCGCGGCAATGACGTCCGCGTCGGCATCGACGTGCGGCCGGGCCCCAAGTCCGACATCTCGCCCGACCTCTGCCGCGCCCTGCTGGTCGAGCGCCGCGAGGCGCAGAAGCAGGGCATCCTCGAATTCACCGCCCGCTACGATAGCGTGAAGGGCCTTACGGTCGAGCGCGGCCCCGTCTACCACGTCGGCCGCATCGAGTTCACCGGCAACCATCACTTCTCCGATTCCACCATCCGCAAGAATTTCGTGCTCGACGAAGGCGACCTCTTCGACGAGCTGCAGCTCCGCCGGAGCATCGCACGGCTCAACCGCGCCGGCTACTTCGAGCCCATCGATGAGAAACACGTCATCGTTCACCCCAACCCCGAAACCGGCTATGCCGATATCACGGTCCGGTTGAACGAGCGCAAGCGCGGCCGCTGGGGCATCACCGGACCCGCCGGCCCCACCAGCCTGTTCGGGCAGATTCAGGGCTCGATCAGCACGCGCATGCCCGGCTGGGCGACCTACTCGGTTTCGCTGAGCCTGTTCATCGGCAAGACGCTGCTCCCTGTCGCCACGCCCGTTCCGATGTTTATGCCGGTTTTCGCCCTGCAGCGCGCCTTCACGCCCGGCGAAGGATTCCTGAGCGGCTTCCTGATCGCGCCGCAGCTCGGCTGGCAGGACAACCTGCTCAGCTATGGCGTCAGCCAGGTGCAGGGCCGGCTACTGCCGCTGCTCTCGGGCGAGCGCAACGCGCAACCGGTGCTGCCGGTCTACGTGACGCGCCCCGAAGGCGGGGCCACGATGTTCTGCGAAGTCCCCAAGCCGCGGCTGATGCCGCTGCGCACCGCCGCCACCGTCGCGCTGCACGTCCTCGGCGCTCTGCCGGTGCTGTAGGCTCCTCCCTGCCCGACGGCCACTACCCCTGCCGGCGGGCTATCTCCCGAATTTCCAGCTCATAAGGGCCGGGCGTCGTGCAGGCGATCCTGGCCCTCTCCTGCGTCACCTCCGGCACCCGACGCCCGCGCCCAGCCTCGGCGCGCTTCACCGGCAAGGGATAGCTATCCCATTCTAGCCCCTTCTAACTTTTGGATTTAAGCCGTTTTGTGCAAAAGTTCGATCACGGGGAAAAATCCATGAGACGAGTGCTCGCCGGGCTGTGGCTACTCGGGGCCGCAGGGGCGGTCCGGGCCCAGATACCAACTGTAGATTGCGTGGTTCTGAATATCCGGACCGGCATGTACACGGCCTATTTCGGATACTTCGGGGTCAACGAACCGCCGGTGACGATCCCGGCCGGGACGCTGAACTACGTCGATGCGTCCGGTACCCTGCGGGGGCAGATCCCGACCAAGTTCACCAGCCGGGCGCAACACATGCTGTTCTCGCTGACCTTCTACTCCGGCGTCACCCCGGCCTGGCACCTGAACGGCGTCGATGCCGTGGCCACGGCGGCTGCGGTATCCACCTGCCAGTTGATCGTGGGGGCACGCCGTGCCCCTGGCTCCTTGTTGACCTGCTGGGACCGGAACGCGAATTTGAGCTGCGACGCGCAGGAAGACGTGGATGGAGACGGATTCTGCACCACCCTCGATTGCGCCGGCGCAACCGGCCCTCAAGGTCCGCCGGGCACGAATGGAACGAACAACACCACGGTGGGTCCGGTAGGTCCCAGAGGCCCCGCAGGATTGCCCGGGGCCGATGGTGCAAGAGGTCCGGCGGGACCGGTTGGACCGGCGGGCGCGGCCGGACCGGCCGGTCCCGCGGGAGCGGTCCCGTCCTTTCAGACCGTCACCGCCAGCCCCGGAGCGGCGACCGCCGCCGCCAATTGCGCCTCCGGCCAGTTCCTGGTGACGGGCGGCGGGACCTGCACCGTCCCCAACCTGCCGGGGATGGGGCGGGTTGCCTCCAGCACGCCGTCCGGGAACGGCTGGTCGGTTTCCTGCAACGCGGGGCAGGCTACCGCGGTCGCGGTGTGCGCGCCGCACCAGTGAAGAAGGAAATACTCATGAAACGCTGCATCCTGCTCCTGATCGTTCCCGCCGCCGCCCTGTTCGGCCAGACCGGCGTCTTTCCCCTCCTTGATTGCGTTACGTACAATCCGGCGACCAACGAGCTGACCGGCTTCTTTGGCTATATCAACGTCAACTCGCAAACGACCGTTATTCCAGTGGGCGGAAAGAACTACGTCACCCCCGACCCCGCCAACCGCGGACAGCCGACGAACTACCTCTCTGGCATGTTTCACCAAGTCTTCACCGCTACCATCTCACTCAATTTATCCCCGCAGCTTTCCTGGACACTTCTGGGCGACACGGTGACCGGCACCAACGATCCGTCGAAATATTGCACCCCTCCCACGGCGACAGCCTGCTGGGACACCAACGCCAATGGCGTATGCGACGGCGCCGAAGACATCAACGGCGACGCCAAATGCGACGCGCTGGATTGCCAGGGCGCGCCGGGCGCGACCGGGCCGCAAGGGCCGCCGGGAATCAATGGCACGTCCGGACCGCAAGGGCCTCAGGGACCGCAAGGACCGCAGGGACCCGCGGGCTCACCGGGTCTCGTGGGACCGCCAGGACCGCCAGGACCCACCGGCCCCGCCGGACCCGCGGGCCCGCCCGGAATCTCGCCTTCCGTCGCGACGGTGATCTCTTCGAACGCGACGAATACGGCCACGGCAACCTGCGCCAGCGGACAGGTGCTGCTGAACGGCGGCGGCACTTGCGCCGTTCCCAATACCAACAGCATCAGCGGACGGATCGCCTCGAGCCAGCCGAGCGGCGCCAACGGCTGGACGGTCACGTGCAGCGCGGGCAATGCGACGGCCGTCGCCCTGTGCGCCGCGGCGGGAGGGAACTGATGCGCTCCTGTCTTCTGTTCCTTTTCGCGGCGTCCGCTTTCGGCTCCACGCTGACGCCCATCGCGCAACCCACAACCGGTTACTTATCCAGCACCACGCTGCTGGCGATTACCGCTCCCGAGGGCTCCATCGTCGGATCGATCTCCGACGGGTTTCTCACCGTTTCCTTCCAGTCCGGCGGCTCCTCCGCGTTGATGGACGTCGATGCCGTGCCGGATAGCTGGTCGACATGGGGAGCACCTCCGGATACCGAAAGCGCAACACCCGTCGTACTGGCCTTCGACGATCCGACCGCCACCGCGATGTCCTTTGTATTCGACCGCCAGTTGATTACCTTCGGCGTCGAGATCGAGCCCGACGACACGTCGCCGGGGAACCTGCACGATGTCACCGCGACCTACTGGCTGGGCAGCACGCTGGTGGGGACGATCGACCGGTCCGTCTCCGGCAATGGCGGCGCCCTGCTGTTTGCGGGATCGGGCGGACCGTTCGACCGGGTGGATGTGGCGAGCGACCTCGACTTTGCCTCCGCGCAATTCCGCTATACGCCCACGCCGGAGCCCGCGGCGTTCTGGCTGGCGGGAGCCGGGTTGCTCGCGATTTTCCGGCGGAAACGGTCGATTGCGCGGCGCACATAGGGCCGGTTGAGAGCTCGTGCGGCATGGGATAATCGAAGCGGTAGAGGACCATGACCGTATGACTGGAGCTCAGGCCGGAAATTGAAGCTTCGCTCAGTGAGCAGGCGAAGGCGCGAGGCGTCCCTCTCGATGCCTACCTCCAGGATGTCATCGAGGATCTCGCCCGTCGCCAGAGCGCTTCGACACGCGATGTCGACGATTTTCGTGCGGCCCTCGATCGATTGGCGGAGATGGGGAGAGACCTGCCCCACGTGCCCTCGTCAGAATTCAGCCGCAAAAGCATTTATGAGGATCACAACTGAGGCGTACGGGTGCTCTTCCTCGCCGATACCAACATCCTGCTGCGCCTGGCGGAGCCGTCCAACCCTGAATATGCGGAGGTTCGCGGCGCGGTTGATAAACTCATCACCCGCGGAGAGCGGCTCTGTTACGCGGCCCAGAACATCGTAGAGTTCTGGAACGTTTGCACTCGGCCTGCCAGCAAGAACGGCTTCGGGTTGTCGAGTGCCGAGACCGGCTTGTCGCGGCCATGTTGTTTCACGGGGTGCCCAATATCCTGACATTGAATGATCGCGACTTTGCACGGTATGCCGGCATTGTGGCCGTACACCCGAGTGCACTCCTGTAAGTGAACGCGCGGCGCTGACCGCGCCGGTTCTTCGAGCGGCTACTTCAGCAATTCCGCCGCAATAAGGGCGTAAATCAGCGCGCATTGCGCGATATTGCGGACCGGAACGAACTCGTTCGGCCCGTGCGACACGGTGAGCAGCCCCGGTCCGTACGCGAACGCGGGGATGCCGCGAGCGGCATAGAAGCGCGTTTCGAGCAGACCGGGGC
>Ga0070739_10004858_pt1 | contig 15637 bp, 1 predicted proteins | sample Coa_R1_7_FD_66445 | JGI IMG/M metagenome (GOLD analysis project Ga0070739, IMG submission 66445) | Surface soil microbial communities from Centralia Pennsylvania, which are recovering from an underground coalmine fire - Coalmine... | ecosystem: Environmental > Terrestrial > Soil > Unclassified ... | reverse complement strand
CCGCGCGCGCCTGTACACGAGATCCTCGTTGTCGCGCTTCTCCCGGGCCGACAGCAGGAGCTCACCGAAGCGTACCACGGCTTCGGCGTGCTCCACCGCCCTGCGGTACATCACGGCGTAGCGGTGCTTGGGCAAGGGTTGAGCCAGCTGATCGAGCACCGTCGCGATGTCGAGGCCGGCGGCGATTGCCTCGGCCAGGAGTGCCGGGTCAATCGGCGGGGAGAACAGCGGAAGCTGCATTTGCACGCCGTCGATGTTCATGCCGTTGCGGATCTTGAACAGACGGTCGGCGACCTCATCCCAGAGCGCCAGGAGCTTTTCGTTTTTGGGGATGCCGAAGTAACCGATGGCGCCGCGCTGCATGATTCCGGTAGCCGAGCTGTCGGCGCCGCCGGCGATGCTGCCGCCCGCCGGAGCAAGCTTGGATTCGGCGGCAAACATCACGTTTCCCATCGCGTCGAGATGTGGCCGCAACTCGGCATAGCTGCGCGCGGGCATTGTCGCCCGCTGGGCCATGACCTCGGGCTTCCGGCCCATCTCGCGATAGGCGATCATGTAGTATTGGATCGCCTGGTTGACGTCCTCGGGCGTGAAGCGGCTGAAGAACTTGTCGCCGAGCGCCAGATGCAGCTTCACGTCGAAGGCGGCTACCCATTTCTTGTAAGCCAGCGGGCGCAATCTCGCGATGCGATGCGCCTGGAACGGATAGAGGCGCATGGTATCGATCTGGGCGAGAACGTTCTGCTTCTCCGGATCGGAGTCGGGACCCGACAATAGTGCCAGCATGGCGTCGAGGCGCATCGGCGCGACGCTGCGCAAACCCTCGAAGCGCCAGCATTCCTCCGGATCGTCCGCGAACGGGGTGTAGACGGCGCGGTGGATCAGGTCGATCGCGGCCTCGTGCTGGGCATTGTCGAAGAGCTTTTGCGCCAGTATGACCGGCGCGTGGAAGAACAGCTCCCAGTTGTAGTTGCCGTAGGGGCTCGACTGCTCGAAATCCATACCTTCGATTGCCGGCACCGTCACCCGCTCGCGATTGGGCTTGGCGAGGCCGGCGAAGGTTCGGTTGGGATCGAGCGCTCTCCGCTGCATTTCCGGCGTCAGCAATGCGCCGGGACCGTCCCGCCGCAGCACCTCCGTGAACCGGTCGGCGAAAGGATGGAAGAACGGCTTCACGTCCACGTTCAATGCCGGAACCTCGACGGTTCGATAGACCGGCCCTATGTAAGAGATGAAGCCGGGGTTGAGGGTCACTTTGGCCACGACCTCGTCGGGGGGCGCATCGACGACGAGGGGAGCGGTAACCTTCGCCGACTCGGTCAGCGCCGCGAAATAGGGCATGTTATTCGTGATCGCCGCAGTCACCCATGGGTCTTTCACTTTCTTCGACTTGGCGGCAATGACCGACACGAGGTCCGGATCGAAGGCTTTGGCGCCCGCCAGCCATCCGGGCTTGGATTCGGGCTCCTTAACCCTCTCGGATACCGTGGAGACGCCTGGGCTGGATTGGGCGAAGTAGGCGCGATCCTCGAGATCGATGAAGAACGGCGCGCCGAACGGGGCCGCGTAGAACTGGTTGAGCGTCATGAAGCGAGCCTCGCTCGACGGCGTGAACAGCACGTCTCCCTCGGGCTTCTTATCGGTCGCGACAAAGCTGATCGCTCCCTTGGCCCTGAAGCCCATGAAAGAGGCCGCAGCGCCGCCGCTGCCGACGGCCCGAAAATGGTCGCCGTAGGGTCCGCCGCCATCGGGTCGGAAGGTCATCTCGCTCGCAGCGCGCGAGAATGAGAATGTCCCGCGCGGCTTCGGCCCCCACGGTCCGTCGCGGGTCGCGACGATGATATTGAGCGAATCGCCGCGATTGTCGGCTTTCAGGACAAACTTTCTGGGGTCCGGGTACTGCGGGACGTTCTTGCTCGGGCAACCTCCGCCTCCGTAGTCCACGGTTCCCCCGTAGTCCCATTCGGGGGGTTGTTCATCGGCCGAGTACCACCAGGTTTCGAAGAGGGCCGAGGATTGTTCCTTGGGGGTCCAGCTCGCGCCGTCCTTCCGCGTCCAGCAAAGCTTGATCTCCCAGTAGGGGTTCGAGAACTTGGCGGTCGCATTGCCATTCTTGACAACGGGTGCCTCGGCGAGCTGGTCGACCTTGCGCACGAAAGTCGGCCAGAACAGGTACACCTGTCCGCGCCAGACGACCGGCAACAGATGCACGCCGGCTTCGCGCAGCGGCTCGTTCTCCTTGCTTTTCGCCTCCTGCCGATCGGGCTCGATCGCCTGGATGTCGATGTCGATGGGTTCCCACGGCGCCCATTCTTCGTGGTGCTCGTAGCGGTTGAGCCGCCGGTAAAAATATTTTCGCGCGGCGCCGCCGCGTGAGCGGCCCACGACATGCAGGACCGAGCGGAAGTAGTTAAACTCCCGCCCCTCGAAAATTTCCTGCAGATACGTGCCGCAGATCTCGAGGGAGGCGACGGCGTGAAACTCGTCGAGGTACTTCCGGTAGGCGATCTCGGCGTTGGCGGGCGTGATGTCGCCCTGCTGCAGCGCCGCCTCGAAACCCTTGAATGCCGGGCTCTTGTTGTCGCGCCATGCCGGATTGAGCAGTTCCTCGGGGTAGAGCAGCGCCTTGCCGCGCGCCGCCCAGACCGCCTGACGCGAGATGGTCTTCCATTCCTCACTGTCGATCTGACCAGGCTTGACGCCGTGCACGAAACCCATCAGGCAGCGCTGGACGAAGATCTGGACGGCAAAGATTGCCTGCCGGATGCGCGAGGTCAGAACGAAGGCATTGGTACCCACGTCAATGTAGAAGCGCTCGAAAAGCTGCTCGGCGTTGTCGAGCTTCTCGCGCTGCAACAGGAAGGCGACCAGCGCGTCCCGGCTCTGCTCCCGGATCGGATCGGAAAGCTGACGCGACACGTCGAGCCAGTCGGCCCTGGCATAGCCGGACGACAGGCCCCGAACGAGCCGGTCGAGCGTCTCGGCGGCGATGGGTTCGCGGGTGAGCTTTACGACATCGGGCGCATCGGCGCCGATGCGGCGCAACAGCGACAGACGCTGGCGCAGGGCGGCGAGTGCGGCGACCGGATGCTGCTGCGCTTCGGCGTCAGCCAGTTCCGGCACACCAGCGCGCGGCACCGCCGCGACTGCATCGGCCGGACGATCGAGCCATGACCCGATGGCGGCAAATGTCGCTTCCACCCAACCGTTCTTCACCAGGGTTCCGATGGCCTTGGCCATCGCGGCGGGGCGGCCGGTATCACGGAGCAGGCTCACGAAAATCGGCAAGTCGACCAGCATGGTCGCTACCGCCTCTCCGGAAGGCTTGTCCATCAGTCCGGTGATCGCCGCGGCGGGAAGGACTGCCGCGTCGCCAGCGGCGAGCGCAAAGGCGGCTGGATCGAGTGCGGTCGCCTTGACCAGCATCGCAACACGGTCGATCCCGACAAGGAGACGCGTGGCCGTGGCCTGCAGCTCCGATGTCTCGCGGCCGTGCGCGAACAGCGCAATGGCGGGGTCGGTACCGGTGCGGAGCAGCGCCGGGATGGTGACATCGTCCGCCTTCACGTCGTCGAGTAGGCGGGCAGCAATGGCGAGGTCGAGCCGGAAGGCCTGCGCCAGAAGAGAAAGCGCCACGGTGCGCCGGCGCTGCTCCGTTTCGGCCTTCCGAGCCGTGATCTCCTCCGGCGTGAAGGCCGTACCGGCTTCCGAGCGCTCGGTCTCCTCAGCGCGCTCCCGCGCCTCCTGCTCGTCAAGCGGCTTGAGCTGGATGTCGAGTTCCGCAACAACCTTGTTCAGCGCCTCGGATGTCGTACCGATGCCGTCTGTGCCCGCCGGCTGTTTGCCGGTGAGATACGCGATCACCGCCGGCGACAGCCCCGCCGCCGTAACGCCCCGCGCCCTTACCAGAAACTCGGCGAGATCGAAGGGCGAGATTCTCGGCTCGTTCAGTGCCGGTCCGCCAATCGATCTGCCCAGCCCGACCACTTCGCCCGGCTTGATCCCGAGGCCTCGTCCGAGCGCGACGGTCCGGTGGGTGGCGGAAACGCCCGCGAGGTTGAGCTTGGTTACGCCCAGTGCCTTCGCGAGGTCGCGCAGAGCGTCCGCATTGACGCCAAAGGCGCTCGCCATGCCGGGGATGCCCGCGTCGATGTCGTGGTCGGCGGTGAGCACTTCGCCAGCCGGATCGCGCCGGAACTCGGGATGGACTCGCGCGAGGCCTTTGGCCGGAAACAGGGTGTCATAGAGCGAGCCTGGGCCGTGCGCACCGATGTCGCCAACAAGGCTTGCGGCGACGGGCCAGTCGAGCTCGAACCGGTCCTTGAGATCGCGCAGCGCGGCGAGATCGGCCAGCAGCTCCGGCGTGAATTCCGGGCGCGCGACGCCGCTCACCGCGGAGAGCGCGGCGTCGAGGTCGCCGAGAGTCAGCTTCATTCGCTTGGCGAGGCGAACGAAACGGTGCATCGCCAACCACTCGGCCTCGTCGAGATGACTGGCATCGAGGTGCTTGAGCGTGATCTCGTCCGGGCTGCAGCCGATCGGCGGATCGAGGACGATGGTCGTCGCGAGCCTCGGCAGCCGCGCCTCGACGTAGGCGCGTACGTCCGCGATCGATAGACCCCCCAGCGCGAGGGCGTGCTCGATCTCGGAGCCGGTCTCGACGACGTAGTCGGCTTCTTTCAGCGCCTTGAGCTGATCGACGCTGAGGAACAGCCGGGAGGCGAGTTCGCTCGGGCTGCTCGTCGGCACCTCGCCGCCGACGAATCGCGTCCTGAGCAGCGCAACCAATTCCTCGAACGTGATGTCGAGGGCTTTTAGCAGCCGACGCGCCCCAGCGACGAGGCCCGCCCAGCCCGGATCGGCGACGCTGTTGAAGCCGAACAAGCCGGCCACAGCAATCGGTTCGGCAAGAGGGTCACCGGCAAGCGTCTTGAACGTCAGAATCTCGTAGTCCCGCCGGAACAGGCCGAGAGTTTCGGCGACGAGGGCTCCATCCCGCTGCGCCATAGGTGCATCGGAAAGGAGGCGGATCAGCTCGGCCCGCGAGGTGCCTGCCTGCTTGAGGTGGACCCGCGCGGTGGCGAGCAGCCGGTCATAAGGGAGCGAGATCGGATAGACGGCGTCGCCGACCTTGGCATAGGCGTCCGCCAGCACGTGCTCGGGGGCGGCGGAGAGTTCCGGGCCGGTCACCCCCGGCGAGGACTCGTTGGGGAGGGCGGGCGCCGAGGCGCCGCTCGCGACCAGGCTCTCCAGGATCTCATTGATCAGATCGATGGTCGGGATCGTGGTGTTGGTGTTCTCGCAGGTGAGCTTGATATGCGCGAGGTCGGGCCGCATGCCCGTGATCCCCGGCGACCCGCCGGGCTGAAGCGACTTGGTCGGATGCCCGATCAGCACGTCGAGCGGCGTCACGCCGGTCGCCGGATCCGGCGTGCAGCGCTTGTCGAGGAACTCGAAGAGGTCGACCAGATAGGCCGCCGGGCCAATCACGGAGCGGCAGTCGTCGCACTCGCACATTTCGGCGCCGCTAAAGAGGTCGGACCAGTCGGCAATCGGCGTGTCGACAGGATTCGCGCCGTCGGCCGGCTGTTCATCGGAAAGGGCTTTCAAAGCGCCTTTCGCAGCGGCGGGGGCGACATCACGATGGTCCTGGTGCTGCGCGACGACCAGGTTCGCCACGGTGTCGGCCACGGCGCGCGACCGATCGTGAACGTAAGCGAGCATGTGCATTTCTTCGGCGGTCGCGTCCGGGAAGTTGGCCAGGAAGGCCTGCTTGCCGTACCGGGCGATGTCGATGGCGCCGCGCAGCGGCGCGTTGCCGTTGACCCTCTTCAGCGCCAGGCGCTCGAGGATCGACGGATCGGCGCTGACATTGAACAGACGGTGCAGGCGCTTGGCCCCCTCGACCGCCGCCATCCGCTTGTCGGGATCGTTCACGCCATCGAGCACCGCGTCGCCGTGGGCGCTGACCAGGTCATCGATGTCGCCGCGAGTGATGTCGAAGTCCGTCTTCAGGACCGCTGCGGACAGCATGTCCGCGGCCGAAGTGACGACCGCTTCCGGATCGGTGGCGCTCCAGGCGCGCGCGAGACGAGCCACCACCGCGGTCGGATGGGCGGCTTCGAGCAGCCCGTTGATCTCGCGCGCGTAGTTGGCACGCGCCGCCTCGGGAGTTTCGCCGTCATCCCCGCGCGTGGGGACGGCGCCGCTTGCCGCGACGAGCTCCTCGATCTTGGCGCGATCGAGCGTCAGCGCGAGATGGCGCAGCGATTTGGCCCCGGGCGCCGCGCCCTTGAGGGCGGCGACGAGGGCGGCATTGCCGGAGGTCAGCGCCGCGAGCTGGAGCGTGTACTGGATGGCGCCGACCGGTGCTTCGGGGTTCGAAGTCCGGTAGGCGTCCCAGAACTCCTTGCCTGTCCCCGCGTGGTTGGCGGCCTTGGCGAGCAGCGCCTCGCGGTCGCCCTGCCGGGGCAGCGCATCGGTAAGGACGCCGTCCAGCGAGCCGGCGGCCCCGGCAGGAGAGATTTTAAGGGCGGCCCCGACGGCGGTCTGCTGGATCGTGGTCGCGATGCGTTCGAGATCACCCAGATCGGGGATCTTCGAGGCATCGATGGCGTCGCGCAGCCCGGCGATCAGTCCGCCGACGCTGCGCGTGGCGAGGAGGCGGGCGTCGCGGGCGCCGAGCTGCCTTGCCAACCCGTAGAGCGCTTCCGGAGGGGTGTCGGCGAAGGTGTCGGCCGCCAGTTGGTACGCCGTAACGATGTCGGCGATAAGCTCTTTGTCCACATCGATCTCGCGTGCCGCAAACGTCACGTCGCGCGTGCCCGTCTCGTCGAATTTGTCCAGCGGGCGACGCACCGTCAGGGGCTCCAGCGCTTTCAGCAGAAGCTCGTATTCGGACGGCCCTCGGGGGGCCCGGATTCCGCGTGCCGTCAACCGCACGAACTCGTCATCGCGGGCCACCACACCAAGCAGCTTGTCCTCGGGCGGCACGGTCAAGCGGTCCACAATGCTCTCGTCGCCCTCGACCGGCAGACGCTCGATGTCGAAATCGTCTATCGGATGTCCCTGCTGGCTGAGCACGAAGACGAGATCAGCCGTGGGCTTGCCGCGGGGCGCCGCGTCTCCCTCCGCGAAGTCTTGGAGTTCATAGGGGATTTCAAAGGATCCTCGCGGCTCCTCGCGTGTGACATCACGCCCGAAGGGCGGCGGAAGCGGCCCGACATCGCGATCGATGACCTCGACCGTAATGCCCGGGACTGCCGCGCCTTTCGCATCGACGACGAAGCCGCGAACCCGGAGACCAGGTGCTGGCGGCGGGCCAGGGTCGCGCATCCGCAGGTCGACCTGCAGCACGCGCGCGGGAGCCCGAAAGACCGCCGAGCGGACCTGTTCGATGCCTGCGCCGTCAAAGACCCGTACGACAACGTCGACCGTCTCCTTGACTGCGATGACGCCCGGGCGGGCCCGGCGGTAGAAGGCCGGATCGTAGAACGCGCGATAGGAGCCATCGCCCGTCGCGCGGACCTCGGCGCATGCGAGGCCGTCGAGGTTGTCGGCGTCGTAGATGCGCACGACTACGCCCGCAGCCGGCTCGCCGCCGACAAAGACCACTTTGCCAATCACGAGTTGGAAGATCTGCAGCTCGAACGCATGCTCGTTGGCCGCTCTCGCGGTCTGGTCGTCGACCTCGCCCCAGCGCGGCGGCTGCAAGGTCAGCCGGCGCTGGAGGGCGGTCACCAGTTCAGTCGTGCCAGGCCCATAGGTCTCCGTCTCGACCTCTTCGCTAGGAGCCTCGCCGACCCTAAGGCGGACCAGCAGCGCCTGGAGGTTGCGGACGGCGGCGCCGACCGCGCCGATCGCGAGCGCGGCGAGCGCGAACAGTGGGAATGTCTCCATGGCGAGATTCTCCCTTGTGTTTCTCCGCCCCTAGAGGCGGCGTCTGCGTTGCGGATGTGTTATGTTGTGGGCGGGCAGATTGACGGGCGCTCGCGAGCCCCGCGGCCACATTGCTGGGCGCGCTGTTTCTCGCGCAACGCCGCGATCAAGGGACCGTAGCCTTCCGGGTTGCCGCGGAGAACGTGCTTCTCCAACAGCAGCAACAGGCCATCCTGCAGATTGGTGATGTCCGCCTTGAGAATACGGGGGTTTACGGGAGGGATGATCGGTTTCATGTGTCTTCACTTTCTCCACCAAGCGTCAGGGATGGCCCTCGTTCGTCACCTGGTTCGGACCGCAGCCGAAGCGATGGCATCGAAGCCGCCGGGCCTCACGCGATCCTGCGTCGCGTTCATGGGCAGTGCGCTCATTTGATCGCCGTGCCTAGTCCGTCGAGCTGCCGGTGTTCCTGAAAATCGGCGACGTGGGTTCCGTAGCGTGACCGAATTGCTGCGCGCGCGGTTTCTCCCGCGATCTCTCAGGTGATGATGGAGCTCATTGTCAATGCTCCATCGCAGAGCGAGATCCGCACTGCGTCAGTAGGGCATTTTGATCACGTTCCGTTGCGGTCGGGGTTTGAGCAGATCAAGTCGGATTTGGGTAACTGGCACAGAACTCGGGGGGGAGCCAAACGTTACGTTGACTTGCACGCGTGGAAATGCCTCGGAAAACTGCTCAATTACGCCAAGGAAATCTTTAGCACCTCCGCAGCTCGGACAGGGTTCACGCTCGGTATAGAGGTTGACGATGCCAATGGAATCTGGTCGCAGATCCTTTGCGATATCCTCGAGTAACTTGACTTCTGAATCCCACCCTCGAGGGATGTTTTTGACCACGATTGTGTTAAACCGTCGCATTTCGGGATTTCCTACAGTCCCCGGAGGGTTTGATCGCGCTCCCCACCCGCTAATGGCCGCCCCGCGCCGGCGCTGCGCATCGATCGTTGCATCCACCACTGCTACGTTTTTTTGGTCGCTGATCGAGCGTTTGTTACGTTCGGAGTCAGCTAATGCCTTGCCCTCATACGGCGTAATCGGTGTGGCCCAGGGCACGCGTGACGGCAACAACCCGGCGTAGGGCCCTACTTCCGGTTTCGTTTCTCGGCCAGTGACGTAGGTCGATGGACGGCCCGGTGCGGTGCCGCCGCCGATTCCCTGCGAGGCAGAGCCTGCGCGCGCGCCCATTGCAGCCGCTCCGAAACCCTGTTGCTGGCTTGACGCGAGCGCCTGAATGCCCGCGCGCTTCGCATTATCGATATCTTCTTCCGAGCCGATCCTTGCCCGAGCAACGAACCGTCCCTCTACGCCGTAAGGTTCCAGCACTTCGTCCATGACCGGATGCTTGGAGTTGTCAGGGAGGATCACGCGATCTACGATAATGCCTCTCGCGTAGAGTTCGTTTTCGAGTGTCCGCATGCTTACGGCGGCTGGTCCAAATACGGCAAGGGTAAGTTCTTTGACTTCACGTCCGGTATTCGCCGTGATTTCCGCGGCGATCTGGGCATCGGGTCGGGTGTCTGGCCGGCCGACAACGGTGACTTCAGGAAGCGTGATCTCACCGTAGCGGCCCGTAGGATCCCGTAGCATCGTCGGGTTGCCGCAACAGTACGTATACAGGTCAGTTCCGTCCGTTAGTCCAGCCGGATCAGAACTCGTCCACCTTCCCAGCCACGGGCCGTAGTATCGCGCCCCATGGTAATATAGCCCGCTCTCCTCATCCCGTTCTTTGCCTGTGTAGCGATAGCGCTTTGGCGTCTCGATCTGAGAGCACACCGCTTGGTACGACGTGCTGCCGTATGGCGTATATTCCTCGTAAGAAACGACCTGTGCGTGGTCGTTCAGCTCTAGGGAGGCCGAGCCGAGGTGGTTGCCGAACTGGTACCGGATGAGCTGTTTGGTGCTACCGTCATCGACCTCGTTGCGCGTCTCGACCACAGCGATGCGCTGCTTGTCGTCCATAATGTGCAATGTCTCGCGCACCAGCCCGGCGTTGGTACCCGAGTGGCGCCGATAGATCTCGAAGCCTCCGAAATAGACGCGCTCGTCCTTCGGGCCGCCATTGTTGGCCCGCTCGGTTATCTTGCGCACCCGCTGGCCAGCGGCGTCGTAGACATACCAGGTGCGCTCGCCATGGCGCTCGGCGCCCGCGGCATCTTGGTCGTTGACCTTCTGCCGGCAGGTCATCTGCAGCTGGTCCTTGTAGTCCCACTGCATCTGCTGGAGTTGCGGCATCCGCAGTATATTGCCGTGGAGGTCGTAGCTATATGGCTCGCTGACGAGGGAACCGTTACCGAGGGTCGTGCTGCTCAGGCGGTTGCTTGGTTTCCCCGGCTCGATCAGACTGGTTTCATTGTACACATAGCTGCGCGTCCAGCCGGAGTGGGCGGGGTCGCCGCCGAGGTGCCGCATCGAGATAAAATTGCCGACGGCGTCGTAGATGTATTGCTCGGTGTACGTTCCCATGGCCTTGCCGTCATTGGACGCGAAGTGACCCGCGCCGTCGGTGCCAGGCACGCGCACCCGGCCCGCATCGTTGTAGGAGTGCTGGGTCGGGGCTTTGGGCACACCTGCGGCTGTCAGACCCAAATGCTCGCGGCCGGTGGCTTCGATCAGCCGGTAAAGGGCGTCGTAGGCGTACTCGGCGCTGGGCTCGACGCGCTTGTTCTTGAAGTAGATCGTCTGCTGGGCGTCGTCGCGGATGTGGGTGATGTTGCCGGCCGGGTCGTAGCTATAGTGCAGATTCTGCACCTGGCAGCCGGGCCAGTCGGGTGAAGTCTGCTGCGGGCAGTCGCCGGGAAAGGCTGCCGCATTGCGCCGCGTCAGCAGGCGCGTCAGGCGGAAGGTCAGCGGGTCGTAGGTATAGGTCGTCGTCACGCCCTTGCCGTCGGGCGTCGCACCGCTGCCGTATTCGATCAAGGTGCGCTGCCCCTTGGCGTCGTAATCGATATTGGCGACCGCGTGCAGGTTCGCTGTGGCCGGATCGAGCAGGCGCTCGGGTTCAGCAGTCTGGTTGAGCCAGCCGTGCACCTGCTCCAACAAATTGGCTTCATTGTACACCGGCTGGATGATGTTGATCTTGGTGCCCGGCTGGTCGCTGTGCGGGGTGATCAACTGAAGCGGGCGGTTGAGCGCGTCGTAGCGGGTGCGGCTGGTGTAGGCGTCGATCTCCAGCCGGGGCGCCAGCGCCGCTTGCAACTTGTCAAGTCGAATCTTCGCCGTGGCGGCAGAGGGCAAGGCGTCGTGATCATCGTCCACCGCACGCCAGTCGACCGTTTGTCTGTATTGCGTGCCATTCGTCAGACGGCGCAAGGCGACCCGGAGATTGCCCTTGAAGTCGTGTTCGTCACTGCTCACGGCGCCGGCCTGATCGAGGTGCAGATAGAGCTTGCCGCGCAGATTGAGCTGCTCGGCCTGCGGGTGCTGCTCGCCATAGACGAGGCGTTCCGTCAGCAATTCATGGTTCGGATCATTGGCGTCAGCGCCGGTGACGAAGCTGCGCAACGGGCGCCGCAGCGGGTCGTATTCGGTGCGGAAGCCGTGGCCGCGGCTGCTCCAGGCGCGGATCGGCTTGCCGGCCGCGTCGTTCAGCATCCAGCGCTGGCCCGCCTCCATGCTCGACTGGTGGATGCGGTTGCCGAGCATGTCGTAGTCGTAGCGCATGACGATGCGGCCGAGCGGATCGCCGGCCTGCACGACGGCGTCGCGCACGGCGCGCTGGTTACCTTCGATGTCGAGCTCGATGCGGGTGGCGAAAAGGAGATGCTCGCCGGGGCGGGCCGGATCGGGACCGTTGTCCGCCAAAGTCAAAAAGGTTCGGCCGAGCGTGTCGAAATGAGCCGTTGTCGGCGTGCCGGCGTGGGCCGCGGCCTTCCCGGCGGCCGTGGTTTCGTTCGTGCGATCCTTGGCGTCGGGGTAGCGCGCGGCGAACGCGTCGGCGGCAGCGGAGGCGGTGCGCAAAGCGTGCCAGCCGGGCAGGTAGTCCGCATCCGGCAGTCGCCGGAAGTAGTCCGCCACATCGGGGTCGGTCTTCGGGTCCGCTATCAGCACCGTGTCGTTGACGTCGTAGGTGGTCTGTCGCCACGGGTCGAAAACCACCTTCTCCCAGGTGTGGTTGGGGCGCAGCGTGGCGACGACGCGCTCGACCGGGTCGTAGAACAGCCACGGGCTGACGCCGATCTTGACCTCGAACTCGCAGCCGTGGGTGTCGGTGAAGAACGGTTCGAACTGGCGGACGGGCTTGCCCTTGTTGTTGAAGATGGTCCAGCCGCTGCCGACCCAGCGCGGGCTGACGTCGCTCGGCGTCATCTGCGGCTGGCCGTCCGCGGCGAGTATGATCGCGCCGTCGGCGGAGCGCTGCGGCACCGGGCCGGGCTCGGCCTGGATCTTCTTCTGGATCTCCCGACCAAAACCGTCGGAGTAACCGAAGCTCAGCTGCAGCTTGGTTTCATGCCCGTCGAGTTCGCTGACATGGGTCTCGCGCGCGATCGTGGCTGCACTGGCCGGCACGCGGTCGAGGTCGTAGATGATGCGCGTCGTGGCGCTGCCGAGATGTGCGCGGGCAAGGGAATGCGGGTCGGCGAGACCGAAGTACCGCTCGATCTGGTCACGCGTGAGGTCGGGCACGAAATCATCAAACGAGTCGCCTTCCTCTGAATCGCCTTCTTCCGTAGCCTGAGCAGCCTTGCCCCTCACCGCCGTGCCGACAACCATGCCCAGCGCGTCGAACCGCACCTCGGAGCGGTTGCCGTTGGGGTCGGTCAGCTCGACGGGCTGCAGGACGCGATAGTCGTTGACGGCCGTCACCGCGTTGCCGGCGGCATCTTCGGTCCTGACCGTGAGCAGATTGTGGTTCTTCTGCGGGTCCGCATCGTTGCCGTCATAGGATACGAACGTGGTCTGGCCGAACGGATCGCAGTAGCGATGGGGCAGGAAGAAATGGCTGCGGGCATGCGTCAGCTCCGCCGCCGGCGCGTCGGTCGTCTTCGGGGAGTAGAAGATCTGCCCGGAGGGGATCCACCACCGGCCATCGGTGTCGAGATCGACATAGCCACCCTGGTCGGGATCCGACCCGCGGAGAACAGAGCTCGGATTCGATATCAATGCCTGGCCACTGCGTTGGAATACCTGCGTCAGCAACCCTGGCGTGAAGGCGAGCTTATAGCTCTCGAAGGGGAGCGCCAATGACTGCAGTTCGCCCAGCGGCAGCCGGTCGTTCAGATCGTTGCGTCGGAAGTAGGTGCGAAGGTGTTCGATCAGGCGCTTCCGTTTCTGCCCGGCGGTCGGCTCTTTCTCGTAATCGAGTGATGTTGCTGCCGCTGCGTCGCGCAGAATTTGTTCGAAGCTGAAACGGAGTGCGTTGTTCTCCGGCTCGAAACCGGTCAGCTGATACGCCCGCGCCTCGCACGGGAGGGGCGCCCGATAGTCCAACGCGGTGTCGATCGCGTAAGTAGTGGGATCCCCGGCAATCCGGTTTTCAGTGTACGTAATCAGGCACCGGGCTTGTTTGGCGCGATCCTCGTCCGCCGGCAGCGAGCCGTCGGGATAGCGGCGGCCGTAACCGATCGCAGCCTCTTTCAACACATTGCCGAAGCGATCCACTTCCAGCGTCAACGCATGCTGGATGCGGGGGTCGACAGGATCGCACTGGCGCTCGTAGTGATAGTTGATTGCCTGCCGCGGATGAGTGAAGAACACCGCGTGGCGGTTGCCGCCCCTGGCCTGCAGGCGCTCGATCGTGAAGTTCTGCTCGGTGACCGTGTACGGCGCCTTCGCCCGCCGGATAAGGTCGGCGGCGGCTCCGGGCGGCGCATCGTCGGCATAGACTTCCTGGTGCAGCATCGCACCCTTTAGAGCGCGGCAGGCCTCGCGCTCCTCTTCCAAGGTCCAACCGGGCGGCAGGATCGTGTCCGGCAGCAGCCGTGCCGCCGCGTCTTCGGGCGTGAGGCCGGGCTCGCGGAAATATTCGGTTCCGGCAAAGAGGTCCGAGACATGCTCGCGGCCGACATAGACGCCGGTGTGGAACCACGTCTTGGTGTGGACCGGCGGCACATACGAGGCGGCATCGAGATTGGCGGCACTCGACGATTGCCGGTCGGCGGGGACGTTGCCGATCTCGTCCGTATCCCAGTGTTCCACCATCCCGAAGCCGCGAAACTCGCGCTCGTCGCCGTCGAAATAGCCGTGATGATAGGCGTAACGGGTGACGAAGCGGCTGCGACTGACCCGGTCATAGGTCTCGACCCGCTCGACCACATGGACCGGAAACGGCAACCGGGTGAGCCACGGCCTGCCGTCGCGCTTGTCCTGCAGGTAGAACTTGGTCGAGGGGGCGTACGCGAAACGGGTTTCGGCACCGAGGTTGTTGACGATTCTGGTCAGCAGGTGCGGCTTCTGCTCCCTCATCAGGTTGACGTAGCGCATCGGCCTGCGCGCGTCCCCGGGCAGCGGCGATGACCACACCAGGCAGGCGGTGCCGTTGCCGAGCAGGTCGGTGGGGACGATGCCGACGATGTCGTCGATGCGCGGGAACACCTTCAGCAGATGCGGCGCGCTCCAGCTGTTGCCGGATTGGTTGAAATAAAGGCGCACGCCGTCGCGGTGCAGGTAGATGATGTCGGTGGTGCCGCTGCCGTCGATATCCGCGAGACGAATGCGCCTGTTGTCGAACTGGTCGGGATGGTCGAAGCACCGCGGCAGGTCAGGGCGGGTCGGCAGATCCATCGTGACCTTGGCGCCGAAGCGGCCGTAGCCGAGGTTGGGCCAGTAGCACACCTCGCTGTTCTCGATGCGCACCAGATCGGCGAGACCGTCGCCGCTCATGTCGGCAAGATGGATCGACTGCGTGCCGTCGGCGAAAACCAGGCGGGGACCCTTCTCCTCGTCGAAGGCCTGCGCAATGCGGCGGGCCGTGCCGAAGCCCTGCTCGGCCAGTGACGGGTGCCAGACCAGGGCGTCGTCTTCGGTGATCAGCACGTCGGCGTGGCCGTCGCCGTCGAGGTCGACAAATTTCAGGTTCGGATCGTGCGTGTCGCGGTTGAGGCGGGCGGGGAAGGGGCGAAACGGTTCCCAGCCTTCGGCATCGTCGTGTTCGTAGAAACCGGGAGTGGGTCCGTCCAGCACCACCAGATCCGGCTGACCGTCGCCGGCGAGATCCATGAATTGGGCACCGCCGGCGAGGGCAAGGTTGGGTTTGAGGGCGACCGTTTCGACCGGCCCGAACCGCGCCTTGACCTCTTCCTCGCCATTGCCGAGCTTGATCGGGGCCGGGCTGAGGTTGCGCTTATAGAACCATGCGCCGGCCTGCTCGCTGAGGATGCCGGGGATGCCCTCGCCGTGCAGATCGGTCCACTGATACGCGGCGCCGTCGAGGCCGACGGGCAGGTTTTCGAGGGCTGCGGCGTCGACTTCCTCCACCGCGTCCTGGACGGCGGGCTGGGTGTATTCGAACTCGACCGGCGGCAGGGATCTGGCGAGATAACCGTCCCCGTCCGCGCGCTTGTAACCGGTCTGCGTGACCGAAAGCAGGAAGGAATAGATTGCGTTGCGCGCGTCGTCCCGGTTCCGTTCGTACGAATACTCGAACGCTTTTATAAACCAAAAACAGCAACAGTGGATTTGATGGCAATGCCGCCACGGCGGGTGCGGCGCATCTCGCGCCCGGTTGCGGCCCGGAAGACCTGCGGCATCTGGAGGGCCGGCGG
>Ga0070739_10004857_pt1 | contig 15643 bp, 13 predicted proteins | sample Coa_R1_7_FD_66445 | JGI IMG/M metagenome (GOLD analysis project Ga0070739, IMG submission 66445) | Surface soil microbial communities from Centralia Pennsylvania, which are recovering from an underground coalmine fire - Coalmine... | ecosystem: Environmental > Terrestrial > Soil > Unclassified ... | reverse complement strand
TTGATGATTTGCGCAGGAGCAGATTTGCCACAACGTCGTTTCCAAGCTCATTGACTTGTCGCATTATTTGAGTGAAAAGTTACGTGTCGTGGAAAATGACAAATCAAAATTATGAGTGCGAAAGAAATTCTTCTGGAGGTGGCCGACAAACTTCCCCCTGGGGCCACACTGGTTGACGCGATCCACGAGTTGGAATTCCGGCTGGCTGTAGAACAAGGGTTGGCGGAACTGGATCGCGGCGAAGGCATTCCCATTGACGAGGTAAAAGCCAAAATCGCCGAATGGGCTGGAAAGTAATTATCTCGCCATCCGCAAGGACGGATTTGGAGGGAATAGTCCGCTTTGTTGCCAGACATAATTCTGACGCAGCCGCCCGGCTTGGTTATGAATTGATCACGCGTGCTGAAAACTTGATGAATTTCCCCGAAATGGGCCGTGTGGTTCCTGAGTACAAGCTGCCCGTTCTTCGAGAAGTGATATATCGTTCATACCGCATCATCTATCGGTTGCAGCACGATAACCAGCGGATTGATATCGTTCGATTTTGGCACGGAGCTCGCGGAGTTCCGAATATTGGCGGCTTGTTTCAATAATTACCACCCCGGGTCGGCAAAATTCCGCACCACGACTTTAAATCGAGATCTCCGTGTCGGACTCCTCGACGTGCAGATATTGCATAATGCGCGCGACGCATTCGCGGGTGGAAAGCTTGTCGGTCTGCAATTCGAGTTCGGGATTGGGCGGGACTTCGTAGGGCGCGGAAATGCCGGTGAATTCCTTAATCTGGTTCGCGCGCGCCTTGGCGTAAAGTCCCTTGGGATCGCGCTGCTCGCAGACTGCCAACGGCGCGTTCACGAAAACTTCGATGAACTGGTCGCGGGTCATCATCTTGCGCACGAGTTCGCGGTCGGCGCGATACGGCGAAATGAACGCAGTGACGCAGATGATGCCGGCATCGGCGAAAAGTTTCGCGACTTCGCCAACGCGCCGGATGTTTTCCTTGCGGTCTTCGGGCGAGAACGCCAGATCGGAACAAAGACCATGACGGATTTTATCGCCATCGAGCACGTAGGCATTCTTGCCTGCGTTGAACAATTCGCGTTCCAGTTCGGTTGCGATGGTGGATTTGCCCGCGCCGGAAAGGCCGGTGAGCCACACGACGCAGCCGGCGTGGTGATTGCGCATCGAGCGCTGGGTCGCGGTGATCTTGCTTTGGCTCCAGTAAATGTTGTCGCTCTTGTGCAGCGTGTCGGCCGTGCGCTTGGGATAATTATCCTCGGCAACGATGCCGCCGCCGGAAACCTCATACCCATCCACGATGACGAACCGGCCCATCGGCACAATCTCGGAATGCGTGTCGAACGCCACCGGCTTTTTGGTGCGAATGGTCAATTCGGCGACTTCATGCCGGCCGACATAAACTTCGTTCGGCGGGCGCGAAATGGTTTCGAGCGTGGACGCATCAATCACCTTCTCAACGGTTTCGATTTCGCAATCCACTTGTTGCGTGGCGAGTTTTAGCTTGTAAGGCTTTCCTTTTGCGAACGGTTTGTGACCAAGCCAGAACAATCGCGCCTTGAACCGGCTCAGTTCATAAGGCGGGGCCGTTTCCAACGTCGCAACGGCGCCGCGTTCGACGAAAATTTGTTCGGTCAGCGTGATGCCGATGGATTCGCCTGCGAGGGCGGTGGGCCGCTGCGGCGCACTCCATCGTTCAATCGTTTTTACCGTGCTGCTTTTGCCGCCGGGGCTGAACAATAATTTGTCGCCCACCTTGATGGAACCGGCTTCAACGCGCCCCGCGAGAATGCGGCGTTCGTCAAAGCGATAGATGTCCTGGATGGGAAAGCGCAGCGGCTGGTTCGCGGGCCGTTCGGCGACATTGAAATCATCGAGCGCGGCAAGCACCGTCAATCCCTCCCACCACGGCATGTTCTTGCTGCGGGCGGCGATGTTGTCGCCGTGTTTGGCGGCGATGGGAATGAACCATTTGGGTTCCACCCCGATGGTTTGTAAAAACGCGCGATAATCTTTTTCAATCTTCTCAAAACGCTCCTGCGAATAGCCCTGCAAATCCATCTTGTTCACGAGCACGGCGATTTGCCGAATGCCCAGCAGGTTGAGCAAATAACCGTGACGGCGCGATTGCTCCTGGATGCCTTCGTTCGCATCGATCAAGAGCAACGCAGCCTCGGCGTTGGCCGCGCCGGTGATCATGTTCTTGAGAAATTCCTTATGGCCGGGCGCGTCGATGATGACGTATTGGCGGCGCTTGGTGTGGAACCAGATTTGCGCGGTGTCAATGGTGATGTTCTGGTCGCGCTCGGATTGCAACGCGTCCATCAGGTTGGCCCACTCGAACGGGACGCCGCGGCGCTCGGCGATTTTCTGCAATTGCTCCAGCTTGCCTTCCGGCAGCGAACCGGTGTCATGGATGAGCCGGCCCACGAAGGTGGACTTGCCATGATCAACGTGGCCGACGATGACGATCTTGAGCTGCTCGGATGGAGAGATACTTCGAGTCATACCATGCGAAAATGCAATAAAGACACGGGAGAATCAGTATTTACGCTCGCCCTCACCCCAACCCTCTCCCCCTGGGAGAGGGTGAGCATTGCAAACCGTTTTAATGATTTCGTCATCACGGTTGCAATCGCCGATGTTCGAGAAAAGAGACGATTGGCCACACCGAGATCACAAGCATTGTAAACAACGGTGGGAAATGGTGCTCCCCCTCCTGGGGGAGAGGGCGAGCCTTCAACTAATGCCGATTCACTTTTATTTTGCACAGAAGTCAAAAAATATTCCATCACATATACCCATCGCGCCGCAATTTCTCGAAAGCGTCTTCGCTTTCCTTGTCCTGCGCGCGGCCGGAACGCTCGGAAGTTTTTGTGTGGCGCAGTTCCTCGATGATTTCGCGGACGTTGCTCGCCTTGGATTTGATGGGAAAGGTGCACGGCGCGCAACCGAGGCTGCGGTAACGCTCGCCTTTTTCATTCGCAAAATAAAGCGGGATGACCGGGATGTTCTCGCGCTCGATGTATTCCCAGATGTTCAACTCTGTCCAGTGCAAGAGCGGATGGATGCGGATGTGCGTGTCTTTCTCGAAGTCAGTCTTGAACTGGTCCCACAATTCCGGCGGCTGGTCCTCGACGTTCCATTCCATGTTTTTGTCGCGCGGGCTGAAATAACGCTCCTTCGCTCGCGTCGGTTCTTCATCGCGGCGAACGCCAACGATGACGCCGGTGAAATGATGCTTGTCCAAAACGGCCTTGAGCCCGTCTTTCTTCAACGTGCCGCAGCATTCGACGCGCGTCGCCCGCCCATTCGGATAAGTCACGCCGCTCTTGAGCACTTCCTCGTTCTTGCCGACGACGAGTTGCAATTTCCAATCCTTCACCAATTGATCGCGGTATTCGATCATCGATGAAATCTTGTAAGTCGTATCCACGTGCACGAGCGGAAAAGGGACATGGCCGAAAAACGCCTTGCGCGCGAGCCAGAGCAGAACGGTCGAGTCCTTGCCGATGCTCCAGAGCATGGCGAGGTTTTCGAATTTATTGAACGCCTCGCGCAGGATGTAGATGCTTTGGTTCTCCAGCTTGGACAAATAATCCATGCCGGGCGTAAGTGTCCCCGCAGATTCGGCAACGGTCGCGGTCAAACTCGAATGAGGATCTTGCATGCGTCGTCAAAAGGGGAATTATAACGTATTAAATCTGGAAGTCTGCTTTTTTCGACAGAAAGGTGTGGATGCCGCATTCGACCTTGTTGAAGCCGGTCCAGCGCCCGGCGCGTTCATCCTCAGCATTGCCGGTCTTGCGCGTGCAAACGGAGCAACCGATGGAGCGATACCCCTGGTCGTGCAGCGGATTGTAAGGAATTTTACGGTCGCGAATGTATTTCCAGACGTCCTCGCGCGACCAGTTGGCCATCGGGTTTAATTTCACGATGTCCCGTTTGCTCGACTGATCGAGCGTGTAAAGCTCAATGATGCCGATGTCCGCGCGCGTGTCGGATTGCTGGCGACGCAAGCCGGTGATCCAGCAATCAAGTTCGCCCAGCTTGCCCTGCAACGGCAGCACCTTGCGAATCGTGCAGCAAAGGTCCGGCTCGCGCGTCCACAGTTCCGGCCCTTGCGCGTCCTCCTGTTGTTCAAGGCTCAAGTCCGGCACGACCGATTCAATCTTGAACCCGAAGAAATCCTCGAGCCGCTGTTTGAGTTCGAGCGTTTCCTTGAAGAGCAAGCCGGTGTCGAGCGTGAAAACGGGAAATTGCAATCCGTGCCGCTTAGCCAAATCCATCATCACCAAACCCGCGCCCTGAAAGCTGGTGCCGATGGCGGCGCGCTTTCCAAAGCGTCCCCAAGCCCACGCAAGCACGTGCTCGGTCGGCACGCTGCCGAACTGTTGGCCGAGCAAACGAACGTTTGCGGCTGTCAGCGGAATGTCCGCGTCACCGGCAAATGCCAGGGCATCGGATGAGATGGGAACGGCGTTTGGCAAAATCAAATGGAGACGTCCACTTCCGGCCAGAGGACGCGCGCGGCAAAATCACCGAACCGCTCGTTGCCGATTCGTTCGTGTTTGAACCGCTGGAAAGTCGGGCGCAATTCGTTGATGATGTCCTCGGTCTTGATGGTTTCTTTGTAAAGGCGGTTCAGCCGCGTGCTGGCTTCGTTGCCCCCGACGTAAATCTGGTATTTGCCCGGCGCCTTGCCGATGAATCCCAATTCGGCCATGGAAGAACGCGCGCAACCATTCGGGCAGCCGGTCACGCGAATGATGACTTCCTCGTCCGGCAAACCCACTTCCTTCAACAAATCTTCGATGCGCGTGAGCAAATCGGGCAGCAAACGTTCCGATTCCGCGAGCGCCAAACCGCATGTCGGCAATGCCGGGCAGGCCATCGACGCGCGGCGAATAACGGTCGCCTGGTTTTCCACGGCCACGCCGTGCTCGGCCAGAATTTGATTGATCGGCTCGCGCTCGGCAGGTTTGACGTTCACCAGCAGCAAATTTTGCGACGGCGTGAGCCGGATTTCCGTGCGGAATTGCTCGACGATTTTGCGCAACGCAGTCTTGAGCTGTGTTTGTTCGGTGTCCTTGATGCGCCCCGCTTCGACATACAAACCGAGAAAATGATTGCCGTCCAACTGCTGCTGCCAGCCGTACAAATCGCCTTGCCGAGTGAACTTGAACGGGCGCGCAGGCTGGAACTTGAAGCCCAACCGCTCTTCCACTTCCTTGCGGAACGGTTCGACGCCCATTTCTTCGAGCACGTATTTCAGGCGCGCATGCTTGCGGTTGGTGCGATCGCCAAAATCGCGGTGCATCGTCACCACCGCTTTGGCGGCCGGAATGACTTGTTCGCGCGTTACAAAACCGATGACATCGGCCAGCCGCGGAAAAGTCTGCACATTGCCGTGGTTCATTCCCATTCCGCCGCCCGCGATCAAATTGTAACCTGCAAGTTGGCCATCCTCGACGATTGCGATGAAACCAAGGCAGTTGGTGAACACATCGATATCGTTCACCGGCGGGATGGCGAACGCCGTCTTGAATTTGCGCGGCAGATAAGTCTTGCCGTAAAGCGGGTCAACGAAATCTTTCTCGTCCTCAAGCTTCAACTCCACGCCGTCGAGCCAGATTTGATGATACGCTTTGGTCTTTGGCAAAAGCGCATTCGAAACCTGCCGCGCATCGGCCTGGATCAATTCAACCAACGGGCTTGTCGCCGGCGTTGGCGCAGCCATGACGTTGCGGTTCACATCACCGCAAGCGGCCAGCGTGGTCGCCATCGCTTTGTTGATGGCTTTGATCATCGGCCCGAGGCCGGATTTTACCACGCCATGGAATTGAAAACCCTGCCGCGAGGTGATGCGCAAGGTATTGTTGCCGTATTGCGATGCCAGACGTTCGAACGTGAGAAAATGGTCCGGTTGCACCACGCCACCCGGCAAACGCCCGCGCACCATGAAAATGTAATGCTTGGCGACCTTGCGCTTGTCGCGGTCGTCCTGCTGATAAATACCGTGAAATTTTAAAAATTCGTAGTCATCGTCCGAGAAACGATCCACGGCAGGATTGGCAAGCGTGGGGCCAATCGTCCCGGCCAAGGTCGGGCATGATTCTTTAAGCCCCTCATTGCGAGAGGGTTTTGCGTTTGGAGCGGGTGTCGCAGTCTGAATCATAAGTTACTTAATTAACTTAGTAATATTTACTATAGCTCTTTTAGAGAAGTCGTCAATGCAATTTTGGACCAATTTTTTTGCGTCTAAATTTTTTCTGGCGCGAATCCAAACACATTTTGGAACAGCGCCAGAAATAAGAGCCTAACGCAGCCATTGCGGAATGCGAGCCGAAAAATGACCCCAAAGGTCCTTGGGTAAAAGAGCTCCGCTGTAGTTTGCTTACCGAACTGGCAACAACGCGGATTGAGATAGCAAGCCGAGTGGGAATTGTCCCAGCAATCAGCTCGCATTGAGTTTAGCGGATAATGAAATATCCGCCTTGAGCAAGCGTGAAACGGGACAATTCGCCTTGGCGTCCTTGGCGATCTCCTCGAATTTGGGAGCGTCAATTCCCGGAACTTTGCCCGTCAAATCGAGATGGATGCCCGTGATGGTCCAGTTGCCGTTCACCTGTTCCAGCGAAAGCGTGGCCTGCGTGGACAATTCCGTCGGCGTGAAACCGGCGCGTCCAAGGAACGCGGAAAGCGCCATGGTGAAACAGCCGGCGTGAGCGGCGGCGATGAGTTCCTCGGGATTTGTGCCCGGCCCGTTTTCGAAGCGTGAAGTGAAGGAATACGGCGTCTTGTTCAACACGCCGCCCGGCGCGGAAAGCGTGCCCTTGCCCTGTTTAAGGTCGCCATTCCAAGTTGCAGAAGCAGTTCGTTTCATGATTTTCCCGTGAGTTGATCGAATCCAGTGGTCAGCGATTCAAGCTGGAAGCAAAGCACAACCGCTTCGGCAAGGAAACCAATATTGGCATCAACGGACGCCTTTGTATTCACCAAAACCTCAATATTTTTGGCGGTTTACACGTCAAATTTTTTAATGCAAAATAACGGCTCACTTTATGAAAGCTCCAAAACGTGTTCTTTCGCCCATATCCAGTGCCAAAAAACCCGCCGAACCCCTGACCCACGGCATCAGCCGCCGGCGTTTCATTGCCGCCGCGGGCGCCGCGCTGGCAATGCCCGCTTTCATTCCGGGCCGCGCACTTGGGTTGAATGGAGAAACCGCTCCTTCCGAACGCGTCGTCATGGGCATGATTGGTTGCGGCAACCAGGGAACGATCAACACAGAAAATTTTCTGAAACATAAGAATTGCCAGGTGGTCGCCACTTGCGACGTTGATAAAAAGCATCTGCGCCACACGACCAACGTCATCAACAAAAAATACGGAAACCAGGATTGCAAAACTTACCACGATTACCGCGAACTGCTGGCGCGGACGGACATTGACGCGGTGTTAATCGCCTTGCCGGACCATTGGCATGCCATGGCTGCCGTGGATGCGGCGAAGGCGAAGAAGGACATTTACGGCGAAAAACCGCTGGCGCACACCATCGCCGAGCAGCAGGCCATCGTTCGCGCGGTGCATGAAAACAACCGCATCTGGCAGACTGGTTCATGGCAGCGCTCGGAGAACAAGTTTCATTTCGCCGCGGAAATCGTTCGCAACGGATTGATCGGCGAGTTGACGGAAATCGAAGTCGGCCTTTTCGGCGGCAACAAAAACTCCGGCAAAGAAGCCACGAGCATGACACCCAGCGACCCTCCACCGGAACTGGATTACAACACTTGGATCGGTCCCGCGGCGATGATGCCTTACATCCAGGGACGGGTGCATCGCAACTGGCGCTGGAATTACAATACGGGCGGCGGACAACTCATGGATTGGATCGGGCATCATTGCGACATCGCGCATTGGGGCGCGGGCTTCGACAATTCCGGCCCGTCGGAGATCGAGGGCCACGGCGAATTTCCCCCTCACGATGCGGTGTGGAACACCGCGACCACCTATCGCATTATTTTGAAATACCCTGGCAACGTCACGATGACCATCGCGGGCGGTTATCCCGACATCCAGCTTGGCACGAAATGGATCGGCACACAAGGTTGGGTGCATGTTGACCGGGGCCATTTCGAGTCTAAGGACGAGAAATGGGAGGAGATGACGCGGTTGCCGGAAAATTTGCGCAAGATAAAGCTCTACGAGTCGCATGATCATTGGGGCAATTTTTTGGATTGCGTCAAGTCGCGCAAACCAACCATCACGCCGTCCGAAGTCGCGCATCATTCGGCGATCCCCGGCCATCTTGGTTACATCTCAATGGTCGTCGGGCGCAAGTTGCGCTGGGATGTGCAATCGGAACAGATTCTGGGCGACGATGTCGCAAGCCTGATGCTCAGGCGTCCTTATCGCGCGCCCTGGGCGCTGGCGTAACTGAAAATGTGAGTTTTCAGCAAAAAAATCAGACACTAAAGCGGACGCAATGTTAAAAAGGACGTTTAGTAGCGCGGACTTCCAAGTCCGCTGTATCGCGGGTTTCCAAACCCGCGAATGTTGTGAAAACCACGCGCTCGGAGTTATCGGAGCCCTGCCGATTTGGAAAATCGGCGATACAGCAGGTTTGGAAACCTGCGCTACGAGCCGGCAATTTGGATCGGTGGAATTATGAAAAAAGTTCGTTTTGGTTTGATCGGCTACGGCGCGTGGGGAAAGCACCATGCGCGGGCCATCGCCGAATGCAAGGAATCGGAACTGGCGGTCATCGCGGCGCGCTCGGCCGAAGCGCAATCAGAAGCGCGCACGAACCATCCTTCAACCGCGCTCGTGACAGATTACCGCGAAATGCTGTCGCGTCCGGACATTGATGTGGTGGACATCGTGTTGCCAACGGATTTGCATCACGAAGCCGCCGCCGCCGTGTTGCGTTCCGGCAAGCATTTGCTGCTGGAAAAACCGATGGCGCCTTCGCTCGCCCAGTGCGAGGATTTGATCCAGCTTGCCGCGAAACACAAACGCTTGCTGGCCATCGGCCATGAGTTTCGGCTTTCATCGCTTTGGGGGCAGATGAAGGAGATGATTGACGCCGGCGCAATCGGCGACCCCCAATACGCGCTCATCGAATTGTGGCGCAATCCTTACCGTCAGGGCGCGGGCGGCTGGCGTTATGACATCAAGCGCGTCGGCAATTGGATTTTGGAGGAGCCGATCCATTTCTTCGATTTGGCGCGCTGGTATCTTGCAAAGGTGGGCGAACCGGAAAGCGTCTATGCGCGCGCAAATGCGAAGCGGCCGGACCATCCCGAATTGCAGGACAATTTCAGCGCCATCATCAATTTCCCGCGCGGCGCGTATGCGGTGATCTCGCAGACTTTGAGCGCGTTCGAGCATCATCAGGTCGCCAAGATCACCGGCACGAAAGGGGCGTTGTGGGGTTCGTGGAGCGGCGCGTTCGACCGCACGTTTCATCCGACTTTTTCGCTCAAATATTTCAACGGCGAAACGGTTGCCGAGGTGCCCATCACCAAGCTCACCGGCGAAGTCTATGAACTGGTGGACCAGATGGAAATGGTTTCCCGCGCCGTGCGCGATGGCGCGCCGCTGACCGCGAGCGGCGAAGACGGCAAATGGTCCGTGCAAATGTGCCTCAAGGCCCAGGAATCGGTGGAGCGAGGCTGTGTGGTAAAGTTTTGAATGTTGCGTGATGCGCCGCAGCCAAAACAAATCATTGAGGCAGGGAACAACCGCCGCCAGTGGAGCTGGTGTTGTAGCCGCCACCGTCCGTGCTATCCGGATCGGCCCACAAGAGTCCGGGCGTATTCACTTTGAGTTCCATTGCTTGAAGGAAGATATTGGTCAGCAGGAGCTGCGCATGCCCGTCATAAGAACTGACGATGCAGCCGGTGATATGCCGGTCGCTCGGCCCATTGATCTGGTTGGGTTGATTGGCGCCGTCATTGTAGGCGGTTTGGGCGGCGCTCGGAGTGTCAGCAGCGGGTTCCCACATCATGTAGGCCGAGGGATTCATATCGGTGATCTTGTGCGTGGGATAACCAAGGACCGGGGTCGGATGGAACGCCATCACGGCGCCGTTCATGACATAAGTCGAAAGCCGTTCGGCGCGCTGGGTCCAGTTGGGAGAATTGGTATTGTCCGCCGGGCACCAGTAAATGTTGTAGTTATGACCGATGTAATTCCAAAGCAATCCTGCCGCATAAACCGGTGTCGGGTCTGGAGCGGGCGGAGTCGGCGGCCCGACCCCTGCCGGGTCGTAAAGCCAACCAGGGTTGTTCTTGCCCCAATCCGGCCAAACTGCATGATCGCCGAAATCCTCGGCATACATCAAGGCCGCCAGCGCGATTTGCTTGTTCTGGCTGAGACATTTTGTGCGGATGGCGCTGGCCTTCGCTCTTGCCAGCGCCGGCAACAGCAATCCTGCCAAAATCGCGATAATGGCAATGACAACCAGTAATTCAATCAATGTGAATGCGGCGTCACGGCGTGACTCCCTGCATGGCGAATTGGTGAGCTGCCTGGCCATGGGTAAAAGATGGATTTGCCTAAATATTCCACTTTAAAAATAATTAGTCAATGTTAAACTTTTTACACACAACCAGAATCGCCAAAAAACCGGCCTCGGCTGGATTTGATGGATGCGTGGCATATGAATGAGATATGATCTGCCCATGAACTCTCAAAAACTGTCTCGAAAGACCCAAGCCCTACCTGCTCCCAACAATGGAATCAGCCGCAGGAACCTGCTCAAACTTGCGGGCGGCGGAATGGGAATGCTCGCACTGGGAAGCTCAGCGTTCGCCAGTGAAACGGCGTCGGAAAAACCGGAGTTTTATCGCGCGAAAAACGGACGCATCAATCAATCAGTCATCTACTGGTGTTTCAAACCGATGCCTGTGCCCGAACTGGCGACGAACGCGGCGCGCATGGGATTGAAATCGGTTGAACTCGTCGGGCCGGAGTTTTGGCCGATGTTGAAGGACAACGGGCTGACCTGCGCCATCGCGCCGAGTCATGGCTTTGCGAAAGGATTTGCCCAACGCAGCGAACATGAGGAATGCCTGACTATTCTGCATCAGCGGATTGATGAATGCGCCGCCGCGGGCATCCGCAATGTCATCACCTTCTCAGGTTATCGCAAAGGCATTTCAGATGACGAAGGGATGAAGAACATGGTCGAAGGCTTGAAACAGATCGTGGGCCATGCGGAAAAGAAAAAAGTGACGCTGTGCCTCGAGGTGCTCAATTCACGCGTGCACAAGGAAATGAGGGGCCACCCCGATTATTTTTGTGACCATCTTGAACCGGGCATCGAACTCTGCAAGCAAATCGGTTCGGAGCGCATGAAAATCCTTTTCGATATTTACCACATCCAGATCATGGAAGGCGACCTCATCACGCGCATCCGCGAGTTTCATCCCTACATCGCGCATTACCACACGGCGGGAAATCCGGGCCGCAACGAAATTGATGACACGCAGGAAATCAATTATCCAGCCGTGATGAATGCCATACTCGCCACGGGCTACGACGGATTTGTCGGCCAGGAATTTGTGCCGTTGCGCGATCCAATGGCTTCTCTCAGCGAAGCCGTCAAGATTTGCGACATTTGATTTTCAGCCAATTCAACCAAAACATCTTTCAACCCATGATTCGAATCAAACCAGTTCGCTGCCTCGTGCTGGCCGTCCTTTGCGCGGCGGTGACCCAAATTCCATTCACCTCCCGCGCGGTCGAGCCGATTCACGCACTGCTTATCACCGGCGGAGGCACGCATGATTATGCGCACCAGAAAAATATTCTCACCGAGGGCATCAGCGCCCGCGCGAACGTGACCTGGAAAATCATTTACGAGGACGACCTGGTCCAACCTTCTAAACTCAAGACGCACGAACTGGCCATTTACAAGGAGCCGGACTGGACCAAGGGATTCGACGTGGTGGTGCATGACGAATGCTTCGGGCAGGTCACGAACGTGCCCTATATTGAACACATGGCCGAAGCGCATAAAAACGGGGTTGGCGCTGTGGTTTTGCATTGTTCCATCCACGCCTATCGGCTCGCGAAAACGGATGAATGGCGCAAAGTGCTCGGCGTGAGTTCGTATCATCACGAGGCGCTGCGCCCGTTCGTGGTCGAGAATCTCAATCCGGAGCATCCGATCATGAAAGGATTTCCGAAAACTTGGAAAGATTTTCCCGACGAGCTGTATGTGATCCAGAAGCTTTGGCCGAATTGCATCCCGCTGGCGCAAGGCATCGGCGCGAAGGAAGGCAACCAGGTTTGCATCTGGGTGAACACTTACGGCAAAGGCCGCACGTTTGGCACCACCCTTGGGCACGGCAACAATACAGTTGAATCGGATGTTTATCTCGACCTGGTGACGCGCGGTTTGCTTTGGGCCTGTCACAAATTGGATAAAGATGGGAAGCCGATGCCCGGCTACGGCCCGCAAACCAAAGCAGCCCGATGATCACCGCGCAGCAGCAACAGGCGGAATCAAATCGGGACGCAAAGTGGTATTCCGGAGTCACCGGTTATCAATGGCTCGTGCTCGCCATCGCCTCGGCGAGCTGGATGTTCGACGCATTTGAGGGGCAGATCTATAACATCACCCGCAACCCGATGCTGGCGGACATCCTGCACGCGCCCGCGGGCAGCGCTGACGTATTAAAGCAGGGTGACATGTTGCTGGCGTATTTCCTCGTTGGCGGAACGGCAGGCGGATTGTTGTTCGGCTCGCTTTCGGATAAATGGGGACGCAAGCCAACGATCGCCGTGACCATCCTGATGTATTCGCTCTTTTCCGGGCTGACATTTTTTGCGACCCAACTTTGGCAAATCGCGGCGTTGCGATTTCTGGTGGCGATGGGCGTCGGCGGCGCGTGGGGAGTCGGCGCAAGTTTGGTTGCGGAAGTTTTCCCGCCGAAGGCCCGCGCGCAAGCTTCGGGAATTTTTCACGCGACAAGCGTGCTTGGGACCTGGCTTGCGACACTTGCCGGGTTGGTGGTCGCCTCTCAATGGCGCTATGGATATGTGTTGGGAATTGTCCCTGCGTTGTTGATCCTTTGGATCAGGATCAGCATCAAGGAGCCTGAAAGCTGGCAATCGGCGAGCACAAAAGCGCATCAGAATGCCGGGCCGACGATGGGCAGCTTTCGCGAACTGCTGCTCAATCCGCGGTGGAGTAAAAACGCCGTTCTGGGCATGTTGCTGGCGGCGGTGGGCCTTGGAAGTTTCTGGGGCATCACCGTTGCCGGGCAAAATTTGACCGAGCAACTGCTCCTGCGCAATCACGTATCCGCAGTCGAGGCTGCGCAACATGCGAAAATTGCATACGGCTGGATTGAAACAGCGGGAGGTGGACTCGGGCTGCTGGCATTCGGGCCATTATCAGTATGGATTGGAAGAAGGCGCGCTTTTCAAGTGATGATGTTGGGCGCGTTCCTCATCGTTCCCATAACCTGTTACCTTCCCCAAACATATTGGCAGATGTTGATGATTCTGCCGGTGTTCGGCTTTCTGACTCTTGGCATCCACGCCGGCTACGCGATTTATTTTCCCGAATTATTTCCCACGCATCTGCGCGGGACCGGGACAGGATTTTGTTTCAACGTGGGGCGCATTCTTGCCGCTTCGATCCTGTTCCTGTCCGGCAGATTAAAATCAGAGATGGACCTGCGACTGGCAATCACGCTGCTGGCGCTGCTCTTTCCGATCGGCATTCTTATCGTCACTTTCATGCCGGAGACCAAAGGCCAGCCGTTGCCGGAATGATCACCACGTCCGCGCCAGTGTGCCGACGCAAAGAATTTCATTCAGCGTAATTGGATTTGCGGCGGCGTGGCGACCTGCTCCGTCATGGTGAGCATCGCGTCCGGATGCGTGCGCAGAAAAGAAGCGGGACAGGCGGGCGTCAACGGCCCATGCAACACGCGCCGCACCACGGCGCTTTGCCACGGGCGGTTGCAATAAAATCGGAGCCGGCGCGCCGCAAGGATTTCCTTCATTCCGATCGTCACAGCCCTTGGCGGCACAATCGAAATCTCACCGCCAACGGTGACGGAATTGATCGTGCGTGTTTCACGCGCAAGCGTGACAATTCTTGTGGATAAACCCGCAAAGGTTTTCGCAGAAGTTTGTTCGCCCGGCTCAGGAGGTTCATTGAACGCGATATGACCATTGATGCCAATGCCGCCGAAACACACATCCACGCCGCCACGCGCTTGAATGAATTTTTGAATCGCGCCCGGATCATTTGGGTCGGGAAAAATCCGGTTCTTCGGAACTGGCGCGAGCGCGCTTTCGAGCAAACCGTAAAACGAGCGGTTCATGTGGCCGCGAAAACCCAACGGGTGCTCTTCTGAAACGAGTTGGTCGTGCTCATCGAGATATTCGTCCATGTTGATGAAGACGACGTCGCGGCAGAAAATCTTTCGAGAATTAATCAATTGCGCAAGCACCGGGTATTGGTCCACCGGGCCGACCGGCACGATGAATGTCGCTGCGCGTGCGGCTTGTTTGGCGATTTCAATTTCGCTCAAGATGGCTCGCGCAAAATCTTCGGCAAGGGCCGCCGCGTCCCGGACAATACGGACCTTCACGGATTGGCCTTTTCCAAGTTCCGCGGCGGGGATTGAGAGGTATGCTGGAAAATGCCCGTTCATCGCAGCCCAAACTCTTCATGGCGGAAAATCATGTCAAGCCTCTTTCAAAAAAATGAGGCGGGAGATTGCTCTCCCGCCTCGGGACTACTGGGTTGGTGTTTAAGGATTGACGAGGCGGTAGAAGTTATAGTTGCCGGTGATCGGCACAACCACCTGGTTCGAGCCGTTCACCACGTTGACGGCGTTCGTCACAGGCGTCCAATTGCCGCTCAGCAAGGCCGGGCTTTGCTGCAAGGTGAATCCGCCGACGCCCACCGGCCATGCCAGTATCAAATTGCTGCCGCTCGGCGTCGCCTGCAGATCAACGAGGCTGATATAAACAAAGTTGCTCACCGTCTGGGTTGAAACAGCTCCACCATCTGCGGCAGTGAACCCGACAAATGCCTGCTGGCCGCCAACGATCGCGGGAACATTGACCAGCGCGTTAGTGGTGAATGTGTTGCTGTTTACCGTGTCGAACAATGTCACCGTCGCGCGACCATTCAGGTATTGCAATGCGACATTGATGGGATCGCCGCTGCCCAGATCCACAGGGGCAGTGCTGGTGTTCGGTCCGATGGCGCCGTTGCTGTCCAAGGCTATGCCGGCTCCGCCTGTAGCGTTGGTAAAGATGTCGAACTCGAGCGCCACGCTGTTGGTGATCGCACCTGGAGCGCCGTAACCCAGCGAACCGCCGGTCTGGAAGGTTGTATCGCCCAAGGCGGCTGCGCCACGCGAATCATTTTGCACCACAAAGGCCATCCCGTCCGCAATTGTGCCGAACGGATTGACCACCTGATACGTCCAGGTGGCAAGGAATCCGCCGACGTACACGGGAGCTTGATAAAACGTGCCGGAGGCCTGATGTCCCACGCTCTGGGTCAACTCCACAATGTTGGAGCCGCCGTTATAACCATAAAGAGGCAGTCCGGACCCGGACAAGCCGTTCGATGACCAGCCTGA
>Ga0070739_10004856_pt1 | contig 15646 bp, 15 predicted proteins | sample Coa_R1_7_FD_66445 | JGI IMG/M metagenome (GOLD analysis project Ga0070739, IMG submission 66445) | Surface soil microbial communities from Centralia Pennsylvania, which are recovering from an underground coalmine fire - Coalmine... | ecosystem: Environmental > Terrestrial > Soil > Unclassified ... | reverse complement strand
GTCGGCGTGGTCTTCGCGCTCATCCGCGTGGTGCTCGCGGTCGCGACGACGCACGGGCTCGGGCACGTCCTGTTCACGACGCCGGCCGTCACGCTCCCGAAGATGTTGGGCGGCTTCACGGTCGGCGGGACGGTCGAGCTCCCGGTCATCCTGCAGTCGGCGTCCGAGGGCTTCGCCATCGTCGGCATCATGGCCGTCTTCGGTGCGTTCAACGCGGTCGCGTCGCACTACGAGCTCGTGCAGTCGGCACCGCGCGCGTTCCACGAGCTCGGGCTCGTCGTGACGGTCGCGCTCGCGTTCGTGCCGTCGACCGTCCTCGCCGTGCGCGACGTGCGCGAGGCGGACCGGGCGCGCACCGGCGGGCGCCGGGTGGCGCGGCGAGGTCGTGTGCTGCGGACGGTCCTGCCGGTGCTGGAGAGCGGGTTGGAGCGCGCGGTCGCGCTGTCGGAGTCGATGGAGTCGCGGGGCTTCGCGCGCGAACGCGCGGCGCGCAGCGACCGGGCTGCGGCGTGGTGCGGGCTGGGCGCGCTGGTCGCGCTCGCGGGCGCGTTCGTCGCGCTCGTCGGGCGTGCGTCCGGTGCGGCCGGGCTGCTCGGCGCGCTGGGGTGCGGCGCGATGGTCGCGGCCGTGCTGCTCGCGTCGTCGGCGTCGTCGCGGTCTCGCTACCGGCCTCGCCGCATGACCGCGCGCGACTGGACCGTCGTCGCGTGCTCGATGTGCGCGCCGGTCGCGCTGGGGCTGCTGTCGCTCGCCGGCGACTCCAGCCTCGTGTGGTCGACGAGCCCGTTGCGCTGGCCCGTCTTCCACGTTCTGCCAGGGCTCGCGCTCCTCCCGCTCGCGGCGCCGGTGGTCGTCGCCCCCTCCCGGCGAATCGCCGGGCGATTCGCCGCGAGTGCGACGCTGAGCAGGGCCGACGCGTTGAGCGAGCGAGCCGAGAGGCGAGCGGAAGCGTGGCCCAGCGGCCCGGCGCCGCAGGCGCCAGGAGCGAAGACGTGAGCGGCGTCGCTTTTCGGGCGTTGTCGTTCGCCTACCCGGACGCCGTCGCGCCCGCCCTCGACGGCGTCGACCTCGCCGTCGCGGCCGGCGAGGTGCTGCTCGTCGTGGGCGCCTCGGGATCGGGCAAGAGCACGCTGCTGCGCGCGACCAACGGCCTGGTCCCGCACGCGAGCGGCGGTCGGTTCCGCGGCGACGTCGTCGTGGCGGGACGGTCGACGCGCACGTCGAAGCCGCGCGACCTCGCGGACGTCGTCGGGTTCGTGCACCAGGATCCCGAGGCGCAGTTCGTGATCGACCACGTCGAGGCGGACGTCGCGTTCGCGCTCGAGAACCTGGCGTTCGACGACGCCGCCATGCGACGCCGCGTCGAGGAGGTGCTCGACGCGCTCGGCGTCGCGCACCTGCGCGACCGGTCGCCCGCGACGCTGTCCGGCGGCGAGCGTCAACGCTGCGCGCTCGCGGGCGCGCTCGCGACCGCACCGGCGGTGCTGGTCCTCGACGAGCCGACGTCGCAGCTCGACCCGCAAGGTGCCGACGACGTGTTCGCGGCCATCTCGCGCCTCAACACGGACCTCGGTACGACGGTGCTGCTCGCGGAGCACCGGCTCGAGCGCGCCGCGCCGATGGCCGACCGCGCGGTCGTCGTCGAGCGCGGCCGCGTGTCCTCGCAGCCGGACACGCCGGCGCGGGTGCTCGGCGCCTATCCGGGTGCGCCCGCCGTAACACGACTGGGGCGCGTCCTGGGCTGGGATCCGCTGCCCGTGACAGTGCGCGACGCACGCGCGCTCGCCGCACGGACAGCCGTGGCACCGCACACCGACCGCGCGCCTCGTGCACGCGCCGCGCCGGGCGACGTCCTCGCCGAGACGCAGGACGTCCGCGTCGAGCTCGGCGGGCGCGAGGTGCTCCACGGCATCGACGTCGCGGTCCGGCGCGGCGAGGTCGTCGCGCTGCTCGGCCGCAACGGTGCGGGAAAGACGACGCTGCTGCGCGCGCTCGCGCAGCTGCTCACGCCGAGCGGTGGCGCGGTCCGCCGGGACGGAACCGTCGCGTACGTGCCCCAGGACCCGAACACGCTGCTGTTCGCCCCGACCGTCCGACGTGAGCTCGTCGAGACGTTGCGCCTCCTCGGCCGGCGCGACGAGGGCGCGGTCGACCACTGGCTCGACGCGCTCGGACTCGCCACGGTCGCGGAGCGCCACCCGCGCAGCCTGAGTGGCGGCGAGCGCCAGCGCGTCGCGGTCGGCGCGGTCGCGGTGGGCGGCGCGGAGCTGCTCCTGCTCGACGAGCCGACGCGCGGGATGGACGCGCCCTCCCACGCCGCGCTCGAGCACGCGATCGCCCAGCACGCCGAACGCGGCGGCGCGGTCGTGCTCGCGACCCACGACGTCGAGCTCGCCGCGCGAGTCGCGACACGCGCGGTCGTCCTCGGCGACGGCGACATCGTCGCGGACGGTGACGCGCACGACGTCCTTGCCGGCTCGCTGTTCGCACCGCAGGTGCTGCGCGTCCTCCCGCCGTTTCTCACCGTCGAGGACGTCGCGGCCGCGTGTGTGGAGGTCGCTCCGTGAGCGTGCGCGGGCGGCCGGTCGTGGTGTACGCGCTGATGCTCGTCGTGGGCTCGGCCGCGTTCCTGTACCCGTTCTGGCTGCCGAGCGAGGCGGTCCCGAACCAGGCGCACAGCGGCGACGCGCCGCTCGTCGCCGCGGTCGTCGGTGCGCTCGTGGTCGTCGCGGTCGCGCTCGAGGTGCGTCGCGGCACCATGAACGGCGCGACGATCGCGCTGCTCGGCGTGTTGAGCGCGATCTGCGGACTGCTCCGACTGCTCGAGCTGCCCGGCGGCGGCAACGGGATCTTCTTCCTCGCGGTGCTCGCGGGCGTCGCCTTCGGGCCCCGCTTCGGCCTGCTGCTCGGGCTGTGCGCGATGGCGGTGTCGGCCGTCATCACCGGCGGGATCGGCCCGTGGTTGCCGTTCCAGATGCTCGGGCTCGCGTGGATGACGGGCGGCGCGGGGCTGCTCGGTCGCGTCACCGCGACGACGCGCCCGCGCACCGAGGTGATCGTCGTCGCGGTGTACGGCTGGTGCTGGGGCTTCCTCTACGGGGCGATCATGAACCTCTGGTTCTGGCCCTTCGAGCGCGACATGGGCCCGCTGTCGTGGCAGCCGGGCATGGGGCTCGGCACGACGCTGCACCACTACTGGTCGTTCTACGTCGCGACGTCACTCGGGTGGGACGCCGCCGGCGCGATCGTCAACGCGGTGCTGATCCTCGTGCTCGGCGTCCCGTTGCTCCGCACGCTGCGCCGGTTCGCGCACCGGCTCGAGCCGGTCGTCGAGCTGGAACCCGACGACACGGCGTCGGCCCGCGTTCAGGCCGCGTGACCGGCCATCCACGACGCGTAGAGACGCGCGTACCGGCCGCCGCGCGCGACGAGCTCGTCGTGGGAGCCGAGCTCCACGAGCCGGCCGTCGTCAACGACCGCGATCCGGTCCGCGCGCGCCGCGGTCGACAGGCGGTGCGCGACGACCACGACCGTCCGTCCCTCCGTGAGCTGCTCGAGCGCGCGCTCGACGGTGCGCTCGGTCCCGGGGTCAAGGTTCGAGGTCGCCTCGTCGAGCACGAGCACGGTCGGATCGGCGAGCGCGGCGCGCACGAGTGACACGAGCTGGCGCTCGCCCGCGGACAGTCGCGACCCGCGCTCACGGACCTCGGTGTCGAGACCTTCGGGGAGCTCCTCGAACCGCTCGCGCAGGTCGAGCGCGTCGACGGCGGCTTCGATCTCGGCGTCGGTCGCGTCGGGCTTGCCGATCCGGATGTTGTCGCGCACCGTGCCGGCGAACAGGAACCCCTCCTGCGGGACGACGACGATCCGCTCGCGCAGCGACCGCAGCGACGCGTGGCGCAGGTCGACGCCGCCGAAGCGCACCTCGCCGTCACGCGGGTCGTAGAACCGCACGAGGAGCTTGGCGAGGGTGGACTTCCCGGCGCCCGTCGGACCGACGAGCGCGAGCCGCTCGCCCGGCGCGACCCGCAGCGTGACGTCGCGCAGGACGAGGTCGCCGATCCCCTCGCCGTCGCGTGAGCCGTACGCGAAGGACACCCGCGACACCTCGAGCGCCCCGGAGTCGGGCAGCTCGACCGGGTCGTCGGGCTCGTCGATCGTGGTCTGCACGTCGAGAAGGCCGAACACCTTGTACAGGCCGGCCCCCGCCTGCTGCACGGTGTTGTACTGCTGGCTCAGCTGCTGGATCGGGTCGAACAGGTTGTTGAGGTAGAGGACGAACGCGGCGATCGTGCCGACGCTGACCCCCCACCCCAGCGCGTGGAACCAGCCGCCGAGCCCGATGATGAGCGCGATCCCGACGACGCCCGTGAACTCCACCGCCGGGAAGTACGTCGACGAGATCCGCACCGTCTCCATGTGCGCGTCGAACTGCGCCTCGTTCGTGTTCCAGAAGCGCCGCGTCCACGCGCGTTCGCGCGCGAACGCCTGTACGACCCGCACGCCCGCGAGGCCCTCCTGCAGCGTCGCCATGTTCGTGCCGATGCGGTCGCGCACCTCCAGGTACGCGCGGTTCGACTCGCGGCGGAACCACGCGGTCGCCCACGCGAGCGGCGGGACGAGCACGAGCGTGCAGGCCGCGAGCAGCGGGCTCAGCACGAGGACCGCGATCACCGCGCCGACGAACAGCAGCGCGTTCTGGACGATCGACACGAGACCCTGCGACACGAGGTCCTGGAGCGAGTCGATGTCGGACGTCATGCGCGCGACGAGCTGACCGGTCTTCTCCCGCTCGTAGAAGTCCATGCCCAGGTCGGTCAGGTGACGGAACACCCCGACCCGCAGATCGCGCAGGAACGTCTCGGCGATGCGGGTGACCGACCAGATCACCTGACGGCCGAGCGCGAGACCGAGCAACGCGACGAACAGGAACATGCCCGCGGCGACGTTCAGCGCGCGTGCGTCGTGCTTGTTGAGCCCGGCGTCGATGCCGCGTCCGACGAGCGCGGGCCCCGCGAGCAGGCATGCGGCCTGGCCGACGAGCAGCACCACCGCGACGACGATCGACCGCCGGTAGGGGCGGAGCAGGCGCGCCGTCCGCCGGACGACGTGGCGCGCCTCGTCGCGCGTGAGCGTCTCGTCGCGGCCCGCCATCAGCCGGCTGCTTCCAGCTCGTCGCGCGACGGACGCTCGGTCGCGGCTGCGAGCACGCGCCGGTACGCGGGCGACGTCGCGAGCAGCTCGTCGTGCGTGCCCTCCGCGGCGACGCGGCCGCCTTCGAGGAGCACGACCCGATCGGCGAGGGCGACCGTCGCGGGGCGGTGGGCGATGATCAACGTCGTCCGCCCGGCCATGACCTCGCGCAGCGCGGCCCGGATCTCGTGCTCCTTCGTCGGGTCGACCGACGACGTCGCGTCGTCCAGGATGAGCACACGCGGCTCGGCGAGCACCGCGCGCGCGATCGCGACGCGCTGCCGCTGCCCGCCGGAGAGCCCGTAGCCCTGCTCGCCGACCACCGTGTCGTAGCCGTCGGGCAGGTGCTCGACGAAGCCCGACGCGCCCGCGAGGTCGGCCGCACGACGAACGGCGTCCATGCTCGCCTCGGGATCGGCGAACGCGATGTTCTCGCGCACGGTGTCGGAGAAGAGGAACGTGTCCTCGAAGACGATGCCGACCGCGCGCCGCAGGTCGCGCACCTTCACGTCGCGCACGTCGACGCCGTCGAGCAGCACGCGGCCGCCGTCGACGTCGTAGAAGCGCGGGACGAGCCGCGCGACCGTCGACTTCCCCGAGCCCGTCGCGCCGACGAGCGCGACGGCCTCGCCACCGCGGATCACGAGGTCGAGCCCGTCGAGCACGTGGCGACCGCCGCCGTACCCGAAGGACACGCCTTCGAAGCGCAGCTCCCCGGGGCCGTCCGGCAGCCCGTGCGCGCCCGGCCGGTCGCGGATCTCCGGCTCGGTGACGAGGATCTCGTGGATGCGACCCGCGGCGGCCGACGCGCGCGACGCCTGCGCGAGCAGCATCCCGAACATCCGCATGGGCCAGATCAGCATGAGGATGTAGAAGTTGAACGCGACGATCTGGCCGACGGCCATGTGGCCCTGCAACACGAGGTGCCCGCCGTACCAGAGGATCACGACCAGGCTGAGCTGGGGCAGGAAGTCGACCAGGGGCAGGAACCACGCGCGCAGCCGCGCGGCTTCGAGCGAGCGGTCCAGGACGGACCCGGCCTCCGCCGCGAGCTTGTCGCGCTGCGTCCGCTCCGCGCCGAAGCCCTTCACGACGCGCACGCCCGCGACGCTCTCCTCGACGACCCCCGACAGATCGGCGAGCTCCTCCTGCAGATGGAGGCTGACCGGCTGGATCTTGCGGGTGAACCGCTGCGCGGCGATGTTCAGCAAGGGCAGCGCGCCGAGCGCGAGCAACGCGAGGATCCAGTTCGTCGCCACGAGGATGACCGCGACGGCGAGGAGCTGCAGCACGCTCGCGATGCTGAGCGGGATGAGGATGACCACCGGCTCGATCTGCTGGATGTCGGTGACGGCGCGCGCCATCAGCTGACCGGTCTGCGCCTGGTCGTGGAACGAGAAGTGCAGGAGCTGCAGGCGCGCGAAGAGTTGATGGCGGAGGTCCGCCTCGGTGCGCAGCGAGATGCGGAACGCGCAGTAGCGCCGCAGCGACGTGCCGATCGCCTGCAGCACCCCGACCGCGCACGCGATGCCGACGTAGGTGGCCGTCGTGCCCGAGTCGCCGGTCTTGATGCCCTGGTCGATCGCGGCCGCGGCGAGCAACGGCACGGTGATCTTCGCCGCGGCCCACATCGCGCCCGCCCCGACGCCGCCCAACAGCCATCCGAGCTGGGGCCGCACCGTGGCGGCCATGAGACGCCAACCGGCCCGGCGGGCCGCGCGCTCGCTGTCCACTGCTCTCCCCCGCGTGCCCGTCGGGTCGCCAGGGATCGATCGGGCCGCCGGACGAACCTACCAGGGCGCCACGAATCACTACACCTGGGTTATTCGCGCACGTCCAGCTCGGCGAGCATCTCGGCGATCGCGTCGTGGTCGCAGTCGTCGTCGGTGGTGACCGCGAACACGGCCGCGCGTCCACCGTCGACCGTGATCGCGCGCGCGATCGCGCCGGCACGCGTCAACGCGTCGTCACCGGACGCGGCGAGCACGACGAGCTCGCCCTCGGCTGCGTGCGCGAGCGCAACGTCGCGCGCGTCCGCGCGACGGACGTCGATCACGCGCGGGTCAGTCATGCGCCGCGGCACGCAGCACGTCGACGATCTCGTCGCCGACGAGCTCCTCGCGCTCCAGCAGCGCGTCGCGCAGCGCGACGACGAGGTGACGGTGCTCGTCGAGCAGCGCGCGCACCTCGGCCTTCGCCTGGTTGAGGATGCGCTCCACGGCGGAGCGGCCCTCCTCGTCGCCGACGACCTTCGCGACGATCCCCTGGCTGATCGGCCCGGGCTCGATCGCGTCGAAGGACACGAGCGAACCGGCCATGCCGAACGACCCGACCATCTGCGCGGCGACGCGGGTCGCGGCGGCCAGGTCGCCGCCGGGCCCGGTGCCCGACTCGCCGAAGAACAGCTCCTCGGCCGTCATGCCGCCGAAGCTGATCTGGATCGCGGCGACGAGTTCGGTCCGCGTCCGGGTGAAGCGCTCCTCCGCGTCGGAGTGCGCGAGCAGGCCGAGCGCGTCACGCCGCTTGATGATCGACAGGACCTCGAGCTTGCGCCCGCGTCCGATGAGGTAGGCGACGACCGCGTGACCCGCCTCGTGCGTCGCGATCGTCCGCTTCTCCTCGTCCGTGTACTCGACGGGCTGCTTCAGGCCGATCTCCTCGGTGAGCTTGGCCTGCTGCACGTCCTCCCACGTCATCGCGTCCCGGCGGTCGCGCAGCGCCCACACGAGCGCCTCGTCGAAGAGGTGCTCGATCATCACGGGCGAGTAGCCGAACGTCATCGCGGCGAGCTGGTCGCGACGGTCGTCGCGGTCGAGCTCGGGGTCGTGGGCCTTCCTGCCGACGTAGTAGTCGATGATCTCGCGCCGCCCCGAGCGCGACGGGAGGTCGAAGTGGATCGACCGGTCGAAGCGACCCGGCCGGAGGAGCGCGGAGTCGAGGTCGGCGGCGCGGTTCGTCGCACCGATCACGAGGATGTTGGGCGACGCCGCCGGTCGCTTGACGAACTGGTGGTTCGACGGCAGGAACCGGTTGAACCAGTCGACCGCGATGCCGCGCACGCGACGGCCGAACGTCGGCTCGTCGAACGACTGGAGCTGCACGAGGAGCTCGTTCACGACGCCCGTGATGCCCTCGCGTCCGTCGACGCGCTCGACGCGCATCCACGCGGGCTCGCCGTCGGGTGTCTCGCCGAGCGCGACCGCGCTCGACGACCGCATGCCGCTGCGCGCGCCCGCGATCGCGTCGATCTCCTCGATGAACCCGATCGCGCCGCCTTCGCGCCGGGCCGCCTTGCGCAGCTGCTTGAAGAACGCACGGATCTTGCGGTTCGTCTGCCCGTAGTACATGGACTGGAACGCGCTGGCGGACACGAACAGGAACGGCACGCCCGCTTCGCGGGCCATCGCCTTCGCCATGTGCGTCTTGCCCGTGCCGGGCGGGCCCTCGAACAGGATCGCCTTGCGCGGGTTGCCGCCCATCCGCTCGCGGAACGTGCGGTACGCGAGGAACAGGTTGAGCGTCTTGACGACCTCGTCCTTCACCACGCCGAGCCCGACGACGTCGTCGAAGCCCACGGGGATCTCGCTCGGTCGGAACGTCACGTGCGGCGAGCGGCCCGCCGCGGCCATCGGAACGGCGAGCACGAGGCCGAGCACGACGATCAGCAGCAGACCCGGCAGGTAGTCGTGGAACCCGGCCGGCAGGCTGATGTCGGGCCAGCCGAGATGGACGGGCCGGCCGACGGCGATGCGCCACCACGCGTACCCGGCGAACGGCGTCAGCGCGAGGAGGATGCGCCCGATCCGCCGGCGCCGGCTGCGCTCCCGCTGCCGCGCGACGTCGCCGAGCGACCCGCCGAGGACCTCACCCCGGCCGAGGAGCCGGACGTCGATCGTCCGATCGCGTCCGTACAGCGACGGCACGGAGACCTCATCGGCAGTTTTGTCGAATTCATCGAGCATTCGGACCGTTCCTCGACCACTCTGGGTCGACTCCGCTCCGGCGTCCCGGCCATCCGGCCACGCCTTCGCTTCGTCTCGACCGCTCTGGGTCGACTCCGCTCCGGCGTCCCGGCCATCCGGCCACGCCTTCGCTTCGTCTCCGGCCACTCTCCGGCGCCGTTTCGTGACCTTATGCGACACCTTTGCCCCCACGGGTAGGGTCCGGCGGTGAGCCGTCTCCCGCCCGGCCACGAGCCACCGCCGAGCCGCCCGGGTGACCGCTTCGACGCCCGGATCGGCCGCGCGCAGCAGGCCGCGACGGCGGTCGCGCTGCTCGCCGGGTTCGCGTTCCGGGCCGACTCGATGATCCCGATCTGGACCCTCGTCCTCGGCGTCGACGCCCTCGCCGGCCCCCGGCTGGGCCCGCTGGCCCGGCTCTATCGCCTGACCCTCGCCGGCCGCCTCGGTCCGGCGCGGGCGACCCACGAACCCGGGCGGCTGCGGACGAACGCGCTCCCCGAGGTGGTCGTCCTGCTGGTCGCGTCGGGGGTGTACGTGCTCGGCGTCACCGCGCTCGCGTGGGTGCTGGCGCTCGTCGTGGCGGCCGCGGCGGCGTACTCGGCGGTGACGGACGCGTGCGTCGGATGCGAGATCCACCGCTGGCACAACCGCGCGCGCTGACATGGTCGGCATGAATGCCCGATCCCTGTCTGTTGGCGCGCCCACTTCCCGGTCGACCACGCGACCCGCTCCGCGCGATCCGTTCGACGACGCCGACGCGCGAGAGCTCCGCTCGGCGGAGTCCGCCCTGCCCATCCTGTTCGAGCTGCACCGGCCGACGTCCGTGCTGCACGTCGGCTGCGGGAACGGTGCGTGGCTGAGCTGGTTCGAGCGCTACGGCGTCGACGACTGCACGGGCGTCGCGCTCGCGCATCCCGCGGACGGTCTCACCCACGTGGCACGCGATCGCGTCGTCGTGACCGACGTGCGCGCCCCGTTCGACCTGGGCCGTCGCTTCGATCTCGTCGTCGCGCTGGAGCTCGCGTCGCGCCTCCCCGCGCGCGACGGCGACGTGCTCGTCGACAACCTCGTCCGTCACGGCGACATGGTGCTGTTCTCCGCGGCGGTGCCGGGCCAGCCCGGCCCACACCACGTCAACGCGCAGTGGCCGCAGTACTGGATGGAGCGGTTCGACCGGCGCGGGTTCGTGTGCGTCGACGCGATGCGACCCCGGTGGTGGAACGTCGAGTCGATCGACTGGTCGTACCGGCAGAACACGTTCCTCGTCGTCTCCGAGGTCCGGCTCGCGCACTCGGCGCGCCTGCGCCTCGAGCACGAGGTGCACGCGCAGTCCCCCGTCGCGATGATCCACCCGGAGTGCTGGCTCGACGTGCACGGCCCCGACGCGCCGGTCGTCGCGGTCGAGCCGACCGCGACGGTGAAGCGCAACCGGCGCACCCGGCGCGCCGCGCGCCTGCTCCACCGGCGCGCACCCTGACCGCCTACCCGGGGCGCAGCCCGGGAGGGATGTCGTCGCGGCGCGGGTTCTGCTCGTCCCGACGTGACAGCAACGGCGTGCGCGTCGGCCAGTCGATCGCGAGTGCCGGATCGTCCCACGCGACGCCGAGCTCGTCCTCGGGGTCGTAGTAGCGGTCGACGAGATAGGTGATCGTCAGATCGGTGATCGCGCAGAACCCGTGCGCGACGCCGGGCGGGATGTAGACGCCGCGGTGGTCGCCGTCGCCGAGCTCGAGCGTGAGCGACGTGCCGTCGGTCGCCGACGACGCGCGCAGGTCGTGCAGCGCGACGAGCGCGCGTCCCGCGGGGACGTACCAGTAGTCGGCCTGGTGCAGGTGGTAGTGCAGGCCGACGAGGCAGCCGGCCTTCCGGTCGGCCCGGTTCGCCTGGACCATCGCCGGGGTGCCGGGGAGCCACTCCTGGCGGTACGTCTCGACGAACAGGCCGCGGTCGTCCGCGAAGACCTTCGGCTCGACGATCACGACGCCGTCGATGACGGTGGACGGGATGACGTTGGCCACGGCGCGGGAGCCTGCTCTGCTCAGGTCGTCAGGATCAACACCGCCGACACGACGACGAGCGGCGCGACCAGCCAACCGAGGTGCGCGAGGCCGTCAGTGGTGCCGGTGGCGAGGACCGCGATCGCGAGCAGCCAGGCGTTGCGGACGAGCGCGCGCGCCGACATCGGACGCGTGCTGAGCGAGCCGAAGCAGCGGCACGGCTCGGTCGTGCCCCGCTGCAGCTCCGCGACGACGACACCGGTGAACAGCGCGAACGCGGCGATCGCGAGCCAGACCGGCCAGCGCGACGACACACCGAGCACGAGCGCGGACACCACGAGCTCCGCGACCGGCACGGCCGCCGCGGCCGCGGGCGCCATCGAGGCGGGGACGCCGAAGCCCGCGAGCTGCCGCTCGCTCCCGCGCCACGCGACGAGCTTCGCGAGCCCCGAGCACGCGAGGACGACGCCGATCGTCAGGCGGGCGGCGGCGGCGAGCGACCCCGCGCTCACACCTCGTCGCTTACGGCACGAGGCGCCCGTAGGTGCCGCGGTAGAAGACGAGCGGACCCGCGTCGGCCGTCACCCCGAGCTCCAGCACGCGGCCCACGACGATGACGTGGTCCCCACCCTCGTACTCGGCCCACATGTCGCAGTCGACGTACGCGTGCACGTCGTGCAGGACGGGCGACCCGGCCGCGCTCGGGCGCCAGCCCGCGGCCGCGAACCGGTCGATGCCCTTCTGCGAGAAGAGCCGGCACAGCTCTTCCTGGTGCTCGTCGAGGATGTTCACCGTGAACTGGCGCGCCTTGCGGATGCGGGGCCAGGTCGTCGACGTCTTCGCGGCGCAGAAGAGCACGAGCGGCGGGTCGAGCGACACCGACGTGAACGAGTTCGCGGCCATGCCGACCGGTTCGCCGTCGTCCATCGCGGTGACGATCGTGACACCCGTCGCGAAGTGACCCAGCACCGCGCGGAAACTGTCCGCGTCCGGCGTGAGCACCCGATCCGCCGGCTCCGTCGCCTCCGTCACACCCGACTCCTCGCGCCGACGGGCACGCGCAGCGCGACGCGCATGCCCTCGTGCGCAGCGACGATCTCCGGACCGCCGAGCCGGGACGACAGGTCACACGCGACGTCGCGCATGCGATCGACCTGGTCGTCGTCGTGGACCGGGTCGTGGTGGAAGAGCGCGAGCGTGCGCGCGCCCGACTCCCGCGCGACGTGCACGGCGTAGTCGGCGGTGCAGTGCCCGAAGTGCGGCTTCAGCGCGAACTCCTCGGGCGTGTGCTGCGCGTCGTGGATCAGGAGGTCGACGCCGTCGCACAGCTCGAGCACCTCGGACGGCACGTGGTCGACCGGCATGTCCGGACAGCAACCCTGCCCGTGGTCCGAGATGTACGCGACGGACGCGCCGTCGACGTCGACACGGAAGCCGAGCGCGGGGTCGGTGTGGCGCACCCAGCACGACCGCACGCGCAACCCGCCGCGCGTGAAGTCGTCGTTGCCGATGCCGGTGAACGCGACCTCGCCCTCGAGGTCGTGGGGGCGGATCGGGAAGTAGGGCGGTCGCATGACGCCCGCGAACACGTCGCCGAGGGATCCCTCCCGCTGCGCGGGGCCGTAGACGTCGAGCCCGGCGTCGACGCTGCCGAGCGGTGCGAAGAACGGCAGGCCCTGGATGTGGTCCCAGTGCAGGTGCGTGAGGAGCGCGATGGCCTGGTAGTGCGCGTCGAGGCCGGCGTCGCGCAGATCGGTGCCGTAGGTGCGCAGCCCGGTCCCGAGGTCGAACACGACCGGGGCCCGCCCCACCGCCTCGAGCACCACGCACGACGTGTTGCCGCCGTAGCGCGCGATCCCGGGCCCGTCACACGGAGTCGACCCCCGGACGCCGTAGAAATGCACGTTGACGCCGCCGGGCACGGGGGGAGGATACCCATCCTCCTCGGGAGCCCCAACTGCCGGGTGCACGTCGTCGTCGGTCAGCTGAGCACCCGGCGGCGGAAGCCCTTGATCCCGAGGTAGAGCAGGCCGGCGGTGAACGCGAGCATCACGCCGTAGACCACCCACAGGCTCATGTGCGGGCTCTTCGTGAGCGCGGCGCGGAAGCCCTCGCAGATGTAGACGAGCGGGTTGAGCGTGACGAGCCACTTCAACCAGGAGAAGCCGCCGATCTTGATCGGTTCCAGGCTCGTCCACGGGTAGTAGATCGCGCCGAGGAACGTGATCGGGATGAGGATCACGCCGAAGAGGATCGGGACCTGGCGGGGGTCGAAGCGCGTGCCGAACGTCAGCCCGAACGACGCCGACAGCACGCACGCGAGCGGCGTCAGCGTGAGCAGCACCGGCCAGTCGATGTGGAGGTGGACCGGTGTCGCGGGGACGACCGCGGCGATCGGGAACACCAGCAGCGCGGAGAACAGGCCGCTGAGCGCGCCGGCCACGACCTTGCCCGCGGCAACCATCCACACGGGCATCGGCGCCATGACGCGGTCCTCGATCTCCTTCGTGTAGCCGAACTCCTGCACCATCGGCAGCGCGACCTGCTGGATGCCCTGGAACAGGATCGACATGCCGACCACACCCGCGACCAGCGTCGTGGAGAACGCGGCGGCCGACGCGCCCGCGCCGCCGATCCCCTGCCCGATCTTCGGGAACACGAACGTGAACACGAAGACGAGGAGGAAGGGCTGCAGCACGGTGCGCGGGATGAACTCCCCGAGGTTCTTGCGCTGCACGGTGAGGTCGCGCAACAGCAAGGCCTTGAACGCGGTCAACGCGGCGGCGCGCGTGGGACGGAGCTCGCGCGCGGTGCCCGGCGAAGTGGTGGTGGTCACTGCGGTCGTGGTCATCAGTCGCGCAGGTCCTTTCCGGTGAGCTGGATGAAGACGGTCTCGAGCGTCGGCTCCGACACCGAGACGTCGTTGATCGTGAAGCCACCGCGCTCGGCCGTCGCGATCACGTCACGCAGCGCCGAGCGCGAGCCGCGCTCGCTGAGGCGCACCGACCCGTCGACGACGCGCGCGCCCGTCACCCCGCCGACCGACTGCTCGAGCAATCGCGCGAGACCGTCGAGGTCGCCGTCCGCGGTGATCGTGATCAACGTGTCGGCGTCGATCGAGCGCTTGAGCGCGGCGGGCGTGTCGAGCGCGAGCAGGTGGCCGTGGTCCACGATCGCGAGCCGGTCGCACAGCTGGTCGGCCTCCTCCATGTAGTGCGTCGTGAGGAGGATCGTCTGACCCTGCGCGTGCAGCTCCCCGAGGATCTCCCAGAGCGCGATGCGGCTCTGCGGGTCGAGGCCGGCGGTCGGCTCGTCGAGGAACAGGATCGCGGGATGGTGCAGGATCGACCGGGCGACCATGAGCCGTTGCGCCATGCCCCCGGACAGCGCGAGCACGGGCATCTTCGCCCGGTCGGTGAGGCGGAACTGCTCGAGCCGGTAGTCGGCCTCGGCGCGCGCCTCCTTCGCGCTCATCCCGAAGAAGCGGCCGTGGTAGTAGAGGTTCTCCCAGACGCTCAGCGCCCGGTCGAGCGTGTTCGTCTGCGGAACGACGCCGATCACCTGCTTGGCGAGCGCGGGTTGCGCGACCACGTCGATGCCGCCGACCCAGGCGCGTCCGCTCGTCGGGATGACAGTGGTCGTGAGCATCCCGGTCGTCGTCGTCTTGCCGGCGCCGTTGGGGCCGAGCAACCCGAAGATCTCGCCGCGGTACACCACGAGGTCGATGCCGTCCACGGCGCGCACGCCGCCCGGGTACACCTTCGTGAGCTTCTCGGTCCGGATGACCTCCTCACGGCCGTTCGTCTGTTGCCTCGTCGCGGTCGGTGTGGAGGTCGTCGTGTCAGCCGACACGCTCGTCATCGCGTGCCTCCTCGGTTCGGGGGGCGAAGTGATCGGTGACGCGGGCGAGCAGCCGCCCGAGTTGCTGGTACCCGTGCGGTGACAGCACGTCCGCGAGCTCACCGTCGAGGCGAAGGGCCTCGCGGTTCAGGCGGTCGTGGACGCGCCGCCCGTCCGGCGTCAGCGCGACCCGGATGACGCGACGGTCGCGCTCGTCGCGCTCGCGCGTCACGAGGCCCTCGGACTCGAGCCGGTCGAGATGCCGCACCACCGTCGCCGGGTCGATGCGGATGCCGGCCGCGAGCTCGCGCTGGCTCGGGCGCGCGCCGTCGACGAGGTGGACGAGGACCTTCCAGGTCGTGAAATCGCCGCCGCGCTCGCGCATCCGCGCGTCGAGCTCGGCCTGCAGGACGCGGTGCGTCCACGCGATGCGACGCCCGAGGAACTCCACCGACGGTTTCATGGTGCACAAATGATTAGCACACCAACGGTTAGCGGCGCAACCACCACGCCTTCGTTCAGGGTTCGGTGACGCAGCGGTTGTCGAGCTCGCCGAGGCGCTCGATGCGACACACGACGCGCTGACCCGGGCGCAGCGACACCTTCGGGTCGCGGGCATCGCCGATCCCGCCCGGTGTTCCGGTGCTGATCACG
>Ga0070739_10004855_pt1 | contig 15646 bp, 10 predicted proteins | sample Coa_R1_7_FD_66445 | JGI IMG/M metagenome (GOLD analysis project Ga0070739, IMG submission 66445) | Surface soil microbial communities from Centralia Pennsylvania, which are recovering from an underground coalmine fire - Coalmine... | ecosystem: Environmental > Terrestrial > Soil > Unclassified ... | reverse complement strand
ATTTGCTCCCGCGCCTGTTCAGTAAGCGCCGGAAAACGAACCTGGACCATTGCTACGGCGGCGTCCCGTACAGACTGTAACGCCTGCTCAGCCTCTTGCCTGGCCTGCTCAGCCTCTTGCCTGGCCTGCTCTACTTCCTGCTGGGCCTCGGCTCTGGCTTCCTGCCGGGCAAGAAGTTTGGCCTGCTTGACCTCCGCGCGTATCTTCTTTACCTTTGGATGCTCTTCCCACAGAGGATCATACATGCTCAGCCTCCTTTGAACTTCCTCTTTCTCCTGTGCAGGAACGGCATCTGCCCGCTCCAGCAGGAGTTCCATCCATACCAACTGTTGAGATAACGTAACCTCATCCTCGCGATAAAGCTCAGCCAACTCGTCTATTGCTCTGTCGATCAACTCGCGGTGGACCCCGTGCATTGCTGGCAATAGCGGATACATAGCTACACGATGTTCCTGCCCGATACATGATTTTGTACACTCGATCTATACGCATCGTGGGTTTGATACGTTCGACATCAATTGTCTCTTTATACACTGCTTTGGGGAGGATCAGCGGTAGAATCACCTCAGGCTGTTGCTGTACCCACTCTTTCAAAGTTGAATCATATGCCTGTGGTCGTTTCCGTAGGCGATAGCTTTTTGGTTTTGCCATCCCTTGTACGCGCCCTTCCCTCAAGATTTTCTGCCAGGATAGCGGAGGCGTATTGACTCAACAATTCTCAATTATGTGTATTTCGATGCTCAAATATACGGATTTAAAAACGGCAGCGCTTAACTACGCAAAAAAGGCACCCTCGCATGAGGGTGCCCAACCAGCTATAGATGAGCTTACTTTGGTAGCAGGGAGCCTTACTTCCCGCCCTTCTTGCCGTGTTTGAGGGCGGCCTGAGCCGCGGCCAGGCGCGCGACGGGAACACGGAACGGCGAGCAGCTTACATAGTCCAGCCCGACCATGTGGCAAAACTCGATGCTATCGGGATCGCCGCCGTGCTCGCCACAGATGCCCAGTTCGAGGTGCGCATTGGTCTTGCGCCCCTTCTCTGCTGCCATGCGCACAAGCTGGCCCACGCCATCGCGATCCAGGGTCTGGAAGGGGTTGATGGGCAGGATCTTCACCTTCTCCTTCAAGCCAGGCTCCTCCAGGCCATCGATGTACTTGAGCAGGAACTTGCCCTCGGCATCATCGCGGCTGAAACCAAAGGTCGTCTGCGTGAGGTCGTTGGTGCCGAAGCTGAAGAAGTCCGCAACGGTAGCGATCTGATCGGCAGTGAGTGCCGCGCGCGGCAGCTCGATCATCGTACCGAACTTGTACTCGACATTGCCACCCGACTCGCCGGCGATCTCCTTCGCCGTTGCCTCAAGCTGGCGCCGCACCTCTTTTAGCTCGTTGACATGACCGACCAGCGGAATCATGATCTTGGGCTGGAGCTTCTTGCCCTCTCTGGCGAGTTCGGCGGCGGCTTCGAGGATCGCACGCGTCTGCATGACGTTGATTTCAGGGAAAAGCAGGCCCAGGCGGCAGCCGCGCAGGCCGAGCATCGGATTCATCTCGCGCATTGCTCCGACGGCTTCGAGCATCTGGCGCTTCTCCTCCAGCTCCTTTTCATGCCCGCCCTCGGTCTCCAGTCGCGTCACCTCAACGAGCAGATCCTCGTAGGAGGGCAGGAACTCGTGCAGTGGCGGATCGATAAGACGGATCACGACGGGGTAGCCCTCGCCGGTCCTGGGATCGACCATTGCCTCGAAGATGCCTTTGAAGTCGCTGCGCTGGAAGGGCAGCAATTGATCGAGCGCGGCCTGGCGCTCCTCCCTGGTCTTCGCCAGGATCATCTTCTGCACGATAGGCAGGCGCTCCTGCTCCATGAACATATGCTCGGTGCGGCACAGGCCGATGCCCTCGGCTCCGAAGGTGACGGCCCTCCTGGCGTCGCGCGGGTAGTCGGCGTTGGCCCAGACGCCAAGCTCACGATACCTGTCGGCCCAGGAGAGCAGCTTCTTCAAGTCAACTTCTTTATCGTAATCGGCGTCAACCGTTTTGATAATGCCCGCGAACACCTCGCCGGTAGCGCCATCGATGGAGATATCGTCGCCCTCGTGAATGACGATATCGGAGCCGACCACGCGGAAGAGGCGCTCCTCCTCGTTCACACGAATCCCTTCGGTTCCGGCGACGCAGGGCAGGCCCAGCCCGCGCGCCACCACGGCGGCATGGCTGGTCGCGCCGCCGCGAGCCGTCAGGATGCCCTTCGAGACCAGCATGCCATGCACATCATCGGGGCTGGTCTCGGGACGCACCAGCACGACGGGCGTGCCGGCTTTGCCAAGCTGCTCGGCGCGGTCAGCGTCGAAGACGGCCTTGCCAAAGGCCGCGCCGGGCGATGCATTCAGGCCCTTTGCCAGCAGGCGGCCTTCTTTCGTGGCACGCTCTTTCTCGGACTCGTCGAAGCGGGGCAGCAGCAGATGGTACACCTGCACCGGCTCGACGCGATTGATAGCCTCCTCCTCGCTAATCAGGCCCTCCTCGACCATATCTACGGCGACCTTGACGGCTGCTGGAGCGTTGCGCTTGGCCGAACGCGTCTGAAGCATGTAGAGGCGGCCCTTTTCAACCGTGAACTCAAGGTCCTGCATGTCGCGGTAGTGACGCTCCAGGCGCGCGGCGATATCCTCGAACTGCTGGTAGACATGCGGCAACTCTTCTTTCAGGCGATCAATTTTCGAAGGGGTGCGTATGCCGGCCACCACGTCCTCGCCCTGGGCGTTGAGGAGATATTCGCCGTACAGCTTTTTCTCGCCGGTAGTGGGATTGCGCGTGAAGGCGACGCCTGTGCCGCTATCATTGCCCATATTGCCAAAGACCATCGTCTGCACGTTGACGGCGGTGCCCAGATCGTGGGGGATCTTGTTAAAGTTGCGGTAGTCGATGGCACGCTTGTTATTCCAGGAAGCGAAGACGGCTTCGATAGCTTTGCGCAACTGCTGATAGACATCGGTGGGGAATGGCTCACCCGACTGGCGCTCGGCGATCTGCTTGAACTCGACTACCATCTGCTTCAAATCGGAGGCCGGGATCTCGGCATCGCTGGAAACGTGGGCACGCTCTTTATACTGATCCAGAACGGCTTCGAACGCGCGCGGATCGGCGTCGAGCACGATCTTGCTGAACATCTGGATGAAACGACGATACGCGTCGTAGGCGAAGCGCTCATCGTTGGTCAGGGCGACCAGGCCCTGCACCGTCTCGTCATTGATGCCCAGGTTGAGCACCGTGTCCATCATACCGGGCATGGAGAACTTCGCCCCGGAGCGGACGGAAACGAGCAGGGGATTGTTCTTATCGCCGAAGCCCTTGCCCGTCTGCTGCTCGACGATCTTGAGCGCGGCAAGAGCCTGCTCCCACATGCCATCTGGGAAACGCTTGCCAGCATCATAGTAGGCGTTGCATGCCTCGGTGGTAATCGTAAAGCCGGGGGGGACGGGCAGCCCGGCGTTGGTCATCTCCGCGACTCCCGCGCCTTTGCCGCCGAGCAGGTCGCGCATCTGGGCGCTGCCTTCGCTGAAGAGATACACCCACTTGCGCGGAGAGCGCTTGACCGCCTCTTCCAATCCAGAGGAAGTAATCTGTTGCGTCATGAAAAATATCCTCCAGGTACTAACTCTCTTTTTCTTTCCATATAGCTGCTACGCACGTAATAGAATATCTTTTGCCCAGCGAACCACCTTACGGGCGCTCTGCATATAGCTCCTGGCCTGTTCCGCGCTAATAATCTCATCAGCTTCTTCCGGTGGGGTGTTGGCGTAGAAGGCTTCGGGGTGGAATGGCGTCAGGACGGCCATCTCGTCCTGAATTTCCGCGGGGGCGCCAACGCGCTCCCCCAGTCGGCGCAGATCGTGGTCGTAGGGCGAGCGGCGCCCGAAACGGAAGAGGCTGATGGCCTGCGCCGCCTTTTCCGCCGCCTGGTTGCAGTAATCCGCGCAGGCAAAGTGGCGTCCGAGACTTGCTTCCAGCCCGGCGGTAGCCATGTCCTGCGCGGCCTCCGCGAAAAGCCCCAATGCCCCTTGAACGTCGCTGTCCTGGAAGATCTGCGTGTCCTCGTCGTCATCTTCGCCAGGCAATGTCGCTGCATGCGTATCTTCCACTGATGGCTGATGAAGTGTCACACCCTGTAAGAGTAGCCGCTCTAGCTCGTCTTTGTCGCTCCCGCCCTTGCCGGGCGCTCCATTGGGGCTGTCATGCATCTGTGACATACTGAGTTTCAATCCTCAACAGTTTTTTGTGAACTGCTGCTATACCTGCACTTTCGTGAGCAGGCTCGCCAGGATACGCCAGACTGGTTTGTTTGGCAATATCTTGCTTATTGCCGAACAGGTGTTGTGAGTATCCATTAGAAATGGGCAAACCATGCATGTTCTATTACATAGCATAACACTACTGAACTGTCCTGCACATACTAATCCTAAGAGGCACGCTGTGTCAATGCTTTCAGAGAGTGTCTGAGGCTCCGCATCTCGCCTGCCTGCTCCGGGCGCGCCTTCGCGCGGCTTCACCGCGCAAGAAATATACTATGGTGTGGGACGGGCGCGAAGCGTCCGTCCCACACCATAGTATATAAGGCGGGCGGGCAAGGCGCGAGGACGCGAAGATATCGGAATACTTGACATAATATGAATGGACGAGGAGGGACTGCCAGATGCTCAGCATTGTCTCCCACCCCGTTTAAACTCAAGGGGCAATCGCTCCCCCGCTGTCTCTTTGGCCTGATACTGTGGCTACGCGCCCGCATTATGCAGCGCCAGGGCCGCAAGATTGATCGCCAGCATATAAGCGTTGTAGCTGCCAAGCCCTGTTGCCAGATCATAGCCGGGCGTGGCAGGATACTTCCCCTGATTTGCGCCGGAGAAATCGTTGTTGCCAGTTGTCACGTCATGGAAACAGCCCGGGTAAGCACTCGCATCTCTGGCAACCTGGTAGAGCAGCGGAGCCATAAAGCCGAGAGCAGGCCCCCCCTGCCGCTGCGACAGCTCGCTGGCTAAGGTTGCGAAGGCTGCCCACAGTGGGGCGGCAGCCGAGGTGCCACCAATAACCTTCCAGGGTTGACCGCCGGCACAACCCGCCTGCATCGCCGCGCAGTATACAAGATAGCCTCTGTTGGGATCGGCATTCAGGGATACGTCGGGCGTTTCACGGCAAATCGTACCCGCCGGTGCATGGCATGGTATTCCAGAACTGTAGGCATTCTTGACTCCCGGCGCATTCTGCCAGGGAGCTGCGGGCCAGTAGCGACTGATGCCGCCGGTGGAGGCGCCGCCTCCGCCCGTCGGCGCATTCTGCGCCGTATTCCAGACGCTTTCGCTGCCATATGATGCCGTTCCTACGAGCGCCAGCGAGGTGCCACCCACGCCGATCACATAGGGCTGCGAGGCCGGATCGCTGATGTCAAGTGCTGTATTTTGCGCGCTATTATCGAAGTAGCAGCCGGAGCTGCCGCTATCGCCCGATGCCGCGAAGATACTCTGGCCTTGCAGTACCGCTTCCTGGAACAGAGTATTCTCCTGTTGCAGCATCGAAGGATCCGCAAGTGGCTCACACAGGCCCCAACTGGTGCTGATAACCGGCACATCATCCTGAACGATCTGCGCCCATTCCGCGAGCACGTCGGCGTTATCGTTGGCAGCTTCGTAGATCTTCAATGCGCTCAGCCCCGGCGCTGCACTCAAGACCAGTTCGGCATCCATCTCAACCTCGATTGCTCCGCTGTCAAGCGCAGCCGCATGCGATCCGGCGGAGACGGCCTGAATGGTGGTATGGCCGCCACCGAAACAGGCGCTATAGGCCGCAAGATCGCCAGGCGAGAAAGCGCCCAGTTCGAAAAGTCCTACAGTCTGCCCTTCGCCATGATCCCCCGAACTGTACAACTGTTGCAGGTTGTAGGCTCCGGCGATCTGATCGGGTGTGTAATAGCCGGGACCATGTGCCGGGCATGCACTCGCCCGGCGCTTCGTCGCGGGCAGCGGTCCGAGAGAGAGCAGCGCCGCATGCTGCCAGCGAGCGGCATCATTCAGGCCGCTGATCGTCTGAACCGCGCCCGCTAGCTGTGCCGGTAACAGAGGAGCCTGAGCGTTGGCATAGAAAGTTCGCCCATCGGGGGCCTGATAGTTATTGATGCTCACCTGAAATGTGCGCTCAACCTGCGCCACGCTGCCGGTAAAAGCTATCAACAGGCGATGGCTGTAGGTGTGGGTGATCGTAAAGCCGGCGGCCTGCAAGAATTGCAGCAGCGCGCTATAATCAGCCTGGTCCGGGCCGAATATCTGCCCATACTGCGCGGAGGAGAGAAAGCGATGATAGCTACTCGATTCCGGGCGCGAGAGATTCCGCAAATAGCTATTCAAGACTGGCTGATTGCGGGGGCGCAGGCCGATAGCGAGCGAGATGCGCTGCTGTGGATCGGCGGGACCTCGCAAACCGCTATGCTCAATAAGCGGCGTCAGCGTATCGGGAAGCGCAATCGATCCCGCCGCCTGGGCGGGAATAAGCGCCAGTTGCAGCGCGGATACGCCAATACCAAACATGAGCGCCAGCAGTGGAGTGACAAGAGCCAGCAAACGGCTGTACCGGCGATAGAGGTGCAATGGTGATATCAATTTTGACCTCCCTTACAACGTGACCTCATCTCTGTTCCCTTCCATTCTAAGCTTTACTCCAGAAGAAATATATGGGATAAAGGTACTAGCCGATGAAGCTTTCCTATCGCTCGCGCCTGCGGCGCTCGCCGAGGGGAGGAGGTATGGAGAAGAAGGCGCTGCGCGCCTTCTTCTCCATACCCCCTCCCACGCGCCGCTCCTCCCCGCACGGGATTGATGCTGTCGCGCAGAAGATCCCCTTCGCGCCTTCTTCTCCATACCTCCTCCCACGCGCCGCTCCTCCCCGCACGGGATTGATGCTGTCGCGCAGAAGATGTCCCGCGCCTTCTTCTACACCACATCCTCCCGCGCCGCTCCTCCCCGCACGGGATTGATGTTGTCGCGCAGAAGATCCCCTTCGCGCCTTCTTCACACGCCGCCTCCCCCCGCACGGGATTGATGTCGTTGCGCAGAAGATCCCCTTCGCGCCTTCTTCTCCATATCCCCTCTCGCGCGCCGCTCCTCCCCGCAAGATAGGAGTCATGATGTGAGAAATGCGCGAAGCGCATTTCTCACATCATGACTCCTATCTTGCGAGCGCCGCAGGCGCGAGCAAGCAATAGTACTGGCAACCAAACACCCTCCTAAAACCATAGTACCAGAAGATGTAAATGTATGAGCTATCGAGCGTGGTAGAGAATGAAAACAAAAGAGACCAGAGCACCTGTGTGGAGGCATCGGCTGACATGTTCTATTCGGTAGCTTTTCCTGGTATACTACAGGCGCAGCCTGTAAAGTCAGCGCTTATCAATGCTTACTTCAAAGAGAAAGTAGCTGTCAGCATGCCTTTGGAAAAATCCGCCGAACATCACGGGACTAATGCATTGCCGGATGAAGTTACTTTAAGTAAGATCTATGAACAGTTTCGACGCCCGATCCATTCCTACGTGTATCGTCTGCTCGGTAGTCAGGAGGACGCCGACGATGTGACACAGGAGGTCTTTGTGCGCGCCTGCACCTCCTGGGACGACCTGTATGAGCGCGAACGGCTCTCGGCATGGCTATATCGCATCGCGACTAATCTCTGCGTCGATCTATTGCGCCGGCGCAAACGCGTTTCCTGGTGGCCGCTGTCACCGCGCTATCGCAACGACGAGCGCAGTGACGAAGCGGCCCATGAGGACCTTTCCTATTTTCTTTCCGACAGCGGCGGCATTCCTGATATTGCCGAGCGAGAATTGATTCGACAGACGCTGGCGAGTATGCCGGAAGAATATGCTATAGCTCTTGTGCTCAGCGCCGCTCAGGGTGTACCCTATCAGGAGATAGCGGAGATCACCGGCATCTCAGCGAATGCAGCGGCGACACGTATCTCGCGCGCGAAGAGAATGTTCATGGACCAGTATCAGCGCCTCAGTAAAGATAGCGCAGAAAAACAGGAGCGCCGAAGATGAACATCACCAATCTTCCTCCCCTGCCGCCAGAGGGAGCCAGGGGTTCTGATGTCTGCGCTATTATGCGTCTGTACCTGGCTGTCTGGAACGATCTATCTAAGGAAGAGATGCTCCAGGTTTCCAGACATATCGAGACCTGCGCGAGCTGCGCCCGCGAGCATCGCATCTTGAGCAGAGCGACGCACCTGGTTGCCAGCCTTGACGCCTCCAGCCCATCGGCGCGCGTCGACCAGGCGGTGATGGCGGCTATCGCGGCGCGCGGCGGTAAAGACACGTCCAGCAAACAGCGCGCTCCCAGGCCCCTGCACCGGTCGGTACGGCGGCGCCGCGCAACTCCCCTTATGGGTGCGCTCGCCGCAGCGGCTGTTCTCGCCATCGCCCTGCTTGCCTCCACGCGCTTCGTGCTGCCATATGGGATTAGCATTGTGCCCCCCTGGGCGCCAGGCACGCCGCACCAGGCCATCACGCAGCAGAGCTTTGCTTTGCCGGCGGATCTGTCCTGGGATTCCTACGTACTTTACCTGCACCAGACCAAAACAACCACAGACGGAGAACAGTACTCTATCACGACCTATCACGATATGACGAGCGGCATGACGAACGCCGAGACGGTGATGGACAATAAGCTGGATGTCGACGTTGTGCGCGATCAACATGACGCGCTCGGCATGGATATGATGCATCATGTCGCCCAATGGGGAGCGCAGAAATGGAGTGTCGATGTCTCGATATTCGATCTCGACTCTCTGCGCAACGCGCTCAAGAACAAACAGGCGGTCTATGACGGCACAGGCACTTTCCACGGCCAGAAGGTGTACCGCATCCGCTTCAAGAATGGCCTGATCCTGCTGCTCGATATGCACTATATGCCGGTGAACGTATTGCAGAACTCCAGCGGCCGGCCGTTGTATGATACCGTCCAGTGGCTATCTCCTTCAAAGGTGCCGGATTCGATGTGGGATATGAATGTGCCGAAAGGGTTCAAGATGGGGAAGCTTCCGGCAAAGCCACATTAATCCGCCATCTTCTGCCCTTTTAAGACTGTATCTGATTTCTGGCACCAGCATGTGCTCACGCCTGCGGCGTTCGCCGGATGTAGTTTTGTGTTGTAGAAAAATGTGCTTCGCGCATTTTTCTACAACACAAAACTACATCCGTGGGCGGCAGAGCCGCATGAACGCCCGGCGAGAGGGACAAGAGCGCCAGGCATCAAACACCCGGTAAGAGCAGTTTGACCTCCTCACTCTCAGGGACATACAATAACACTGGAAGAAAATATCTAGCTTTGTCCTGAGAGGATGTCCGATTCTTAGCATTCTTGCCCTCTCGCGTCAGACGTTCGCGCGGCTTCGTCGCGCAAGAAGTGGAGGGTGTTTTGTGAAAGAATGCGCTGCGCGCATTCCATGTTTCACAAAACACCCTCCATAAAGGCGAGCGCCGCAGGCGCGAGCAAGCATGGAGCTAGAAATCAGCTACTCTCTGAGAGCCACGATGCTGTGGCAGTATGGAGGAGCACATATATGGCAGAGCATACCCCCGTTCTCGTTGGAGCGGCGCGGACGCCGACAGGCAAATTCCTGGGCAACCTTGCCGGCTTTAGCGCGCCGCAGTTGGGCGCTATCGCGATAAAAGAGGCGGTGCGTCGTTCGGGCATAGCTCCCGAAGCTATCGACGAAGTGATTATGGGCAATGTCGTCTCCGCGGGCATCGGGCAATCGCCGGCACGCCAGGCCGCCGTTCATGCCGGCCTCCCCGTCGATATCCCGGCCTTCACTGTCAACAAGGTCTGCGGCTCCGGCTTGAAGGCCGTGATGCTCGCAGCACAGGCTATCCGCGCCGGTGACGCGCAGGCATTTGTGGCCGGTGGCATGGAAAGCATGAGTAACGCCCCCTATCTGCTCCCCAAAGCACGCACCGGCTATCGTATGGGCGATGGCAAACTCGTCGACAGCGTTGTACATGATGGCCTCTGGTGCGCCTTTGAAGATATCCATATGGGCAACGAGGCGGAGATTATCGCTGATAAATTCTGCATCAGTCGCGATGAGCAGGATCGCTTCGCGCTGCGAAGCCACCAGCGGGCCGCAGCCGCCACCGATGCGGGGCGCTTCAAGGAAGAGATCGTGCCTATCGAAGTGAAGCAGAAGCAGGGCACCGTAGTTGTCGATAGCGATGAACCAATACGCCGCGAAACCACCCTGGAGGCACTCAAGGGGCTAAGGCCGGCCTTCCAGGAAGGCGGCACGGTCACAGCCGGCAATGCACCCGGCCTGAGCGATGGCGCCTCGGCTACCGTGGTTGTGGATGAGGATTTTGCCAGAGCGCATGGCCTGACCAGACTGGCGCGTATTACTGGCTATGCTTCTGCCGCCATTGAGCCGCGCTATATCTTTGCCGCGCCCCCGCGCGCGATCAGGCGTCTGCTGGAGCGTACCGGCATGCAGCTTGGCGACTTCGACCTGATCGAGATCAACGAGGCATTCGCCGCGCAAACGCTCGCCAATGGCCGGGAACTGGATTGGGACTGGTCGCGCGTCAACGTCAACGGCGGCGCGGTGGCGCTGGGGCATCCTATCGGCTCCAGTGGCTCGCGTGTGCTGATAACGCTGATCTATGAACTACGGCGGCGCGGCGGCGGGCGCGGCCTGGCAGCGCTCTGCCTGGGCGGCGGTGGCGCGGTGGCAATGTCCGTCGAAGTGTAAGCATTATCCAGAGGTAGGGACGCGCCAGTAGCGGCGGTTAATAAAGTCATCGCCCGGGCGATTGGCTGTGCTCGCCACCAGGCCCGCATAATGCAGATGCAAGAGCGCCTGGAGGATCAGGGCGGGCCGCTGCTGCTGCTGGCTGACGCCCCTCATTCTGAGGAATTCCTGCAATTCCCCCAGCGTCATACCTTCCTCTTTAGGCAATATGGAAAGAACGAGGTCCGCGAATTGCTGCTGCGAGAGCCGGTGTTGCTCGTCCTGCTGCGGAACATCGCTACGGCCAGGGATCGCAAAGAACTTCACCTCGAACTCACAGACAGGGTGGCCCCTGTTCATGCATCTAACTTCATTCACCTGGACCCTCTCGCCATAATAAGCTGCTGTGCCTTCGATGGCTCCCCACAGCACCGAACAGAGCCTGCGCTCACTGTCATAGACAACAATCAATGCATCAGGATCGTGAGGAGAGCGACGATATTTAAACAGCGGCGGCGTCAGCCCATCAGGAAGACGTGACATCTGCTCGTGCGCGTCATGCATGGCAAGAAGCAAATCAAGACCATTATTGGTCTGACTGAGCAGGTAGGCACAGCGGTGACGCGTCAGTGCATTGGTTATAAAGTAGTAGCCGTACTCTCTTAATAATGTATCGGCGGGAACATGAGTGATATCGCTAGCAGCACTAACGGCGGCTAGCAGGGCGGCATCGTTATAAACCCGGTCCGCCAGCAGAGGAGAAGGGATGATGCCATCAAGCCTGGCGCGATATCGACTAATAATGTCTCCTTGAAACCGTGCAGCCAGGTATTTTTCCCACGTGACGAAGATTAATCCATGCACAGAAGCATCTCCTATGAAATGACGAGCGGACTACCAATGCAATCGAGGAGTCTGCGTTTATCTGATCGCTTGCTCTATTATAACAAGGATTCGGTTATCTTTCCGTGCCTCTGCTTTTTAATAGTACTTTTAGACCTATATTTCAATGAACTTATAAGCTTTCCATCAACGAATTACTGTTTTTGGTTGCGCAAATCATCGATATGCTGTCCTCAGCATAGTTTACTGGTTCCTTATCTAATGCCGGGTGCAAGTTGCGCTGACGGCTCACCGCTGCGCGGCTCGCCAGGGTGAAGAGTCTGTGGGCGGAGCGCCTGCGGCGTCCGCCCACAGACTCTTCACCAGAGGGGGCGCCAGGGGCGCCAGGGGCGCACCACATCAGGCACATCGCATTACATAACACCTTGTGCCTGATTCGGAGGCGCCGCAGGCGCCCCGCCCACAGACTCTTCACCAGAGGGGGCGCCAGGGGCGCACCACATCAGGCACATCGCATTACATAACACCTTGTGCCTGATTCGGAGACGCCGCAGGCGCCCGCCCACAGACTCTCACCAGAGAGGGGGCGCCGGGGGCGCACCACATCAGGCACATCGCATTACATAACACCTTGTGCCTGATTCGGAGGCGCCGCAGGCGCCCCGCTCGAAGGTGGAGTCTGTGAGCTGAGTGCCTGCGGCACTCAGCCCACAGACTCCACCTTGTGGCGCACCGCGCAGCGGTGAGTCGTCAGAAACACCTGCACATGGCGTTATCTGATGACTATCCGTTAGATACCCGGCGATCTATATGAACGATACCGCTGTTTTCCAGCCGGCAGCGGCCCTCCAGTTGCGGGTGGGCGCTATATCACGGCAGCGGCGATCCGCCGCACGAAACGCAACCTGGCGCCGCCGGTAATGATAAAATACGTCATAGCGACGAATGTAGATCAGTAGAGAAATCATTTCTCACCTTGTAGCTCATAGAGGAGAAACTGACATTATGCTTGAGCAGAAATCGACAAAGCCAGAGCAGCCTGTTGTCGAACAAGGCACACTTTTCGATAAATGCGAGCTGGAACGCCTCAGGGCAAGGCGCACTACCTGGGAAGAGACGACGGTAAAAAAATCGGTGCAGCGCATACCCGAGCGCGACAACCTGATGACCACATCCAGCGTGCCGATACAGCGTGTCTACATGCCGCAGGATAACGCGTCGCTGGACTACGAGCGCGATCTTGGAATGCCTGGCGAATATCCGTACACACGCGGCGTCCAGCCCACGATGTACCGCGCCAGGCCGTGGACTATGCGCATGTTCGCCGGCTTTGGCACAGCCGAGGATACCAACGCACGCTTCAAATATCTTCTCAAGCAGGGGCAGACGGGACTCTCCACCGCCTTCGATATGGCAACGCTCTATGGCTACGATACCGATCATCCGATGGCGGCGGGCGAGTTCGGCAAATGCGGCGTGGCCGTCTCCTCGCTGGCCGACATGGAGATATTGTTCGCGGATTTGCCGCTCGATAAAATCACGACCTCGATGACGATCAATAGCCCGGCCTCTGTGATCTGGGCCATGTATATTGTCAATGCGGAGAAACAGGGCTTTCCAAGAGAGAAACTTGGCGGTACGCTCCAGAACGATATTCTTAAAGAATATATCGCGCAAAAAGAATTTCTTTTCCCACCGGAGCCATCTATGCGCCTGGTGGTAGATACTATCGAATTTGGCACGCGCTACATGCCAAAGTGGAATACCATCAGCATCAGCGGCTATCACATCCGCGAGGCGGGCGCTACCGCCGTTCAGGAACTGGCCTTTACCCTCGCCGACGGGCTGGCCTATGTCGATGCAGCGCTGGCGCGCGGCTTGAAGATCGACGAGTTCGCGCCGCGTCTCTCCTTCTTCTTTGATGTGCATAACGATTTCTTCGAAGAGATTGCCAAGTTCCGCGCGGCCCGGCGCCTCTGGGCCAGGTTGATGCGCGAACGCTACGGAGCAAAGGATCCGCGCTCGTGGATGCTGCGCTGCCACGCCCAGACGGCGGGCGTCTCGCTGACCGCGCAGCAGGCCGACAACAATATCGTGCGCACCACCATTCAGGCCCTCGCGGCTGTACTCGGCGGCACACAATCGCTGCATACCAACTCGCTCGATGAGGCACTGGCCCTGCCAACCGAACGTGCGGCGCTGATCGCACTGCGCACCCAGCAGATTATTGCGCACGAAAGCGGCGTCACCAATACCGTCGATCCACTCGGCGGTTCCTACTTCGTGGAAGCGCTGACCGACGAGACGGAACAGGCGGCGATGGATTACTTGAAGCGCATCGAGGAACTGGGCGGCGTGATGGCCTGCATCCAGAATGGCTTCTTCCAGCGCGAGATCGCCGAATCCGCCTATCGCTACCAGCAGGAGATCGATCAGCACAGGCGCACGATTGTCGGCGTCAACGACTATGTGATCGAAGAAGATCTCAAGGTGCCAACGCTCTACGTCGATTATGAGGGGCAGAAAACGCACCTTGAACGCCTCAATCGCGTGCGCCGCGAGCGCGATGCCACGGCGGTCAAAAAAGCTCTGGAGAATCTGCGGCGCGTGGCCGAGGGCACAGAAAATACAATGCCGGCGATCATCGAGGCGGTCAGGGCTTATGCCACACTGGGAGAGATCATGGATGTTTTCCGCTCGGTGTTCGGCGTCTATATGGAACCAGCAGTGTTTTGACGGGGAAGTGTAGGGAGACCGCCGGGGCAGGGCGACCACAAGGGTCGCCCCTACCATACACACCCACCAGGCACCTGTATATGGTAGGGGCGGGGCTTGCCCCCGCCCTGTTGCTGGCCCCCTCCCATCCTTAGAATAGCAAGGGGAAGAGCAGCAATTATGTCCGAGGAGATAAGGGAGGGACTGGTCAAAAAACAGACATTAACCGAGACGGAACTGACCGCCATCGAGCAGCTCGTTGAGGTCTGCAATCGCTATGAAAACCTGCACCTGCGGCTGAACTGGGAATTGCTGCGAGCACGCCCTGGCGTCGTCGTCGATGATTTTCTCTTCTATGAGCATGGCAGGCTTGTTGGCTACCTGGCTCTTGACAGCTTTGATCCCGAGCAGCAGGAACTGAGCGGCATGGTACACCCGGACCACCGGCGCCGGGGCATTTTCAGTACACTGCTCTCCGCCGCGAAAGAGGAATGTGCCTGGCGCGGTGTGCGCAAGATGCTCCTGTCCTGCGAGCGTGCCTCAAACTCTGGCTGTGCCTTTGCCGCCAGTATCGGCGCACGTTACTCCTTCTCAGAATACGAGATGGTGCTGGAGCATTTCCAGGGGCAATCAGCGCTTGATACGCGCCTCCATTTTCGCGAGGCCGGTGACGCTGATCTTGACCTGCTGGCCGCGATCATGGCCGCTAGCTTCGGCTATCCCGAAGCGGAGACGAGGGAAATGGTAGCCAGGCGCGGCGGTCCTGACCGCCGCTTCTACATCATGACTTTTCGTGAAGGATCGACAGGCAGCGAGGAGCCGGTGGGACTGCTGCGCCTGGACGAGACCAGTGACGAGTTCGGCATCTATAGCTTTGGCATCGTTCCCGATTATCGCAGGCGCGGTTATGGGCAGCAAATGCTGGAGGAGGCCATTCGCACCATCCGTGCGAAGAGCCAGCAGCCAATTGTGCTCTATGTGGATACGACCAATGCACCCGCGCTGGCACTGTATCGCTCCTGCGGCTTTCAGATTAGAACAACTTACGACTATTACGAGATCGTGTGAGTGGCGTCTGCTCCCCGGCGCCTTCGCCCTCTCTCGCCGGATCCTGGCGCCGCTCCGCTGCGCCAGGAACAGGGTGTGTTTCGCGAACAATGCGCTTCGCGCATTGTTCGCGAAACACACCCTGTTCGGCGAACGCCGCAGGTGCAAGCAGGCTATTATATTGAGAACCAGACATATTCTTTAAGAAAGTGTCCGATGCTCAGTGCTTCCGCCGGGCATTGGTGCGGCTCCGCCGCAGGCGCGAGCGCGCGATGATGCCGGA
>Ga0070739_10004853_pt1 | contig 15658 bp, 12 predicted proteins | sample Coa_R1_7_FD_66445 | JGI IMG/M metagenome (GOLD analysis project Ga0070739, IMG submission 66445) | Surface soil microbial communities from Centralia Pennsylvania, which are recovering from an underground coalmine fire - Coalmine... | ecosystem: Environmental > Terrestrial > Soil > Unclassified ... | reverse complement strand
GCGGTGCGCAACCTGATGGCGTACGCGGACATCCCGTTCGAGATCGCGATCGTCAACGCGACGCGCAGCCCGGCGCGGCTGCTGAACCTCGAGCGCGAGCTCGGCACGCTCGAGCCGGGGAAGCGCGCCGACGTCTCGGTGTGGAACGACGAATACCAGGTGATCGCGACGATCGTCGGCGGGATCCCGGTGTACGGCGCGGCGCACCTGTACCGCGCGACGCGCGCGAACGCGTAAGGCGCGCACCGCCCGCTGCTCGCCCTCGCCCTCGCCGTCGCGGCGCTGGCGCTTCTCGGCGTCATCGTCCGGCCGTTCCGCACGAACGAAGCCTGGTGGGCCGCCGGCGGCGCGCTCGCGCTCGTCGTCGCGCGCGCGCTCTCGCCGCAGCAGGCTGCCGCCGCGCTGGCGCGCGGCGTCGAGGTCTACCTCTTCCTGATCGGCATGATGGCGCTCGCCGAGTTCGCGCGCGTCGAAGGCGTCTTCGACTGGATCGCGACGCGCGCGGTACGGCTCGCCGGCGGTTCGCGCGCGCGGCTCCTCGCGCTCGTCTACGCGGCCGGCGTCGTCACCACGACGTTCCTCTCGAACGACGCGACGATCGTCGTGCTCACGCCGGCCGTGCTCGCCGCGCTCGCGCGCACCGACGCCGACCCGCTGCCGTACGTCGTCGCCTGCGCGCTGGTCGCGAACGCCGCCAGCTTCACGCTGCCGATCGCGAACCCGTCGAACCTGCTGTTCTTCGCCGACGGGATGCCGCCGCTGGCGGCCTGGCTCTCGTCGTTCGCGCTCGCGGCGCTCGCCGCGGTCGTGCTGACGTACGGCGCCCTCCCGCTGCTCTTCCGGCGCGCGCTCGACGCGCCGCTCGGCGTCCGGGACGGCGACGCGCTGGCGCCGCGCCCGCCCGCGCTCGCGATGCTCGCCGTCTCGGCGATCGTGCTCGTCGTAGTCGCGTCGCGGGCCGGCGCGCTCGGGTCGGTGACGTTCGCCCTCGGCATCGCGGCGACGCTGGTCGCGATCACGCGCGAGCGCGCCGCCGCGGCGGCGATCGCGCGCGGGATCGCCTGGCCGGTGGTGGTCCTGACGGCGGGCCTGTTCGTCATCGTCGAGGCGCTCGACCTCGCCGGCGCGGGCGCGCTCCCGCGCATGCTCTTCGCCTGGGGCGCGCACGCCCCGGCGCCGCTCGCGAAGCTCGGGGTCGCCGTCGCCGCCGCGCTCGCGTCGAACGTGGTGAACAATCTGCCGGTGGCGATGGATCTCGGCCGCTACGTCGGCGGCTCGCACCCGAACGCGGGGCTCACCGCGGCCGCGCTGGTCGGCGTCAACGTCGGCCCGAACTTCACGGTGAACGGTTCGCTCGCGACGCTGCTGTGGCTCGCGATCCTGCGCCGCCACGGCGTGCCCATGACGGCGTGGCGGTTCGCCGCGGTGGGCGCCGCCGCGACGCCGCTCCCGCTGCTCGCCGCGGCCGTGCTCGCGCGCTGACGGCGCAGGCGAACGACGGACCGCCGACGCAGAGCGCGGGATGATCGCCGTCGGAGTCTCCGTCGAGGACGCGTCCGGCGTCCGGCGCGTCACGCTGGACCGTCCGGACAAGAAGAACGCGCTGACCGCCGCGATGTACGCGACGCTGGCGGACGCCGTGACGTCCGCCGAAGCGGACGGCGTGGGTGCGATCCTGCTAACCGCGCGCGGCGATGCGTTCACCGCCGGGAACGACCTCAACGATTTTCTGCAGCAGCCGCCGCGCGGCGACGACGCTCCGGCGTTCCGTTACCTGCTCGCCCTCGCGCGCACGAACGTCCCGATCGTCGCCGCCGTGCGCGGGGCCGCCGTCGGGATCGGCACGACGATGCTGCTCCACTGCGACCTCGTCTACGCCGCGCCGTCGGCGCGCTTCAAGGTCCCGTTCGTCGACCTCGGACTCGTCCCCGAAGCGGCGAGCAGCCTGCTGCTCCCGCGCCGCATCGGCCGCGCGCGCGCCGGCGCCGCGCTCTACCTCGGCGAGACGATCGACGCCGCCGCCGCGGCGGCGCTCGGGCTCGTCACCAAGCTCGTCCCCGACGAGGAGCTCGAAGCGACGGCGGAAGCTGGCGCCGCCGCAATCGCTGCCAAGCCGCGCGAAGCCGTCCGCGAAACGAAGCGCCTCGTCTGTCACGACCGCGACGCGATCGTCGAAGCGATCCGCCGCGAATCGCAGGCCTTCACCGAACGGCTCGCCTCGGCCGAAGCCCGCGCCGCGATGAGCGCCTTCTTCGAACGGAACGCGAAACGATAGACGCCGGGGTCCGACGGCGGCGGCTCGGTCGCCAAGCCCGCCGATTCCGCTGCTCGCACGCCGGGACCGTCCGCATAGCTTTCGCCCGGGCGGGAACAACAGCGCGTATGCGAGCGAACGGTATCATGTCGGCCCTTGGAACCCTGGCGGCGACCGCCGCGCTGAGCGCGAGCGCGATCGCGGCGCCGGTGACGCCGGTCTCGATCGGGCAGCTGGTCGGAAACCCGAACGGCTGGGACGGCCAGAGCGTCAGCGTGACCGGCACGGTGATGGTCCGCGGCGACGCGCTCTGGCTGCAGCTCTGCGACGATGCGATGACGTGCATCTACCTCGACAACGCCGAGTCGTCGCGCGCGAAGGCGGGCCAGAAGCTCACGTTCTACGGGAAGTTCCTGGCGCACGACACGCTGCGCTACACGCCGGTCAAGAACGTTCTGGTCGTCGCCGCGACCTGACCGCGCTTTGACGCCGCCGGGCGCGCGAGGCGTGCCGCCCGGCTACCGTGACGCGGCCTGCGCCGTCCCGGCGAGCCGCGCGATCGCGCGGTGAAAGCCGAGCGCCACAACGACGAACGCGGCGGCGACGAGCGCGACCAGCCCGCTGTTCAGCGCGAAGAACTGCGCCTGCCCGGCGGCGCTGTGCGGGTCGGCGGGCGAGAGCACGTAGCGGACCGCGAAGCGCAGCAGCAGCGCGATCAGCCAGATCGCGACGGTGGCGAACGAGCCGCGCGCGCGTACCGCGGCCGGCTCGTTCGCCGGGGCGAAGCTCGTCGAGCGGACGACCAGCGCGCCGGTGATCGCGCCCGCGACGGCGCCTCCGCACAGGGCCAGCACGGTCAGCGCCGTGTCGGACGACGGCAGCGAGAACGAGGTGAACGCGACGAACGCGGTCAGCAGCACTAGGATCCCGGGGCGGATCCACAGCGAGCTCGCGCGCACGACCCGCGTGCGCAGCTCGCGCATCAGGAAGCGAACGACGACGATCGCGACGATCGCCAACGTCAGCAGGTTTCCGTTCATCGCCGTGTTGCCGCTCATGCCGCTCCTCCCAGATACGCCGCGCGAACCGCTTCGCTCGCCGCGAGCTCCGTCGCCGCACCCTGGTGCGCGACGCGACCGACTTCCAGCACGTAGCCGCGCGAGGCGACCGCGAGCGCCTGCCGCGCGTTCTGCTCGATGAGCAGGATCGTCGTCCCGCGCGCGCTGATGTCGCGGATCACCTCGAAGATCGTCTGCACGAGCTTCGGCGAGAGCCCCAGCGACGGCTCGTCGAGCAGCAGCAGCCGCGGCCGCGACATCAGCGCGCGCGCGATCGCGAGCATCTGCTGCTCGCCGCCCGACATCGTCCCCGCCTTCTGCTCGTAGCGCTCCTTCAGCCGCGGAAACGTGGTCAGCACCCGCTCGACGTCCTCCGCGATCTCGTGCTTCGCGCGCCGCGTGTACGCGCCCAGCTCGAGGTTCTCGCGCACCGTCATCCGCGGGAACACGCGCCGCCCTTCGGGCGCGTGGCCGATCCCGGCGCGGACGATCTCGTTCGGCGCGAGGCGCGTCAGGTCGCGCCCGTCGAACCGGATGGTCCCGGACGCCGGGCGCACGAGCCCGCTGATCGCCCGCAGCGTCGTCGTTTTCCCGGCGCCGTTGGCGCCGATCAGCGTGACGATCTCGCCCTCGCCCACGGAGAGCGAGACGCCGTGCAGCGCGGTGATGCGCCCGTAGCGCGCGACCAGATCGGCGATCTCGAGCAGCGCCATCCTACGCCGGCGCCCCGAGATAAGCTTCGATCACCCGCGGATCGCTGCGGACGTCCGCCGGAAGCCCTTCGGCGATCTTCTCGCCGTGATCGAGCACGGTGATCCGCTCGCTGAGCTCCATCACGAGCCCCATGTCGTGCTCGATCAGGAACACCGTCACGCCGCGCTCGCGAATCGCCCGGATCAGGGTGACGAGCTCGCGCTTCTCGGTCGGGTTCATCCCGGCCGCCGGCTCGTCGAGGAGCAGCAGCTTCGGCTCGCTCGCGAGCGCGCGCGCGATCTCGAGCCGGCGCTGGAAGCCGTAGGGGAGATTCCGTGCGTACGTCTCGCCGTGCCGCTCGAGGCCGACGAACCGGAGCAGCTCGCGCGCCCGCTCGCGCGCCGCGCGATCCTCCGCGCGCTGGCGCGGCGTGTGCAGCAGGGAGTCGACGAGGTTCGCGCGCAGCCGCGCGTGCTCGCCGGTCATCACGTTGTCGAGCGCCGACATGAACGCGAAGAGCCGGATGTTCTGGAAGGTGCGCGCGACGCCGAGCGCCGCGATCGCGCTCGTCGCCCGGCCGGTGACGTCGCGCCCGTCGAAGCGGATCCGCCCCGCCGACGGCCGGTAGATCCCGGTGATCAGGTTGAACACCGTCGACTTGCCGGCGCCGTTCGGGCCGATCATCGCGACGATCGAACCCGCTTCGACGGAGAACGTGAGCGCGGAGACGGCGGTGAGGCCGCCGAAGCGCTGCGTGACGTCGTCGAGCGTGAGCAGCGCCATCAGTGCACGGCCTCCGTGTACAGCTCCTGCTCGCGCTCCGCGACGCCCGCGTCGGACTCGGCGGCGTGCAGCTCGGCCTTGCGCTGTCCGCTCGGCAGCAGCCCTTCCGGCCGGAAGAGCATCATCAGCACGAGGATCGCGCCGTAGATCAGGAAGCGCGAGTTCGTCAGATCGATCGACGTCAGGCCGATCCCGTGCAAGAAGCTCGTCCCCTGCGGGAGGATGAACCGCTCGAGCGCGGAGAGGATCACGCTCCCCAGGATCACGCCTGGCAGATTGCCCATCCCGCCCAGCACGAGCATCGCGAGGATGAAGACGCTCACGTTGAACTGGAACTGATCCGGCGAGACGAGCTGGAGCTTCGAGGCGTACGCGCAGCCGGCGAGCCCGCTGAACGACGCGCCGAGCGCGAACGCGGCGAGCTTCGTCGTGGTCGTGTTGATGCCCATGTGCGCGGCGGCGAGCTCGTCCTCGCGGATCGCCATCCACGCGCGCCCCAGCCGGCTCTCGCGCAGGTTGTTCGCGAACCACAGCGCGACCGCGATCAGCGCCAGGATCAGCAGGTAGTACGGCAGCGGATCGAAGCCGAAGCGCAGGCCGAAGAACGACGGCTGGTCGAGCGACGAGATGCCGTTCGGCCCGCCGGTCCACTGCGCGAGGTTGAGGAACGTCTGCGGCACGATCTCGCCGAAGCCGAGCGTCACGATCGCGAGGTAGTCGCCGCGCAGGCGCAGCGTCGGCGCGCCGAGCAGGATCCCGAACACCGCCGCGATCCCCGAGGCGACGAAGAGCAGCAGCCAGAACGGGACGTGGATCCCGAACTGCGGCGAGGCGAGCATCGCGAACGCGTACGAGCCGATCGCGAAGAACGCGGCGTAGCCGAGATCGAGCAGCCCGGCGAACCCGACGACGATGTTGAGCCCGAGCGCGAGCAGCACGAACGCCCCCGCGTCGGCGAGGAAGTTCGTGAACCCGACGTTGTGCCCGGCGAACGGCAGGATCAGCGCGAGCGCGAACCCCGCCACGGCCGTCCACCGTCCCCCGCGAACGAGCCGCATTACACCTTCGCCGGCAGCGACTCGCCCAGGATCCCGGACGGACGGAAGATCAGCACGATCACGAGGATCGAGAACACCAGCACGTTGGACCACTGGTCGCCGATGAACTGCGTGGTCAGCGCCTCGATGAGCCCGATCAGGAATCCGCCCAGCATCGCGCCGGCGATGTTGCCGATCCCGCCCAGCACCGCGGCGGTGAACGCCTTGAGCCCGGCGGCGAAGCCGTTGAAGAACCACGTCGAGCCGTAGTACACGCCGGAGACGAAGCCGGCCGCGCCGGCCAGCGCCGAGCCGATGAGGAACGTCAGCGCGATCGTCGTGTTGATGTCGATCCCCATGAGCTGCGCCGCGTCCTTGTCCTGGGCCGTCGCGCGCATCGCCTTGCCGAGCCGCGTGTTCAGCACGAACGACTGGAGCAGCAGCATCAGCACGACCGCGAGCAGCACGACGATGATCTGCTTCGCCTGCACCGTCACCGCGCCGAGCGCGATCTCCGGATTCGGGATCACCTGGGGGAACGGCACCGGGGACGGGCCGCGCCAGTAGAGCATGAGGTTCTCGAGGATGAACGACATCCCGATCGCGGTGATGAGCGGCGCGAGCTTCGGCGCGTTGCGCAGCCGGCGGTAGGCGAGCCGCTCGATCAGCACGCCGGTGAGCCCGCACAGGATCATCGCGGCCAGGATGGCGGCCGCGACGACGACGATCAGCATCGGCCCGCTCACCACGCCCGTCACGCCGAGCAGCGAGAGGACCGCGAGCGAGAAGAACGTGCCCAGCGTGTAGACGTCGCCGTGCGCGAAGTTGATCAGCTCGATGATCCCGTAGACCATCGTGTAGCCGAGCGCGATCAGCGCGTAGATCCCGCCCTGCGAGAGCCCGTTGATGAGCTGCTGCAGCAGCGTCGCCCCGTCCAGATGCATGCTGCTCAGCGTGCGAAGCGTGCGGACCGGCGCGAGGCCGAACGCGAAGGCTTCACCGAACGCGGGTCCACTCAGGTCTTGAGAACGAGCTGATCGTAGGTGACGGGCTGGCCGTTCTGGACCCGCTTCAGCGTGAGGATCGGAGCCGTCGTGTCGCCGTCGGCGTCGAATCCGATCGTCCCGATCGGCGAGGCGAAGCCGTTCGTCGCGGCGACGTTCTTGAGCACGTCCGCCCGCGAGGGCAGCTTGCCGCCGTCGTCCTGGATCGCCTTGGCGATCGCCGCGATCTCGATCTTCGCGGCGGTGTACGAGTTCGCCGAATACGCGCCGATGTCGCTGCCGAACCGCTTGCGGTAGGCGGCGACGAACGCGCTCGCCGAGGGCAGCTTCGCGGCATCCGGCGCGGCGATGCTGTAGTACGTCTGGTTCGCCATCGGACCGGCCACCTTGAGGAACTCGGAGGTTCCGATCCCGTCGCCGCCCATGAACGGCGTCTTGCTCATGCCGACGTCGGCCATCTGCTCGCGCAGCAGCCCGCCGCCGGTCGAGACGTCGCCGCCGTAGAACACCGCGTCCGGCTGCGTCGACTTGACCTTGGTGAGCAGCGCCTTGAAGTCTTGCTGGTTCGCGGTGATGTGATCGTGCCCGAGCACCGTCCCGCCGAGCTTCTGGAACGACGGATCGAAGACGTCGGCGAGCCCTTTGCCGTACGTCTCGTTGTCGTCGATCACGTAGACCTTCTTCCAGCCGAGCTTGCGCGCGAACTGCGCGAGCGCCAGACCCTGGCGGCTGTCGCGCGTGCACACGCGGAAGTAGGCGTTCGTGTCGGGGTGCGCGGTGCGCAGCTTCTTCGCATCGTCGCCGATCGTCAGCCCGTCGTTCGTGTTCGCCGGCGAGATCTGCGCGAGCCCGGCGTCGTTGGTGAGCGGGATCTCCGCCTTCGCGACGTTCGAGTTGTACGGGCCGACCATCGCGAGCACCGCGGGATCGGCGATCAGCGTCTTCACGTTCTGCGCCCCGGCGGCCGGGTCGTGCTTCCCTTGCACCGTGTCGTCGAGCACGACCGCGCTGAGCGTGTACTTTCCACCCGCGAAGCCGGCCGCGTTCGCCTGCTCGATCGCGAGCAGCGCGCCGTTCGCGCTCGGCCGTCCGACCGCCGCGTCCTGCCCGCTGAGCGGGAAGTCGATCCCGATCTTGATCGTCGTCCCCGACGCGGCGCCGGAGCTCCCCGCGGCCGCCGGTGACGCCGCGGGCGACGAGCCGCCGGCCGTCGTGGACGACGTGGTCGTCGTCGAGGACGTGTTCGAGCACGCCGCGAGCGCGGCCGCGAGAGCGGCGGCGCCGGCGGTCCGCGAGAACGAGGAAAAGCGCATCCGAACGACTCCCAGAGAGCGGGGCGAATCGGGCCTGTGTACGCCCGCGCCCGGAGGCCGCCCTGCGTGCGGCCGGCCTACGACTCCGGCAGGACGATCTGGTCGACCGTCCGCGGCTTTCCGCCGGTGATCTCGACGAGCGTCAGGATCGGCGACGTCGTGTCGCCGTGCGCGTCGAAGCCGATCGGCCCGATCGGCGTGGGCAGCCCGCGCGTCTGCGAGACCGCGCGCAGGACCTCCGCGCGCGTCGGCACGCCGCCGTTCTCGCCGGCGATCGCCTTCTCGATCGCGGCGAGCGCGACTTCGGCCGCCGCGTACGCGTTCGCGCTGTACGGCCCCGGCGCGGCGCCGAAGCGCTTCCGGTATGCGGCGACGAACGCGCGCGCCGACGTCAGCTTCAGCGCGTCGGGCGCGGCGACCGCGTAATAGGTCCCGTCGGCCATGTCGCCGGCCTGCTGCACGAACGTCTCGTCGCTGATGCCGTCGCCGCCGATGTACGGAACGACGCGCATCCCCGCGTCCGCCATCTGCCGGCGGATCAGCCCCCCGCCGGTCGAGCTCGTCCCGCCGAAGAAGATCGCCTGCGGCGCGAGCGACTTCGCCTTGGTGAGCAGCGCGCGAAAGTCTTGCTGGTTCGCGGTGACGTGATCGCGTCCGAGCACCGTCCCGCCGTGCGCACCGAGATCGGCGACGAACACGTCGGCGAGATCCTTCCCGTACGTCTCGTTGTCGTCGATCACGTAGATGCGCTTCCAGCCGCGCTTGAGCGCGTACGCGGCGAGCGCGGCGCCCTGCCGGCTGTCGCGCGTGCACACGCGGAAGAACGCGTTGAGGTCGGGGTGCGACTCGCGCAGCGCGGCCGCTTCGGGTCCGACGGTCAGGCCGTCGGCGACGGTCGAGGGTGCGATCTGCGCGAGCCCCGCGTCGTTCGTCAGCGGGATCTCCGACTTCGCCACGTTCGAGTTGAACGGCCCGATCATCGCGAGCACGCTCGAGTCGCCGATGAACGTCTTCACGTTCTGGGCGCCGGCGGCGGGATCGTGCTTGCCCTGCACGGCGTCGTCGAGCAGGTCGGGCTGCACCGTGAAGCGCCCGCCGGCGAACCCGCGCGCGTCCGCCTGCTCCATCGCCAAGATCGCGCCGTTCGCCGTCGGCTGCCCGTCGGAGGCGTCGGCGCCGCTGAGCGGCATGTCGATCCCGATCTTCACCGTCGTGCGCGCGCCGGCCGGCGCCCCCGGCCGGCCCGGCGCCGGCGCGCCCGACGCCGCCGGCGACGACGACGCGCTCGACGTCGTGCCGGAGGAGCACGCGGCGAGCGCGGCGAGCGCGGCGAGCGCGGCGCCGCGAAGGACGATACCGGCGGTCATCGACGATGCCTACGTCCGCGCGGCGCGATCTCCCTGGAGCGCGGAAGCCGCGGTCAGACCGCGGCCAGCTCGCGCACCGCCGCCGCGTTGAAGTACGCGGCGCGCGGATGGTGGATGACGATCGCGGCCGTCGACTGCTCCGGCATGATCTGGTACGCCGAGGTGAGCGAGGCGCCGATGGCGTTCTCGACGTCCAGCAGCCGCCAGACGACCTCGTGCTGCGCGAGGTCCGGGCAGGCGCCGTAGCCCCAGCTGTAGCGCTTCCCGCGCTCCTCCGGGAGCCCGAGCTCGCGCCGGATCCGCCGGTGCGTGTGCTCGGCGAGCGCTTCGGCCGACTGCACGCTGAAGCCGTGCAGGAAGTACGACTCGCTGTAGTCGTTGCGCGCCTGCAGCGCCTCGGTGCGGCGCGACGCCTCGCGCCCGACCGTGACGACCTGGAGCGCGATCACGTCGCTCGCGCCGCCGTTCTCCGGCTCGCGCACGTAGTCGGCGAGGCACAGGTGCTCGCCGCCGGCCTGGCGCGCGAAGGTGAACCGCGCGATCTCGCGCGTGCGGTCGGCGGGATCGTAGACGATCACGTCGTCGCCGCTGCCGGCCGCCGGGAAGTAGCCGTACACGACCCGCGGCTGCAGCACCGGCTCGCTCTCGGCGAGGCGCTCGTACCGCCGCAGCCGCGGTTCGAACTCCTCCGCGACGAGGCGGTCCCACTCCTCGCCCTTCACGTTCGAGCCGCCCCAGGACAGCCGGTAGAGGCTGCGCAGGTCGAAGCACTCCCACAGCTCGCGCACGTCGACGCGGTCGAGCGTCCGCGCCCCGGTGAACGGCGGCGCCGGGACGTCCGCGACGCCGACGTCGGCGCGCGCCGTCGCGCCGTTCGCGGACGGCGCGGCGTGCGCGCGCGCATCTTTCACGCGCAGCGCGTGCGCCTCGCTGCGCATCTTCTCGACCAGCACGGGGCGGGCCGCCTCGTCGGTCAGCGCGTCCAGCAGCTCGAGCCCTTCGAACGCGTCCTTCGCGTAGAACACGCCCGGCGCGAACAGCCGCTCGTCCTCGACGTAGGCGATGCGCCGTCCGAAATCGCGGTTGATCGCGGCGCCGCCGATGACGACGGGATAGGCGAGCCCGCGCGCGTCCTGCTCCTTCACCAGCGTCGGCATCTGCTTCGAGGTCGAGACGAGCAGCGCCGACAGCCCGATCGCGTCGGCGTTCACCTCGACCGCCTTGTCGAGGATCGTGTTGACCGGAACCTGCTTGCCGATGTCGTGGACCGTGTAGCCGTTGTTCGAGAGGATCGTCCCGACCAGGTTCTTCCCGATGTCGTGCACGTCGCCGAACACCGTCGCCAGCACGATCGTCCCTTTGCTGACGCCTTCGACGCGGTCGAGGAACTGCTCGAGGTGCGCGACCGCGCGCTTCATCACCTCGGCCGACTGCAGCACGAACGGCAAGATCAGCTCGCCCGCGCCGAACTTGTCGCCGACTTCCTTCATCGCCGGGAGCAGCACGTTGTTCAGCACGTCGACGGGATCGCGACGCTGCAGCGCCTCGTCGATCTTCGCCTCGATGCCGTCCTTGCGGCGGCGCAGGATGGCGTTGTGGATGCGGACCTCGACCGGCGCGCCGGCGTCGTCGTCCTGCGCCGCGGCGTCCTTCGAGACGACCTTCGACTCGAAGTGCTCGATCACGCGCTGGAGCGCGTCGGGGCGGCGGTTGAAGACCAAGTCGTCGCACAGCTCGCGCTCGACCGCGTCGATCTCGGCGTACGGCGTGATGTCCTTCGCGTGCACGATCGCCATGTCGAGCCCGGCCTCGACGCAGTGGTGCAGGAATACCGAGTTGAGCGCGTGCCGCGCCGCCGGCTTGAGCCCGAAGCTCACGTTCGAGAGCCCGAGCGAGGTCAGCACGCCGGGCAGCTCGCGCTTGATGAGGCGGATCCCTTCGATCGTCTCGATCGCCGAGTCGGCGTACTCCGCGTCGCCGGTCGCGAGCGTGAACGTGAGGTCGTCGTAGATCAGCGCGCCGGGCGGGAGCCCGTACTCGCCGACGACGATGTCGTGGATCCGCTTCGCGACCTCGAGCTTGCGCTGCGCGGTCTTCGCCATCCCGGTCTCGTCGATCGTCAGCGCGATCACCGCGGCGCCCGTCTCCATCACGAGCGGCATCAGCGTGTCGATCTTCACCCGCCCGTTCTCGAGGTGAATCGAGTTGACGACCGCGCGGCCGGCGTAGATCTTCAACGCCGCCTCGATGACCTTCGGCTCGGTCGAGTCGATGACGAGCGGCGCTTCGACGGACTGCGCGAGCCGCTTCACGATCGTCGCCATCTGGACGTCTTCGTCGGTGCGCTCGGTCAGCGCGGTGCAGACGTCGAGGAGGTGCGCGCCGCCTTCGACCTGCTCGCGCGCGACGAGCGTGATCTCGTCGTAATCGTCGTCCAGCAGCAGCCGCTTGATCTTGCGCGAGCCCTGCGCGTTGACGCGCTCGCCGATCAGCAGCACCGTCCCTTCCTGCTTGAGCGCGACGGCGGTCATCGCCGAGGCGGCGTACTGCAGCGGCTTGGGCTCGGGGATCCGCGGGCGATAGCCGCCGGCGGCGAGCGCGTCGAGCCCGGCGCGGAACGCGGCGACGTGCTCGGGCGTCGTCCCGCAGCAGCCGCCGATCGCGGTGACGCCGAGATCGCGCACGAACGCGATCAGCTCGGCGGCCATCTCGGCCGGCGTCTCCGGATAGATCGTCTCGCCGCGCGGCCCCATCTTCGGCAGTCCGGCGTTGGGGATGACGCTGACGAAGCAGCGCGAGCTCTCGACGAGATAGCGAATCGGATCGCGCATGTGCGCGGGTCCGGTCGAACAGTTCAGGCCGATCACGTCGATCGGCAGCGCGTCGAGCGTCGCGCACACCGCGCGGATGTCGGTCCCGAGCAGCATCCGCCCGGTGACGTCGAGCGTCGCCTGCGCCTGGATCGGAACGCGCCGCACGCCGCCGGCGAAGGCGCGTGCGATCCCGGCGATCGCCGCCTTCATCTCGAGCAGATCCTGGCTCGTCTCGAGCAGCAGCAGATCGACGCCGCCCTCGACGAGCGCCGTCGCCTGCTCGCGGTAGATGGCGACGAGCTGCTCGTAGGTGATCTTCGAGAGCGCCGGATCGGACGACGAGATCAGCATCCCGGTCGGTCCGAGCGACCCGGCGACGAACCGCGGCCGCTCCGGCGTCGAGAACGCGTCGGCGGCGCGCCGCGCCAGCTCGGCGGACCGGCGGTTGATCTCCTCGGTCTTTTCGCCGAGCCCGTACTCGTCGAGCTTCAGCCGCGAGGCCGTGAAGCTGTCGGTCTCGACGACGTCCGCGCCCGCCGCGAAGTACTCGCGGTGGATCGCTTCGACGAGGTCGGGCCGGGTGAGGACGAGCGCCTCGTTGCAGCCGTGGTAGGCCGGGCCGCCGAAGTCCTCGTCGGTCAGGTGCCGCGCCATGAGCTGCGTCCCCATCGCGCCGTCGAAGAGAATCACGCGGTCGCGCAGAGCGTTCAGATAGTCCGCCATCGGGAGCACTATCGTAGGCCGCCCCGCAAGCGGAACGCTGCCGTCCGCTGTCCAAGCATTCGTTGATGCACGCGATTGGACAGATCGCGAGCCGCGTCGACGCCCTCGCCGCCCAGGTCCGGGCCGCCCCGCCGTCGGCCGCGCTGCGCGACGCGTTCGCCGCGCTGCGGCTCGACGAGGTCGTCGGCTCGGCGCGCCTGGCGGGCGCGGGGCTCGACACGGTCGAGGTCCGGGCGCTGCTGGAACGCGGCCGCGCCCTCGGCGGGCACCGCTTCGACGACTACCTGCTGACCCGCGACTACGCGGCGGCCGCCGCGTGGGCCGTCCAGCGCGCCGGCCGCCGCGCGTCGCCCGCGCTGGAGGACCTTCGGACGCTCCACCGCCTGGCGGTGAGCGGGCTGGCCGAGGACGGCGGCGCCTGGCGGACCGAGAACCTCCCGCCGCTCGCCGACGGCACCGTTCCGCCGCCGTACTGGATGGTCGGTTTCGAGGCGGAAAGCTTCATCGGCCGGCTCGCGCTCGACGAGCGCGAGAGCGCCCCGCTCGCCGTCGCCCGCGCGATCGCCCGCCTCGCGCGCCTGCGGCCGTTCCGCAGCGGGAACGGCCGGGTCGCGCGGCTCCTCGCCGGCCTGCTGGCGTACCGGCGCGGCCTGCCGCCGCTCGTCCTCGACGCGCACGCCCGTCGCGCGTATCCCGCCGCGCTGCACGCCGCGCTCGCCGGCGACGTCGTCCCGCTCGCGCGGCTGGCGGGGACGAGCCTCGCGCGCGGCCTCGAACGGCTGCGCGACGCCGCCGAGGCGCCGACCGGGCTACGACCGCTCGCCTCGTTCGCCGCGCCCGGCGGCGTCGACCGGCTGTACAAGGCCGCGCAGCGCGGTCGCCTGCGCGTCGTGCGCAAGCGTGGCAAAATCTTGACGACCGAGGCCTGGGTCGCCGCATACGGCCGGGACTGAAGGATGATGACTTTTTTCGCGCGGCGCCGAACATTGAAGCAATGAAGGACCCGCTGGTCGCCTACGTTTCGATGGAGATCGCGGTCGCCTCGGGGGTCGCCACCTACAGTGGGGGCCTCGGAGTGCTGGCCGGAGACGTCGTCCGCGCCGCCGCCGACGGCGGCTACCCGATGGCCGGCGTGACGCTGCTCTACCGCGAAGGCTACTTCCGGCAGCACCTCGATCCGGCGGGCGCCCAGCACGAGGAGCCCCAGCCGTGGGATCCGGGCTCCGCGATGGAGCTGACCACGGCGCTGGTCACCGTCGCGATCTCGGGCCGCCCGGTGACGGTGGGCGCGTGGCGCTACCGCGTCGCCGGCACAGACGGCGACGAGGTGCCGGTCTACTTCCTCGACACCGACCTGCCGCAGAACGACGACGGCGCCCGCGCGCTGACGCGGCGGCTCTACGGCGGCGACGGCCACTACCGGCTCGAGCAGGAAGCGCTGCTCGGCCTCGCCGCGCCGGCGATCCTCGAGGCGCTCGGGCACACGCGCGTCCGCACGTTCCACATGAACGAGGGACACAGCTCGCTGCTCGTTCTCGCGCTGCTCGAGCGAACCGTCCCGCGCGACCTCAACCGCGTGCGCGAACGCTGCGTGTTCACGACGCACACCCCCGTCCCCGCCGGCCACGACCGCTTCGACGGCGGGCTCGCCGCGCACGTGCTCGGCGCCGAGCGCATCGGCACGCTGCGCGCCTTCGACCTGCTCGAGGGCGAAACGCTCAACATGACGACGCTCGCGCTGCGCGGGTCGCGCTTCGTCAACGCCGTCGCGATGAAGCACGGCGAGGTGACGCGCCAGATGTTCCCGCACGTCACCGTGCACGCGATCACCAACGGCGTGCACGCCGGCACGTGGGCGTCGCCGCCGTTCCGCGAGCTCTTCGACGCGCGCCTTCCCGGCTGGCGGCGCAACAACTTCCTGCTGCGCCAGGCCGTCGGGATCCCGCTCGACGCGATCGCGAGCGCGCACGCGGCGGCGAAGCACGCGCTGATCGACCGCATCGCGCACGCGACCGGCAAGCTCCTCGACCCGTCGCGGTTCACGATCGGGATCGCGCGCCGCGCGACCGCCTACAAGCGCAACGACCTCGTGCTGCGCGACACGCCCCGGCTCGCCGCGCTCGCCCGCGCGTTCGGCGGAATCCAGCTCGTCTTCGCCGGGAAGGCGCATCCCGCCGACTGGGACGGCAAAGCGATGATCCAGCACATCGTCGGGAGCGCGCACGCGCTCAGCGGCGACGTCGACATCGTCTACGTCGAGAACTACGACATGTCGTGGGGCGCCGCGCTCACCTCCGGCGCCGACCTCTGGCTCAACACGCCGCGCCCGCCGAACGAAGCGTCGGGGACGAGCGGGATGAAGGCCGCGCTCAACGGCGTCCCGAGCCTCTCCGTCATGGACGGCTGGTGGATCGAAGCCGCTCCGCACGGCACCGGCGGCTGGTCGATCGACGCGCAGACCGGCGGCGACGACGACGCGACCGCCGACGCGCTGTACGATCACCTCGAAGACGAGATCCTCCCCGCCTACTACGGGCACCCCGACGATTACGCGACGGTGATGCGCAACGCGATCGCCTACAACGGCTCGCACTTCAACGCGCAGCGCATGCT
>Ga0070739_10004851_pt1 | contig 15659 bp, 18 predicted proteins | sample Coa_R1_7_FD_66445 | JGI IMG/M metagenome (GOLD analysis project Ga0070739, IMG submission 66445) | Surface soil microbial communities from Centralia Pennsylvania, which are recovering from an underground coalmine fire - Coalmine... | ecosystem: Environmental > Terrestrial > Soil > Unclassified ... | reverse complement strand
GGAGTTCCACGCTGGGAGCGCGAGATCGACGACCGGATCCTTCCCGCGGAGGCGGGCCTCGACAAGACGCACGTCTCGTTCTCGAAGGGCTGCTACCCGGGTCAGGAGCCGGTAGCGCGGCTGCACTTCCGCGGCCATCCGAACCGCCGGCTGCGCGTCCTCGAGCTCGACGAGCTGCCCGACTACGACACGCCACTGCTGCACGAAGGACGCGAGGTGGGTCGCGTGACGAGCGCCGCGCGCCGCGAGGACGGCACCGTCGTGGCGCTGGCGTACGTGCGGACGGAGGTGCCCGATGACGCGCCGCTCGCGCTCGCGGCTCGAGCCCGCTGACTGGTACAGCATCCGTCCGGTGCGAAGCCTCAAGCCGGCCACCTACACCTGTCCGCTCTGCGGCTATCACCTCCACGCGATGAGCGACCACGTCCTCATCGCTCCCGAGGGAGACACGAGCCGCCGCCGTCACGCCCATCTCGAGTGCGTCGCCGCGGCGAACCTGCCGGGTCGCCCGCAGAGGCCGGGCCTCCTCTCCCGGCTGCTGGGCCGCGGCTAGGCCGGCGCTACACTGACCGTCCCGAGCGCCCGTAGCTCAGGGGATAGAGCGCTGCCCTGCGGAGGCAGAGGTCGCATGTTCGAATCATGCCGGGCGCATCTTGGGCTGGCAGGCATTCGCGGGGTCGGCTCTAACTTGACCGGATGAGGCTGACCGATCGTCGCTGGGATCGGTTCGCCCTCGCTGCGATCGGCGTGGGCGCGGCGGCGCGGGCGGTATGGATCTTCTGGCTGCACAAGCCCCAGGACTACGTGTACTCGGACATGTACACGTACCTGACCTACGCGAGGCAGATCGCAGACTGGCACGGGCTCGACGCCTACGCGACCTTCCAGCCGCAGGGGATGCACCTGCTCCTCGCGGTGCCGCTTGCCATCCTCGGCGGTGGACACGCCGGGCTCTGGGGTGCGGCCGCGATCTGGTGGGTGCTCGCCGCGGCGACACCGTTCTTCGCCTGGCGCCTCGCCCGAGTGCTCTTGACTCCCGCCGCCGCGGCCCTCACGGCGCTCTTCGTCGCGATCTGGCCGCTCACGGTCACCGACTCCGGCTACTTCCTCTCGGAATCGCCCGGCCTCGCGTTCCTCCTCGCGTCGCTCTGGCTCGGGTACGAGGCGCAGCGGAGGCTCGGTCGGCCCGCCCTTCTGCTCGGCGTGCTGGCCGGCGCGCTCGGCGCGGCAGCTGTCGCGATCCGGCCGCAGTACCTGCTCAATCTCGTCATCGTGGCCGTGCCGTTCCTGCCGCGCCGAAGGCTCAACCTGCGCGCTGCGGGCGGCTTCGCGGCCGCCGCCGTCGTGCTGCTGATCGGAGTCTGCGCCTTCAACACGGCCATCGCCGGTCGCCCGACGACGCTCAGCCGCGAAGGGGGCGTCACCTTCTTCATCGGCCAGTGCCATGCCTACCACGTCGACGTCGAGACGGCTACGACCGGCTGGTCGGTGGAGCCGCCGCCCTATGTCCAGAACGGGGGCAACTATTACTCGTTCCCGGGTCACCAGATCTGGGAGGACGGCTTCTTCTACCGCAAGGGGCTCACGTGTCTCGAGCACTACGGCGCACGCTGGCCCGTGCACGCGGGCCGCATGATCCTGGACATGACCGCCACGTCCAAACCGTGGCCGCAAGAGGCACAGGCCACGCTGAGCGGCGTCATCGACTGGACGAATACCGTCTACGGCTACGGGCTGCTGCCCCTTGCGATCCTGCTCGCCGCCGTCCGAATCGCCCGCCGGGTGCCGACCGCCGCCGGCGAGAGGGCCCTCCTCGCGCACTTGCTCTGCTTCGTCCCCGTGGCGCTCGTCTACTTCGGCGACCCGCGCTTCCGCTCGACCTACGACGCTTTCGGCTTTGGGCTGCTCGCTGCCGCTCTCACGAGCCTGCCCACTGATCTGCGCAGCACAATGCGCAGATGGCGCTCTTCCTGACGGAGCAGGACGTCGCGGAGCTGCTCACGCCGGCGGACGCCGTCGAGGCGATCGAGGCGTGCTTCCGGCGCATGGCGGCCGGAGCGGTCGAGAACCGGCCTCGGTACCGGCTCGGCCTCGAAGGCGGAGCCCTCGCGGTCATGGCTGCCGCCGACCTCGAGCTCGGCTACGCAGGCGCGAAGGTCTATGCGGGCTTCGGCGAAGGGGCGCGCTTTGCCGTTCTCCTCTTCCGCGCCGACGAGCCCGAGCTCGTCGCGGTGCTCGAGGCGGACAAGCTCGGCCAGCTGCGCACGGGTGCGGCGAGCGGTGTCGCGGCGAAGCATCTTGCCGCGGCCGGCGCGACCAGCCTCGGCGTGATCGGCTGCGGCTGGCAGGCCGAGTCGCAGGTCGCCTGCATCCGCGCGGCGTTGCCCGGGCTCGAGCGGGTGGTCGCGTACTGCCGGACCGAGGCGCGGCTGCGAGCGTTCTGCGCGGAGCACGACGCCGATCCCGGAGAGAGCCATCAGGATCCCGCGTCGTGCGACGTCGTCGTGACGGCGACCACGTCCCGCGACCCGGTGCTGCGCGGCGAGTGGCTCCGGCCGGGTGCGCTCGTCTGCGCCGTGGGAGCGAACGACGGCCATCGGCGCGAGCTCGACAACGTCGTGCTCGAACGCGCGGCGTTCGTCTGCTGCGACTCGCGCGAGGACGCAAGGCTCGAGTCGGCCGACTTGATCGAGCCGGTCGAGTCGGGAGTGCTCGACTGGCTCGAGGTGCACGAGCTGCAGGAGGTCGTCGCAGGTGAGGTCAGCGGGCGCCAGTCGGACGACGACGTCGTCGTCTTCAAGTCCAACGGCCTCGCAGCGTGGGACGTCGCCGTCGCGGCCGCGGCGGTCGAGCGCGCGCGGGCTTCGGGCGCCGGGCGCGAGGTGTCATAGTCCGAGCGTGAAGGCGGCCACCGACCGCGGTCGGTTCGCGGAGCGTGTGCTCCACGGCGTCGACTCGAGCGGCGATCCCGAGACGATCGTCATCTGGATCGAGCGGAAGGAAGGTGGCGTCTGGGCGGTCGGCCGCTCCGTCAACCCCGACCGCCGCAACTCGAAGGAGCCGCGGCCCGAGGACTACGTCTTCGAGGGGTACGAGATCGGCGACGCGCTGCAGGAGGCGAACGAGACGCTCGAGGACGACTTCACGGTGTCGGAGCGGGACGGCCACGGCGAGCACGTCCGGCCGTTCACGCGCGACGAGCTGCTGAAGCCGCTCGAGGCCTGGTTCTTCGGGCGCTCGTGAGGCTCGCCTTCGGCTTCACGCCTTGCCCGAACGACGCGTTCGCGTTTCACGCGCTCGTGCACGGCCTCGTCACGGCACCCTTCGAGGTCGAGCCCGTGCTGCTCGACATCGAGGAGCTGAACCGCCGGTCGGCCGGCGCCGAGCTCGCGCTCACGAAGCTCAGCTTCGGCGCAGCCGCGGCGGCCGGCGACCGGTACCGGCTGCTGCGTAGCGGCGCCGCGCTCGGTCGCGGTGTTGGCCCGCTCGTCGTTGCGCGGGAGGCCGGCTCGCTCGAGGAGGTCGCGCAAGGGCGCGTCGCCGTGCCGGGGCTGGAGACGACGGCGTTCCTGCTCATGCGGCTTGCGGCTCCGGCGCTCGGCGAGGTCGTCGAGCTTCGCTACGACCGGATCCTCGAGGCAGTGGCCGCCGGAGAGGTGGATGCCGGCCTGATCATCCACGAGAGCCGCTTCACCTACGCGGAGCATGGGCTCGTCTCGGTCGCCGATCTCGGCGAGTGGTGGGAGGGAGAGACCGGCCTGCCCGTCCCGCTGGCCGGGATCTTCGCGCGGAGCGATCTGGAGCCGGAGGTCGCCGAGGCGGCGGAGGCCGCGATCCGCTCCTCGGTCGAGTACGCGTTCGCGCATCCCGAGGCGAGCCGCGAGTACGTCCGCTCGCTCTCGCAGGAAATGTCCGACGAGGTCTGCGCGGCGCACATCGCGCTCTACGTGAACGAGAGCAGCGTCGACATCGGTGACGAGGGGCTCGCCGCCATCGACCGGCTGCTCGGTCGCGCCACAGCCGCTGCCTAGACTGGCCGCGATGGGCCGGGCCGTCGTCCTCTCCGCGGTGCGCACTCCGATCGGGCGCTACGGCGGCGTGCTTTCGGGGGTGCGGCCGGACGATCTCGCCGCGCTCGTCATTCGTGAAGCGGTCGACCGCGCGGGCGTGCCGGTCGAGCAGATCGAGGACGTCTGGTTCGGCGCGGCCAACCAGGCCGGGGAGGACAACCGCAACGTCGCCCGGATGGCGGCGCTGCTCGCTGGACTCCCCGAGACGGCGGCCGGCGTGACCGTCAACCGGCTCTGCGCCTCGGGGCTCGCGGCGGTGGTGGGTGCCTGTCATGCCGTGATCGCGGGCGACGGCGATCTCTTCGTCGCGGGCGGCGAGGAGTCGATGAGTCGCGCGCCGTTCGTAACGCCGAAGGCAGAGAAGCCGTTCGGGCGCGGAGACCGGCCGCTCTACGACACGACGCTGGGCTGGCGCTTCACGAATCCGAAGCTCGCCGAGCTGTTCCCCCCGGAGTCGATGGGGGAGACCGGCGAGAACGTCGCCGAGCGGTGGGGCGTGACGCGGGAGGATCAGGACGAGTTCGCGCTCGAGTCGCAGCGGCGGTGGGCGGCGGCCGACGAGGCCGACCGCTTCGCCGACGAGCTCGTCCCCGTCGGCGACGTGACGCGCGACGAGCATCCACGGTCCGACACGACTGCGGAGAAGCTCGCGGCGCTCAAGCCAGCCTTCCGCGAGGGCGGAACCGTCACCGCCGGCAACGCCTCCGGGATCAACGACGGCGCGGCGGCGCTCGTGATCGCCTCGGAGGAGAAGGCGCGCGAGCTCGGCGTCGAGCCGCTCGGCACCTTCGTCGGCAGCGCGGTGGCGGGAGTCGATCCGCGCGTGATGGGCATCGGCCCGATCCCGGCCGTGCGGAAGCTGCTCGAGCGAAGCGGCGTCTCGCTCGACGAGGTCGATCTCGTCGAGCTGAACGAGGCGTTCGCCTCGCAGAGCCTCGTGGTGATCCGCGAGCTCGGCCTCGATCCGGAGAAGGTGAACGTCAACGGCGGCGCGATCGCCCTCGGTCACCCGCTCGGGATGAGCGGCGCACGCCTCGTCGTCTCGCTCCTGCACGAGCTGCGCCGTCGCGGCGGCCGGTACGGCCTGGCGACCCTCTGCGTCGGCGTGGGCCAGGGCCAAGCGGCCCTCTTCGAGCGTCCTGCCTAGCCGACCGGCGGGCGGATGTAGATCACGCCCTCGTGCTCGATCGGCACGAACGGCGCGCCCACGCTGAAGACGACGCCCTCGACCTGGTGGAAGAGCTCGTCGCCGCCTTCGCCGACGGGGACGACGATGCCGATCTCGTCCTCGGGCTCGGCGTCGAGGCCCTCGTCCCGCAGCGCCTCGAGCAACCGGTCGCGGTCGGGGATGCGGGCTGCCTCGACGCGGATCGTGCTCGACATCTCGTCTCCTCTCGCTTGATCTCGGATCCGAAATCTACCGCGCCGGGCCTTGCCGCAAACGCGCTACCTTCCGCTCGTGGCCGTGACCGCCGGACAGGAGTACGGGCTTTTCATCGGCGGAGAGGTCGTGGAGCCGTCAGCGGGCGAGATCCGCGAGCTCAACGAGCCCGCCACCGGCGAGCCTCTGGCGCGTGCGGGCATGGCCGGCGAGGCCGACATCGACCGCGCGGTCGAAGCCGCTCGTGCCGCGCTCGACGGCCCATGGGGGAAGACGCCGCCGAACGAGCGGGCCCGGCTGCTCCACGCGCTCGCCGACGCTATCCAGGCAAACCGCAAGGACCTCGCCGAGCTCGAGGCGCGCAACGTCGGCAAGGCGATCTCCTCGGTCAAGGCCGAGCTCGCCGGCGCGGTCGAGAACTTCCGCTTCTTCGCCTCGGTGGTGGGCTCGATCGCCGGTCGCTCGAACCCGATCGGCGGCTCGCTGCTCAGCTACACGCTCAAGGAGCCCGTCGGCGTGTGCGCGCAGATCGTCCCCTGGAACTACCCCCTGCTCATGTCCGTCTGGAAGCTCTCGCCGGCGCTCGCCGCGGGCTGCGCCGTCGTGCTCAAGCCGGATCCGCAGACGCCGCTCAGCGTGCTGCGCATCGCCGAGCTCGCGGCCGAGGTCGGCTTTCCGCCCGGCGCGATCAACATCGTCCCGGCGGACGGCCCGACAACCGGCTCGTACCTCGTCAAGCACCCCGGAGTCGACAAGGTCGCCTTCACGGGCTCCACGAGGACGGGGAGCGAGATCATGCGTCTCTGCTCGGACCCGATCAAGCGCCTCACCCTCGAGCTCGGGGGCAAGAGCCCTGCGATCGTCTTCGCCGACGCAAATCTCGACGATGCGATCCCGAGCTCAGTCTGGTCGATCTACTACGCCGCCGGCCAGAGTTGCGAGGCCCGCTCGCGCGTGCTGGTGGAGGCGTCGATCTACGACGACTTCGTGGCTCGCTTCGCCGAGGCGGCGAAGAAGCTCAAGGTCGGCGATCCGCTCGACGCGGAGACGCAGGTCGGCTCGCTCATCTCGGCCGCGCACCGCGATCGGGTGCACGGCTACGTCGAGAAGGGACGCGCCGAGGGGGCGGAGGTCGTGCTCGGCGGCGAGGCGGGGAACGACGGTGCGGGCGCGTTCTACCTGCCGACCGTGCTCGCGGGCGTCGCGAGCTCGATGACCGTCGCGCAGGAGGAGATCTTCGGCCCGGTCGTCGCGGCGATTCCCTTCGAGGACGAGAAAGACGCCATCCGGATCGCGAACGACGTCCAGTACGGCCTCTTCGCGACGGTTTGGACAGGCGACCCGGCGCGCGGGCACCGCGTCGCGCGGGCAGTCAAGTCGGGCATGGTCGGGATCAACATGCCGTTCACCGCCTTCCCCGGCATCCCGTTCGGCGGCTACAAGCAGTCCGGCTTCGGGCGCGAGCTCTCGATCGACACGCTCGAGCTCTATCTCGAGACGAAGGGCGTGCTCTTCTCGACGAGCCCGAAGCCCTTCAATCCGTTCGACCTCTAGCCGCGTCAGCGCCCGACCTGCGCGAGGTACTCGGTGAGGTTGCGCGGGTCGGGCGTCACCCGCTTTCGGGCCGGCGGCTCGCCGGTCACCGGCTGGTAGCCCGCGAACTCGGAGTCGAGCACTCCCTCGCCGCCCGTCAGCCCGGGGAGCTGGCGGCGCAGCTCCTGGACGTGCGATGCCGGCAGCGTCGCCTCCAGCACCGAGAGCTCGCCGCGCGCCGTGGGCGTCGCGGCCCCGGCGCCGAGGCGTCCGAGCGCGGCGAGCATCGGTCCGATCGCCTCGGTCGGCACCTCGGCCGCGATCCGGAAGACCGGCTCGCAGACCACCGAGTCGGCCTGGTGGAGCGCCCGCATGAGGACGAGCGGCACGAGCCGCCTCATGTCGCGGGTCGTGGGCATCGGGCCGCGCCGAGACGGCGGCCCGTCGGCGAGGCTGTAGCCGATCTTCGTCACGGTGACCGCGCAGTCGGTGACCTGCCAGCCGTAGAGGCCTTCCGTGAGGGCGCTCCGGACGTACTCGTCCATGTGTTCCACGAACGCGTCGAAGGTCTTGAAGGTGTAGAGCGGCGCGTCGCGAGGGTCCAGGCCGGGAGCGACGACCAGCTCGACCCCCGAGCCTGTTGCCGCCGGTTCGATCCGCAACCCGAGGTCTGCGTGGAACGGGTTGGTGGGCGTGTTGAGGATCTCGACGGCCTTGCCGATCCCCTTCGGTCGCTCGATGCAGATCGTCGTCACCTTGCGGAACGCGACCTCGAGGCCGTAGTCGTCGGCGAGCGTCGCCTCGATCACCTCCCGCTGCACCTCGCCGTAGAGGGAGACGGAGATCTCGCCTCGCGTGTCGTCCTGGCGGACGTCGATCAGCGGGTCCTGCTCCGCCAGCTGCCCGAGCGCGACACGTAGCCGGTGCCCGTCGGCGGGGTCGGCGGCCTCGACGACCGACTCGAACGTCGGCGGGGCGAAATGGTGCTCGACACCGCGGCGGGGCTCGCCGAGCCAGTCGCCGACCTGGATCTCCCCGAGCCCCCAGAGCTTCGCGATCTCCCCCGCCTGCGCCGAATCCCGCTGCACGGCGTCCCCGTCCGCGAAGACGCGCAGCGCGGTCACCTTGCCGGCATCGAAGCGGTCGCGCACGTTGATACGCCCGGAGAAGACCCGCGTGTACGCGATCCGGTGGCCGTCCGGATCGCGCTCGATCTTGAATACGCGCGCGGAGAGCGGCCCGTCGCCGTCGCGCACGGCCACGGGCAGCAGTCGAGCGATCCCTCCCATCACCTCGTCGGCGCCGGCGCCCGTCAGTGCCGAGCCGAAGAAGACCGGATGGAGCTCTCCCGCTCTCGCCCGCCCGGCGAGGTCCTCGTCCGCGGCGCCGAACGACGCGAACGACGCGGCGCGCGTGCCGAGCCCGGCCGCCGAGCCCATCGGTACGACGGCCGGCGTGAGACGCTGCTCGATCTCGTCGAGCACGCGTTCCGGGTCGGCCCCCGCGCGGTCGATCTTGTTCACGAAGAGCAGCGTCGGCACCTCCAAGCGCTGTAGCGCCCGCCACAGGATCCGCGTCTGCGGCTGCACGCCCTCCACGGCCGAGATCACGAGCACGGCGCCGTCGAGCACGCTCAGCACCCGCTCCACCTCGGCGATGAAGTCCGGGTGGCCGGGTGTGTCGATCAGGTTCACCGTCACGTCGTCGATCGGGAACGAGACGACCGCCGAGCGGATCGTGATGCCGCGCTGCTGCTCGAGCGCGAGCGAGTCGGTCCGCGTCGTCCCCTTGTCGACGCTGCCGACGTCGTCGATGACGCCGGCGGCGTACAGGAGCCGTTCGGTGAGAGTCGTCTTACCGGCGTCTACATGCGCCAGGATCCCGAGATTCAGAAGCTTGCGAAGCACTCGTCCATACCTCCAAGTAGGTCATCACGGCCTCTTCGATGGCAATGAACGGTGCGCGCACGCCGCCTCCTTCGGGTCGCTCCCAGTGGCGCTTGCTCAAGAGAGAATAGTCGCCGCAGTGCCGATCTTCCAGCCAGAGATCGAGACGCTGTCGCGTCGGGAGCTCGAGCGGCTCCAGCGCGAGCGGCTGCGGCAGCGGTTCGGCATCGAGCTCGAGGCGGTTGGCGAGCAGCCGTTCCGGGTCAAGTCGGAGCTGCGCGACGCCTATCCGTTCGAGCTCCTCCAGGTGCCGCTCGAGGAATGCATCCGGATCCACGCCTCCTCCGGCACTCGCGGCAAGGCGACGATCGTCGCCTACACGCGCTCCGACCTCGCCGCGTGGGCGGATTGCTGCGCGCGGGCGCTCGCCGCGGCGGGAGCCGGCCCAGGCACCGTCGTCCACGTCGCCTACGGCTACGGGCTCTTCACCGGCGGCCTCGGCCTGCACTACGGCGCCGAGCGGCTGGGGTGCACGGTCGTGCCGGCCTCCGGCGGCAACACACCGCGGCAGGCGCAGCTGCTCGAGGACCTCGGCGCAGAGATCCTCTGCTGCACGCCGAGCTACGCCCTGGCGATCGCCGACCACGTCTCCGAGCCGGCGCGCCTGCGCCTTCGGGCCGGCCTCTTCGGCGCCGAGCCGTGGACGGAGAGCCTGTGCGAGGCGATCGAGGGCGCGCTCGCGCTGACCGCGCTCGACATCTACGGCCTGTCCGAGGTGATGGGCCCGGGCGTCTCGGCGGAGTGCGCCGAGGCGCGCGACGGCGCTCACGTCAACGAGGACCACTTCCTCGTGGAGGTCGTCGATCCGGAGTCCGGCGAGTCGCTGCCGGAGGGAGAGGTCGGCGAGCTCGTCTTCACGACGCTGACGAAGGAAGCGCTGCCGCTCCTGCGCTATCGCACGGGCGATCTCGCCTCCCTCACCCGCGAGCCGTGCGCGTGCGGCCGCACGTTCGCCCGGATGTCGCGCGTGCTAGGGCGCACGGACGACATGCTGATCATCCGCGGCGTCAACGTCTTTCCGAGCGAGATCGAGCGCGCCCTGCTCGCGATCCCAGAGCTGGAACCGCATTACCAGCTCGTCGTCGAGCGCCCCGGACGCCTCGACGAGCTGACGGTTCACGTCGAGGGGACGATCGCGGCCGATGCGGTGCGCCGGCGGCTTCACGGCGCGCTCGGCCTCACGGCGCGAGTCGAGGTGGTTCCGGCCGGATCGATCGCGCGCAGCGAGGGGAAGGCTCTGCGCGTGCTCGATCGCCGCGGGACGTAACCGCGCTGGTTGATTCGACGTTCATCCGTCGGATGAGCGAGCAGACCGACGACAGCGCGAACGACCTCGACGGCTGGCCTCTGCCGTCGGTCGAGGTGCTGCGCGAGCTCGAGCCGCCGCCGTTGGTTTGGTCGGAGCCCGAATCCCCTAGCTGGCCGACGCGTCTCCCTGCCAGAGGCTGAACGCGTTCCCCTCGGTGTCCTTGCAGGCGGCGAACCAGCCGTGCGTCGGCACCGGCTGCTTGTCGTCGGCCTGCCCGCCGAGCTCACGGACCTTCCCGATGGCCGCATCGATGTCGGCGACGTCGAGGTACACGTTCGGATGCCCGGGGTCGCCCGGCTGCAGGGCCGCGCCGCTCCCCTCGCTGACCCGCGCCATCCGGTAGTCGAATTCCTCGGACATCGAGGGGCCGAACTCCCAGCCGAAGACCCCCTCCCAGAAGCGCTTCGCGCGTTCGACGTCGGTGGCCGCGATCTCGTAGTGGACGACCTCTCCTGCCATCGGGTTAGTCTCCTTTCGGCGAGCGACTGGAGGAGCGAATGTATCGCGTGACCGTCCTGTACGAGCACGAGCCCGACACCGATGCCTACAAGGAGCACGCGGAGCTCTGTGCGCAGGTGCCCAACGGCGTCTTCCGGCACGGCAAGGTCACGGGGTCGCCGATGGGCGAGCCGCGGCACGCGTACTACGCCGAGTGGGAGTTCGCCGACGAGGAGGCCTTCAAGAGCGCGATCCGTAGCGACGAGTTCATGGCGACGGGCAAGGACGCTTACAAGCGGGGCTTCCCGCAGCCGACCGTCGAGTTCGTCGAGCTCTCGTAGCCATGGCGGAGGTCGAGGTCGGGCGCGAGGGCGCCGTCCAGACGATCACGCTCAACCGGCCCGACAAGCTGAACGCGTTCACGCGCACGCTGCACGAGGAGCTGCAGGGGGCGCTCGAGGTGGCGCGCGACCGGGAGGTGCGCGCCGTCGTGATCACCGGGGCCGGCCGCGGCTTCTCGGCCGGGCAGGACCTGGGCGCGTTCGGCGAGGCGGGCGACGTCGCCTCGATGCTCCGCGCGACCTATCACGTCAACGTGCTGGCGATCCGCTCGCTCGAGAAGCCCGTCATCGCGGCGGTGAACGGCGTCTGCGCAGGTGCCGGGCTTTCCCTCGCGTGCGCGTGCGACATCCGGCTCGCCTCCGACGCGGCCTTCTTCGTGCCGGGCTTCGTCGGGATCGGGCTGATTCCCGACTCGGGCGGCACGTACTTCCTGCAGCGGCTGCTCGGGACGGCGCGCGCCTTCGAGTGGATGACCTCCAACCGGCGGCTGACCGCGGCGGAGGCACACGCGTGGGGGCTCGTGTCCGAGGTGATCGATGCCGAGGCGTTCTCGGTGCGGGTGGCAGAACGCGCTGCCGAGCTCGCTGCGGGGCCGACGCGGGCGATCACTCTCACGAAGCGCCTCTACGACGAGGCGGCGACCTCGACGCTCGAGGAGCAGCTCGAGCGCGAGGCAGAAGCGCAGGCCGAGGCGGTCCGGACCGACGACTTCCGCGAGGGGGTCGCGTCGTTCGGCGAGAAGCGAGAGGCCCGCTTCAGCGGGAGCTGAGCAGCTCGAGGATCTCGCCGTCCTCGGGGAAACGCCCCAGCTGCTGCTTCGAGAAGATCGTGTCGCCGTCCGCGATCACGTCGTACTGGCTCTTCGCCCCCTCGCGTGCGGTCGCGTCGATCCCGTGCCCGTTGAGCTCGGCCGCGAGACTCGCGGCCCGTCGGTCGTACCCGCTTCAGACGGGGCAGTAGACGATCTCGACGGCCACGGGGGGAGCCTAGCGAGAGCCCTCCGCGTTACGCGATGCGATACTCGGCACAGTGGACGAGGACGATCTCCGCAAGCTCGAGGCGGTCGGCTCGAGGCTCGAGTTCGGCGCCGGCCAGATGCTGATCGAGCGCGGCAAGCCGGGCACCGGCCTGTATGTCCTCGCCGAGGGGCACATCGTCGTCGAGGCGCCCGAAGGCACTCGTGAGCTCGGCCCCGGCAGCGTGGTGGGCGAGCGCGCCCTCTTCTCGGAGGACGGGACGCGGACGGCGCGCGTGCGCGCGCTGACCCACGGCGTCGTCGTCGCCGTCGACCGTGCGGAGGTCGACCGCCTCTGCGCAGAGGATTCCGAGTTCGCCGAGCGCCTCGCCCGCAGCTCGTACTAGGCCGGGGTCGCTACCGCCTCCTTCGCCCTCGCCTCGCTCGCCTCGCCGAGCACGTAGCGGTTCATCCAGTCGAGCAGCGCCTCGTTCTGCGCGCGCCGGTGGGAGATCGGTCCCAGGATCGACCCGGCGTGCGACGTGTTCGGGAAACGCAGCATCTCCGCCGGCACGCCGTTCACGCGGAGCACGGTGAAGAACTGCTCCGTCTGCTCGGCGGGGCAGCGGTAGTCGCTCTCGTGCTGCAGGAACAGCGTCGGCGTGGTGCAGCGGTGCGCGTAGGCGATCGGCGAGCAGCGCTTGTAGACCTCCTCGGCCTCGTGAGGCGCGCCGCCGAGCTCCAGGACGCCGAAGTGGGCGCCGATGTCGCTCGTGCCGTACATCGAGAACCAGTTGAAGAGCGGGTTCTCCGGACAGGCGGCCTTGAAGCGGTCGGTGTGCCCGATGATCCAGCCGGTGAGGTTGCCGCCGCCGGAGATGCCGAAGACGCCGAGCCGGTCCGCGTCGGCCAGCCCTTCCTCGACGGCGTGGTCGACGCCGGCCATCAGGTCGGCGTAGTCGAGGTTGCCCCAGTCGCGCTCGATCGCGGTGGCGAAGGCATCGCCGTATCCGGTCGAGGCGCGATGGTTGACGAGCAGGACGCCGTAGCCGGCGCCGGCGAACATCAGGTGGTCGAAGTTGAAGTGCGCGCCCCAGGCGCCGTGCGGGCCGCCATGGATGCTGAGGACCGTCGGCAGCGGAGGCTCTGCTCCGGGCTGGTGGAGGAACCAGCCCTCCACGTTTGCTCCGTCGACTCCCGAAAAGCTCAGCGAGACGACGGCGGGCAGGTCGAGCTCCGCGAGCACGTCCTCGTTGAGCCGCGTGAGGCGGTGCTCCTCTCCAGTGTCGAGGTCGAGGAGGTACAGGTCTCCGGGCTCGGTGAACCCGAAGGCACCGATGAGGACTTTCGAGCCCCTGACGGAGATCGGCGAGCACACCCGAGGGCCGCCGGCCACGACCGTGTGCGGCTCGTCGCCGTCGAGCGCGACGCGTACGACCGACACCTCGCCGCCGGTCTGCACCCGCACCAGGGCGTTCCGGTCCCCCTCGCTGAAGAGCAGCTCTCCCAGGCCCAGTCTCGATCCGGGGTTGTCGGGCTGGATGCCGCCCTCGATGTGGCCCTCGATCTCCGCGCCGTGCTGGGTGCGCGTTCCCGTCGCAGGATCGAGGACGTAGAGCGACGCCCGCGAGCCCACCGGCCGGTCGCGCTCGAAATCGAGGACGTACGCGACGCGCCCGTCGCTCATCGTTCCGTGCGAGGCGACGAAGCCGTCGGCCTCCGTCAAGTCGGTGACCGTGCCGTCGAGGTCGACGCGCCTCAGCCGCGACATGAGCTCGTACGAATCCGGGTCGTGGGATGCGACGTACACGAGTGACTTTCCGTCGGCGGTCCACAACGGCTGCGAGTTCATGAAGCGGTCGTCGGTGAGCCGGCGCGGCTCCGCGTCGCCGCCAACGTCGAGGACGTAGATGTCCTGGACCGCGTCGTCGAGGATTCCGATTTCGTCGAAGCGCCACACGGTCCGGGTGACGCGATAGGGGCGCTCGGGCTTGCGCGGCTCCTCCTGCTTGCCGGCCGTGAACGCGAGCTTGCTTCCGTCGGGCGACCAGACGGCGCCGCCGCCGACGCCCTGCGGAAGGTCGGTCACCCGGCGCGGCTCGCCACCGTCGAGCGGCAGCAGCCAGAGCTGAGGCTTCTCCGTCCGCGACGACATGAACGCCACCTGCGATCCGTCGGGGGAGAACGCCGGCGCCGTGTTCGTCGAGTCGCTGAACGTCAGCCGCCGGATCTCGCCGCTCCCGACGTCGAGCAGATGGAGATCGGTGTGCTCGGCCTCCTCCGGCTCCTCCTCGTCGTCATCGGTCTCGCCGGGGCCGATGCGCGTCTGCGCGAAGACGACCTGGCTCCCGTCGGGAGAGAGGTCGGCGGCGACGACGAACCGGAGGCGGAATAGGTCTTCGGGAGCGATCGGGCGGGTCATCGGGTCTCCTCGTGCTCGCAGGGTGGAGCGTCGGAGCCGAACCTACTACTACTAGTACTAGATCGTCTTGAACTGCTCGAACGGCTGGCGGCAGCTCTCGCAGTAGCGGAGCGAGCGGCACGGCGTCGGGCCGAAGATGTTCTCGAGCCGCGTCTTGGTCGAGCCGCAGTAGGGGCAGCGAAAGACGTTCGCCTGCAGCTGGACGAGCTTCGGCGCCGAGGCCTCACGCGGGGCCGGCGGCGCGAAGCCTGCCGCGCGCAGCTTCTCGCGGCCGGTCGGCGTGATCCGGTCGGTCGACCACGAGTCGTCCGAGACGACCTCGACCTCGGGCGTGGCGCCGAGCTCTGCGACCTTCTCCTCCATCGCCCGCTTCATCACCTCGAGCGCGGGGCAGCCGAGGAAGGTCGGCGTGAACTCGATCCGCACGTGTCCGTCGTGGACATCGACCGAACGGATGACGCCCAGCTCGACGAGCGAGACGACCGGAATCTCCGGGTCCGGGATCTCCTCGAGCGCCTGCCAGACCTGGGCCTCGGCTACCACTGCGCTCCCGCCGGCGCCGAGCGCCGCACCATCGTCATCTCCTCCCAGAGCGGCGCGAGCTCCGCGGTGTGCGTCCCTCGCTCGATCGCCTCCACCTCGCTGAGCCCGACCCGCGCCACGAGCTCCCCGCGCAGCTCGCTCGGGAGGACGCCGAGCGCGTATGGCCACAGCTCCTCGACCGCCTTCCGGAAGCGCGGCTCCTCGCGCAAGCGGTCGTGCCACATCTCGGCGTGCATGCGGTGGTACGCCTCCTCGCGGTCGATCTTGGCCGCGAGACCCGCGACGGCTTGGTGGGAGTCGTCCTTGAGCGCCGTGATCCGGATCTCGTCGGCGACCTCGTAGAGCCAGCGGCGGGCGATCGTGTGGCCCCACTCGAGCAGGTGCAGCTCGACGAGGGGCGAGCAGCGGTACTCCTCCGCCGGCCGGTCGAACGCGAGCGCATCGGGATCGTCGGAGAGGAGCGAATAGACCGCGCGCGCGTGACCGATCTCGTTCTGCGCGATCGAGGAGAACGCGACGTCCTCCTCGAGCATGGGCGCGATGCCCGTCCACTCGCTGTCGCGCCAGCCGAGGACGAGCTCGTCGTCAGCGAGGCCCAGCAGTGCCTGCTCGCTCACGAGCCTCCTTCAGACGTGCTTTGATCGAGTAACCGTCGACGCGGCGGTACTTGAGGTCGAACTCGTCGGCCCAGTCCTCGACGTCGCGGATCGCGTCGCGCGG
>Ga0070739_10004849_pt1 | contig 15661 bp, 24 predicted proteins | sample Coa_R1_7_FD_66445 | JGI IMG/M metagenome (GOLD analysis project Ga0070739, IMG submission 66445) | Surface soil microbial communities from Centralia Pennsylvania, which are recovering from an underground coalmine fire - Coalmine... | ecosystem: Environmental > Terrestrial > Soil > Unclassified ... | reverse complement strand
GCCGGCGGTCGCGCCCAGGAGAGAGAAGAACAAAGACTCTCAATGGAGGAGGTGGAACAGGGACATACTCCAGAGTTTCACTCTCCACCAAACCGGGGCCACCTCAGCGGTGCGATGTGGTGGGGATCTTCCCGACGCCCCAAGCGGTCCTACGCCGTGTGGGAGCCGTGCTGGAGGAGATCCATGAGGAGTGGCTGGTGACCCGCCGCTCCTTCAGCCCCCGCTCTATGCACCAACTTCTCTCGTCTCTCCAAGGACAGGAGGGAGCAGAACCACCTGAGGCCGTATGATACCATACCCGAAGGGAGAGCGCACTTTTCCACCACGTGCCGGACTCAGCCAATCAGTCCCATCGAAACTCGACGGTCAATGAGGCTCCAGCATAGGATAACACGATGCGGATCGCTGGCCGCACGCTGAGAATTCCCATGGATATCGCGCTCCTCAACCCAAGCTCCCTCCCAACCTTAATTAGGTACGACTCGGCTTGAGGAACACTGCCCGCTGTTACTAGCTTATTGAAGGTATTCGCCTCTTCTCTGTGCCGGGCGAGGAAGTCAAGTAGTTTTTGCAGATCACTCGCTAGCTGGTTGAGCGTTTGGGTTGTTGTGATGAATTTCTCAACAGGTACCGCAGCCCCTTGCGCTGATGCTCGTTGTTGCGGCACAAGAAGTGTAAAGCTTAAGAGTGCACCTATTATCAACGATAAGGGTCTCACGAGTGACCTCCTCAAGGCTACTATGGAGCCTTTCGTTTTCGTAGCCCCCATAGTACTCTATCGATCAGAACCGGTATGACTATGAGGGTGACGGCGGTAACGGTTACGAAGTATACATTCCGTTGCAGCTCCAGCGCGGCTCCTTTCGTCGGTATATATTCGATTCGCAAAACGCCCGAATAGACAGCTAGGACGAACAGAACCGCGAGCAGTATGGACACTCTACGCGCGGCTCCAGAAACTCTGTATGCATCTTTCGGCATCATGTGGTTTGCCTTCAATCAAGGATCCTACTCTCTATCTTCCCCAGCTGAAACCCCGCCAAGGCGACCAAGGCCGCTTCCCAGATTTACAATGCTAGTCCAGGCCAGTCCGGCACTGAAAGCCTGCTCTACGTTGCTGGGTTTGCCTATGTAAAGGGCAACTACGCCTCCGATAAGACCGACAAAGATAGATTTTATCCATGTCACTGCCGTAAGGCGTGCCTCCTGAAAAGCGAACAAGTCGTCGATAATTAATCGATTGCTGTAGCCACTCCGGGTGAATATCCAAGATATAAACGCACCGGCTGAAGCAAGCGTATACTTCGAAGGGTCCATAGGTAAAGCTGCTGACGAAGTTGCTGCCCATGCAAGCGACGGTGCTAGAATCGATAGCAATGCGAGCAAGCTCGCCCATTTCTGGGGCGGGAGTCCGGCGAGGCCTCCTAGTGGCGGTTTCCGTCGTGGCACCTGCACCTCTACTTCAACCCGGGATTCTCCGTTGAAGAGCATTTCTGCGAAGATTTCCATTTTGGATTCCCGAACTCCTCCCGTCGGAGGGAACCAGGCCGATTTTCAGCGCCGACAGTGCGCGGCGGCTCCCAGAAAGCCCCCATCCTGACCCTCCCAACCCCCCAGCCCGGAGGTGGCCGTGGACTTGCCAGCCGATTTCTCGGACACCGCCCCCACCCGGGCTCCATTCTGCCCGCTGCGCCTGCACTGAGAGTGTCTGCTAGCCCGCAGGCCCAGGGAGCACCTCAAGCCGCCACAGGATCGCCCCGAACAGCCGCCGTGTCAGGTGCCCTTCGGCCAGCAGCAGCCAGTAATACCGGGCGTGCTTCACGAGCCGGCCACCCGTCTTCATCAGCCGCTGCTGCAGGCTCGTCAGTGACCAGGTGTCGATCCGCTTCGGCAGCGCGAGCCGCCCCCACAGGTTCCCCAGGTTGTAGGCGATCACGCTCAGAGCGAGCCGCACCTCGTTCGCTCGGAACCGATGGTAGCTCAGCCGCGTCAGCCTCACCGCCTGCTTCCCCTCTTTGATCCATTGCTCTGCCGTCCCCTGCTTGTTGTAGAACCGCACCACCGCCCGGCTGTCCGTCTCCAGGGTCGTCACGATGAAGCCCACGCGGGGGAACAGTTCCTCACAGTGAAACTCGACCTTCGCCACCATCCGCCGCGCGAACTTCCAACTGCTGGCCTGGTACCGGAAACTCTTGTACCGGACCAGCAGCTTGTGGCTGGGTCGTCCCACGGAGCGCTGGAGCAACTCCGCGACGGCCTGTTCCAGCGTCTCGTTGGAGGGGATCCGAATCACGTACGTCACCTGGAGAGGGCCCGGAAGGCCCGGGGAGGCGCTCCGTCATGAACACCCGGCCCGGCACCCGACCAGCCGCGCTCCCAGCGCCCCTGCGGCTCGCCTAACCGACCGCGCCATCCGAGGCCGGGCTTCCCTCCTCACATCCCTCGCCGCGGGGTACCCTGCTCGCAGTCACCGCCCCCGCGATCCGGGAGGGGCCGATGTGGATCCCCAGATGGTCGCGTTGGCAGGAAACCGGCGGGAGGCGGCCGAGGACGTGCTCACCTCCAGGGAGTTCCCTGGGGAGCACTGGACCCAGATTCACTCCACGAACCTGGTGGAGCGGGTGAACCGGGAGCTGGCGCGGCGGTGCGATGTGGTGGGGATCTTCCCGACGCCCCACGCGGTCCTACGCCGTGTGGGAGCCGTGCTGGAGGAGATCCACGAGGAGTGGCTGGTGCCCCGCCGCTCCTTCAGTCCTCGCTCCATGCACCACCTTCTCTCGTCTGGGCAGAAGGGAACAGAACCGTCCGAGAGCGGATGTATACCATGTCCGAGGAGGGAGCGCACCTTTCCACCACGTCCTGGGACTCAATCCACGTGGGCCGAGCTCGAGGAGCGGGCTTGTCGCGGCGGCTCCCTATCCCGCCGGGGTCCGGTTACTGCGGGAGAGCGGGGGTATGGCTCGTCACCCTGCCCAGGCTGGTCGTCGTCCCGCGTGCGGGCAGGGGCGGGGATGCGCGCTACCACCCCGACGTGGCCGCCTTCCTCCGCGACGCAGCGGCCTTGCGCCCGCACGGCCACTTCCGGGGGCAGCGCCGTTCTAATTCTATAGGAAGGACTGCCCGCCCCCTCGCGGCTTTACGCCTGCTCCTAGCTACGCGGGTGGGAGTACGGCCCCGATGCGCTCCGCGCGGACGTAGTGGCGGTCGTCCCCCCATTCCGCGCACTTGCAGGGAGCTCCACGTGGTCTACCGACCGCCTCGGCGCATGGCTGTTCACGGGCACGGCATCCCCCGGGCGGAAGCGATCCGCCTACTGGAGCGCGAAGGTCCGCGACCTCATGGCGTGGCTGAGTCTCCTCGCGGGGAGGTCCATCCACAACGCTGTGTGGGACGGTCCCCACCGCCTTCCGCCCTGGCCCACGGTGTTCCGGAACATCGAGCAGGCCGATCCGACAACACCCCACCAATGGGTTACTGCTTTCCGCCCCCTCGTCGACATGTGGTGCTCTCCCCCACACGAGCCACGCACGGAAGACGACATCATCACCCTGCTGTGCGCGCCGCCGCCCCCTCCCGACGCCATCAGGCGGAGCGCCATCGGCACGCGGATCGCCCGGCTCCTCCACAGGGGGCTCGAAGACGCCTACAGGACGCGGCCAGAGGATGTGAAGCGGTGGGAGGGGAACCGCGCGAGGCAAGAGCATCGCCCCCTAAAGAAACCGCCTAACTACGGGCACACGTGGTACCGCGGGCGACTCTACGACATGAAGACGCGGAGGGTGCTGTACACGAGCCCCAAGGCTCGTTCCCTCTACTCACCCGAGGCCCAGGAGGAGGTCATCACACGGTTCTTCAAGTACGCGGGCGTCTTCGCCGCCCTTGGGATCGCGACACACGGTCCTGCGCGCCCCGGCCCGGTCGCTCCCCTCCCGCAGGGCCGGTCCCTTCCACTCACTTGCCGCTTCTGCCACACTCTCCTGCAGGCGGCCATCATCGACGCTCAGCCGAAGGTATGGTGCCCGCACTGCTTCGTGGAGGTCTACGAGCTGATCACGGCCTTTGCCCGATACAACGAGAGAAGGAAGAGATTTGAGCTCATAACCCCATAGAGAAGTGCCCCCGCGCCTGTGGGGACAGGCCGGGGGCGTGGCACCGGACAGCCTCGCCCATGAAAGGAGACTTCGTCCGATGCGAGACTACAGTAGCACAGGCGGCCCCGGGCCCGCAATTCGCCAGGGCGTCCTCGTTCTCAGCGGCTACGGCCTCCGCGTGTCGGTGGAGCGCGGCCACCTCGTCTGCTCGGACGGATACTGCGACGTGCGCCGCCGCCTGCAGCCACACAGGGCCACCTCAGGACTCCGGCGCCTCGTCCTGCTTGGCACGTCGGGGATCATGACCCTGGAGGCCGTCCGCTGGCTCCACGGGATCGGGGCCGGGCTCGTCCAGCTCACGGGACGGGGCGAGGTCCTCCTCGCCTCCGGGCCGCCCGGTCTCGACGACGCGCGCCTCCGGAGGGCGCAGGCGACTGCACCCACCCGCGACGTGGGGCTGCGGATCACGCGCGACCTCCTGAGGGCGAAGCTCCTGGGACAGGCCCGGGTGCTCGACCGCCTCGCCGCCCCCGCGGTGGCCGCGACGCTGCGGCGGGCCTGCGGAGCACTCGACCGGGCCCCGACCCTCGAGCGGATGCGGAGCATCGAGGCGGAGTCCGGGATGGCCTACTGGGAGGCGTGGCGCGCGGTCCCCGTCCGCTTTGCGCGGCGGGACGAGCGCATGGTGCCCGATCACTGGACGGTGGCGGGGACGAGGTCGTCCCCCCTCACAGGACAGCCCCGGCGCGCGGTCTCGCCCGCCCACGCGATCCTCAACTACCTGTACGCCGTCCTGGAGTCCGAGGCGCGGATCGCCACCCAGGCGGTCGGGCTCGACCCCGGGATGGGCATCCTCCACACCGACCAGCCGGCGCGCGACTCCTTTGCGCTCGACCTCATGGAGCCGGTCCGGCCGTCGGTCGATGCCTTCGCGCTCGATCTCCTGCGGGAGCGCGTCTTCAGCCGGGACGACTTCGTGGAGGACGAGCACGGGGTGTGCGCCCTCGTGGGGCCTCTCAGGCGCGACCTCGCGCAGACGGGCCCCCTGTGGGCGAAGGAGATCGGCCCGTGGGCGGAGCGCGCCGCCGCACTCCTCGCGGAGAGCGTCCCCGTCCCCCGGAGGGAGCGCCCGATCAGGGTGCCCACGCCCCTCACGCAGGCGAACCGGAGCGCCGGACGCTCCGGGATACGGCGCAAGCCGCCCCGCGCCGCCACGCGTCCCCGGGTGGGCATCCCGCGCGCCTGCTTCACGTGCGGCGCGGTCATCGAGGGAGCGCAGACACGGCCCGCTACTGTGCCGCGTGCCTCCCGGATGTGAAGCGCGCCATCTCCGAGAAGACGCTCGACCTGGCGCGGCTCGCCAATGGCCTCAAGGGACCGGTGAGCGAGGAGACCCGAGCCCGACTCGGCCGGGCAACGGCCGCCGCGTCCCGCGAGAGACGGCGGTGGGAGGAAGCGCACCCGGACCTCCCCGATCCGGCCGAGTTCCGTACGCGCATCGCCCCGTTGCTCGCCACCGTCCCGGTCCGGCAGCTCGCGCGCCTTGTGGGGCTGTCGATCCCCTATGTCGCCTCCATCAAGCGAGGGGAGCGCACCCCTCATCCCCGCCACTGGGAGAGGATCGAGGAGACCGTGCGCGCCTTGCTGAGGAAAGGGGGTGAGGCCGTGACGGGACAGGAGTAGGACGGGCCACACGGCCCGAGCGCACCAGCCAGCGAGTCCGGCAAGACTACACAGGAAGGAGGCTCAGAGTCTATGTGGCCCGCCAAAGATACCGTCATTCGTCTCCCCGAGCACCTGATCCTGCTGGAGGACATCGAGATCGTCGAGCTCGACTGCCAGAGGTGCGGGATCGTCGCCCGCTTCTCGGCGGCCGGGTGCCGGCCTGAGGAGATCATGAGGGAGGCGCGGGAGCACCGGTGCCCGCAGGGGGACCGATGAGAGCCGAGCTCCGGGCCCTCACCCGGCTCCTCTGCCTGATCTGGGACGCCAACATGCGGGGCGACCGGCGCGAGGTGGCACGGCTCGTCTCCCAGGCCCTCGGCGCGCTCCTCCCGCGGCGGCGGAGCGCCCACTCCCCGAGGGAGCCCCGGCCTGCGACAGGGGGGAGACGCCCTGCTGCTCCCCCGCGATGACGTCGCCACGCACCTCCGCGCGATCCGCGACCACGTGGAGGCGGTCGAGTGGGCCGCCACCAGCGGGAGCAACGACCGGGCGGTCCTCCGGGAGCTACGCGCCCTCGAGGAGGCCGTCCACCGGGCCCGGCGGGCGCTCGAGGAGGCCCTCGGCGCGCTCTAAGGCCACTCGCGTCACGCCCCGACATGACGCCGCCGCTCTCTGGATCCAGGGGGCGGCGGCTCTTTTTCCCTCCTCTGGCTAGGGTGCCGTGAACAGCGCTCGCCCAGAGGCGTCCCAAATGCTAACCCCCGACTCCCCGAGCCCGATGCACATATGTCCAGCGTCATCATAGAGGGCGATCGCCGGCGCCCCGTCCGGGAACATCACGAACCACATACGTCGCTGTCCGGCGGCATCCCAAAGCCCGATCACCGGCGACCCGTCCAGGCCCACGTGGAGCGTGATGCGCGCCTGCCCGGAGGCATCATGAAGCGCAATTTCCGACGACCAGTCGTCGCCCCCATAAAGCGCAATTTCCGACGGCCCATCGTCGCCCGCTGAGAGCACGACGCGCTCCTGCCCGTTGGTATCCTGAAGCACGATCCTCGGCGATCCGTCGTCCTCCACCTCGAGCATCATACGCGTCTGCCCGGCGGCGTCACGGAGCTCGATCTGCGGCCGCCCGTCGTCGCCCACTGAGAGCACGACGCGCGCCTGCCCGGCGGCATCATGAAGCACGAGCCCCGGCGGCTCGTCGGAGGGCACGTCGAGCGTGATGCGTCGCTGCCCGGCGGCGTCAGAGAGCACAATCTCCGGCGATCCGTCGTGCCTCATCTCGAGCGCGGCGCGCACCTGTCCGTTGGCATCATAAAGCATGAGGCTCGGCCCCGCATGGCGGAGCACGTCGAGGTTAATGCGTACGTGCCCGATGCGGTCATAGAGCTTGATCGTTGGCCCCCCCTTCGAGTGCATGTAGAGCCCAACGCCTATTCGCCCGGCGGAGTCATTGAGCTTGATCGCCGCCGTCCCGTCTGAGTTCACGCCGAGCGTGATGCGTGCCTGCCCGGAGTCGTCCACCACCTCGAGGCCGCGCACACGCAGAACCTGCTCCATCGGTCTCTCCCTCCCTAGACTTCAGAGTGTGTCCACCCCCCTGCTGGCTCCCGCCTCTCCCCGTCCTCTACGGAGTCTCCCACAGCACTGTGCCGCGACTGTCAAAGAGAGTGAGCGACGCCGCGGACCGATGTATGGTGCTACCTGTTGATTTGACTTCCATGTCAACGTTCCCAAGAGTGGCCTTAAAGCCAGCGGCATCATGCAGTTGAACACGCGCTTGGCCGTCTTCCGGTAACTCGAGCGAGATACCCTGACCTCCGTCACGTCCGGATATAATTAAACCGAGCGACTGAGGGAGAATGTGGCCTGATCCGCCTAAATGTAGTGTGATACTTTCATGCTTCCCGCCTATGTGTAACCCGGTCGACAAGGTGGGATCGGCTAGGCTGAGAGAAATAAACTCATCCTTCCCACTTATGTGTAACCCGGTCGGCGACGTTCGATCGGCTAAGCTTAGAGAAATAATCTCATCGAACTTCTTCCTTATCATCAAGCCTGCCGGCAGGCGCAGGCGGTCGCGGGATCCTGGAATATTTTGGCTTAGGCTTAGGGTGATTTCCTCATCCCCTGATGTCAGCTGCAGGCCCTTTTCCGAGGTAAGATAGGCTCTGCCCGCTACGTTCACACCATTCGGATTGATGTAGATCGATGTTCGCCCCACAAAGATGCTGCCCGGTTCCGCCCCGCTGAGTGCGAGGACGACTCGAGGCCGTCCACTCGCATCCGACAGCCTCACGATGCCCTCATCCGCCGACAGCAGGATGCGTCCCTGACGCCCCGCGAGTTCGATCGTCCGCGCCCGCAGCGTCGCAGGTTGTGAGGAGACATGTGACGCGGCGGCAAGGAAGAGGCCCGCAATCACCACTCCAATGATGACCAGGCGATTCTGCCGCTCCAGGGCGCGGACCCGAGCCCTCAGCGTCTCCAGATCATCGACCTCATTCACCCTAGACCCCCCTTCTCTCAGGTAGTGTTCGCCTACAGTACTGACCCGGACTTCCAGATAGAAGCCTAGACTCCTCTGGCAATCCCCCTCCTGCGCCCCGCGCGGTGACGCTCCCCACCCCACACCATCAGGCCGTGATGATTTCTCAGCACAGAAGCTCAGACCTTGACACTCTCCCCACGCAGAAAGTCAGGCATTGACACCCTCCTCCGCACGCCTGCACCCCCTCCTCACGCGATAGGGTGAGCGTTACGCAGTGGCTTTTGCGCCGTATACGGCATGGCTCACGGGGGGCAACACGTCAACGTCTCTTCTCGCCAGGAACTGACTCGTCATCGTCTTCTCCCGTCAAAGACTGATGCGTCAACGTCTCCTTCTGTCACGGATTGACAACGCCGTGTCACACGTTGACCTCCTTGTCCTGCGGAGCGGCACGTTCTCTCACGGGTGACACTCTCGTCTCTTGCGCACCCGTCTTCTCGCTGTACGCGCCCGTCTTCTCTCCTCACACCTCCTCCTTCTCGTCATGCCCTCCCAGGAGGTCCTCGAGGCACCGGCCAGCACCCCCGGGCGCGGCGGACGGGAGGAAGGAGGCAGCCCGCGGAGACGGCGGCCCAGACGGCGCCTCTGGTCCCCGCTCCTGTGGCCCTGGTCCGGGACGGTGGCCCCGACCCGGGCCTGGGCCTTGGTGGCGGCGGCCCTGGTGCTGACCCTAACGGTGCCGACCCTGAGAGGCGGCCCTGGCCCTGGCGGCGGTGGACATGAAGAGTGGGAGCGGTGGATCGAGGCCCGGCCCTGACCCTGTGGCGGTGGACCGGGCCCGGGTGGTGGCGGCCCTGTGGCCCTGGCCATGGTGGTGGCCCTGGCCTGGTGCAGGCCCTGGAGCGGCCCTGGAGGTGGAGGCCCTGCCCGTGGCTCCGGCCCTGAAGTCCCAGGTGAGGCCCTTCCTGCGGCGGTCGAAGGTGGGAGCTCGTGGGAGTTTAGAAGGCTTTACTTGCGTAACTCTCCCGGGGGCGGTGGCTGGAGACGGAATTCGGCGATTTCCCGGGGATTCGGACACGCAATGGCGGGGAATACGGCACAGCAGGTCCTCCGGACGTGGCCGTACGGGGGGCGGACGCAGGAAGAGATGGACCCCGGGACGGAGACGGACCCGTCGACGGCCACATTGGATCGAGTGGAAGCGGTCTGACGCGACCTCATGGAGGTGGGAGGCACTACCCGGGCATTGGCCATCACCCAGGAGGACGAGTAGGATGAACGAGCATGATGGAAGGGGGAAGAGGGACAGAGGATAGGAGAGAACCGTCCGCACAGTTCCTGCGTGTTACGTGAGGACCGGTCGGTTAGATCCAGGACGTGGGAGAAGGGCTAAGAACGATCTCCTGCAAAAGTTAGGTAGCTATAGCTAAATTAAGGCTGCCTCTGCGCTTGCCACTCTCCATAAGCGGTGACCTCGACCCCCACGGCACCGATAATTCCGAGAAGCCCGGGCGCGTAGAAGTGGTATCGGCCCGCTGGCATGCCGTCAAAGCTACCCCGCAAGGTGTTGCGATCCGCGAGCACTCCAGTGAATGTGCCTGCGCCAATGGTCCCAGCGAGCCGACGGCTATCCGCATCGAACGTCCCGTGAACGATGTTGGCCCCAGCTGTTCCGTCGAATGTTGTGCCGGATTGAGAGAGGGTGATGATGGTGACCTGTTGAGGATACTGTGAGAGCGGGCAACATGGGTGGCCCGTCTTTTTATTCCTTAGACCCATCACTTGGAAGACCGCAGCCCATCTCCCCGTCAATGGGTACTCTGACGGCGGGGCGGCTGGGACTGGTCGCGCAGTTGACGGCCAGGGCGGCGTTGTTAGGTTTCTGATAGCGTTCACTGGCACAGCGAGCCCGAGTGCGGGGCCGTACGTGAGACGGGCCGTTACAATGCCGATCACGTAGCCTGACAGTGTCAGTAGCGGACCGCCGCTGTTACCCGGATTTATCGTGGCGTCGATTTGAATCAGGCCATCCTCCGGACGAATGGCGCTCACGATGCCGCGGGTAACTGTTACTGATCCTATGCTACCGCCGAAGCCTACCAGGGGATAGCCAAAAGCGAGCACCTCCTGTCCGGGCCGAATAAGAGACGAATCCCCAATCCGAAGAGCAGGAAATTCCATACCCTCGACCTTGAGAACGGCCGCGTCCGTCCCGGGGCTGCTTAGGCTGTCCTGGGAGCTATAGTCTATGACGGTGGCGGGGACTTCTTCCCCAATGGATGTGCGGACAGTTATCACGTCCGCTCCCTCGATGACATGGCGGGCAGTCAAAATATAACCCCGTGGGTCCACGAAGAATCCTGTCCCAGTCCCTGCTCCTATACCCGGCTTTGTCACGTGAATCAGTACCACAGCGGGGGCAACTTGGGAGACGAGTGATTCGTATTGTGCCGTTCCACCCGACGGCGTGCCGAGGATGATCAATCCGATCACTAGCGAACCCCAGAGCACTTTCATGAGTCCCGTGCCCGTAACCACTTTCATTCTTTCTTGGCCCAAAACCGAGTCTTGCAAGCAGCAGAGGCTTTTGATCTTTAGGATCAAGCCTCCTTCTGTTTTCGGTTGCCCAACCGGCCACAGAAAGTTTCGCCTGAGGTGTAAGACCCCCTTCATCTGAGGTCGGCCGGGAACCGAGCCGCCGCCTGGGTCAAGAACTCAGTGCCGATCTGGGTGGCGATGTACGAATACGCCGCGTCGCAGGGCCCCTGTTGATTCCCCCTCGCGAGAAAAACTATTTCAGGAAGGACCGGAGCACAACCTGAGGCGGGACATTAGTGACATGGGTCTCTGAGAACCTCGGCGCGCTCCGCCGTTCCCAAGGTAGGGTTCGTGATGGAGTGCCATGCCCACAGCCCAACAACTTGGTTCCTTTCGTTGAGCACGGGGGCGCCGCTATCTCCGGGGACAGGAGGGTTCGTCGATTCAACATCAAAAAGCGGTGTGCCATCCGGTGCCAGGAAAGTACGAGTAACCTCCCCATCGGTCGTCCACTTGTAGGGCATGACCGAAATACGGCCGTAGCCGATAATGTGAACGCGTTGCCCTGGGGCACCGTCTAGCGTTAAGAAAGGGAATCGGGGCAACGGCCCCGTGTGGGCCCTAGCCCAAGCGATGACCGTGCCGCCCCGTAGGGAGTAGTAGAGTGTATCCTTGCGACCCTCAAAAGCCGTAGAGGGTTCTACCTTGATTTTCGCCACATCGCGGCCCCAGGGGACACCTAGACCCTTCTTCTGCGTCTCTGGGTTGTAGGGGAGCCTGCTACTGCATAGTACGGTGGCGTCGTAAAATTCCTTACCGACAACGGCGAGAAGACGGTATTGTTGCGGGTGGGCGACCGCCGAATACGTCACATGGCTTGCGGTCAGCGCCGTTCCGTCAGCATCGATGAAGAATCCAGTTCCGAACCCATGACCATGGAAGAGCCCGTCAGAGGCCGGGTCGCGATCGTAGGTAATAATCTGGAAGACTGCGTTCTCAGGGGATGCGGTAGGGGACAGCTCCTGGCTTGACACAGAAGGAACCAAGACCGTGAGTAGCACGCATGTAACCAGCACTCTCATGGCCCTCACCGCTGAATAGGGCTATGAATTTAGCTTGTCGATTCTGCTGTAGTGTCAACTCTTCCTCCTTGCCCGTGGCACCCACTTCCGAGTGCCACGAACTACCTCTGTGACGGTCATCGTAGTATGGCATCAGGAAATCGCCCCACCCCCACGCGAATGTGCCACTGTGGACCCGTTCTTGAACCGGCGAAAGAAGGTTGAGCCAGCCTGCCACTCCTGGAGAGGAATTCCTTTTGTCCATCTGTCGGTGGACAGCAGCAAACTGGTAGCTCGCCTAGGTTCGGTCCCTCGAGAGCCAGGAAGGACGTCGTCGAGTACCTGCTCCTCCCACCGAACCAAGAGAATCCCGCCGTCCAGGATGATAGTGGGGCCGGGTGGAATCATAGCCAGGCTGGTTCATCCTTCCCCGGCTGGCGCGCCACCCGGCCGCCCGATCGACACCTCTACCCCGCCGCTACCCGCTCTGCAGTCCTCAGTTGAGCTACTTACCCGAACCATACAATTTCTCGATCTCGACACGGAGCCCCTGGAGTTCTGCCTTCCGGTCGACCCCGAGTCTTTCACCGATGAGCTGAAGTGCTGTCAGGGTCCACGAGCAGGTTGCTGCCAGCAGAGGCCAATCAAGACGTTCAGGAAGATTGCTCTCGACCACTCCGTCTGCAGGAACATCGATCAGATCACTCCAATCAAGTCCGTGAAGGTCGCCGCACTCAAGATAGGCCACAGCAGTAGTATAGACGGTCCGAAGGATCTCTCCGCGCCACGCCATCTTTTCTAGTGACTAAACCATTTCCTCCATCGAATGCCCCGACCATGTGCCCTTCCAGCCCATCATCTCCTGCATGCGATCCGTTCCTAGGCGGTATTCGAGCATAACGGGATCCACCTGCGTGCCGCTGTCTGGTTCAGGTCCAGGCCCAGGAAAACACCACCGTGCCATCGTGCTCTTACACTTTTGGATCAAAGCGTAATCGATGCAGAGCTGCGCCAGCTCGGCTGTTGATTTCCTCTCCCTGTGCCCTGCGCGACTTTCACCAGCGCGAACTCCAAAGAGATCCAGGAGGCCCGGACTTCCACCATCGAGACCTCTACCGAGACCGCCCAAGAGATCCGCCAGGCCCGGACTGAGAGAGTCACCGTCGATGATGTATGCGACCGAAACCAGGGCCTCCAGCAACTCTCGAGCCAACAAGAGCACCGGCAAGCCGCGTTCAGTCAGCACGACAATGGCCCACAGGATAGTGACGATCTTGCGGTGGAAGCCTAAGAGAACGCTAACGGCAACCTTATCGTTCTCAGTGAAGGCAATCCTCACACCCGTGAAGAAGCTCGCCGAGAACTCCAGGACGCGTTCTAGCAACGCTAGCTGGGCGGCACACTCTTTCCGTATCCGGCTGATCCGATCATGTTCGAGAGAACGAAGATTCATGCGTGCTCTTCATTAAACCATTGCGTGGTTGTTTAGCACCCAGTCAATCAGTATATATGAGGCACAGGGCCGAGAAGATCAGGAGCCACCAGGAGTTGATGGCTGTCCACGGCCATTGTCTGGGTGACATCACCGAGCGAACCCCCTCCTCAGTGCGGCCTGCCTGCCCAATTGAACGCGGCGGCGTCGCCGGTCTTCTGCGGTCCCGGTATGACGTCCGCGGCTGCGCGCTCCTCTCCGTTCACCCATGTGCGGCTCTGGCGGCAACGATGTCCCGCATCGCCTGCGCCAGGGATCGGGCGGCCCGGGCCTGCCGGCGGGTCTGCCAGGTGACCGCGGCCTCATAGAGCGCGACGTCCAGGATCGCATTGGCGATCGATCCCCACGGCTCGAGGCTCCCGTAGCGCGGGATTCCGGCCAGCATCTGGAGGAGGAGCATGACGAGGTCCATGGCGCCGCTGACTTTGAGGCTACCGATCCAGTCGCGTGCGGAGAGGAGCTTGAGGGGATCGGCTCGGGTCAGGAGGCGCCGGGCCGCGGCGCGCTCCCCGGCCGAGAGGTCGGCCCCGGCGGGGTGTGGCTCGCCTGGTGCGGGCGTGTCAGGGCGCGCCTCTGTCTTGCCGGTGGGGGCGGGGGAGGAGGAGAGGCCGATGACGCATGCGGCGAACGCGGCGGCGAGGATGTAGGCGCTCGGCGTCCCGCCCGCCGCCATGTAGATTTCCCTGAGTGCGACGGCGCTCATCAGGGCGACGGCCCACCAGCGCGCGGTCAGGGGGCGCAGCTTGAGCCATACGGCCACGCCGACGCCAGCCGCGAGGGCTGTGAAGAACCCCGTCGCCTCGGGCCCTGTCATGCTCTCCCGGTGGAGCACATAGGCGATGCGGAACGCCGCGTTGATCAGCAGCCACCAGAAGCTGATCTCCGCCCAGGGCCAGTGTCGCACGGGGACCACCTCCAGTCGGAGTCGGACGCGCCCCCCGTTAATCAGTGTATGCCTACTTCCTTCTCTTCCTAGACGCGCATCCGTTCGAATTAGGAAGCTCGGGCGCGGAGGGGGGTGTTTAGGTGCCGAACGGGAAAGTTAGGGTGCGGGTCACGAAGACAGCCCCAGCCTCCGTACGTGGTGGCAGATGCTCCTCAGAGGACACGCGGGACATCTTAAACACGATGGGCGGCACACCAGCCCGGCCGCATCGATGACGGCCCACAGCGCATTCGGATCCCGCGTGCGTCCGACGAGAGCCTCCTCTACCCGACGTACCTCCGGATCATCCCGGGCCTTAGCCCGCCTCGGCGTGAGGCCGAACACCCTGACCGTCGCCTGCGCCACATTCGACCTCCCCCTGTGGGGCTTGGTGAGAGACCGACACCCCGTACGATCGGCGGCTTGGCCACAACGTTGACCGCCGTGCGGCCTTAACCTGCGGCCGGCGCGTGCGGCGACTGCCCAGGCCGCAGCAACGCCCGGGCGATCCGGGACGCAGCTGCGCGCGGTGTCAGCACAGCCGGGATACCTGCTCTCCCCACATCACCGCAGCTCTGCCTCCACCAAGTTCGATATGGTGGCCCTGCAGGCGCGCGTGACGGGATCACCGGCGATCGTCAACTGACCCTGAGGGGCCGGACACGCCGTGATGTTAGTCTGCATACTCGACTGCTGCCACCCGCCGAGCCTTCTGCTCGATGCACCTGCGCAACTCTTCACGGAGCCGCTCATTCTCTTGTCGAAGCCGGAAGGCGGTAGCTACTGCCTCCTGCGCTAGGGCGACGAGCACGAGCTCGCGGACTGGAGGGTTCAGGGCATCCAACTGGAGTTCACCCATGCGTATATCACCCCCGGGGTATATTTTTGGTTCTTGCGCCACAGAAACACAAAAGGGGGCGACCGGCACCTGGACTCAATTCGAGCCAAAATCGACCATTTTGTTTTACCCTTAAGGGTGATACGGATCGAAGATTTCCGCCCGTTTGCGTCCTATTGCTCATCCTTCCTTGATATCAGCTCTGAGGACACGAGACGCTCCGTGATGGGCGCGTGGCCTGGCACCCGACCAGCCGCACTCCCAGGCTCCCTCCCCCACACCTAACCGGCCACCCCTCTATTCCGACCTCAGCCGCGCGCTCTGAGGCCGGGTTCCACCCCTCACCCCCCTCCCCGCGGGGTATCCTGCTGACTGTCACTACCCCAGCGATCCTGGAGGCATGCCATGCGGATCCCCAGACGGTCCTTCCTCGGAACAGCCGCGGCGGCAGCAGGAGCCATCGCAGCCGGGCTCGCAGGCCCATCCTGGCCCCAGCCCGGCCCGCCTCACCGCCCTCCCCAGGCTCCTCCCCCCTCCCCTCCCTCGGGTGTCCA
>Ga0070739_10004848_pt1 | contig 15662 bp, 11 predicted proteins | sample Coa_R1_7_FD_66445 | JGI IMG/M metagenome (GOLD analysis project Ga0070739, IMG submission 66445) | Surface soil microbial communities from Centralia Pennsylvania, which are recovering from an underground coalmine fire - Coalmine... | ecosystem: Environmental > Terrestrial > Soil > Unclassified ... | reverse complement strand
GGCGAGCAGTCCGAGGAGCAGACCTCCAACAACGGGTTTGCTCCAGGCGGGAATGTGCAGCGCCTCAAACAGATCCTCGGTCCGATAGATGGTACGGGCGAAGAGGACCCCGATGATGCCGGCCAGACAGCCCAGCAGGCAGTACAGCGGCAGCTGGATTGGTGCTCTCCAGACCTCCGGGGGCAGGGTGAAGGAGGCGTGGGCGCCGAAGAAGGCCCGTCCGACGACGTCGGCGACGACCGCGGATACGACGACGGCGGAGAAATTACCCAGTGAAAACTCGTCGAGAATGACCTCGAGCGCGAAGAAGGCGCCGGCCAAGGGCGCATTGAAGGTGGCCGAGATGCCGGCGGCGGCACCCGCGGCGACGAGGGTCTTTATCCGGTCATCCGAGAGGCCGATGCGCTGGCCAAGGATGGAACCCAGAGCCGATCCGATCTGGACGATCGGGCCCTCGCGCCCAACCGAGCCACCTGAGCCGATGTTGACGGCGGATGCCAGTGCTTTCGCGAGCACGACGTGAGGCCGCATCCGGCCCCCTCGAAGCGACACCGCTTCCATCACCTCGGGAACTCCATGCCCCTTGGCTTCGGGGGCCAGGTACCGAATGATGGGCCAGAAGATCAGAGCGCCAAGAGCCGGAATGAGGATTAGGTAAAGCCGGCTGCCGTTGGCAATCCGTGAACCAACTTGAGAGAAGAACAACCACGAGAAAAACTCGATCAGCTCACGGAAGCCCACTGCTCCTAATCCTGCACCAAGCCCCACCAGCATGGCGAGCCCCAGCAGCTGCTGGGCGGGCGATACTCGCAGCCGGGAACGCAGCATGGAGGCCACTGTCATGGCCTGCAGCCAGAAACCGGTCGAGGGTGACGAGCATCCAGGCCCATATGATCTGTCACCTGGATCGGCCGTCAGGCGTTGGAGGACGAACCGTCACCAGCCTGTCCGATCCCGCAGCTGGTAGTAAGCGCCGGCTGGGCGGAGGAACCACGGAGAACCGTGATAGAAGGGCGCCGTCGGGAACGGCAGCCGCGCAAAGCGGGAGGTCTCCCGGCGCCCCAACAGCCATGATCCGCACCTCGACCCGAGGTACGTCGATAGGGCGACTCCCGTGCCACAGTACCCCATCGCGTAGGTGACGTTGCCGAACCTTCCTGTGTGGGGGAGCCGGTCAAAGGTAAATCCCACCGTTCCGCCCCACGCGTAGTCAATCCCCACGCCCGAGACCTCAGGATGAATGCTCGTCACACGGTGGTAGAGGATTTCGCCGGCTTCGCGGATCCCCGTGGGAGCAAAGCTTGACCTTCCACCAAAGAGCAGACGGCCATCAGGCAGGAGCCTCCAGTAGTTGAGGAAGTTGCGAGTATCGAAGAAGGACCGACCGTGCGGGCTTAGCGACTCGACCACGTCGTCCTGAAGCGGCTCGGTAACGACGATGAAGCTGCCGATGGGGATGATGCGCCGGCGCAGCTCGGGGAAGGCCTGTCCTGTGTAGCCATTGGTCGCCACGAGAACACGTCCCGCAAGCATGGTGCCGTCGGGGGTCAGAATGACCGTCTGACCCGAGGGAGTCCTGCGGATGTCCAGCAGCGGAGTATGCTCGTGTACCTCGACACCTGCTCCAAGGGCCGCATTGAGCAGACCGGCGTAGAACTTTCCAGGATGAAGCGCACCACTCAGCTCGACCAGCAGTCCGCCGTGGTACGCATCTGAACCAATCTCCTGCTTCAGCTCCGCCCTCTCGAGGAATCGCGCCTCCTCCTGCAGCTCCAGCCTGTAGGTCATTGCGGCTCGCCGAAGCGCCGAAGCTCGACGCTCATGGTGGGCCAGGAGAACGTGGCCGGTGCGCCGGTAGTCGCATTTGATCCGGCGGGTCTCGATGAGGTCCTCCAGATGGTGGAAGCCTTCGACGGTTTCCGCGTAGAGCTCTCGGCCAAGAACTCCGTACCTCCGGCTCAGCTCCGGCAAGCTAAGCTTGAGTCCCGGGTGAACGATGCCTCCGTTTCGCGTGCTGGCGCCGAAGCCTGCCTCCTCAGCCTCCAGCACAACCACTCCGGCTCCGGCTTCCGCCAGCGTCAGGGCGGCCGAGATTCCCGTGTACCCGGAGCCCACGACCACGACGTCCGTGCTTCCCGGCAGAGGCCTCGACGGGATTTGCGGAAGAGCTAGGCCTGCCCTCCAATAGGAGACCTGTGAGGCCGACTCAGGCATGACGGTCAGGGTGTCGTTTGACACGGCGACAGACTTGGGAAGGGCGTGTTGATCCCGTTCCGAGGACGATAGGGCACCGGTGTGGTCGTTCGAGGGAGATAGAGCGGATGCCGGGGTGCGCCGGACCTGTTATGGCCCAGGCAGAGGAGCGGATAGATGCTCTCCATCCGACGGCGCACGGCTCCCGAGGCCTCCTCCAGCCGCCCAAGATTGCCCCAAGCCACGATGATGGCGGCGCCACGATCGAGAGCCTCGGAAACCATGTGCCGGTTGAGCGGGCCTTCGGGGTCGGGTGCGGATCGTAGGATGTCGGGGTTTGACGTTTTGAAGGCGAAAAGATTGACGACCTCGATGCCGCCGCAGCCCCAGGATCGTGCGAAGGCCGAGCAGCGCCGAATGGTCGGGTCGTCGGTTTCGGCAGTCGCCGTGCTGGGGTTGAGCATGACAAATGTCACCGCCGGAAGGCTGCTGTCCCAGCGTCGCCAGAGAAGGTACCTGTACCTGCCGGCGGCATCGAATGCCGCGCCGGAAGCAGTATGCACCGGGCCTTGCAGACCACCGTGGTCAGCCACGCAGCGGAGCCTCCGGGGCTTCCCTCAGACCTTCAGAGAAACGAACTCGATAGTTTACACTTGGCTGAATCGCGGGCACGGACGGCGCTCTGGGGAGGCGACAGCGAGTGCCTGCGGCGCGGCCGATCGATTGGAACGGCAGAGGAGGGGTCGGCATTCAGTTTAGCCTCGTTCCCAAAGAGCGGCAGTTTTTTGTCCTCTTCAGGGAGGATGTCGACAACCTCATGTCGGCCGTGCGCGAGCTCGACACCATGCTCAAGAGTAGCGACGGGTTCGAGGAGCATGCCCGGCGTCTGAAGGACCTCGAGCACCTCGGCGACGATATCACTCACCGCATCTTCCGTGAGCTGAATGCCACCTTCATCACGCCGTTCGATCGCGACGATATCTATGGCCTGGCATCGACGTTGGACGACGTGCTCGATCTGGTCGAGGAAACGGCGGACACTATCGTGCTGGACGGGATCGTCGAGATATCGCCCGAGGCTCAGCGAATGGGTGGGATCTTGATGGCGATCGGCGATGAGCTGGTGCAGGCTATCGACGAGCTTGACACTCGGACCAACATGAGCACACATATGGTCAAGATTCACGACCTCGAGAACCAAGCCGATGCGGTAACCCGGAGTGCGATTAGCGAGCTATTTCGAAGCGGCCAGGACGCCGTCGAGATCATCAAGTGGAAGGATGTTTACGCGCTGCTCGAGAAGACGGTCGACACGACCGAGGACATCGCCAACATTCTGGAGAACGTGACCATCAAGTACGCGTAGCTTCACCTGGCCCGATGAGGCAGGAAGCCTATCGTCCCAACGTGCCCGCTCCCTCCAGCCAGTCCTCTCGAAGCAGCTCGAACAGCGCCGTATCGTGCCAGGAGCCTTCCCGCCACATGGCGCGGCGGCGCGTGCCGATACGACGGTAGCCGCTGCGCTGTAGCGCCTTGTGCATCCCCAGATTTTCGGCGAAGGAGAACGTTTCAAGCCGCTCCAACCCGAGCTGGTTGAAGGCGAACTCGGTCCGCAGTCTGACCGCCTCCGAGGCGTATCCCTTACCCCACTCTGCTCTCACGCCGATTGCCGTCCCCGTGATAGCTCCGCGGTTGAGCCAGTCGATGTTGTGGATCCCCGTGACGCCGATGGGTTGATCGTCGACCACCATCGTCCAGTGCACGGTGTTGGGGTCCCGGGCCGTATGCTCGATCCATTCCCGCTCTTGCCCGAGTGAGGGCGGACAGATTATCGACAGATAGCGGTTGATCTGCGGGTCGGCGAACCAACGAATGAAGTCCGGCAGGAACTCCTCTCGGGCAGGCGCGAGACTGATCTTCTCGCCCTTCAGCTCCGGACCCAGCATGAGGTCGCCTCCAATCTCAAGTTTCCACTTTTCGCTGCGGAGCCCGGCCCCACCGTCGGCAGCTTGCCTTTACTCAGCCGACAGACCGGGTGACTTATGGTAGCGGCGTCTGGGTAGCTGTAGAACATCGTCAATCAAAGCGGCCATGCTTTTGCCGAGGTCCGTCCTCGCTTCCCGGGCTCAAGAGAGGTCGAGAAAGGACTCTGGGGGCGCCCGAGAGGCGGCCCTACAAACTCAGACTTGAGAGGCGACGAGGTCCTCGGAGGGCCGCTGAGCGAGGATCACTGCCTGCGTGCGGGCGCTGTCTCGAAGAGCTCCCAGCCCCTCGTAGAGTGCATGTGACTGCCGTAGGTAGTCCACCGCAGCCTCGGCTTCTCCCGCGGCCTGTGCCACGGTGCCCATGGCTTCCAAAACACGCGCCTCTTGGAAGGGCTGTGCGATTGCGCGCGACACCCCCAGCGCCTCGTTGAGCGCCTCGGCAGCCTCTTCCCTGCACCCCGCACGGGCGAGAACCAGCCCCAGCACACGCAGGGCGTCGGCTAGGACTGACCGGTTGCGCTCGGCCCGCGCCAGCTCAATCGCGTGTCTCGCCAACGTCTCCGCCTGTTCAGTGTCGCCGCTCTCGAGATGCGCCGCGGCCATTGGCGGCAGAATGACCATGTAGTTCCAGTCGGATGTCGCCGGCAGGACATGCTCCGTAAAGACGCGCAGGGCGTCTGCAACCCGGCCGTGACCGAGGTAGCGCTCCGCCAATGCCCATAGTGCGAGGGCGAGAGCCGTGGGATCCCGCGGCGAGCGTTCAGATAGCCGGATAGCCTCATCGAAATAGACGTCGGCGGTTTCCTCCTCCCCTCTCGCCGACGCGAGGATGCCGAGGGCTGTGAGCGTCCAGCTGAGGGTGGCCGTCCAGCCGAGGGTTCGGGAGATTGCGAGGGATTGCTCGAGGTAGGTCCGGCCCTCATGCCACTGACCGACCATCACGAGGTGCCAGCCCAGCCGGTTGTTCATGAACGCCAGACGGGCCGGATCTCCCATCTGCTCGGCCACCGTCAGCGCATGCTCGACGTACTTGCGCTCCTTGTCGTACTGCCCGGCCTCGCTGTAAATCATGGCCAGAGTGTTCAGTGCGCGCGAGAGCACCATGGGATCACCGGCATCCTCCGCCAGTGGAACTATGTCTTCCAGCATGCGGCGGGCATCTTCGAGATCGCCCAACTCCGCTAGAGCGGCCGCGCGCCACATCTGGCCCTCCACTTGGATCCGCGCCCCGGCGCTCGATCCCTCCGCACGTCGCGAGATTTCGAGTGCCCGTTCCGCCGCTTCCAGCTGTTCGGCCGATTGCTCCGTCTCCTGAAAGAGGCCGGCCAGGGCGGCATAGAGCGCGGCCAGGCCCGACAGGGCCCCGACGGGCTCGGCGTCATCCTCAGAGTGGGTGGAGTCAATCGCGCTCAGCAGGCGCCTGATTCGCTCAATGCCTTGTGTGGGAGAACCAGCGAGCGAGTGAGCCCTTCCGATGTTGGCCGTCGTCCACCGTTCTCCTTCCGCGTCCCCAATGGCCCGCTGAAGCGCGGCAGCCCGCTCCAGCACTGCTATGGCCTCCTCGTATTTGGCCACGGTCCGCAATACGATCCCCAGGAAGGCGAGTGCAGCGGCTTCATGAGTTTGGTCTCCAAGCTCCACCGCCAGCTCGACGGAGGTACGGAAGTGGCGCTCCGCCTCGTCATAGGCAAACAGCCGGCGGGCCTCTTTGCCCGCGGCCAGCGAGTACAGGAGCGCTCGTTCGGGATCATCACCCTCCAGGAAGTGCCATGCCAGCTCGGCAAATCGTCGGTGCTCGCCCGACCCGCGAGCATGACCCCGCCGCTCTGACCGACCGTCCTGTTCTCGGCGCCCATTGGCGTGCTCGTCGGCGTCCCGCTTGCCCTCAAGTGATTTGGCGGCGGCGAGATGCAGCCGCCGCCGGCGGCGCGATGGCAGCTCCGCGTAGAGCGTGCCCTGTGTGAGAGCGTGGTTGAACGCGTAGGCATCCCGGCCGGTCTCGCCGACCAAGCCGGCTGCTACAGCCTCTTCCAGCGCCCGCTCCAGCTCGGCCTCATCGCGCCCACACATGCCTGCGAGGTCTTCGAAGGAAAATGCCGGGCCCAGCACGCTTGCCTCACGCAGGATCTCCTGGCTCTCATCGGACAACCGAGAGAGCCGTTGTCCGACAACGGAACGCACGCTCTTCGGAATCTCCAGGTCCTCCAGTGAACGACCCTGCCAGCGGCCGTCTTCCCGGTAGACATCTCCGCGCTCGACGAGCGTACGCACAACCTCCTCTACAAAGAAGGCGTTGCCGTCCGTGTGCCTGTGGACCAGATGGACGAACTCTGGAGCAATCTCTGACCCGCCGAGTGTGGCCGCCATCAGCTCGGCCGTCCCCTGCTCGTCCAGCCGGCGAATCTCGATTTCCTCGACCAGCCTCTCGCGGCCCAGGTCACGCAGTGCTGCTTCCAGTGGATGCTGCCGGTTGACCTCCACGTCTCGATAGGCTCCCACCAGCAGAATCCGATTGGCCCTGGTGTGTCGCGCCAGATGCTGGAGCAGCTCGAGGCTGGTGGCATCGGCCCAGTGCAGGTCGTCGAGTAGCAGCACCACGGGCCGCTCATGGGAAACGGCTTGGAGAAAGCCGGTGACTGCCCAGAAGAGGCGTTGCTGCTCCTCGGAGCCATCCGACCCCGCATTCGCGGCCGCCCCCGAATTGGGCAGAAGGCTCTGTACCTCCGGCCACCGCCGCGGAATCATCTCCCGGACATCCGCCGGGCAGACCGCGTGCAGAGTGGCAAGCGCCTCAAGGAAGGGGTAGAAGGGAACCGTGCTCTCGGGTTCGTAGCAACGGCCCGTGGCCATGATGAAGGAGTGGTTCCGGGCCTTGAGGGTAACCTCCTGCGCCAGCCTTGTCTTCCCGACTCCCGGCTCGCCCGCCAGGAGAACCAGCCGGCCGAAACCGCCCTCAACGGCCTTGATGGCCGCCAGAATGCGGTCGAACTCCTCGTCCCTGGCGACCAAAAGGCCCTCCGGAAGGGCCCCGAGGAAACCACCGATGGGAAGTGGCGCTTCGTCCAGCTCGGATCCGTGCCCGTTGCCGTTCAGCGTCGAGGCAGGTTTGGTGGGATGCCCATCCGGCAGCGGTGTGCCCTCCGGCACCACTCGGATCACTCGCACACGCTCGGCAAAGCCCTTCAGCTCCACCAGTCCGCGTTCACAGTACTCCAAGCCCTTGATTCGGCGTGCCAGATGAACCGCACCCTCGCTGGCCAGGACCTCACCCGGACCGGCCAGGCTGGACAGTCGGGCCGCGAGATTTAGGGCCCCTCCTCGAAATCCTCCCTCAACCGGTACCACCTCCCCCGCGTCGATCCCGATTCCCACCCGTAAGGGCAGGTCCGGAGTCGAGGCGGTTTCGGCAGCGAACATGGCCTGCAGATCTATGGCCGCCTGCAGCGCCTGGCGGGCAGAGGAGAAGGCAGCAACCGCCTCGTCGCCGCGCAGCTCAACCACCACTCCACCGCGGGCGCCGACGCCTTCACGAGCAACCTGAGCAAAGTTGGCCGCCAGGCGCGCCCCCATCTCGTCGCCATACTCTTGGGTGAAGCGCGTGTATCCACGCACGTCCGCCAGCAGGAAGGTCTTCAGCTCCGAGAGCGGGATATCGGCCCGTGCGCGGGACTTGGAAGCTCTAGACATAAACGATTTTCGCAGGTACGAATCCGGGGATGCGGTGATTCCACACACATCTCGACCTTCCTGCCGAACAATACGGCGGAGAGGAGGGTTCAGGTGGTGGCGGCCAGATCCTCGAAGCGGTCGACGTCGGCGCGGATCAGCTCCAGGCTAGATTGCCAGAAATCGGCGGACCGAATGTCGAAGCCGAAGGCGGCCGCCAGCGTGGCGGCGTCCGCGTGGCCGGTCGAAGCCAGAAGGTCGTCGTACTGCGCCCGGAAGGTATCCGGCTCCCGGGTGTAGATCGAGTACAAGCCCAGGCCAAACAGCTGGCCGAACATGTAGGGGTAGTTGTAGAACGGCCGGGAAACGCTGTAGTAGTGAATCTTGGCCGCCCACATGTAGGGGTGGCGCAGGTTGGAATCTAGGCCCTCGCCGTAGGTTTCGTCCTGAGCTTCGAGCATCATCTCCTTCAGCTCTTCGACTGAGAGATCACGTCGCTTGCGGGCCTCATAGATTCGCTGCTCGAAGAGGAAGCGACTGCTGATGTCCACGACCACCTGACACTGATCCTGAAGCGAGGCCTCCAAAATGGTGAGCTGCTCTGCCGGACCCGCATTCTTGAGCACGGCCTCCTTGATCAGGGTCTGACAGAAGATGCTGGCGGTCTCGGCCAGCGTCATTGGAGCCGTGCGCAGCAGCGGCGGCTTCGAGGCCTGGTTGTAGTTGTGGTACGCATGACCCAGCTCGTGCGCCAGTGTGCTCATGGCGTCGTACGACGGGTTGAAGTTGGTTAGCACCCGCGACTCCCCGGCTCGAAGCTTCATGCAAAAGGCGCCGTCCCGTTTCCCAGGGCGCGGCTCGGCGTCGATCCAGTTCTCTCGAAAAGCCTGCGCCGCGAAGTCGCTCAGACGTGGCGAGTAGCTGGCGAACTGCTCGACGATAAAGTCGGTGGCGTCGGCGTAGGACCACTGGCGCTCGCCACCCGAGAGCGGAGCAAATATGTCGAACCAGGCCAGCTTCTCCACTCCCAGCAGCCGCGCCTTGAGGCCCAGGTAGCGCCGGAAGGTGGGGAAGTACTCGCGGGCCGACTGCAGCATTGCATCGAGCGTTTGGCGGTCGATGTGGTTGTTGAAGACGGCGGCGTCAAGGGGAGATGCCCACCGCCGACGGCTCTCGAGGACGTTCGACTGCCCCTTGATGCTGTTGAGCGCTGCCGCGAGCGGAACCTCGTGGCGGGCCCATGCCTCCAGCTCAGCTTCGTAAGCGCGCCGGCGCAGCTCCCGATCCGGGTTCATAGCCAGATTCCGGATCACACTCATCGGCACGTCTTGAATACCTGTCCCGGTATCGAGCGGCACCATGATCTGCGAGGAGACGTTAGACTGCAGGCGGCTCCAGGCTGTTCCGCCACTTGGTTCCAGCTCGGCGGCGAGGTCCTCCTCGGCGGCCGACATCAGGTGCCGGGCGCTCTCCTTTTGCAATTGCAGGAGGTACGCGTGCTCGCCGAGCACGGAAGAACCCGCGACTGCTGATTCGACGTCGATGGAGCCGACCCACCGCGCGAACCGCGTCCAAAGCTGGCTGAGGCGAACAAGGCGCTCCGAAAGCTCGCTGAGCCTTTGCTGTGCAAGGCCATTGCGCGAGTCTGTGGTCACAAAGCTGGAGATATATGCGGACAGCGTCTGAACCGAATCCTGGACGCGATTGAGGGCGCTGAGCGATTGCTCGAGGGCTTGTAGGTCGGAACGTGGGCTAGGCGCCCTCTCGACGCCTATTCCCAGATCGTCGAAGAGCGCTTCCAGCTCCTCGATTCCCTGGACACAGGCTGTGAATCCGGCCTGAAACTCGGCCGACTCCAATCCTGGGTAGACGACTGACATGTCCCACCGGGGCAGCAGTGTGGTCGACGTCATGCGAGACCGAGACCGTGTGTGACTTTCGCCCGTCGGGACCAACCGGCTGAGGTGGGCTCAGTAAGGACGCTCGGCTCCTCTGTCACACCCCCGCCTTCCGCCAAAGGGTCATCTTTGCCTGACAGCCATAGCAGTGGTACCGTCTTGGGCTGATGCCGGGAATGATTCGAAGCACCTTGAGGAGCGGCGACAGATGCTTGCGCTCCAGCGTTCGCCTGCCGCAGTTCGGACACATCCGTTGCGAGAATCGTCCGCGACCCTTTCCCAGGCTGGCCTTGAAGTCTTCTCGGGCGACTTCCATGGGATCGAGGACGTCGGTCGTAGGTGCCCGTTCGGGGCTGGACTCGCTCATTCTGAACTATCTGGCAGGTCGATGCAGCGGCCGCTCCATCACCCGCTCCCGAAAGATCCTGCGTACCAGCGCCGACCGCGGCAGCAGCGACTCGTTCATCTGGACGAATGGCGGGAGGCCGAGCCGAGCGCGATGATGTCGCTCGTTGTACGGCTGCTGCTGGGCAACTGCCGTCCGCAACTCCTCCATGAAGTCGTCGATGACCGCGGCCACGGCATCGGGAGCACCACGACCGCGCCGGCGCAGGGTGAGGTAGTAATCTCGGACTGTGCTCGGTTCGGACTCGGGCGAGAGCCGCCGGACGAGCACGTCGAGCAGGTCGCCGATCTGACCGCCTCGGGCGGTCCCGCTCTCAGGTTCGGAGGCAACCGGCGCTTCCGGCTCTCCCTTGGTGTTGTCCACATTCCGGTCCATGAGGTTTCGATGGGTATTCGAGGTAAAGGCGAACGACGCAACTGTGCAGCCAAACCCGTCACCAGGCCTGCCGACGGGCCTACCGGTAAGGGTGTGGCCGAAGAGAAACGGCGATACCGGAGCGCAGCTTCACGCGCGATGGAACTCATCGATCAGAGCGCAGGCTCATCACGCGCCCCAGTTTACATCACTACTCAGGGCTACATACTATAGACGCTCGCGAGAGCGACCATGAAGAGCAAGACGCCTACCAATCCCAGGGCTCCCTGTACTCCCACCGCCGTGGTTATGGCGCCGATAGCAAGTAGTGGTGGGATGGCGATGGCCGACTGCAGCGTCTGCTGCATGGCCAAGACGCGGCCGCGCACGCGTTCGGAAGCCCGCTCCTGAACGATGGTTTGGATGGGTGCATTGATGAACGAGACCTCCATGCCGGCGAGCAGACTGATGGGCATCATGATCAGGATCATGGCCACATCCGGCGGTAGACGCAGCCCCACAAGGGTGAACGGCAGCCAGAACTCGTGTGAGAGCGAGGGAACATCCGCCAGGCCGAGGATCGTGACGCTCAGCGCCAGGAGCGCCACAACCACCAGCCGGTCCTTGCGCAGCCGCTCACCCCAGTGACCGAGGATGAACAGGCCGACTCCCAGCCCCAGCCCTGCCGGCGCCAAAACGAAAAACATGCTGTTGGCGTTGGTGATGTGCAAAACGCTGCGAACGAATCCTGGTGCGATCTCGGCCAGGATGAGAAGCAGGGCTGGGGCAAACGAAATCTGCACCAAGGCCATCAGCAGCTTGCGGTCCGCCAGGATGAAGCGAGCGCCTTCGGCTAGGTCGTGCCAGACCTTTCCGGCGGCGTCGAGGAAACCTGAATGTGCCACCACGGTCCGGCGTCGGGTGGCAGGCGGGAGCAGAAACAGGATAAGGCCGGCAAAGCTGAACAGCCCGATCAGGAAGAACAGGGTGAAGTCGGTGCCCCCGAAGTTCAGCAGAATCGGCGCCAGGACGAACCCGCTGAGCTGCGACGCCATGGCGGTGCCCTGGAACAGCGAGTTGGCGGTGATGAGCTGCTCCTTGCGCACGATCAGGGGGATCGTCGACCCCTCGGCTGGTTGAAAGGGCTGGCTGATTACCGCCACGAAGAAGGTGATCAGGTACAGTGCCTCGCCTGAGCCCTGGAAGAAGAGGTAGCCGACAACCGCGGCGGCTCGAATGAAGTTGGTGCCGATCAGCACCGACTGCTTGCTGACGCGATCGACCAGAACTCCCGAGACGCTGCTGAACAGGACGGTCGGGAGCTGCACCATGACGATGATGCCGCCGACGCCCAGGACGTTCCCTCCGGTCAGGTTGGCGATCAGGATGATCAGGACGTACCAAACGCTGTTCTGGGCGCTCTGGGAGGTTATCTGGGCCGCCCACAGAGCGAGGAATGACCGATTGCGCAGGACGCTGCCGAAGCCCTGGCCTTCCGGGATCAGCAGCCCGACGTGTTCGATCAGCGGCGGGTGCACGCCGGTGTGAGCCGGCGGCAGCTCCTGGGCCTCGGGCCGGTTCTGCTGCCCGTCCTGCTCCTCAGCCTCGGGCTGCTCGAGCGACGGCTCTGGGTAGCTGCTCACACACCAGCCTCTCGAAGATCTGCTCGTAGGCCGCGATCATCGCCTGTACTCCATGATGCAGCGCAGTCTCACGCGCTGCTCTGCCCATGGTCTCCCGCCTCATACCATCCTGGAGGATGCGGACGATCGCTTCTGCGAAGGCCGGAGCATCGCCCCTTCCCACCAGGTAGCCGTTTATACCAGGCTTGACCAGCTCAGGCAAGGCACCCGCCCCAACAGCTACGACCGGCAATCCGGATGCCATGGCTTCCAGGGTCGAGATGCTTTGCAGCTCTACCGGGGACGGCATCACATAAAGGCTCGCCTGCCGGTAGACGTTTGGCAGCTCGACCTCCGGCACATAGCCGCTGAATTCGACTCGGTTGGTCAAGCCGGCTTCGGCTACCGCCTCCTCCAACCGTCGCCGGTCCGTACCTTCGCCGCCGATCCGGAAGCGCGCGTCCATCCGCTCAACTACGTACGGAATGGCAGCAATGAGCGTGTCCAGCTCCTTCTCTGCATCCAGCCTGCCTGTATAGAGGACGAGCGGAGTACCAGCCTGCTGCGATTCGTTAGGCGGCGCGAAGCGGTCCGCGTCGACACCGTTCGAGATCGCCACGACTGGGCGACGGAATCCCAAGTCTTTCAGCTGGACCACCGCGGTCTGTGTTGGCGTGGCCACGACGTCGGCAAGCCCAAGAACTGTCCGGATATGGAAAGAAAATAGTGACTCGACAGCCCGATAGGCCAAGTGATTCCGAAGCCCATAGAGCGAACACTCCGGAATGGTGTGATTCGTGGCCACCACCGGCAGGCCGAGCGCCCGTGCCCAGGCCAGGGCCGTCAGCGAGATGGGAAAGGGATGATGGATGTGCACGACATCGGGCCGCCAGCCACCCAGCATCCGTCTCATATCCAGCAGAGGGAGGCCGGCACGTAGGCGGTATCCGAAAGGGACGCCCAAACTGGCGACGCGATGGATGGGCGGCGGCCCCGGCTCCACATACCGTTTGCCCGTGGGGCTGGCACAAATGATCCGGACCTCGTGTCCCCGTTCCGTCAGGCTGCGTGAGAGTGCCTGCACCAGAGGAGCCGGTCCACCGATCCAGGGGTAGTAGAAGTCCGTGACCTCGAGGATCTTCATGGTGTGACTGCTGGGTGAAGAGTTGGGGCGAAGCTTGGCCGCCTCACCAAACCCCATGATGAGCCCCTGTCTCGCCTAGAGGTCGTCCGACGGTTCCCAGTGAGACGAGCGGGCGTGGATTGACCGGAGCCCTTGCCGCTCGGTCAGACCGCTTTACGCCGAAGCGGCCAGGTACTCGCTCCGCTCGCGCTCGATGCGCCTCCGTTCTCGAAGGTAACGGATATCTGCCAGAGCACTCAGGACGAAGTAGCGGTCGGCACGGTAATAGAAGGACGGATGCAGATAGCAGAGGTTGCGACAGCCATCGCAGAAGGAAAACTCGCCCACCTTCTTCTGCATCTGCTTCCACTTCGGGGTCTCGAAGAACTGGACGATGTTCCAGTCGAACTTTATCCGCTGAGCCACCTTGTGGTAGCAGGGGTACAGCAGGTAGCCGTCTGGCGAGATGGCGAGGGCCGCGTTGGCTGCCTTGCAGCGGGGTTTCTCCTTGACGTTGCCGTCGGCGAAGATCTCGACCTCGGCCATGTTGACGTAGACGTTGCGCTCCTTGGCCAGGTTCTTGGCGATCTGGATGTGCTCCATCGCCACGCCGTCGTTGCCGAAATACTCCCACTCCGGTTGGACTTTCAGGATGAAGTGCTTCTCCCGCGCCATCTTGATCATGTCCGGCAGAAAATGACTGTTCTCGTTGGTGAGGACAAAGATGATCTGGTAGGGCTCGCCAAGCTCGCGGGCAATCCGGATGCTTTCGATAACCGAGTCATATGACTTGTCGCGACGGATAGTGTTGTGCGGCTCGGCCTCAGGCGAGCAGAGGGAGAAGTTGAGGATGTCGAAGAGGCCGCGAAGCTCCTGCGCTTTACGCGGATAGAGGGTTCCGTTGGTGGTCATTTGGGTGCGGAATCCCATATCGCGCGCTGTCTTGAGGAGGTGTGGCATGTCCTTGCGGAGCAGGGGCTCACCTCCGGTGAAGTCGATGAGGCGTACGCCCAGATGCTTGAGAATCCGGAAATGCTCGATTGCGCCGTCGGTTGATGTGTACTGCGAGACCGGCATGATGTCCATGGGGCCGTCGGGAATATTACAGAATACGCAGCGCGCGTTGCACTTGTAGGTGGCGTAGTAATAGGCCATCACAGGCTTGCCGGTCATGGGCCCGGCGGCCAGATCAAACATGTTCGGCAGCGCTGCTCGAAGACTCGGTGCCACGTGAATCCTCCCTCTGAATTCAAGGGGATTCTAGCACATAGTTAAGTGAATCTTTATCAATTGAGGGGGAGTCGTTGGGACTGTGGCGCCTCGGGCGTTAGACTCTCAACATGACCTCGCCTGCATCACGAACCGCTGGTGCCGATCTCCTTATCGCCGAGGCACTCGCCCGCAGAGCGGGCGGCGTGCTCATGTCTTACCGCAATCGGCCTGACCTGCATACCTCGACCAAGGGACCCCTTGACATCGTCACAGCCGCCGACCGGGCCAGCGAGGAGCTGCTCGTGTCCGAGCTGGAGATGGTGTGCCCGATGGATGGAATGGTGGGGGAAGAGGGGGCTCGTCGCCACCAGAACCGCTCTCGGATCTGGTTCATTGATCCACTCGACGGGACCTTCAACTATTCGCGCGGCATTCCCTTCTGGTGTGTCAGCCTGGGGCTGGTTGTGGATGGAGAGATGAAGGTAGGCGTGGTGTTCGAGCCTATCCGGGATGAGCTGTTCGCGGCCGAACGCGGTCGCGGCGCTACTCTCAACGGATCACCCATTCGCGCCGGCTCCCCGCGCACGCTCCTCGAATCGACGGTTCAGATCAACGTCGCCTTCGACCGGGCTACGATTGGGCGTTCTCTAGGCGACATCGACGTGGTAGGCAGGGAGGTCATGCGGCTGCGGAACATGGGCGCGCTGGCGCTGGAGCTCAGCTACCTGGCCGCCGGCAGGCTGGATGCGGTCATCCAGCGGGGCTCTCATCCCTGGGACTACGCGGCAGGGATCCTCATCTGCCAGGAAGCCGGGGCCACCGTCACCAATCGTGACGGATCCCCATTTGATCTCCACGGGGATGATGCCCTCGTCGCCGCCACCCCCGAGCTCCACGCAGCCCTGCAGGCCTTATTCGCCGACGCAGCGCCGTAGCTGGGCGCTTCGATCTGGCAGGCCAGGGCCTGCCGTCGGGCGGCCACGATGCTCGAATCGCCGACGGGGGCACAACGGCGGCCAAGGATGATCCGGGCGCGGTCGCGGCGGACTCGGGGCAATGAGCGCAATCGGGACATCGACGGCGTAAACGCCTGGACTACGGGGGGCATGCAGCCGGTCGCGGGGCATGTGGCCGGTGGCTGAGGACTCGGTGCAATGGGCGCAATCGGGGCATCGACGGCGTAAACGCCTGGACTACGGGGGG
>Ga0070739_10004846_pt1 | contig 15665 bp, 13 predicted proteins | sample Coa_R1_7_FD_66445 | JGI IMG/M metagenome (GOLD analysis project Ga0070739, IMG submission 66445) | Surface soil microbial communities from Centralia Pennsylvania, which are recovering from an underground coalmine fire - Coalmine... | ecosystem: Environmental > Terrestrial > Soil > Unclassified ... | reverse complement strand
GCGCCGGAGCACCTGCCGCGCATCTTCGAGCGGTTCTACAAGGCCGACCAGGCCCGCGCCGGGGGTGGCACCGGGCTTGGCCTGGCCATTGCGAAGCACGTGGTCCAGCTCCACGGCGGGGCGATCTGGGCGGAGAGCGCGGGCCCGGGGCAGGGGACGACGATCCACCTCCGCCTGCCGGCCAGCGCGCCGCCCACGGGCAGCCGCACGGGAGCATGCTAGCGCCGCGCCTCTGGCTCGGGCTAGAGGCCCTCTCCCTCCGCTGGCCACCCCCTGGGCGGTCGCAGACGGTTTACCTCCCGTTTACCAACTGCTCACGGGGCGGTTGCAGCTCGCTCATCGCGGTGGCCTAGACTTCCGGCCGATAGCGGTACCGCGCGAACAGGTATGAAACTCGTCTGGGGAGGAGGAAGAGAGCGCGATGGACGCCACGCATGCCCGACCGGTGAGCGAGCGGCCCGAGGGGGGCGGCGGAGAGCCCTTCGCGGCCGTCGTGCAGCGCCGGCTCAGCCGGCGCGGCCTGCTCAGGGCGGGGCTGGTGCTCTCGGCGGCCGCGGCCGCCGGCCCAGCTCTGGGCCTCACCGCTCGCGCCGTCGCGGCCCAGGAGGGGCTAGGCGCAGCTCCCCGGTTCACGCCGATCCGCCCGGATACCGCCGACCGGATCGTGGCGCCGGACGGCTATCAGGTCCAGGTGCTGCTGAGCTGGGGTGACCCGCTCTTCCCCAGCGTGCCCCCCTTCGACCTCGCCCGCCAGACGGCCGCGCTGCAGGAGCGGCGCTTCGGGTTCAACTGCGACTTCCTGGCCTTCCTCCCGCTCTGGCGGGGTAACCCGAACGAGGGGCTCCTGTGGGTCAACCACGAGTACACCGATGGCGCGATGATGTTTCCGGCTTACGATGCCAGCAACCCCACCCGGGAGCAGGTGGATATCGAGCTGGCGGCGCACGGGGCCAGCGTGGTGCACCTCCGGCGGGCGCCCGACGGGAGCTGGCAGTACGACCGGACCTCGCCGTTCAACCGGCGGCTCACCGCGACCACGCCCATGCGGCTGTCCGGCCCGGCGGCCGGCGACCCGCTGCTCCAGACGGCGGCGGACCCGACAGGAACGCAGGTGCTGGGCATGCTCAACAACTGCGCGGGCGGTGTGACCCCCTGGGGCACCGTGCTCACCTGCGAGGAGAACTTCCACCAGTACTTCGCCTACAACCACCGGCTGCCCGCTAGCGACCCCCGCCGCGCTCGCCACGCGCGCTACGGCGTGCCGGCCGAGGCGAGCGAGCGCAAGTGGGAGCGCTTCTACGAGCGGTTCGATGTGTCCCAGCATCCCAACGAGCCGTTCCGCTTCGGGTGGGTGGTGGAGGTCGACCCCTACGACCCGACCTTCACGCCGGTGAAGCGCACCGCGCTGGGGCGCTTCAAGCACGAGGCAGCTACCACCGTTCTCGCCCGCGATGGCCGGGCCGTGGTCTACAGCGGCGACGACGAGCGCTTCGAGTACGTCTACAAGTTCGTCAGCCAGGCGCCTTTCGACCGGCGCAACCGCGCGGCCAACCTGCGCCTGCTCGATGCGGGCACGCTCTACGTCGCGCGCTTCAAGGCCGACGGCACGGGGGAGTGGCTGCCGCTGGTGCACGGCCAGGGCCCGCTGACCCCGGCTCACGGGTTCGCCTCGCAGGCGGACGTGCTGATCCGGGCGCGGGAGGCGGCCGACGCCATGGGCGCGACCCGGATGGACCGCCCCGAGGATATCGAGGTCCATCCCCGCAGCGGCAAGGTGTACATGGTCATGACCAGTAATCCCCAGCGCGGCGCGGCGGGCCAGCCCGGCCCGGATCCGGCCAACCCGCGGCCCGCGAACCGCTTCGGCCACATCCTCGAGGTGACCGAGGACGGCGACGACCCCGCGGCCACCACTTTCCGCTGGGAGCTCTTCCTCCTCTGCGGCGATCCCGCGGATCCCAGCACCTACTTCGCCGGCTTCCCGAAGGACCAGGTCAGCGCCATCGCCAATCCCGACAACCTCGTCTTTGACCGGCAGGGCAACCTCTGGATCGCCACCGATGGCCAGCCCAGCTCGCTCCGGGTGAACGACGGGGTGTTCGCCGTGGCTACCGCAGGGCGGGAGCGCGGCCAGGTGAAGCAGTTCCTCAGCGCCGTGCCGGGAGCCGAGGTAGCGAGCCTGGCGTTCGATCCGAACGACCAGACGCTCTTTGTCTCCATCCAGCATCCGGGCGAGGGCGGCTCGCTGGCGGCGCCCACGAGCACCTGGCCCGGCCCTGTGGCTCGTCCGAGCGTGATCGCGGTCACGCGCCGCGGTGGCGGACCGATCGGCGGCTGAGCGGCGGTCACACAACGTTTACATCGCCTAACACCCCGCTTACAGCACTCGCTCCTGCTGTTCATAGCTCGCGTCTAGACTGGCCTCGAGAACAGCTCCGACGCCCGCTCCCCGGAGCGTCGAGCACCGATCAGGAGGGAGTGCAGTCATGCTGACACGTGTACTCGTGCCCCTCGATGGCACGCCGGCCGGCGAGGCGGTTGTCCCCCTCATCGGCCGGTGGCTGCGGGGTACCGGGGCGGTAGTGTACCTGCTCGCGGTCCGGCCGACGCCGCGCACGGTGCTCTGCGCGGATGGCTGGATCCTGTATCTAGACGAGCTCATGGCGCACGAGCGGGCGCAGCTGGAGGAGTATCTCGCGCGGGTGGGTAGCCAGCTAGCGTACGACGGGATCGCCGTGCGTCGCGTCGTCCGGTTCGGTGAGGCGGTGGAGGAGATCGCCGCCGCGGCGGCCGAACATGCGGTCGACTGCATCGCGCTCGCCGCTGCACCGCGGGTCGGCCTCTGGCGGCTGCTGGGCCCGAGCCTCGCGGAGCGGCTCCGGGCGCGCTCGGGAGTTCCTGTCGTGGCCCTTGCCGCGAGCGCGCCCGCCGCCCAGCCGGCAGTGCCCTGGTTCGGCCGCCTCCTCAAGCTCTCCGGCTGAACGTTTACAGAGCGCTTACATTCCGCACCCAGGCCGCACACATCCAGCCGGTAGGCTCGAGGTGAGAGGCGAAAGAGCAGGACAGCTCGCCGCAGACCGCTCCTCAGCGAGCGGCTCTGGAGGAAGCGATCAGGAGGCGAAAACATGAGGAGCGATCGCACCACAGCAGCAAGGCGAGGGCGAGGCTGGTGGCTGGCCGGGGCGGCGCTCGGAGCGCTTGCGGCCCTGGCGCTGAGCGGCTGCGCGCCGGCGGCGGCACCGGCGGAGGGGGCCGCCGCGCCGGGGAGGCCGGGCGCGGCAGCGGAGAGCCGGCCGGCCGGCGCCCCAGCGTCGGAACTCCGCGCCCTCCGGGGGCTGGTGAGGATCGACGGCTCTTCCACGGTGTTTCCCATCTCGGAGGCGATGGCGGAGGAGTTCCAGAAGGCCACCGGCGGGAACGTTCGCGTCACGGTGGGCATCTCCGGGACGGGCGGGGGCTTCAAGAAGTTCTGTAACGACGAGACCGATGTCTCGGATGCCTCGCGCCCGATCCTGGAGGTGGAGATTCAGACATGCCTGGAACGGGGAATCCAGTTCATCGAGCTGCCGGTGGCCTTCGACGGGCTCTCGGTCGTCGTCAGCCCACGCAACACGTTCGTCGACTGTATGACGGTCAGTGAGCTGCGCCGCATGTGGGAGCCCGCGGCGCAGGGCGTCGTCACGCGCTGGAGCCAGGTGCGGCCGGGCTGGCCCGACCGGCCCTTCCGCCTGTACGGCCCGGGGCCGGACTCCGGGACCTTCGACTACTTCACCGACGCGATCAATGGGCGGGAGAAGGCCAGCCGCGGCGACTACACGGCGAGCGAGGACGATAACGTGCTGGTGCAGGGCGTGAGCAACGATCCCGACGCGCTCGGCTACTTCGGCTATGCGTATTACGTCGAGAACCAGAACCGCCTCAAGCTGGTGAAGATCGACGCCGAGCGGGGCGGGGGCTGCGTCGAGCCGTCGCCGGAGACGATCCAGAACGGGACCTATCAGCCGCTCTCCCGCCCGCTGTTCATCTACGTGAAGCTGGCGGCGCTCGAGCGGCCCGAGGTGCGGGAGTTCGTGCGGTTCTACTTGGACCCGCGGAACGCCACGACCCTCATCAGGCAGGTGGGCTACGTGCCCTTCCCGGAGCAGTACTACCAGCTGGGCCTCCAGCGGCTAGAGGCGAAGCAGGTGGGCACGGTGTTCAGCGGCCACACGACCGAGGGGGTGAGCCTAGATGATCTGTTCGCGCGCCAGCCGGCCCTGCCGCGCTGAGGGCGCGCCGCGCGCGGCCCGGCGCCGTCATGCCGCGGACGGGCTGCGCGCGTTGAGGTAAGGTAAGCACGGGGGCTTGCGTTCATGGCGAGAGGAACGATTGTTGCCCCTCGCGAGCGCGCCACACGCGGCCGCTCGCTCCGGCCGCCGCTGGGCCGCCGCGTGCGCGAGTGGCTGATCGAGGCGCCGCTCGCCCTCGCGGCGCTGGTGTCCATCGGGACCACGGTTGGCATCATCGGCGTGCTGGTCTTCGAGACTTACGAGTTCTTCCAGGTAGTGCCGCTGTGGCAGTTCCTCACCGATACGCAGTGGACCCCGCTGTTCAGCGAGAAGCATTTCGGCATCATCGTGCTGCTCTCCGCCACGGTGCTGACGACGGTAGGGGCGATAGCCGTGGCGCTCCCGCTGGGGCTGCTGGTGGCTATCTACCTGGCGGAGTACGCGTCTCCGGCGGCGCGGCGGATCATCAAGCCAGTGCTCGAGATCCTGGCCGGGATCCCCACCGTGGTCTACGGCTACTTCGCCCTGCTGTTCGTGACCCCCATTTTGCAAGCCATTTTGCCGCAGACGGCGGTGTTCAATGGCGCCTCGGCGGCGATCGTGATGGGGATCATGATCCTGCCGATGATCTCTTCGATGGGAGAGGACGCGCTGGCGGCGGTGCCGCGCGAGCTCCGGGAGGGCGCCTACGCCCTCGGGGCGACGCGCTTCGAGGTCGCCACCCAGGTCGTCGTGCCGGCGGCGTCCTCGGGCCTGATGGCGGCCTGCATCCTCGCGGTCTCGCGCGCCATCGGGGAGACGATGATCGTCACGATCGCCGCGGGGCAGAGCCCCACGCTGACGCTCAATCCGCTCGTGCCCATCGAGACGATGACCGCCTACATCGTCCAGGTCAGCCTCGGTGACACGCCTTACGGGTCGCTCGAGTACAAGACGATCTTCGCCGTGGGGACAACGCTGTTCCTGCTGACGCTGTTGCTGAACATCGCGAGCCAGTGGCTGCTGGCCCGCTTTCGGGAGGTGTACCAGTGAGGGTGCCGGGCAGCGTGATGGCCCGCCGCCGGGCGATCGGCCGCGCGTTCGAGCTGCTCTGTCTGGCCGCGACGAGCGTGGGCATCCTGGTGCTCATAGTGCTGCTCGTCGATATCGCGCGCCGCGGGCTCCCCACCCTGACCTGGGATTTCCTGACCAACTACCCCTCGCGCTTCCCCGAGCAGGCCGGCATCCGGGCCGCGCTCGTGGGCTCGCTCTGGCTGGTGGGGTTGACCGCGCTGTTCGCGGTGCCTACTGGCATTGCCGCCGGCGTCTGGCTCGAGGAGTACGCGCGCCGGGGCTGGCTGAGCCGGGTCATCGAGGTGAACATCGCCAACCTCGCCGGCGTGCCGTCCATCATCTACGGGCTTCTCGGGCTGGGGGTGTTCGTGCGGGCCCTGCAGTTCGATCGCAGCGTGCTCTCCGGCGCGCTCACCATGGCGCTGCTGGTGTTACCGATCATCATCATCAACACGCGCGAGGCGCTGCGGGCCGTCCCCGGCTCGCTGCGCGATGCGGCCTACGCGCTCGGCGCCACGCGCTCCCAGGTCGTGTGGGGCGTGGTGCTGCCGGCGGCCCTGCCGGGCGTCCTGACCGGGATCATCCTGGCGCTCTCCCGCGCCATCGGCGAGACCGCGCCTCTCATCACCATTGGCGCGCTCACGTTCATCGCCTTTCTGCCGCGCAGCCCGCTCGACCCCTTCACCGTGCTGCCGATCCAGATCTTCAACTGGGTCTCGCGGCCCCAGCCGGCGTTCCACCAGCTGGCTGCCTCGGGCATCATCGTGCTGCTGCTCGTGCTGCTGAGCCTGAACGCCCTGGCGATCTATCTGCGCGACCGCGCGCGGAGGAGTATGCAATGGTGAGCCTGCAGCCCGCGGTGGACGCGTCCCTCGGCGGTAGCCCGCTGGCGTTCGCCATCCGGGCGCTGAACCTCTGGTACGGGCGGTTCCAGGCCCTGCGCGACATCACCCTGGACGTGCCGGCCCGGCGGATCACGGCGCTGATCGGCCCTTCCGGCTGTGGGAAGAGCTCGCTGCTGCGCTGCCTGAACCGCATGAACGACCTCATCCCCGAGGCCCGGATCAGCGGCCAGGTGCTCTTCGAGGGAACGGACATCTACGCCCCCGGCGTCGACCCGGTCGAGGTGCGGCGCCGCATCGGCATGGTGTTCCAGAAGCCCAATCCCTTCCCCAAGTCGATCTACGACAACGTGGCCTTCGGCCCCCGCGTCAACGGCTACCGCGGCTCGCTGGACGAGATCGTGGAGCGGGCGCTGCGCCAGGCCGCGCTCTGGGACGAGGTCAAGGACAAGCTGCAGCAGAACGCGCTCACGCTCTCCGGGGGGCAGCAGCAGCGGCTGTGCATCGCGCGGGCGCTCGCCGTCGAGCCCGAGGTGCTGCTGATGGACGAGCCCTGCTCAGCGCTCGACCCGATCGCGACCTACCGCATCGAGGGCCTCATGGCCGAGCTCAAGCGCGACTACACGATCGTGATTGTCACCCACAACATGCAGCAGGCGTCGCGCGTATCCGACTACACGGCGTTCATGCTAGCGGGCGAGGACCGCACGGGTGAGCTGATCGAGTTCGGCGAGACGCGGAGCTTCTTCACCAACCCGCGCGACAAGCGGAGCGAGGACTACATCACCGGCCGCTTCGGCTAGGCCAAGGAGGGCGCCATGGATCCCCGCGCGCGCTACCACCAGTCCCTGCAGGCGCTCCAGGACGAGATGCTGCTCCTCGGGAGCATGGCCGACCGTGCGGTCGACCGTGCGATCACCGCACTCCGCGAGCGCGACCAGGAGGCGGCGCGGCGCATCATCGAGGAGGACTCCCTCATCGACCACAAGCGCTACGCCATCGAGGAGCAGGCCATCGAGCTGATCGCCACTCAGCAGCCGATGGCGAGCGACCTACGCATCATCGTCGCGATCCTCAACATCATCGTCGAGCTGGAGCGCATCGGCGACTACGCCGAGGGGATCGCCAAGATCGTGCTGCTCCTGGGCGACCAGCCCCCGCTGAAGCGGTTGATCGACATCCCGCGCATGGCCGACAAGGCCCGCGACATGCTCCGCCGGAGCCTCGACGCCTTCGTCCTGCGCGATGCCGACGCGGCGCGGGCGATCGCCAGCGAGGATGACGAGGTCGACGCGCTCCACGACCAGGTGTACCGCGAGCTGCTCACCTACATGATCGAGGACCCGCGCACGATCACGCGGGCCACTTACCTGATCTGGGTGGCGCACAACTTGGAGCGCATTGCCGACCGCACGACGAACATCTGCGAGCGGGTGGTGTTCCTGGTGACCGGGCGTCTGGAGGAGATGAACGTCTCCCGCTACTAGCCGGCCACGCGCTGGGGGATGCGCCGCGCGGCGGTTGCGGCGTGGGTCGAGACGGCTTCCCTAGCGTGTCGCCCTTTGAGTCGCAGGCCGAGTCCCGCCTTTTACGCCGTCGCCTCCAGCGTCGCGCCCGGGACGCCGAGAACACGGGCAGGGCATGCCTTTAGCGGCTGGTGCACGCTGCCAGCATGCACCAGACCTCGGCCAATAATCCAGCCACCTATCACGGAGCCGAGAGGTGCGTCAGCGGTGTCCTGCCGCGCTGATTAGCCGCTGCGGCAGATGAAGAGAGCCCTAGCCAGCCGGCGCCTGGGCACCGCCGGCGCGCTGCAGCGCCGGCATGACCTCGCGGACGAACAGATTGAACGAGCGCAGGACCTGCTCGCTAGTCAGGCTGCCGAAGGCGAACACGCCTGCGAAGTAGTTGCCGCCCACGGTGGCCAGGTAGCGCTCGAGCTGCGCCCGGACCGTGGCGGGGCTCCCCACGAGCAGAAGGCCCTGCTCGACCAGCTGGTCGAAGTCCACGCGGCTGCTGTAGCGGTCGTTGCCGTGCAGCGCCCAAAGGTAATTGAAGTTTGCGAAGAAGTCTCCAAACGCGACCCGCGCCTCGCGCAACGCCTGAGCGTCTGTCTCGGCCAGGTACACCTGGCGCGTAATACCATAGAGCGGCGCCGTTACATGGCCGTTGAGCCGTCCCGGCGTGGTAGCATGGGCAGCGTGCAGCGCGGCATACCGGGCCAGCTGCTCGCGGGTGTCCTCCAGGGTCGGCGATAGGAAGCCGAACCCATAGATCGTGTTGAAGCCCTCGCGGGCCACCCACGGGATCGATTGCGCGTTCGTCGTCGGGTACCAGAGCGGTGGGTAGGGCTGCTGCAACGGACGCAAGTCGGCGCGCGCCTCAGCGAAGCGGAAGTAGCGGCCTTCATAGCGCAGGTCGCCCGTCGCGAGGCCCTGGACGATCACCTCGAGAGCCTCGCGGAACACTGCAGGCGCCTCCTCCGGCGTGATGCCGAACATCGCCAGTTCGTACGGCGAGGCGCCGCGCCCCACCCCGACCTCCAGCCGTCCGCGCGTCAGGTGGTCGAGCATGGCGATCTCCTCGACTAGGCGCAGCGGGTGGTACAGCGGCAGCAAGTAGACGAGCGCGCCCAGGCGGATGCGGCGCGTACGCTGCGACGCCGCGGCAAAGAAGACGTTCGGTGAGGGCGCCGCGCTGAGCGGCGTGCCGTGGTGCTCCGCCAAGTGGTAGCAGTAGAAGCCGGCGGCGTCGGCGGCCTCGAGCAGCCGCAAGCGCTGCTCGTACAGGTCGGCCACTGGCACCCCCGGCGGACGGTCAAGCCAGTCCCAGATGCCGAAGCGCAGCGGCACAGGGCCATGAGGCATGGGACTCGACCTCGCCATGCTGCTTGCTGCCTCCTCAGCTCCGCTGGCGCGCCCGTCGAGTGGTTAGGGGTGTGCTGCTGCGGCGCCGGCGCCGCGCAGCGCCCGGTAGCGCTCGGCTAGCTCGCGCCAGCGCCGGCCCCGCTCGCGGGCGGCCTCGACGACCGCGGGCGGGACGTGGCGGAAGGGGGGCCGCAGCGGCCCGACCTGGCAGTAGCCCGCCTCGTTGATCGAGATCTTCAGGCTACTCTCGCGCCAGCACAGATCCTGCACGGGACGATCGCTGCTCAAGTCCAGGGCGATCGCGCGTGCCCGCTCCCAGTCCCCGGCGGCGCAGGCGTCGCGCAGGGCCAGGAGCGGCCAGGGGCCCATCCACACACTGATCGACCAGCACCCGGCCGCGCCGAGGAACGCGTAGGGGAAGAGCTGCGCCTGGTTGCAGAACACCGCCATACGGCCCCGGGTGATCTCCATCAACTGCATGAACTGGGTTGTATCGCGGTGGCTGTCCTTCATCGCCACGATGTTCCGCCGCGTGATCAGCTCGCGGAATATCGGCACCGGCAGGGTGACGCGGTGGTACGTTGGATTGTGGTAGATCATGATCGCCAGGTCGGGGAAGCGATCCGCGACGTCAAGGAAGAACTGGGTGGCGTTCTCCACAGTCGCCGGGATGTAATAGGGCACGCCCAGCAGCACGCCGTCGGCGCCGGCGTCGCGCACGAAGCGCATCTTCTCGAGCGCCTCGCGTGGACCAGGGCTGGTGACGCCGATGAACAGCGGTATACGCTTGCGCACCACCTCCACCGTGGCTCGGATGAGCGTCTGCTGTTCCTCCCAGAGCAGGTTGTAGCACTCCCCGAAGCTGCCCGTGGTCGCCAGCACGTCGATCCCGTCGTTGATAATGCGGTCTACACCTGCCGCGAGCGCGTCCACGTCGATGGTGGCGCGCGCATCGAGCGAGTCGCCGTCAGCGGTGGTGAACGCTGGCATCATGGCGCACACGCCCTTGAGGGCGTCCAGGTCGATCACGCTATCCCTCCCCGGCTCGTTTTCGGCTCCCGGCCGAGCTAGCGGATTTCCGCCACCAGGCTGGAGTCTACTAGGTCCGCTGGCCGGAGCGCGCGCGCCTCCGGTCGCTGAGCGGCCACCTCCTCGATGACGAGCTGGAGCCCTTCCTCGCTGGGCAACAGGCGGTCGGGCATCGCGCGGGTGAAGCGTGTGAAGTAGGCATATGTGTCTGCCAGCAACGCGGGATCGTCGAGCTTGAGCCAGCGCTGCAACGCGCGCATACCCAGCTCGCGGTCACTCTTGAACAGGCGCGCGCCGTCCACCACGGCCTGGAGCACCCGCCGCGCCTGGTCGCGGCGCGTGCGCAGCCACTCGCGGTTGACCGCCAGCACGTCGTGCGGATAGGCCAGGTCCAGCTCGGCCGTGTCCGCGATGATGCGTAAGCTCTCGCGGTCGGCCAGGATTTGGAACGGCGGATCGACCAGGGTGGCCTGGATGGCACCGTTACGCAGGGCGGCCACCCGCTCGGGCTGGGCACCCACTTGCAGGAGCACGACCTCGCGCTCGGGGTCCACGCCCGCCTGACGCAGCAGGTAGCGGACCACGAAGTCCGCGGAACCGCCGAAGCGGTTGATGCCGATGGTCTTGCCACGCAGGTCGGCGATCGCGGTGATATCGGGCGTGCTGAGCACCTGGTAGGGGGCCGTATCGAAGAGCGACGCGACGATCGTCAGGTCTGCCCCCGCCAGCATCGCCGTGATCGTCGAGCTACCGCCCAGGCCCGCCACCAGCACGTCGCCTGCCACGAGCGCCGCCTGGCTTGCTGTTGCCGCGCCTACATTAATGAGTTCCACGTCGAGCCCCTGCCGGACGAACGCGCCGCTCTCCAGTGCGACATAGAGGGGGGCGTGGGCCACGGCGACGTTGGCAAAGCCCACTCGCAGCGCCTCAAGCGGCGCGGCGGGTGCCACCGTTGCAGGTCGCGCCGCCTCAGCTGGGGCCACGTGCGGGGTGAGTTCGCGCGCCGCCGGCGCAGCGCACGCTGCGAGCAGCGCGGTGATCAGCACACCCAGCCATACTGTCGGTCGTCGGTCCGGCCGCTGCTGCATCGGGCCCTCCGTACCCCGTCGTCCTCGCGGACGAGCCCTCTATTCGTGTGCAGGACTTTCACAAAGTGAAAGCTACTACCCAGCGATACTTGTATTGTTGTAGCTAGGTGCGCGGCGCGCGTCAACGCCTTGGGAGAATAGCTAGTGCTTGACTGGACTTGCGCGTTGCGCTACCATCGTGCACACACCCCACGACTTGCAGATAGTGAAAGCGTGGTAACAGAGCGGTACGGCGCGAGGCCGCGTCCCACGTCGCGGGCCCCGAACGGGCGGCGGGGGAGTGAGCGGACGCCGGCGAACCAGTCGGCCCGGAAAGCCCTACAGATGCTCGATTACTTTCGGGCCCATGGGTGTGGACGGCTGTCTGACCTGGCGGCGCACGCCGGTCTGAACCTCGCCACGGCCCTGCGCTTCGCGCTCGCGCTGGAGGCGCAGGGCGCGCTCGTCCGCGATCCGGCCACCCGCCAGTACAGCCTCGGGCCGTGGGTCCTCGAGCTGGCGTCGAGCCTCCTGCGAGAGCAACCGCTGCTCCAGCGGGCCCATGCGGTGCTCGTGGCGCTCCGCGACCAGACAGGTGAGACGGCGAGCCTCTGGGTGCGCCAGGGCCGCAACCGCGTCTGCGTGGACCGGGTCGAGTCGCAACACGGGTTGCGGGGCTCTGTGGACCTGGGGGCGCGGTTGCCCCCCCATCGAGGGGCAGCCGGCAAGGTGTTCCTCGCCACACTGCCGCCCGAGGAGCGCGAGGCGGTGCTGGTCGAGGTCGAGCGGGAGGAGGGCATATCGCTAGATGCCCTGCGCGTCGAGCTCGACCAGGTGGCGCGGCAGGGGTGGGCGATCAGCGTGGCCGAACGCGAGCCCGGGGTGGCATCCGTGGCGGTGCCCATCCACGACCCGCGCGGCGTGGTGAATGCCGCGCTCAACGTGTCCGGCCCGATCGCGCGCTTCACGCACGAGCGGCGCCTGGCCGCGATCCCGCTGTTGCAGCAGGCTGCCGCGCGGCTAAGCCTGTACGCCTTCCCCCGAGTGTGACATGCAGGCGGACGCGGCTGGAAGGGCGGTGACTGAGAACCTGCGGCGCCCGACGCGGCGTGCATTCGTGCGGCTGGCGGCGGCTAGCGCGGCGGGGCTAGCGCTGGGCTGCCAGGCGGCTGGTCCATCCCCGAGCGTGCCGCCGCTGGCCCCGACTGGCGGAGCCGGGGCGTCCACCCCGACGTCGCGGCGCCGTGCGCTCGACGTGGTGCGCCGCGGCACCCTGCGCGGCATTTCCTTCGGCGCGGTCATCGCGCGCGAGCGCGGCTACTTCGCCGAGGTGGGTATCGACGACCAGGAGATGGTCTTCGGCAGCGGCACGGAGATGACGCAGGCGCTAGCCGCCGGCCAGATCGAGGTGGGCGCTACCAGCAACAACAGCGCCTTCTTCAACGCTCTCGCCCGGGGCCTGTGCCAGCCATTCGTGCTCGACATCTGGCACCTCGAGCGTGGCGACCGGAGCTGGATGGTCGTCGTCCGCCCCGACCTAGTGGACCAGATCCGCCAGGTGGCGGATCTGCGCGGCCGGGTGCACGCGATCGCGTCGCCGGTGCGCGACGGCGGCAGCAGCTTCCTAGCGAAGAAGCTGTTCGACGCCCACGGGCTGCTGCTCGACGACGTGCGGTGGGAGCGGCTGGCCTACACCGACATGCTGCCGGCGCTGGGCAACCGCGCCGTGGAGGTGGGGTGGATGATCGAGCCGTTCATCACGCTGGGCAAGCTGCGCGGCCTGCTGGTGCCGTGGATTGCCCTCGGCGACTACGCTCCCGGCTACCAGGGCGCGGGCATCGTGTTTTCGGAGAGCTTCATCAAGGAGCGCAACGACGTGGCCAAACGCTGGGCGGTCGCCTACGTGCGCGGCCTGCGCGACCAGCATGAGTTCGCCATCCGCGGCAAGGACCACGACGTCGTCGCGCCCATCCTCGCAGCTTATACCGGCCTGCCTCTGGAGGTGGTGGACCAGGTGAGCTGGGGGCCGGTGGATCCCGACGGCCGGCTGAACGTCGAGTCGATTCTCGAGTCGCAACGGCAGCTTGTCGAGTGGGGGACGATCGGCCAGACGCTGCCCGCGGAGCAGCTCGTCGATCCACAGTTCTGGGAGTACGCGGTGCAGCAGCTTGGGCCATACCAGGGCTAAGGCGCGGGCGCGCCGATTACCCCGTGGCCGGGACCCCCATGGAAGGGAGCAGGCCTGCCATGAAGTCACCGGCGTTTGGCGTCGAGCTGTTCCAGCACGCGCCGGGTGCCATCCTGGAGGACGCGCAACTGGCGGAGCGGCTGGGCTACGACGCGGTCTGGCTGGGCGACGCGCAGCTCCTCTGGCGCGAGCTGTACGTCATGCTCGGCGCGGTGGCAGTGCGCACGACCGCCATTGCCCTCGGCTCCTCGGTTACCAATCCCGTCACGCGCCACCCGTCGGTCACGGCCGGGGCGATCGCCACGCTACACGAACTGTCGGGCGGCCGCGCCCGCCTCGGGATCGGCGTCGGCGGCACCGCGACTGGCATGATCGGGGTGCCGTCGGCGACCCGCGCGCAGCTCGCAGCCTATGTGCGCACCGTGCGCGCGCTGTGCGCGGGGGAGGCAGTGCCCGGCCCCCAAGGCGCCATGCAGCTGACGTACGCGAGCGCGGCCACGCGCCCGCCGATCTACATCGGCGGGTCGGGCCCCAAGGTGCTGGCGCTGGCGGGTGAGTTGGCCGACGGCGTGATCATCGGCGGCGGTACGTGCAGTCCGGAGCGCTTGGAGGCGAAGCTCAGTGCCGTGCAGGAGGGGCGTGCGCGGGCCGACGGGGCCCGGCCGTTTCGCGTCTGCCTGTCGGCTGCCGCGGCGGTGCATCCAGACCGCGCCCTGGCGCTCGCGGCGGTTCGACCGGCGGTGGCCGTGAACCTGCGCTTCACCGACCCCGCCTGGCCGCTGAGCGAGCCGGCCCGTCGGGCCCGCGAGGCTGTCGCGGACCTCTACCGCCACGACGAGCACATGAGCCCCGATGCAGCCGACAAGTTTGCGGCGGCGATCCCCGACGAGGTAGTCGCCGAGTTCGCCATCGCCGGCACGCCGGCCGAGTGTCTAGCCAAGGTCCGCGCGATCTTCGCGGCCGGGGTGGATGAGATCATGATCAATCCTTACGGCGTCGCAGGAGCCCCGCGCAGGGCGACGATCGAGGCGTTTGCCCGCGAGGTGATCGCGCCCCTACGGGGCTAGCACCAGGTGCTGTGCGGCGAGGCCGAGCGGGAGGATGGCCGCAAGCAGTTTCTGCTGACCGACACCGAGGGCCAGCTGGCGGGGCTGTGAGGTGGATAGCGCCGCTCCAGCGCTGCGCGCGGGCCGATGACGCGCTTGCCGAGCCGCACGTGCGGGAATTCGTTGTGTGCGATGAGAAGATGCAAAAAGCTGAGGGAAACTTTCAGCAGCCGCGCCGCCTCAGTGACGGCGAGCACGATGGCCGAGGCGGTGGACAAGGACGAGGGGGGTTGACTTGCACGCCTCCGCGCGCTACGATTCCTTCCACACGGAGGCTGCGGTGGTGCGCGAGTTTCCTCTAGCCTCTTGTGCGCGGCAGTGCACCCCCACCGCCGCGCAGTCTTTTAACTAGCGCACCGCGGCTTGCGCTTCGTAAACGTTTTTGCCAGCTCCTCGACGTCCTCGCAGCAGAAGACGCGCCCTACGTTTGTCTATACCGGGGATAGCATGCCCCCAGCGGCGAGGCGACGAACGGTTTGCGCTGAGCACCCCAGCGCGCGGGCTGCAGCGGCGGGCGTCATAAGCGCGTAACGCATTGCGGCATCCCCCCTCCGCAACGCTTTAGCGTGCCGCATTGCCAGCGTCTAGGAATGACGCGTAGTCACGTAAAGTGCCCGCCTCTCCTCGCCTGCTGGCCGCGAAGCCCGTCCTGCCGCACAGGTAATATGCCTGTAGCAGCATACTACAGCCTGGAGGGCGCGCCCGCGGCTGCTACAACTCGGCTGCAAGCGCCCTGGATGTTGTCCCAGTCAGTGAGTAAATAGAGTGGAGGAGGTGCACAACCGGTGGGGCGTGGTGGAGGAGGGCGCGCAAGCTGTAGTGGACGGACGGCGCGGAGGTTGATATACTTTTAAGCGCGCCGATGTAGCTCAGTGGTAGAGCAGCCGCTTCGTAAGCGGCGGGTCGGGGGTTCGAATCCCTTCATCGGCTCCCACGCGGCCCTGGCTGGGGCGGACAGGCGGTTGTCAGGCGGCTGTCGCCCCAGCCACAACAAGGGCCCGCCAGGTGGTTCCCAGCGGGCCCTGCGCTTGCTACACTGGAGGCGCCGGGTCGCTGGCGCCGACCTGGCCGAGCCCTGGGGTGCCCAACCACCGCCAGGGCACTTTCATGCTCGGGTATTGGCAGCCCCCGAGCAGGCGACATCTCGAGCGGCGCCATCATACACCCACCCCGCGCGGCCGTCAATACCCCCGGCAATATTCCCCTAGCGGCATATGGCGCGCTGAGAAGCCTTCTGCGCCCCCT
>Ga0070739_10004844_pt1 | contig 15675 bp, 12 predicted proteins | sample Coa_R1_7_FD_66445 | JGI IMG/M metagenome (GOLD analysis project Ga0070739, IMG submission 66445) | Surface soil microbial communities from Centralia Pennsylvania, which are recovering from an underground coalmine fire - Coalmine... | ecosystem: Environmental > Terrestrial > Soil > Unclassified ... | reverse complement strand
CGGGCAAGGGATTGCAGGAATTGAAGAAGCTCGGTTGGCTGGAGGAAACGAACACGCGGCTGATCGGCGCGCAGGCGGAGGGATGCGCGCCGGTGGTACGGGCCTTCGAAGCGGGTGAGACCGAAGTTGCGCCGGTGGTGCCGCGAACGATTGCCAAGTCGCTGGCAATCGGAGCGCCGGCCGATGGGTTTTACGCTTTACAGGCGATCCGGGACAGCGGTGGAACCGCGGCCGCGGCGACGGATGAGGAGATCGTGGCGGGTATCGACCTACTGGCCACGACCGAGGGAATCTTTACCGAAACTGCCGGCGGCACGGTGATCGCGGCGGCCAAGAAGTTGAGCGAGCGAGGGGAGCTTCGCGCGGACGAGCGGGTCGTACTGGCGATCACCGGCTGCGGATTGAAGACGTTGGACGCGATCGCGGGGATACGGTTCCCGAGGATGCATCTTTCCCGAGCGAACCTGGGTGAGTTCGACGCGGCGATGGCGTCGGCCGGAGTTCCCGACGAGGTACCAGCCTAGAGACACTCAGCTTGGTCAATAATGGCGGCGAAATCATTGTCGGGCCGGTGACGGCGGGAGGGTGATGTCGCGATGGAAACGGAGCAACCGAGGAGCAGCGAACTTCTGCGCGGACCGAGCCGGGCGCCGGCGCGGGCGATGATGAAGGGGGCGGGCTTCAGCGACGAGGACCTGCGCAGGCCGATCATCGGTATCGCCAATACCTGGATCGAGACGATGCCGTGCAACCTGAATCTGCGCCGGCTCGCGGCGCGTGTGAAGGAGGGCGTGCGCGAAGCCGGCGGGACGCCGATGGAGTTCAATACCATCGCGGTCAGCGACGGCGAGGTGATGGGCACGCAGGGGATGAAAGCGTCGCTGATCAGCCGTGAGGTTATCGCCGACTCGATCGAGCTGGTGGCGCGCGGGCAACTATTCGATGCTGTGATTGCGCTGGTAGGATGCGACAAGACGATTCCGGGCGGGGCAATGGCGCTCCTCCGACTGGACATACCCAGCCTGATGCTCTATGGCGGGACGATCATGCCCGGCCGGTACAAGGGCAAGGATATCACCCTTCAGGACGTGTTCGAGGCGGTTGGGCGGCACGCGGCAGGGGCGATCGATGAGGCGGAGCTGACGGCGATCGAATCGGCAGCCTGCCCGGGAGCCGGTGCGTGCGGTGGTCAGTACACCGCGAATACCATGGCGACGGTGATCGAGTTCATCGGCCTGGCGCCGATGGGAACCGGCGGGGTCCCGGCGGTCGATCCACGCAAGGATGAGATCGGCCGCGCGGCCGGCCGGCTGGTGATGCAATTGCTGCGCGAAGACGTGCGACCATCGCAACTGGTGACGCGGGCGGCATTTGAGAACGCGATCGCGTCGGTGGCCGCGACTGGCGGTTCGACCAACGCGGTGTTGCACCTGCTCGCGATGGCACGGGAGGCGAGCGTTCCGCTGGATATCGACGATTTCGATCAGATCAGCCGTCGGACGCCGCTGCTGGCCGACCTGATGCCGAGCGGAAAGCACGCGGCGGCCGACGTGGATGCGGCGGGCGGCACCCGGCTTCTGGCGCAGCGACTGGTTGGTGGAGGGCTGATCGACGGCTCGTGCCGGACCGTTTCGACACGGACGATCGGGGAGGAGGCGGCACTGGGCGAAGAGACGCCGGGCCAGGACGTGATCCGGCCGCTGGCGGACCCGATCAAGGAAACCGGCGGACTGGTGATTCTCAAGGGGTCCGTCGCACCGGACGGTTGCGTGGTCAAGCTGTTCGGCTACGAACGGACGTACCAGGAAGGACCGGCTCGGGTATTCGAGTGCGAGGAAGATGCGATGGACGCCGTGCTGAACCACCGGATTCGAGAGGGCGACATCGTCGTGATTCGCAATGAAGGGCCGCGGGGCGGTCCGGGGATGCGGGAAATGCTGAGTGTGACCAGCGCAATCGTCGGCGAGGGGCTGGGATCGAGTGTTGCGCTGATCACCGATGGGCGGTTCAGCGGAGCGACGCGTGGCCTGATGATCGGTCACATCGCACCGGAGGCGGCACGAGGCGGGCCGATCGGACTGATCGAAGAGGGGGACACGATCATGATCGACGTGGAGAAGAGGCGGCTTGACCTGGCGGTGCCGGAGAAGGAGCTGCAACGGCGCAAGGCGGTCCGAGTGATACCGGAGCCAGGTGTCAAGCGTGGTGTGATGGGCCGATACGCGGCGCTGGTGTCGTCGGCATCGGAGGGAGCGATACTGGAGGTGACGTCTTAATCCAGCAGACCCTGCTCCACTGCAAATAAGGTCGCGGCCACCCGCGTGCTCACACCAATCTTGTTATAGATGTGCTCCAGATGATGGCGCACCGTGTGCTCGCTCAGGAAGAGTTGGGCTGCCATCTCCCGGCGGCTAAGCCCGCGGGTCAGGAGGCGTACGATCTCTACTTCCCGATCGGTCAATCCGGCAGGCCACTCGCGCACCTTGACCTTTTCCATGCGCCGGCCATGCCCACCGCCTTGCACCACCTGACCCAGCGCTTCCACCGCGTCCGGCCAAAAGCCGCGGCTCATCTCGGATTGGATTCGATTGAGCGTATCCTCAAGAGGCAGAGCCGGGTGATCGGGTGTCTCGTGGGTAAGTGTGTCGAACTGGTCGGCGACGGCGATGACGCGAGCGCCGAGCGGTATTTGGGAACCGGAAAGTCCGCGATAGTACCCCTGTCCGTCCATCCGCTCGTGATGCGCGGCAACGAGCGGCAGAACCGGCTCGAACGCCGGAACCCGGGCTAGTATCCTCTCCCCCTGATACGGGTGGAGGCGCAGTCCCTCCCATTCGACCGTCGTGAGCTTGGCATTCGGCTTTTGCAGGACGAAGGACGGCACCGTGACCAGCCCGATGTCATGCATCATGGCTGCGCGCCGGATCGTGCTCACGTCGTCATGGGGCAGGCGCAGTTGCCTGGCCATGCTCTCGGCCAGATCAGCCGTTCGCCGCGAATGGCCGGCGGTATAGAAGGTCTTCAGGTCGGCGAAATCGGCGAAGGCGAGGGCGACGTCTTCGAGCTGGTCTTCGCGCAGGAACTGATAGGGAGATGGAGGCTCCAGACCAGACACGGAGGTCCAGGCGGATTCCTGTTCCAGACCGTCCCAGAACACTTCGTCCTCGGCGAGGGAGAGAAACGCATCGACGACGACAGGATCGAATGCATTCCCCCGCTTCTTCTCTGCCAATAGGGTGGTGGCAGAGCGGCCACCGATGGAAGAGAACGCCTCCAAAAAGCTTGTTACATAGACAATGCGCGAGACGATGGGGATCGACTCGCCGACAGTCCCGTGCGGCCCCTTCCCGTCCCACTGTTCGAAGACTGAAAACAGAGCCGCCTGGACATCCTCCGGCATGCCGAGGCGTTGCGCGAAGCGCCTGGCACTCTCACAGGTGTTGCGAAAACCTTCCCGCGTCGAATCCTTGCCGTGGAGCGCGAACTTGAGCGCCTGCCTGCTCCTCGCCGGGACCGGCGCGTCGGCCGCTACATACGTCCTCAGCCAGTTCAACACCTCGATCGGGTTGTTGGGATTGGTGAAAAATACCCACTCCCGCCGCGCCACGATCTCATCCCCAAGGATGGCAGCGGCAAGCTGGCTGGTCCATGCGGTGCAGCCGGCGTCCATGAGGAGCTCGGCGTAAAACAAAGCCGTCCGCTCCTCGCTTGCCAGTTGAAGCCGATCGGCTATGTGCATCCCGATGTAACACGAGCGAATGGCGTGTTCTTCGGTCAATCCGGTCGCCAGATCGGCGGCCAGCGAAAGGGCGCCGAGGACATCGGCCGTACGAATCTGTCCGGACGCGGCCGGCTTTGGTGGCCCGGATGGAATCACTCCCCATGGTAAAGAACCGCCGTGTCCGAATGAGAGAGCCGGCCGGGCCAACTACCTACGATCAATCCCCTGGGGCTCGTCAGTACGAATCGGCTTCAGCGCCCGTTTGGCGACACCAGGTCGAGGCGCTCTGCGGCGGGATAGGAGCCGAGGACACGGACCATGGGGTTGAGGCGAGTCAGCTCGCGCAGAGCGGCGGCGACCCGCGGCTCATCGGCGTAGCCCTGGACGTCGGTGAAGAACATGTATTCCCATGGGCTGCGGCGTGAGGGGCGTGACTCGAGACGGTCGAGGCTGACTTGCCGATGCGAGAAACAGCTCAGGGCGCGGACGAGCGCGCCGGGACGGTGCTCGACCGAAAAGATGAGGGTGGTGCGGCCGGTGTTCTGACGATCGCTCTCCGGAGCCGATTCCGAGGACGGTTTCCACGTCCCGCGGGCCAGGAGGAAGAATCGGGTGGCGTTGTCGGCGGCGGTCTGGATACCGTCGGCGAGGATGGTGAGACCGTAGCGTTCCCCGGCCAAGCGGCCGGCTACGGCGGCGAGACGCGGGTCGCGTCGCTCGGCGACCATTTCGGCGGCGCCGGCGGTGTCGTAATACGGCTCGGCTGTTAGTTGTGCCTCACTCAAGTATTTACGGGTCTGAGCAAGAGCCTGAGGGTGGGAGAAAACGCGCTCGATATCCGCGGGGGTGGCGCCTTCGACTGCGAGGAGACAGTGATTGACCGGATGGAGCCACTCTGCCTCGACGGTCACGTCGTTGTCGAGCAGGTGATCGTACGCCTCGACGACGCTGCCGGCATGTGAATTCTCGATTGGGACGAAGGCGCGGTCGATCTCGCCGGCGGCCAGCGCCGCGAAGAGGTCGACGAGAGTACGGTGCGAGACGCGTTCCGCGGTCGGCGAAAACGCCAGGAGCGCCTCCTCACTGTAGGCACCGGGAACGCCCTGGTAGCCGATTCGGGGATTGGGTGATAGGTCATTCATGCGGCTGACTCCCGTTACTGGAGAGACGATTCAGGGGGTGGAGCAGAGGCTTCCGGCTGAGAAGGGGTCGAGCGAGGATGGCGAGTTGAAAGGCGAGGCGCTGCGAGGGATCATCGAGGTCGCACCCGGCGATGGCCTCGATTCGTGCCAGGCGGTAGAGGAGGCCATTGCGGTGCAAGTGGAGCCGGCGTGCGGTCTGGGTCAGGTTGCCGTGCAGCGACAGAAAGGTCTGGAGCGTGAGAAGGAGATCGGTGCCGTGGGACTCGTCGTACCGCTCCAGCGCGCCGGCGGTTTCCTCATAGAAAACGTCGAGCTCGGAATGCTCGCGCAGGTGGTAGAGGAGGCGGTACGCGCCGAGGTCATCAAACGCGCTCGTCGTGGATGGACCGGAGACGACGGCTCCAATGCGGAGGGCGTGCTCGGCTTCGAGGTAGGAGTCTTTGAGTGAGCGGAGATCGTCGTAGCTCCGGCCGACGCCGGCAGAAATGCTGGGGCCCTTGAGGCGCGCCTCGACGGCGGAGCGCAGCGCTTCGACGCGCCGGGTGAGCGCCTGGGGATCGGTCTCCGGCGCGACGGGCGCGAGGATGACGAGCGCGTCGCTGTGCTCCCAGACCAACGTCTGGCTCCAAATGGCCGGCATTGAAGCGTCGAAACTCCGGCGGAAGCGCTCCTTGAGGCGCTGGATTCCGTTTTCGTCGATGCCGTGCTCGTCGATGTAGGTCGAGAAATTGTCGAGGTCGAGGGCGACGATTACCTGCTGGCTGGTGAGGTCGTAACCGAGAAAGCGCGCGCGGCGTCGCGTGCTGTTGATTGATGTGATCGGACTGGTAAGCAGGTCTTCGAGGAAGCTGCTGCGGACTCGCGATTCGCCCTCGACGATGGCGCGCTGGCGAACCAGTTCGAGTGTGCTGGCGGCAGCGGCGTGGGAAACGACGCGGCGGGTACGTGGCGAGAGTTGCCCCGAGGGATCGGCCACCCAGACATAGGCGAGGATGCCGGTGGGGAGGACCACCGGCGCAACCGCGAAGTGCCGGTCGCCGGCAGCGAGGAGGAGCGTCGGCGGGTCGGTCGAGGCACGCGGCGTACGGTCGAGGTCAAAGGCGATTCTGTCGCGAAGGCCGACCGGCAGGGTGGCATCTTCTGCCGGCAGGTGCTTGCCGCGCGGCGCAAAGGCGTACATCGGCTCGAATTCCTCGTTGGCGATGGCGGCGGGGAGGCCGAGCATGTCGGCGAGCAATCGTGTCACGCCGGCAAGTCCGCCGCCGGCGATAACCTGCTCGACGAGAGCGTGGTAGGAATCGGCGCTATCGACGCCCAGCACGGGACGCACCATCGGATCACCTCCGCGGGGATGAGAGATCGTCTACTACCCGCCTCAGGTAAGGGTAGGACGTACTGGTCAAAGCATACAGTGGATACTTTGTACAGGATCGCGGGTGTAACTTCTAGATAGTCGGCGCCGGTGCACAGCGCTCTGAGCGAGGACAGACAGAGGCGTCCGCTACATCTACTGCGCCTCTCCAAGGGCTGGGGGCGAGGGGACCTAAGTGCGACCGCGGCGAGAGCCGGCCCCTACCTTTCTTGGGGAAGAATGGTCAGCCCGGTTTCGGATGCGGGCGGGTTGGGGCGTGGCCGCGTTTGAAGACCATGAGGGTGCGTTTGAAGGTGATGACGGTCGTGCCGTCCTGATTGAAGCCGGTGGTCTGGATGGTAACGATGCCGACATTCGGGCGGGAACGGGACTCGCGAACGGAGAGGACTTCAGATTGGGAGTAGATCGTATCGCCTTCGAAAACGGGGTTGGGTAGCCGGACGTCATCCCAGCCTAGATTGGCCATGACGTTCATCGAGACGTCGATGACTGACTGGCCGGTGACGAGGGCGAGGGTGAAGGTGGAATCGACCAGCGGCTTGCCAAACTCGGTCTGGGCCGCGTAGTGGTGATCGAAGTGGATCGCGTTGGCATTCTGGGTGAGAAGCGTGAACCAGATGTTGTCGGTCGTGGTGACGGTGCGTCCGAGGGGATGCTCGTAGACGTCGCCCACAGTGAAATCCTCGAAGAACCGGCCCTGCCAGCCTGGTTTGGTCGGCATGGTGGACCTCCTTCCGACGTTAACGCGGTATTCCATCCTAGTGGACATGCCTGGAGTGAGTGTCTAACCTGGTAGTGGGGAAGGCTTACACAAGGAGAAGTAGTGCCGAGAGCACATCCACTTTCGTACGACGCCGCCGCCGCGCGGGCCGGCGTAACCACCAGGATTCCGCTCGGCGTGATGCCGATTCGGGTTAACCGTATCGTCGGCAGCGCCGGAAAGGCGGAAAAGCTGGGGCCGGACTTCCTGCCGCTGGGTCCGGGGCCGGCGCAGGCCGGGTATCGGTCAATCCTCCGGCGAATGAAGGCGGGCGAGGTTTTGCCGCCGATCTCTGTTTACCAGCTTGGGTATCGCTACTTTGTCATCGATGGCCACACCCGAGTGGCGGCGGCAAAGGAGCTGGGGATCGAGTATCTGGATGCCGCCGTTACCGAGGCGCTGCCGAAGAGGGAAGGCGAAGCCAACCTGGCGTATTACGCTCGGAAGGACTTCGAGAAGGCGACCGGGCTGGAGGAAATCCGGCTGACAAGCGCCGATGCCTACGAAATCCTGCTGCGACATCTCGAAGGGTACCGGCTGTATCTGGAGCGGTCGCGCGGACGCGATATCTCGCTCCGCGATGCGGCCAGAATCTGGTATCGCAGCCAGTATATGCCGACGTTGCGCGAGATCCGGCGGCGCAAGCTACCCGACTTTGCCGGCGGGCGAACGGCCGGGGATGTCTATACCGCGATTCTGAAAGCGTGGGCGGCGGAAGATAGCCCGCCGCTAAGCCTGCGGGAGATGCTGGATTACTGGGACCGGAGCGTGAGCGAATCGCAACCGACGGTCGCGCGGGCGCGGCGTAAGGTTGCCGACATCGTGGACGCATCATTGCCACGCGGCCTGGCGGGAATCAAGGATCCGGCGTCGAGCGCGACAGACGACCAGGACGTCGAAGCAGAGCTGGCGACGTTGCATGGCGAGAGCTAAGGGGGCGCTCACGGCATAGTTTCTGCCTGTCTTGATGTGAACTATTCACAAAGGAGGCACGGCTATCATGGTGCCGCTCAATCAACCCCTCTACCGCCCGACGACCGGAACGGCCTGGTTGCTCATTGTCATTGGAGCACTGGCGATCATCGCCGGGATCCTGGCAGTAATCTTCCCCGGCCTGACTCTGCTCACCCTGGTCCTGATTTTTGGGTGGTACGCAATCATCGCCGGATTGGTCGAGATTTTCCACGCGTTTACCGGCAACCGAACAACCGAGGGACGGATTCTTCTCGGCATCTGGGGACTGGTGACGCTGGCGATCTGTGTGATCGCGCTGGTGGTACCGGGGATCACGCTGGGTGCGTTCGTACTGCTGGTCGCGGCGTTCTTCATCATCACGGGTGTGGCGCAGGTGCTGGCGGCGTTTCGTGGTCACCTGCATGGCTGGCTCCTGGTGTGGGGCATCCTCGGGATCGCGGCCGGGATACTGGCGGTCGTCTATCCGGGGATCGCGGCGCTGACCCTGGCGGTGATCTTCGCGGTCTACGCGATTCTCGGTGGCATCAGCGCCGTCATGGGTGGGATTCATATCCTGCGTAATAATGGCGAGCCCACGAGCATGCCGTTCGGGCATGCGCGCGCCGGGTAAAAGTCCTTCATCCACGTAGCGCAGGGTTCCATTCCTGCGTCTCGCCCGCGTCGGGACCACGACAAAGTGAGGGAGCCGGGGTGTGCCCCGGCTCCCTTTATTGGTTGAGCGAGTGGTACGGCGCTACGCGCTGCCCCCCGATGCCGGCGGGGACGGCGGTCCGGTAGTCGTCGCGGTACTGGGAATGGTGACCGTGTAGCACTTGCCGCCGTTGTTATCGACGGTGACACCGGACGAGCTCACCGTCGCCACGGCATAGTAGTACGTCGTGCCGGGCGTCAGACCGGTACCGGCCGTCGAGAAGTCGTCGCGCGTGACGAGCACCCAGTGGCTGGTTGTCCCCGCGAACGCATCCTCGGTAGCGGTGCCGGTAAGTCCACTACAGGACGTGCCGAAAAGGACCTGGCCGTTGCCGGCGGTAGCGCTGTTGAACGACACCGCAAACGCAGTAGTCAACCCGGACGACGTGGGCCAGGCGTATGCCGACGCGGAGACCGCGGTGGACGGAACTCCGCCCGAGCCGCCGGGAACGGTCAGGACCGGGATGATCGCGTTGTTGGTGTTGTCGCTGATCGTCGACCCGGTGGCATTACCAAGGTAGATGCCAATCGTCTCGTCGTTAATCGTGTTACCGGTGATGACCGTGCCGGTGATCGGGTTAGCCGGTGCGGACAGGATGATCGCGGTCGTCACACCGACCTGAGCGCTGTCGTCGCCCTTGGTGTTGTTGTTACCGAACGTGTTGTTGATGATCTGGTTGTTGTTGTCGTTGGTACCCGGAGCGTGAGTGTGCAGCGTGACTCCGGCGTGGCCGTTATTGAACAGCGTGTTGCCGCTGACGACGTTGTTGTAGGCGGCGGTTCCGGGGAACGGCGAGAAGATACCGACACCGGACGCGCCGTTACCGGAGATGTCGTTGTTGCTGACGGTGTTGTTGAACACGCCGTTCGGCGCGGTTCCGTTGTGCGAGGCCAGTGTGAGGCCGCACTCGGGCCCGTTCAACGTGATGGTGTTATGCGAGAAAGTGTTTCCGGAGCTCGGCCCGGTCTCATCAGTGACGAGAACACCATCGGCGTTGTGCTGGATGATGTTCGAATCGAAGGTGGAATTCGTCACACCACTAACATAGAGCGCTGCGCCACAGTCGTCCTGATCGCTACCAGGAGCGCCGGGGCATGTGGCCTGGGGAGTCAGGTTCTTGTCGTTGTACAGCAGGCTATTTCCCGAGACATTGACATTCGACGAATTCATGACTGCGATCCCCGAGAGGCCCGCGTTCATCACGGTGAAACCGCTGACCGTCACGTTGCTGGTTCCCGAGACCTGGATTCCATGGTCCTTGCCGGTTGCGTCGATGGTCGTGCCTGAAGTCGATCCCTGAAGCGTGAGTGACTTTGTAATCGAAACGGATTCGGCGAACGTCCCGCCGCCGACGGTAATTGTGTCGCCCGGGGCGGCTGCGTCAACGGCCGCCTGGATCGAGGACATGCAGCCCCCGTTACCGAGCACGGCAACACACGATGTTGCCGCCGCCGTCGTGCCGATTCCCACCACCGACAGTCCAGCGACGAAAAAGATTCCTACCAGAAGCTGGCTCAATCTCCGCAAGGTCTTCCTCCTTCAAATCGGTCCACGCACTGGGTTTCTCGCGTGCCTCACACTTCATACCGTATTCGTTGCGCCCCGTATTTGCAAAGGAATTCGGGCGAAAGTTCGGAAGTGGCAAGAGAATAGTGGGATGTGCTTGGATAGACCATGAGGTTTGTCACGGCGAAACGTGCCGTGACTAGAAAGGTCGGTGACATGCCGTTGGTGGAAGTGATGTTCGACTGCGCAGCTGTGCCTGCGTTCGTGCCGGCGGCTGTCGCCCGCGTTTAACCTCGTTCTCCAGATGCGGTAGCGTCCGGGCGATCGGTTCCGATCGGCACGAGCAGGACTCAATAGCGCCGCGGCACCCATAAAGAGGGTGCGACCACGAACGGCATCGGACATGCCGGGCGTAGCGGCACATTGTGGGATTGTTTGAGACTAGCCGGCGGCATGAGCCGCCCTGGAGATGACCGATGTTGTCGAAACTTGCACGTGTGTGGACCTCGTACCACGACGCCAGATACCCATCGTTTTCACCGCCGCGCCCGACGCGGCGTGGCGTTCGCGTCTGGAGGACCACACGGTGTCCAGAACCTACCGCTACGACGACCGATACCGCCCCAAGACCGGGCGACCATACTCACGCACGACCGAGCGACCGTTCCGTTGCCGCCATTGCAAGGCAATGGTCGGAGGGGTGCCGTCGGGAGGAAAACATCGCAACCACTGCCCGTACTGCCTGTATTCGCGCCACGTCGACGGGAAAGTTCCCGGCGATCGGGCGAGCGCATGCGGCGGGTCGATGGCCCCGATCGGGGCCTTTACCCGCCGGAACGGAGAGCACGTGATCGTGCACCGTTGCCTCTCCTGCCGGTTCGAGCGTCATAATCGCATCGCCGCCGACGATTACTTCGACCTGGTGCTGAGCCTGCCGGTCGTTCCCGAGCGATCGCAGAGGAGGGTTGAGCCGACCGAGGATGAGCTGACGGCGTGATCGGATGGACGTTCCCGGTGGCGAGTTGCGCGCCGGAACAGCGGCGCGCGGGACGGTCAAGACCGTCCCCTACCCCTGGTTGTACGGAAAATTTCGGGGCCCGGAATCCGTGCGGATTCCGGGCCCCGAGCCGGGAGTGAGTTACTACACGGGTGCTGCCTCCGGCATCGGGATGACGCCGATCTGCTGCAGGAGATCGAGCGGGCTGAATCCCGGATAGTCCTCGACGATCTTGCCGTCGCGAACGCGGTACAGGGAAATGCCGTTAATGGTCACTGGGCGGCCGGTCGGCGGGATGTCCTGGAAGGCGCCGCTGTGCGTGGCGTTGATCGTGTACTGGACAGCGACCATATCGCCCTCGGCCACGACGGCCTTCGTTTCGTGGCGCATGTCGGGGAAGGCGTCGAAGAACATCTGGAGCGGGCCGTAGACTTCATCGAGCGCGAACGGCTCCGGCCGCACGGCGATGTAGTTCAGGTAGCCGGGTCCGGCGAGCGGCGCGAGGGCGGAGACGTCGTGGTTGTTGAGCACGTTATCCAGGAATTGCTGCACAACTGCCTTATTCCGCTCCTCCTCGGAGCCTGTATCGACGATCAGGTCCGGGAACGGCGGAAGAGGCTGAGTCAGATCCAGGCCGTGGATCTCCGCGACCTGGCGGACGAACCACCTGGTAAAGTCGTCGTTCTGCTGGGCGATTTGGGCGAAAGCTCCGGTAGCGTCGTCACCCTCGAGGGTGACGATCACGAACGTGCCGTGCGGGGTCGCCTGGCGGTAGGTGCGCTCACGGACGCCGAGCCGGCGGCGCGACGCATCGAACTCCGCGCGTCGGGGACCGCGAATCTGGGCAAAGAACTCTTCGGCCTGCTGCTCCTTACCGGGCAGTACGGGAGCAGTGAACGCCATGCTGGTTGTCGAGGGTTGCATCAGCGGGCCCTGGTACTTTCCGGCGGCAATGTCGGCATCACGCTCCTGCCGAGGCTGAGCCAGCGTGTTGTGCAGCGCCGTTATGGTTGGTGGCACGTCGGTTCGGACTCCGGCTTTGGCGAGGAACGGCATGAGAGTCGGAGTGATCGCCTCGAAGGCGGGCGCAGATTCCCAGATGTCCATCACCATCCAGCCGTTGTCGGTCGGGGCGGCGACGTGGAGGATGCGTCCCGCGGGATGCGTAAGGCCGGCGGCGTCGAGGTCGCGAATGACCTGGTCGTACTGATCGGCAGTACAGCCGGGAATGTCGAAGATGACCCGAACGGCGCCGGGCGGCGCGGCATTGAGCGGGCCGGGCGGGATGACCAAATTGTGGGCGGGGTAGACGTGCTGCACCGGCGGAGGAGGAATTTCCAGGCGGGCGAGGACCGGTCCAAGACGGTGCTCGACAAGATCCTGGGCGCGGCCGGCTGATTTCCACACGTCGACAACGCTCACACCACCTTCGTCGGCGGCGGTGTGGTAGATGCCGCCTGGTTCGGCTTCCTGGTTGCGGTACTCCAGCGCCTCTATGACGGCGTCGTAGCGGTTGATGTCGAATCCGGGCCATACCTGGGCGATCACCACGGGTCCGTTGGTCTGGGCTGCGTCTTCTGTCACGGATGAACTCCTTTCTCTACCGGTATCTATCGAAATGACCGTTAGGTCGAGTACTCGCCGATGGCACGCTTGTGAGCGCGTGCCAGCTCCTCAAAACAGGACCAGAGATGTGGATCGCCCTGACGGCGCCGGTCTGCCTGGACGTAGCCCTTGATGCGATCCCAGACGCCGGCGATGGTTAGCCAGTCAAAGAGCAGGGCATCGTCTATCAGGCCGTGTTTGTACAGCGCGCCGACGGCGTCGTAGTAGACGCAGATCTGAGCGGCGGTCGTGGTATCGGTGGCTTCCGATACCAGCGCGGTGCCGTCACCTTCCTGCTCCCAGAGCCAGCCGAGCGCGCCGGGCATTCCCGAGCGGACGTACCACTGTGCAATCTCGAGCAGGATGCCGGCATCGATCTCGTTTGGACGCCGTTTCCTGCTGCCCGTCTCGAATGCTCGCTCCACGTGTCATTCCTTTCGGGACGTAGCATCGCACGGAACTTGGCGACTTTACAGAAACGGCGTATACTTTGACCCATACAAAGCTGATACTGTATCCATTGCGGCCGGGCAGGATGGAGAGGACTGGGGCGGAAAGAGTCGGCGCGCTGCTGAAGAGCTACCGGCGCGCCGCCGGATTGACTCAACAGGCGCTGGCCGAGCGGGCCGGTTACAGCGTCGTGTACGTCAGCATGCTGGAACGCGGCGAACGGCGGGCGCAGGCGGCGACGATCGATGCGCTAAGTGCTGCACTCGGTTTGACGGCGTTCGATCGGTCGACCCTGGCGGGCGCGGCCGAGGATACGGCAGAAGGCGGACTTGTCGGGCGCGGGGCAGAGCTGGAACTGCTACGTCGCCACCTCGGAGGAGAAGGCCCGCCGGTGCTCCTTTTCGCCGGAGAGCCCGGGATTGGGAAGACGCACCTGCTGCGCGAAGCCGCTAGGCTGGCGCCGGTTCTCGGCTGGAAGGCTCTCGAGGGCGGGTGCGCGCGACGGGGCGAGGAGCCGTATGCGCCGCTGTATGGGGCAGTGCGGAGCTACGCGCGCAAACAGGCGTCGGAGCGGCTGCGAGAGGAATTGCGGGACTGCGCCTGGCTAACGCGCTTGCTCCCCGACCTGGAGGCGGTCGTCGGCTGCCCGGAGCCATTCACGGAGGAACAGGAACGCCGACTGATGCTGGATGCGCTGGGACGCTTCCTGCGTCAGGCGGGGGGACCGGCGGGAACGCTACTGGTCCTCGACGACCTTCACTGGGCGGGAGCGGATGCGCTCGACGCAGTAACCGAGCTTCTGACGGCCCAGGACGGGATTCGCGTTGTGGCGGCGTATCGCGACGTAGACGTGGCCGATCACGGGCCGCTAGCGATGTGGCTCGGCGACCTGGCAGCGAGCGGGATGGCGACGCACCGCACCCTGGGACGGCTGACCCCGCGAGAGTCCGACGAGCTTTTGGGGTCCCTCCTGGGGACGGAGGCAGAGATTGACCCGCACGTGCGGGAGCGCGCTCTCGCGGGAGCCGGCGGGCTGCCGTTTTACGTATCGAGCTTCGCCCAGGAGGTGCGCTCGGCGACTGCGGTCGGGCGCGCGCCGGAGGTGATCCCCTGGGATGTGAAGCAGGGGATACTCACGCGGGTCGCGACGCTGCCGCAGCCGGCGCGCGACGTGCTCGACGTGGCAACGGTGGCCGGACGCTCGACATCGGGAGAGCTTCTCAAGGATGTCACCGGGCAGGCAACCGACATTGTTGTGGATGCGCTCGGTCATCTGTGCCGGACGCGTATTCTCGTCGAAGACGGCGAGCGCGGTTATCGGTTCAGCCACGACGTGATCCGGGAGGTGCTCGAGGCGAACGTGGGAGTCGCCCGCCGGCGCGAGCTGCACCGGCGGGTGGCAACGGCGCTGGAGGGGCGCGGGACGGTCGAAGAACTGGCGTACCATTACGCCCACAGCGACGCCGACGAGAGCGCGGTGATCTACCTGGAACGAGCGGGCGATCAGGCGCGGAAGCGATGTGCGCACGCTGCTGCATCCGGCTACTACCGGGAGCTGGTTGATCGATTTGATGCCCTGGGACGCCGCGCGGATGCAGCAGCGGCGCGGGAGAAGCTGGGCGACACGCTGGCGCGGAGCGGGCGGTTTGACGAGGCACTGGCAAATCTCGAAGCGGCCGCGGCGCTGTGGGATGTGCTGGGAGAGCGCGATCGCGAGTGGTTGGTCGTGGCCCGGCTGGGACGGGTTCACGAGCGCCGCGGAACGCCCGGTGAGGGCATAGAGCGGCTGGAGCGATTGCGGGTGCTGCCGGGGAGACGGGCGCCACGTGCCGAGGCCGAGATGGATGCGGCGCTGGCGCCGCTCCTTCTGCTGACGGGACGTTATCATGAGCAACTGGAGGCGACGGAGCGAGCGGCCAGCGTGGCGCGGGAGATCGGCGACGAAAGACTGCTGGCGGAGGCGGAGGTCTGGCGTGGCTGCGCGCTCAATCAGCTTGGCCGGTTGGAGGAGGGACGTGCCGCGCAGGAGGGGGCGATATCGCTGGCCGAGGCGACAGGCGACCTGACGAGCCTTCTCCATGCGGTGAATGACCTGGGGTTCCTTTCCGAGATTCGGGGGGAATTCGCGATCAGCCGGCGGTTCAAGGCGAGGGCGCTGGAGCTGGCGGAGCGCGGCGGCGATCCGTTGAGTGTGGCGACGATGTCATTTCGCTGCGGGCAGAATGCATTTCTGTGTGGAGACTGGACGGCAGCGGAGACTCTGTTTGTTCGGGGAATGGGATTATCCCGGCAGCTGGGGGCATCGTCGATCGCGGCATACCCGCCGTTCGGGCTGGCATTGCTGGCGTTTGCACGGGACGAGATCGACGAGGCGCGGACGTTCGCCGGGGAGACGCTGCGGATTGCGAAGGGTGTGGATCGGCAGGCGGAGGAGGCGGCACTGGCGCTGTTGGCGG
>Ga0070739_10004835_pt1 | contig 15688 bp, 9 predicted proteins | sample Coa_R1_7_FD_66445 | JGI IMG/M metagenome (GOLD analysis project Ga0070739, IMG submission 66445) | Surface soil microbial communities from Centralia Pennsylvania, which are recovering from an underground coalmine fire - Coalmine... | ecosystem: Environmental > Terrestrial > Soil > Unclassified ... | reverse complement strand
TAGCGACACACCAGCCCGCCTTTCTCCCAGGAGAGCACGGGGCGATGCGCAGTCGGCCCTTCGCCGGGAAGCACGCCGCCGCGGCGATCGATGTGAAACGGCTGATAGAGGACTTCCAGCAAATCGCGATGACGGACCAGCAATTCATTGTGGACGCTGTAGCCACTGACAATCTGACTCAATCCGCCGCTCCTGGCCGGCTGAATGCACAGCAAGCCAACATAATCCGCAACACCAGCACCGAACGAATTATCGGTGTGGAAGCTGCTCTCAGCGTTGGTAACAGAGAAACGAGCGCCGTAGCGAACGTCCTGTCCGGTATCGCGCACATCGTAGAGCAACGTACCCTGCACGTTCTGTGCGAGGGGCCGGCCGAGCAGCTGGCCGATGAGCCAGTAACAAACCTGCAGCTCTTGCGGAGAATAGCGGTCGCGTGTCGGCCCCTGGATGATGGCGAAGCCACGACCGTTTTCGAGGGCAGTTCGCACGGGTTCCAGTTCCCCAGCACAGGCGGCGCACGGCTCCTCGGTCGCGCAAAGAAAGGTTGTCGCCTGCGGTTGTTGACGCAGCCGACGGGTCGTTTCGTCGAGCGCATCCAGACAGCGCGGCGACAGCGGATAATACCACGATTGGCGGTCGTCAATGGTGTTGGATCGCCAGGCGCGAGCGTCGGTGATGGGATGGCTCAGCATACCGGCGATTATCTCCGAAGAGGACGAGAACTTCAACGTAGTGGTGGTTTAGGGGACAACCGCACCATCCCGCGACGCAAGCAAGGGCTTCTTTCGCGCTTGCTTGCGTCGCGGGATGGTGGGCAATAGTTTTAAGCCGTAGTCCTTGTCGATGTTGTCTCCCTCACCGCGAGAAATACTCCGTTTTGGCGTACACACTCAAAATCGTCTCGCCCAACTCGAAGAACATGCCGTCCTGTTCGTCCTTCGAGATCGCCAAGTCAGGGTATTTCGCTTTCAACTGCTTGGCCGTCTGCGCCTTGGCGTCCAGCTCATCGGGCAGAACGCCGGTCGAGCCGATGTAGAACACCAGCGGCGAGACTTTCCGCTGATAAATCTCCTCCGAGGCGGCGTCGAGTTTGCGGCGGGCGTCGGACAGGGCGGCGACATACTCGGCCCGCGGTACGTTCTTGCCTTGGTGTTTTTCTTGCAGTGCTTTGACCAACTCCATCGCACCGATGCGCTTGAGGATGCCGTGGACGATGCCATTGTTCGTCAGGCCGAAGAAATCGTCGAAGATGCGGCGCATGAACTCATCGACAGCGGTGATCCTCGTCCGCCCCGATAGCTGCTTCCATCGCACCGTTACCTCGTCGTCGAGGAAAATTTCGAACGTCGGTTTGTCGATCTTCTGGCCGTTATTGTCGAGAACTTCGTAATGGCGATCGAGGAACTCGTTGGCCGGCATCAGCTTGTTCAGGTTGAGGATGTGATGGTTGCCGATATCGATTTTGTAGCTGACCCGCGTATCGACGCTGCCCTCGGCCAGCGCCTGCTGCAGATCGGTATACTCGGTAGTGGTCGGAAAGTTAAGGTACAGCTTCTCCGACAGGTAGTGTTTTTTCAGCTCCTCGACTTGCGCTGGCGTGTACTTCTCGGCCTCTCCTTTGAGATGGGCGGCGGTGATGCTCGCTACCACTTTCATGCCGGCGAGTTCCTCGAATACGCCGTCGAGGTCGAACGCCTTCATGTCGGCGAGATCTTCGAACACGCCGTCAAGTTCGTCCACGCTACCAATAGGGGGTACCAGCGGCAGCGTATCCAGTCGCAGCGTATAGTCCATCTTGGCGTTGTACTTTGCCGCGAGTCGGCCGGTGGGACCGGCGTCTCGCCGGTCCATCTGTGGTGGGACCGGCGTCTCGCCGGTCCTGGACAGCCGAGACGGCTGTCCCACCGGAGTCTCCTGGACAGCCGAGACGGCTGTCCCACCGGGATTAGTGGGACCGGCGTCTCGCCGGTCGTCGCTCTCTAGCACCTTTTCTTTTTTCAGGATGTCGAAAAGCGCGCGAGAGCCGATGCGAATTTTCAGCCCTGGGATGTTCAATTCGCCATCGCCGATCAGCGTGTAGTTGTTGAAGCTCCTCAGCTTATCGACCTGGATGCCCGCGACTTGCTGAATCGGCTCGCCGCCGCTGCGCGGAACCAACTGCACCGGGCGGGCGATGAGCATGTTCAAGTTGGCTGTGTTGTGGCTGATGTCGAAAGACGATACCGGAGCGTAATCGCCCTTATCAGCGAGTTCGGCTTTCAAGTCCGGTTCAACGAGATTGCCGTTTTCGTCGCGCGTGCCCTGGATACGGCGTAGGCCGCGAGGAACATAGTTCGCTTTCAAATGGTCGAGGTTGACTGTGAACTCGTTCTTGTGCTGATCGAGCAGATGAATCAGTGCCAGCACGCTTATGCGCGTGCTGACGGGGACGCGATCGTGTAACTCATGCTCTCGCAGGATGCCGGGCTGGAACAGCACCGTATCGAGATCCTGAGCCATCGCTGCGATTTGCGGATTGGTCAACGCCCTGCCGTGCCGCTGGATCAGCGTCGCATCAAAGGTGCTGGCGAGAGCATATTTCGAGGTGTTAATGGCTCCCTCAGCTAACTGCGAGCGTGCGAAGGCCAACACTGCCTCGCTGGTCTGCACCTGGGGCACGTCTTTGCGTTTCTTGAATTCGGCTTTGGTCAGCTTTTTGTATTTGTAGACCACAGCGTCGTGATCTTCCTTGAGGCCGCGAATCTTCAGGGCGCCGGCGGCGCCGTTGATTTTGCCGCCCAGATGGGACACGAACACCTGATAGTCGTAGTCATCTCCCAGCGGAATCTCCAACGGCGTCGCCAGCGAGGTAACGAGCAGCTTTTCCGAGTTGTACAGCGCATCGTAAACTTGCCGAATGTTGCCGGCCTGGACGCACGAGCCGGACACCGTGTTCGCCACCTTCGACAACAGCAGATAATCGGCAGAATCGGTGTAGGCGATGGTGTTGATGAAGATCGGCCGTTTCTTCATCTCCTCGCACAGTTTTTCGATTTTTCTGGGCTCAGCGATGGGACTAGGATCGTTGGGGTAGCCGTCGCTGTGCAACGTGATGCAGGTCAATTCGCGATCCCGGCACAGCTCGGCGGCCAGCTGCAACGCCTGCGAGATGCAGGTCCGGCCGGTGGCGTGGATGCGCTTGATTTCCTTCAATTCGCGGGAGCTGCGCTTCATAACTTCCTGGATGGGCCGGCGCTGAAAGTGAACCGTGCAGTCGCCCAGCGACGAGTAGGAAATCAGTGTCACCAGCAGATCGTACTGGGCGTACTCATCGAGCGTCAGCAGCTTGATGAGCATGGCTTTGAGGTCTTCGATGTGGGGACGCATCGAACTGGAGCGGTCGATGAGAATGATGCTGTGAGTGAGCGTTTTCTTGTTCAGCGATTTACTCGGTTTCTCGATCTCGACGCGATCAACCTGATAGAAGGCGCGTTCCTTGCCGAGCAGATTGTAGAGGACAAACTTGGAGCGAACGTCGGTGCGTAGTCCGGGAGACACCATCCTCGGCGTACCGCCAGGTGCGGCCCGTCTGGTCCTTGTCGGGGTCTTGGTGATCTGTTTACCGCGGTGGATCGGTGTGTGTTGGCGTGGCATAGTCGTCTCACTTGAAGCCGGGCGAAGGTGAACCGATATGGCCCAGTGTAGAAGAGTTGGTTGAGCCCCGATTATGAATGAGCCTCTCCCGCGTGCCGATTGGCCGCCATGCTATTTTACGGTCCGCTTCTTGCTTGCCTTCGCACCTTTACGGGCGGTCTCCGCCTCTACTTCCTTCCAGAAAGTTTCGTGCGGAATCCCCTCGCCTGCGCGAAAGCGTTGCCGGGCAGCTTCCAAAATGGCCTGCAACTTCGGCGAGTAGGCCATGACCAAGCGTTCGAGGTCTTCTTCATTCCCCGCCGGGACCAAGACCGCTGCTGGCTTGCCATTGCGTGTGATAATAACCGGCGTTTGCTCAGCGGCCTTCAAATAAGCACTAAGGTGCGCTTTGGCGTCTGCTACCGAAACAATCTTCATAGTTCCACCTCCTCTCCTTTAACGATCAGTCGGTCTCTTTCCTTGATCCCTATGGCTTGAATTTGCACTTCCCGGCGTTCGTGATCCACTGCATAGAGAACGCGGAAGCGGTTGTCTGGCCCGAATCGCAGCTCCCAAGTCGCCCCGAAGCCACCGGGACGCTGCAAGGGCTTGCGGTTACGAGTTTCCGTTTCCGGTTCAAAACGCAACTGTTCCTCGATCGTAGTGCGTATGAGCGTGTGATATTTGGTTTCAATGGCTCCTAGATGCTCCTTGACGGCCCGGTCATACGTCAGGGAAAAAGGCTGCTTGCGTGCCATAATGACTCTAATTGTGGTCACGCCTCAGTCATCTGTCAAGCTCCGGCGATCAGAAAGATCTTCCTTTCGTTGATAAAAGCACCTAGCGAACGTCTGCCGATTTGGAGTGCCAATTGATAGGATAATCAAATTCATTGGTACTGCGAGGAGTCGTCATGCCGTTTGAGAAAGTGGAGACGCAACAGGTTGATTTCCCGGCCCTGGAGCGGGCAGTTCTGGAACTATGGCAACGCAGCGAAGCGTTCGAGAAGCTGCGGAAGAAGAACCAACAGGGGGCGCCCTGGTCCTTTCTCGACGGTCCCATTACGGCCAACAATCCGATGGGCGTTCACCATGCCTGGGGGCGGACGTACAAGGACGCCTTCCAGCGCTATCACGCCATGATCGGCCGGCGCCTGCGCTATCAGAACGGCTTCGATTGCCAGGGATTATGGGTCGAGGTTGAGGTTGAGAAAGAGCTGAAGCTGCGCTCGAAGCGCGACATCGAGAACCTTGTGCCCGGCGACACCTTCAAGAGCATTGATCGCTTCGTGCAGCAGTGCAAGGAGCGCGTCGATAAGTATGCCCGCGTGCAGACGGAACAATCGATCCGGCTGGGTTACTGGATGGACTGGGACCGCGACGAGGAGTGGCGCAGGCCACCGGACCAGCGGCGCAGCTATTTCACCATGTCGGAGGAGAATAATTACACCATCTGGGCTTTCCTCAAAAAATGCCATCATCGCGGCCTTATCTATCGTGGCCATGACGCCATGCCGTGGTGCCCGCGCTGCTCGGTCGGATTGAGCCAAATGGAAATGTCGGAGGGCTATCAGCTGGTGGCTCATCGGGCGGTGTTCGTGCGGTTCCCGCTGCGCGGCCGGCCCGGCGAGAACCTGCTGGTATGGACGACGACGCCGTGGACGCTTTCAAGCAACGTCGCCGCGGCGGTCAATCCGGGCTTGATGTATCTGAAAGTGCGGCACAAGGAGCAGATCTATTACTTGGCCAAGGGGGCGTTCACGGCCCAGCGGCTCGAGGAACAGTGGAAGAAAAAGGAGTGGGTGGCGGGCGTGCCGAAGCTCAACACGCTGGAACAGCATTTCAAATCGAAGGGCGGTTATGAGATCGTCGGCGAAATCAAAGGCGCCGACATGATTGGCTGGCAATACGATGGCCCGTTCGATGAGTTGCCGGCTCAAAAAAATCCGCTCGGCTATCCGGAGAGAATCGCCGATACATCGATGGTGGCTGAATGGACAAGTGACGATTCAGCTGCGCAAGCGCATCGCGTCATTCCCTGGAAGGACGTGGGCGAAACCGAGGGTACCGGCATCGTTCACATTGCGCCGGGTTGCGGCAAAGAAGACTTCAATCTCGGCAAGCAAGAAGGACTACCCCCAATCGCTCCCCTCGACGAGTACGGCGTTTTCCTGCCGGGCTTCGGCGAACTGGCGGACAAATCCGCCGTCGATCCCGCTACCACCGATTGGATTCTCGATAATTTGCAACAAAAGGGAGTCCTGTTGGCGATTGAAAAATATCCGCACAGCTATCCGCACTGTTGGCGCTGCAAGACCGAGCTGTTGTTCCGTCTGGTCGATGAATGGTTCATCGACATGAAATGGCGCGACGAGATCAAGCGCGTTGTCGAACAGGTGACGTTCCTGCCGGAATCAATCAACGGCAAGGCGCGCGAGCTGGATTGGCTGTCGAACATGGGCGACTGGATGATCTCCAAGAAACGCTTCTGGGGTCTCGCTCTGCCGATCTGGGTCGATGAGCAAACCGGCGATTTCGAGGTCATCGGCTCACGTGAGGAGTTGAAGGAGCGCGCCGTCGAGGGCTGGGACAAGTTTGAGGGCCATACGCCGCATCGACCGTGGATCGATCTGATGAAGATCCGCAATCCGAAGACGGGAAACCTGATGTCGCGTATCCCCGATGTCGGCAATCCCTGGCTCGACGCCGGCATCGTGCCATATTCGACCATGTATTACAACCGCGATCGCGCCGAGTGGTCGAAATGGTTCCCGGCCGACTTCATCACCGAGAGTTTTCCCGGCCAGTTCCGCAACTGGTTTTACGCGATCTTGGCCATGAGCACGATGATGGAGAATCGTCCGCCGATGAAGGTGCTGCTCGGTCACGGACTGGTCCGCGATCAATGGGACCGTCCCATGCACAAATCGGCCGGCAACTCCATCCCCTTCGAGGGAGCCGCGGATGAAGGGTACAAACTAACCGATCCCAAGGGCAAGACCGAAAGCTATCCGCCTATGGGGGCCGATGTTATCCGTTGGCTGTTCGCCCGCCATAATCCGGCCAACAATCTCGATTTTGGTCCGATCCCCGCGGAGGAGTTGCGCGCCAAATTCACCTTGAAATTGTGGAACGTCTACGCCTTTTTCTGCAACTATGCCCAGATCGACGATTTCGATCCATCTGCGCCGCCACTCCCACTATCCGAGCGGCAGGACATCGATCGTTGGATTCTCTCTGAGCTTCAGCATTTGATCCGCACGGCGCGCGAGTCGTTCGAGAGTTACAACGTGATGGCTTTCTGCTTGGAAGCGGAGCGCTTCGTTGATGACAAGCTGAGCAACTGGTACGTCCGCCGCAGCCGCCGCCGCTTCTGGAAGAGCGAGCAAGGCACGGACAAGCAAGCGGCGTATCAGACGCTGTACACGGCCCTGCTCACGCTGACGAAGCTGTTCGCGCCTATCATGCCGTTTCTGACCGAGACGATGTACCAGAACCTGCGCACAAGCGATCAACCGGAGAGCATCCACCTCTGCGATTATCCCCAGGTGGATGATGAGCGAATCGACGCGGAGTTGTCCGATGAGATGAATTGTTTGCTGTCGCTGGTGTCGCTGGGATTGGCGGCGCGCAACAGCGTCAAAATCAAGGTGCGGCAGCCGCTGGCCGAACTGAAAGTGCAGGCCGGCGCCGACAGCGAGGAACGCGCCGCTGTCGAGCGCTTCGGCGATCAACTCCGGGAAGAGCTGAATGTCAAGACGGTGTCACTGCACGATCCCGAATGGGGACCGCTGCTAACGCCGGAGGTCAAGCCGAACATGAAGTCGCTGGGTCCGAAGTTCGGCGCACGTCTGAAAGAAGTTGCCGCCGCCATCGCCGCGGCGGACGCCGACGAGTTGGCGGATAAGGTGCGTGCAGGCGGCTCCATCGAATTGCCCTGCGGCGGCGAAACGATCTTAGTGGAGCCGGCCGATCTCATCGTGTCGGTGAAGGCGTCCGAGGGTTGGATTGGCATGGTCGATGGCGAAACGCAAATCGCACTGGATACGCGCATCACCGAGGCGCTTTCCCTCGAAGGCGTTGCCCGTGATGTAGTCCGTCACATTCAGGACCAACGCAGGGAAGCCAAACTGGACATGGAGGATCGCATCGAGCTGTATCTCAGCACCGAATCGGAAAAACTGCGCCAGGCCATCCAGACGCATAGGAAGTACATCGCCGACGAAACGCTGACCGTTGAGTGGTCGTCGCAGCCGCTCACGGGTGGGGGCGTGCATCGGGCCACGGTCAAGGTGGACGGCCAGCCGTTGACGATTGAGCTGCGTCGGGTAGTGTCGAAATAGCTCCCTCCGTGAATCGAGACGACCGCGAACACGAACCGGGATGACTGTGTCTTTCCCAGCAGGGAGGGCCTCCATCCATGTCTGATTCATTGCGCGACTTTTACGCGGGTTTGAGAGAACGAACGGAAGCGGCCCGCCGCGAGCCACCCACGACCTACGATCTCATCAACCTCGCCCTGACCGAGCCGGATGAGAAAAAAGCGTGGGAAGCTGTGTCCACGCTGCACTTTCGCGCCACGCGCGAAGTTTTCGAGGAAGCAAGAAAGCTATGCTACAGTGAGTGCCCGCAAGAACGTGGCCTCGGCGCGGACATTCTTGGCCAACTCGGCGTCCCGGATCGCTTGTGCCCCGACGAATGCGTAGCAATCCTTGCCGAAATGTCTAAAATGGAGACAGACGAGGAAGCAATCGGCTCCATCTGTACTGCTCTGGGCCACCTTCATCATCCGGGAGCGGTTGAACCTCTGCTACGCTGGAAAAGGTACCCTGATTCGGTCATCCGCTGGCGCGTCGCCATGGCCTTGTGTGGACACGAGGAGCCAGATGCAATTGAAGCATTGATAGAGCTATCCACTGATCCAGATGAAGACGTGCGCGACTGGGCGACGTTCGGGCTGGGCACACAAACGGATCTCGATACGCCGCGCCTCCGTGAGGCATTGTGTGCTAGGCTGAACGATCCCAATCCCATCACGCGAGCTGAAGCGTTCGTCGGTCTGGCGCGTCGCAAGGATGAGCGGGTGATCCCTTACCTGATCGAGGCGCTCGATTCGACGCAACTTGATGGATATGAGCCACGTCAGGATCTCGTCTTAGAAGCCGTGGAAGAGATCGCTGATCCTCGTCTCTTGCCATCCTTGCTCGCCATGCGTGATCGCAAGAACAGCGAATGGCTAGAGGAGATGATTCAACACTGTCGGACCTGTCCTTCCCCTGACATTCGCGGCTGAGCAGAATCCGGACTCAGGATTTCGGTAATCTGGGAGGGATAGGTTCAGTTGGACAGGCGCCGGCAGCGTGGCAAAGACGAACTTTAACAAAAAGAGGAATTGCCTTCCTTGAATAGGGCCGATATGGGGGAGGAGGGATATACAACATAAGGTCTACCGCATTATGATCGGGAGGGTGTAAAATAGAGAAAGAGAAGCCCTCCCCGCCAGGATGATCTCGGGGGAGCTTTGACCTTGCGTCGGACAGCCGAGCGCGGGGCCTCCCGAGGAGGAATATTGGTATGCCGGACAAAAACAACGTCTTCGGGGACGCGGGGGTGGCCCTGGTCGTTCCTGAGGTTCGCAGCGGGCGCGACGCGCTGCCCGCTGAGCAGTGCCTGGAAATCTACCGCCTCATGGTTCGCAGTCGGGCCATGGAAGAGCGGATGATAAAAATGAGCAAATCGGGCCAGGGCTATTTCTGGATCGGCGGGCCGGGCGAGGAAGCGTTCAATATCTGTCTGGGATTGCAAATCAAAAAAGGCCGCGGCCCCGCTTACGATTACCTTCATCTTCACTATCGCAACAGTGCTACGCTGGTCGCCATGGGAATGCCGATTATCGACGGCATTCGGCAAATGGCCATGACCGTCACCGATCCGCACTCGATGGGCCGCAATTTCGTTGGTCACTTCGCCTGCCGCGAGTGGAACGTGCTGCCGATTTCCTCGGTTGTCGAAGTGCAGTACGTGATGGCGCCCGGGACGGCGCTGATGCAGAAACGATTCGGAGGCGACGGCATCACCATCGTCGCCGGCGGCGAAGCCGGCACCGCCGAGGGCGATTTTGCCTCGTGTCTGGTGTGGAGCAGCCGGCCCGGCAACGAGTTGCCTGTGTTGATGATCGTCAGCAATAACGGTTGGGGCATTTCAACGCCGGCGTGCAGTCAGCACAGCGAGAAGCACATCATTGACCGCGGCAGGGCTTTCGGCATCCGCGGCGAAGTCGTGGACGGCAACGATGCCATCGCCAGCTGGCACGCCATCCGCCGCGGCATGGATTATTGCCGGCGCGAACGCCGTCCCTACATGATCGAAGCGAAAGTCTCGCGGCTGTACGGACATTCCTCTTCCAGCGGCGCGCAGCGCGTGTGGAATGAACCCGATCCCATCGACTTATTCGAGCACAAGCTGACGGAAGCCGGGCTGCTTGATCGGGTCGCAATCGAACATACCCGCGAGGAAGCGCAGGCCGAAGTCGAGATGGCATTTGAGCAGGTTCTCGGCGAACCGATGCCGAAACCGTCGGACGTGGAAAAACACACCTACGCGCCGAGTCCGGTCGATGCGGTGTATCCGGGAGATTACACGGGACTGCCATAAACAGTTTTCAGTTTTCGGTTTTCAGTTTTCAGTAAAGAAAGCGACTCTTTACTGAAAACTGAAAACCGAAAACTGAAAACTGTTTTGGAGTTTTTCATGGCCACGTTGGTACAAGCCGTTCGTTTGGCTTTGCACTACGGCGAGGAGCATCTGGGCGTCACCGATGTTTTCGGGGAAGACGTAGGGCCGCCGTTGGGCGGAGTGTTCACGGCCACGCAGGGATTGAAAACGGCCTGGAACTCGCCGCTGGATGAACGCGGCATCATCGGCACCGCGATGGGCATCGCCTACGCTGGCGGCCGGCCCGTCGCCGAGATTCAGTTCTGCGATTACGGCTTCAACACTATCGATCTGCTCAAAGTGGCCGGCAACCAGCGCTGGGCCGGAGCCGGCAATTACGATATGCCCATCGTCGTCATGACGCCCAGCGGTTCCGGCATTCGCGGCAGTCTTTATCATTCGCATTCCTTCGAGAGCTGGGCGAGCCGATTGGCCGGCTGGAAGATCGTCATGCCCAGCAATGCGTTGGACGCCTACGGCCTGATGCTATCGGCCATCATCGATCCTAACCCGGTGTTGGTGTTGCTGCCCAAGGCGCTGTTGCGCGTGCGGGGCGAGCAGAAGATTCCCGGCGAGCCGGACAGCGACGAAGAATTGAAGGCCCGTATCGACGCACCCGTCGGCGACCGCAGCCATTGGCAGCCGCGCTGGCCGGACCTCAAACCGTATTATGTGCCGTTCGGTGTGGCCTCGCTGGTCCGCGAAGGCGACGATGCCACGGTGATTAGCTATGGCCGAACCTTGCCGCTGTGCGTGCAAGCAGCCGATAAGCTGGCCGAGGAAACCGGCAAGCACTGCGATGTCCTCGATTTACGCAGCATTTTTCCTTATGATTGGAAAGCCATCAGCGCCAGTGTTCACAAGACGGGCCGAGTGCTGATCGTCAACGAAGATACGGAAGTGACCAACTACGGCGAGCATCTGCTGCGGCGAGTCATCGACGAGCATTTCTACGATTTGCTGGTGCGTCCGCGTCTGGTTGCGGGAAAGCATGTGCCGGGCATCGGACTGAACCACGTGTACGAGCAGAACACCGTACCGCAGCTGCCGGCCATCCTGGACGCACTGCGTGCGGTACTCACGGAAGAGGCATAAAAATCTAGTCACCACGAATCACACGAATAACACGAATAAAAAATATAAAAAATGAAACAATTCACTTCGGAGAGCGAGCAGATTCTTTTGGCTTCTTCTTTTCTTTTGCCTTTATTCGTGTTATTCGTGTGATTCGTGGTGGTTTGATTTGTGGTGAGGAAAGTCATGGACTTCGCGTTGCCTGAAATCGGCGAAGGCGTCTACGAAGCGGAGCTGATCCGTTGGCTTGTCGAGCCGGGCGCGACGGTAAAGCGCGGCCAAGCGCTCGCCGAAGTCATGACCGATAAGGCCACCATGGAGTTGCCCTCTCCCTTCGCCGGCTCCATCACCGCCCTCCGCGCTCAGCCCGGACAGATGATTAAAGTCGGCCAAGTTCTACTGACCTACGAAAATGCTTCCAAATCTGCGCCCGAACCGCGACTATCTGGGAGCGGTGTGGAGAGCCGCTCCCTGACGGTCGCGGCTCAGACGGCGGTGGCCGTTCCGAACGGCCCAGTCCATACCGAAGCGCTTGGCCGGTTACCTGTAAAGGCCGCCCCGTCCGTGCGGCAAATGGCACGCAAGCTCGGCATCGATCTATCTGCTATCCACGGCAGCGGGCCGGAAGGACGCATTCTCCTGGAGGATCTCACGTCGCGGATGCAGACGGCGGGGATAAACCCCGCCGCTCGCCCGAATCGTGCCGAAGTCGTTGCCGATTACGGCAAGCCCGGTACACGCATCAAATTTCAGGGGCTGCGCCGCACCATCGCCCAACGCATGATCCAGTCCAAGCGCGTCATCCCGCATTACAGCTATGTCGATGAATGTGACGTGACCGAACTGGTCCGCCTCCGCGATGGTCTGCGCGACAAGTTCGCCCGCACCGGCGTCAAGCTGACGTATCTGCCCTTCTTCCTCAAGGCCGTCGTCGCCGCGCTCAAGGAAGTGCCGATCGTCAATTCAAGCCTCGATGAAGAAGCCGGCGAAATTGTGCTGCACGATCATTATCATATCGGTATCGCCGTCGCCACGCCCGCCGGCCTGATGGTTCCCGTCATTCACGATGCCGATCAGAAAGACATCGGAACCCTCGCTCGTGAGATCGAACGCTTGAGCAGCGCCGCCCGCGCCGGCAAATCGCGCCGCGAAGACTTGGTGGGCAGCACGTTCACCGTCACCTCGGTCGGCAGTTACGGCGGCCTCATCTCCACGCCGGTCATCAATCCGCCCGAAGTAGGCATCCTGGCCCTGGGCAAGATCGTCAAACGGCCCGTGTACGACGCCGCGGGGCAAATTCGTCCCGCCGACATGATTTACCTGTCGCTGTCGTTCGATCATCGCGTCGTAGACGGAGCCGTCGGTGCCGAGTTCGCCAACGCCATCCTGCGGCAGCTCCAAATCCCCGCCGCCCTTTTGCTGCCGGCAGTTTAGGGGCGATAGCGACCATAGCGACCGTAGGGTGGAGCGATTTAATTGATTCATTGACAATTGCTTCACTCTGTCTTCATAATGCGATCTTGTTCCAGCGATGCCGTGCGGTGTACGGCCAGGAAGGTACAAGCGAGCTTATCGGATCATGTACGAGAACAATCGACTGAAGGTATTCAGCGGCCGCGCCAACATCGCCCTGGCGGAGAAAATCGCGCATCATCTCGGCGATTCGCTCGGCCGCGCCACGCTGTCGAATTTTCCTGATGGCGAAATCTCCGTGCGCATCGACGAAGACGTGCGCGGCCGCGATGTCTTTCTCGTGCAGCCGACCTGTCCGCCGGTCAACGAGAACCTAATGGAGCTGTTGATTATGATCGACAGCTTCAAGCGCGCCAGCGCCGCCCGCATCACCGCCGTATTGCCCTACTACGGCTACGCACGCCAGGACCGCAAGGACGTGGGCCGGGTGCCCATCTCGGCAAAATTGGTCGCCGATTTGCTGACTACTGCCGGCGCCAATCGGGTGCTGGCCCTCGATCTCCACGCCGCACAGATTCAGGGCTTTTTCAATATCCCCGTCGATCACCTGCACGCGCGCCCCGTCATCCACGAATTCATCCGCAGCCTGAACATCCCACCAGGCGATCTGGTCGTCCTTAGTCCTGATGAGGGCAGCATCAAGAAAGCGTTGATGTATCAGAAGAAACTTGGCGGCGCCCTCGCCGTTGTGGACAAGCGGCGTTCCAGCGCTACGGAGACCAAGCAAGCCAACCTGATCGGCAGTTCGCTGGACGGCAAGGTGGCGATTATTTTCGATGATATGATCTCGACGGCTGGCACCGTCGTCGGGGCCGCCCACGTCGCCAAGCGCAACGGAGCACGCGAGATCTACGTCTGTGCCACGCATGGCGTGCTCTGCGGCCCGGCCATCGAGCGCTTGCGCGAGGCGCCGATCCGTCAGATCGCCGTGACCGATAGCATTCCGATGCCGCCCAACAAGCAGCTACCCAATCTCACCATCCTGAGCGTGTCGCGCTTGCTGGCCAACGCCATCGAGCGCATCCATTACGATCGCTCCATCAGTGAGTTGTTCGAATAGGCGAGCGGGGCGTGTCAACGCCCCGGTGGATGTAACCGGGGGGGTAACACCCCCCGCTCGCCATTTGTTACGGTTCCTGCACCTGCATCGAGGCGTTGAGCACCTTGGCGATGCGTTCGCGGCACTCCTCCAGGTGTGCGCGGGTCGCATCATCCACCGTGACTTGCTTGTCATTCAGCACGTTCTCAACCCGCTTGCGAATGTCGCGCAGATGCATTCGCGCCAGGCTGCGGGCATCCGGCGGAACCGAGCTGCGGCTACCGAAGAAAATCACATACGAGAAGAAGTCGTTCCGCTGCCGTTCTCCCAGGACCAGCGTGAACAGCTTCTTCAGATGTTCGCGCTGCAAATTGCGGCGAATCACCGAAGACGAAACACGCCGCTTGCCTTCCTTTGGCCTCTCGTTCCCAAGCTCGGCTTGGGAACGCACCATTTCCTCGTTCCAGATACCGTCTGTGACACTGCGAAACACTTCGGCGATGGTCAACGGCTTCTCGTCCTTGTCGGCCTTCAAGGCGTTGTTCTGGATACGCGAGAGAACCGAAGGATCAAACACTTGCCCAAGTACGATTTTCTGAATCGCCAGAATGCGCTGGTACAGCGGATAATCGACCGAGCCAAAAGCATTCATCTCGTTGCCCCAGTGCATCCAGCGATCGGCGGCGAGACAGCGCAACAGACGCGGCGAAAACTGGAAGTGCTTTTCCGACAAGATATGTTCCTGTAAAAACTTCAACGCCTCGCGCTGTTTGTCCGCCTGAACCGGTACGAACGGATCACGGGCGCCCGGATCGCCGCGGTGATCGCGGTTGGCGTACTCGCCACCGATAAAGTTGGCGGTGAGGTAAGCGCCGTTGCCGAACTGGCCGAGCAGCACATTGAAGGCCAGCCGGGCGCGCTGATAACCCTCACCCTTTTCCACCACGCGCTCCTCCAGCCCCTTGAGCAGCTCCTCGGCCAACAGGATACGCTCCTGAGCGAACTTCATTGGATCAGCACCGAGGTCCCACACATTAACCAGCGGATCGGAAGTACTGAACATGTCCTCATCCGTGGCATAGACATGTTTGGGGCTTTCCTTGGCAATTTCCTTGAGCTTTTCCAGCTCGCCCTCGGTGCCGCCGGTCAACGGCTTGTAAGCGTAGGTGATGGCCCAGTAATCGTAAGGGCCCAGGGTGGTGCTGAAATAATCACCCTGTTTGACGCCCTTAGGGGCGAGATTGATCGGCGAGTAATCCATGACCGAGCCGACCAGTCCTTGTTTGCGCGTGATGGTGGTATCGTGCAACTGCTCATTTTTGAGCATGGTGCTGGCCTTGAAATTGTGCCGCAGGCCGAGAGTGTGGCCGACTTCGTGCATGGTCACGTGCTTGACAGCCTGCTGGATCAATTCTTCGGGCACTTTCGCACCCGGCTCGGCTTTACCTTCGGCAGCCAAGGCCATCGCTGCCAGGCTCAGCTCATAGCGCATGTGGGTCCCACACTGACATACCCCCTGCCGGGCCGCCATCATGCGACCGCGCAGGCGATTCAATTCCGCCTTCTTGGGATCGTTCCAACCTTCGAGAGCGGTTTGTCCAACACGGTGCAGAGCGAGCGGATCCAACAGCCCCCAGCCTTGACGCGTGGCTTGGATCAAACTGGCGGGCGCATCCGCCCTCTGAAATAGACGGGCCTCTTCGCGCCAATAGCGCACCATGCTGGCGTCGAAAATAATATCGGCGTCGATGATCTCGCCCGTCAGCGGATTGGCACG